>Ga0105044_10013892_pt1 | contig 10917 bp, 10 predicted proteins | sample MAT01_FD_78092 | JGI IMG/M metagenome (GOLD analysis project Ga0105044, IMG submission 78092) | Freshwater microbial communities from Lake Fryxell liftoff mats and glacier meltwater in Antarctica - MAT-01 | ecosystem: Environmental > Aquatic > Freshwater > Ice > Liftoff microbial mat | place... | reverse complement strand
CGACCGCCGTCAGCACATCCTCCTGCGACGGCACCGTGCCGTGCCCGCCGACATCGCGCGCATGCGCGCCCAAGCGCGCCACGCCGGCCAGCGAGGGGTCGGTGGTGGTGAAGACGGCGACCGTAGACGTGCCCATCGCGGCGGCGAGGTGGGTGAGGCCGGTATCCACGCCGACGACGATGTCGGCGTGGCGGATCAGCGCCGCCAGGTCAGGCAGCGACTGTCGCGCGGGTACGATTGCCGCCGCCGCGGACTGCGCCAGCCGGCGGCTGCGCGCCTCCTCGTGCGGATTACCCCACGGCAGCAGCGTCGTGATGCCGGCCGTGGCCAGCCGCGCCAGCAGTCCGCGCCACGCATCCTCGGGCCACAGCTTGTCCGCGCGGCTCGTGGCATGGAACAACAAGGCAAACCGGCCTACTGGCATGGCGGCTGTGGTGGCCGGTGGCACGAACTGCCACCGCGCCGGACCATCGATGCCGTAGCCAAGCGCGGCAGCCGTCAGCGCGCGGCACTTGTCGAGGAAGTGCTGTTGGCGGTCGATCCGGTGGTGCACGTCATGCAGCCACGTGGCAACCGGCTCGCGAATGCTGTTGCGGTCGAAGCCGTGCCGGGTGCCATGCGCGGTGCGGGCCACCAGCGCGCCCTTGACCTGTTCCTGCAGGTCGATGATCGCGGCGTAGGACACCGCGCGCAACGCGCGGCGAAAGCTGAAGAGGTCGTGCCAGGTCGCGCGGCGCAGCGGCACGTTGCGCCAGCGGCGCAGGCCCAGGGGGATCACGGTCCGGATACGCGGATCGAGGCGCACCAGCGGGGCGAAAGCCTCCTCGGCCACCCAATCGACATGCGCCTGCGGACGGTGGGCCAGGATGTCGGAGACGATGGCCATCGCATAGACAATGTCGCCCAGCGACGAAGGCCGCACCACCAGCACGTCGTCGTTGTCACTAGGCATCGCGTGTGCCCGCCGGATGGAACGTGCGCCCGTCTCGAAATCCGGCGGGCAAACCACGTAGAATCCGCAGCATTGTCACGGGTGGCCGCGCTTCGCATGCAGAAAGATCGGCCGCCGTCCCGCCCATGTCCGCGCCGCTTCCCCTGTCGCTTGTCGTCATCACCCGCGATGCCGCCCCTGAACTTGCGGCCTGCATCGCGTCGGCATCGTTCGCGACCGATGTTGTCGTCGTCGATTCCGGCAGCGCCGATGATACCGTAGCAGTGGCGCTGCGCGCGGGCGCGCGCGTCATCGACCACGCGTGGGAAGGCTTCGGGCCGCAGAAGAATTTTGCCGTCGGACAGGCACGCCACGACTGGGTGCTCTGTCTCGATGCTGATGAACGGGTGACGGCGCCACTGGCCGCCACCATCGTGGCGCTGTTCGCGCAAGGGTTGCCGCCCGCCAGCGCCTACGCACTGACGCGGCGCAATCGCTTCCTGGGCCGCTGGCTGGCGCATGGCGAAGGCTACCCGGACTGGAACGTTCGCCTCTTCGACCGCCGTCACGCCCGCTGGACCCCTGAGCCGGTACACGAGACCGTGGTTGCCGTTGGCGCCATCGTGCGCTTGAGCGGCGATCTCGAGCACGCATCGGCCGAGTCGATCGAGGCCTATATCGAGAAACAGAACCGCTACACGTCGCTGCAGGCACAGGCAATGCACGCCAAGGGTGAGCATGCCAGCGCCTGGCGCATTGCGGTCGCGCCGGTCGCGCGCTTCCTCCGCTTCTACATACTGAAGAGCGGCTGGCGCGATGGCATCGCCGGCTTCGCCCACATCGCGATCGGCGCGTTCGGCAGTTTCCTCAAGTACACGAAGCTGCGCGCGCTCGACTGCCGGTCGCGCGAAGCGCAGCGATGAGCCGCGGCATGCGCGTGCTGGTCACGGGTGCTGCCGGTTTCATCGGCATGCATACGGCACGCGCGCTGCTGGCGCGCGGCGCGGATGTGGTCGGCGTTGACAACTTCGACCCGTATTACGACGTGGCGCTTAAAGAAGCACGCCTCGCGACCCTCACCGGCACGCCAGGCTTTGCGTTCGTGCGTACCGATCTCGCCGACGCAGGCGCGACCGCCGAGCTCTTTCGGACGGGCCATTTCACGCATGTGGTGCATCTGGCCGCACAACCCGGCGTGCGGCATTCGCTGACCCATCCACACGCCTACCTGCGCAACAACATCGAGGCCTTCGGTCACGTGCTCGAGGGCTGCCGCCACGGCAAGGTGGCGCATCTCGTCTATGCATCGAGCTCCTCGGTGTATGGCGCCAGCCACACGCTGCCTTTTTCGGAAGACCAGCGGGTCGATCAGCCGGTCAGTCTCTACGCCGCAACCAAATCCGCCAACGAGCTGATGGCCCATAGCTACGCGCATCTCTTCGCGCTGCCGGTTACGGGGCTGCGTTTTTTCACGGTCTACGGGCCGTGGGGGCGGCCCGACATGTCGCCGATGCTGTTCACCCGCGCCATCCTGGCTGGCGAACCCATCCGCGTATTCAATGAAGGGCGCATGCGCCGTGATTTCACCTATGTCGGCGATATTGTGGAAGGCATCGCGCGCGTGCTGGCGTTGCCGCCGGCGGCAGACGCGGGCCGGCCGGCGCCTGCCGCGATCTACAACATCGGCAACAGCGACGCCGTGGAACTGACGGCATTCATCGACATCCTCGAGCAATTGCTCGGACGCACCGCCTTGCGCGATCCGCAACCGATGCAGCCAGGCGACATGGTGGACACCTATGCCAGCGTTGCGCGGTTGAAGGCGCTGACCGGGTTCACGCCGCGCACGCCACTGGCGACCGGCCTCGGGCATTTCGTCGCCTGGTACCGGTCCTATTTCGGGGTTTGAAGGCCGGGGTCCGCCCCCGCTGGTAAAATCGTGGTCTTTCCCAGCGTGCTGCTTCAAGGCGGACCGCATCATCCTGCGAGTGCACCATGATTCTCGTCACCGGCGGCGCCGGGTTCATTGGCGCCAACTTCGTGCTCGACTGGCTGGCCGCCGATGGCGAGCCCGTCCTCAATCTCGACAAGCTCACCTACGCGGGCAACCTGGCCAACCTGGCGTCGCTGGTCCGCGATCCGCGGCATGTCTTCGTGCGCGGCGACATCGGCGACCGCAACCTTCTGGCGTCGCTGCTCGCGCAACACCGGCCGCGCGCGATCGTCAATTTCGCGGCCGAGTCGCATGTGGATCGCTCGATCCACGGGCCCGCCGCGTTCGTCGAAACCAATGTCGTGGGTACCTTCAACCTGCTCGAATCCGTACGCACGTGGTGGACCGCACTGCCACCCGATGAACGCGAGCGCTTCCGGTTCCTGCATGTGTCGACCGACGAGGTGTTCGGTTCGCTCGGCCCCACCGATCCGGCGTTCAGCGAGACGACGCCGTATGCGCCGAACAGCCCTTACAGCGCCACCAAGGCAGCATCCGACCATTTGCTGCGTGCCTACCACCACACGTATGGCCTGCCGACGCTCACCACCAATTGCTCCAACAATTACGGCCCGCATCAGTTCCCGGAAAAGCTGATCCCGCTGATGATCGTCAATGCGCTCAACGGCCGTGCGTTGCCCATCTACGGCGATGGCAAGAACGTCCGCGACTGGCTCTATGTCGGTGATCACTGTTCGGCCATCCGCACGGTGCTGGCCGGCGGCCGGCCGGGTGAAACCTACAACGTCGGCGGCAATGCCGAGATGACCAACCTGGACGTCGTGCATGCAATCTGCGGCATGCTCGGCGAGGAACTGCCCGGCCGCGATTTCAAGGCGCAGATCACCTACGTCACTGATCGCCCGGGCCATGACCGCCGCTACGCGATCGATGCGACGAAGCTGTTGCGCGAACTGCACTGGACCCCGAGCGAGACCTTCGCCACCGGCATGCGCAAGACGATCCGCTGGTATCTCGCCAACAAGTCCTGGCTCGACGGCGTGGCCAGCAAGGATTACCAGAAGTGGATTTCGCTGCAGTACGCGACGGCGTAGGCGACAGGCGATCAACCATGACACGCAAGGGCATCATCCTCGCAGGCGGCTCGGGCACGCGTCTTTATCCGGTCACGCAGGTCGTGTCGAAGCAACTGCTGCCCGTCTACGACAAGCCGATGATCTACTACCCGCTATGCACGCTGATGCTGGCAGGTATCCGCGATATCCTGCTCATCTCCACGCCCGAGGATACGCCGCGCTTCACGCAGTTGCTGGGCGACGGTGCGCGCTGGGGCCTTAGCCTGTCGTATGCGGTGCAGCCGTCGCCCGATGGCCTCGCGCAGGCGTTCATCATTGGCCGCGATTTTGTCGGCAGCGATTCGTCGGCACTGGTGCTGGGCGACAACATCTTCTATGGCCATGACCTGCAATCGCAGCTGCAGCGCGCCACTGCGCGGCCCCATGGCGCCACTGTGTTCGCGTACACGGTCGCCGATCCCGAGCGCTACGGAGTGGCCGAGATCGACGCTGCCGGCCGCGTTATGTCACTGGAGGAAAAGCCGGCCAGGCCGAAGTCCCGCTATGCGGTCACCGGGCTCTATTTTTACGACCAGCGCGTGCTGGACATCGCGCGCGACCTCAAACCGTCGGCGCGGGGTGAACTCGAAATCACGGACGTCAACAAGGCGTATCTTGGCCTGCAGGACCTGACCTGCGAAGTGATGGGCCGCGGCATGGCGTGGCTCGACACCGGCACCCACGACTCACTGCTCGAAGCCTCGCAGTACATCGAGACCATCGAGCGCCGGCAGGGGCTGAAGATCGCCTGCCCCGAGGAAATTGCCTGGCGGATGGGCTACATCGGCGATGCGACGCTCGAAGCCCAGGGCACCGCACTGGCCAAGAGCGGTTACGGCCAGTACCTGCTCGCGCTGCTGCGCGATCCGCTGCAGCGCTGACGGTCCCACCCGTGCAGATCACGCCCACCACACTTTCTGATGTCCTGCTGCTCGAGCCAAAGGTCTTCGGCGATGACCGCGGCTTCTTCTATGAAAGCTGGAACGAGCGCGCGTTTGCCGCCGCGGGCCTGCCGCTGAAATTCGTGCAGGACAATCACTCGCGCTCGCACCGCGGTGTCCTGCGCGGCCTGCATTACCAGATCGAGCACGCGCAGGGGAAACTGGTGCGCGCCATCGTCGGCGAGGTGTTCGACGTGGCGGTCGACATGCGGCGCTCCTCGCCCACGTTCGGGCAATCGATGCAATGCGTGCTGTCGGCGACCAACAAGCGGATGTTGTGGATCCCGCCGGGCTTCGCGCATGGTTTCCTCGTGACCAGCGACGTCGCCGAGTTTGTCTACAAGACCACCGACTACTGGTATCCGGAACACGAGCGCACCCTGCTGTGGAACGATCCGGCGCTGCGCATCGACTGGCCCGCCGACCTTGCCCCGACGCTGGCTGCCAAGGATGCCGTCGGCCGGCTGTTGGCCGCTGCCGACACGTTCGCGTAGGTCGCCGTGCGGACGGACTCGACCATGAAACGACCGCGCATCCTCCTGACCGGTGCGCAGGGCCAGCTTGGGCATGCGCTCGCGCGCCTGCTGCCACTTCACGGTGATGTGATCGCCCTCGATCGCGCGGCACTTGATCTCGCCGACCCGGATGCGATCGTCGCTGCCGTGCGCGCCGCGACGCCGGAGCTCATTGTCAATGCCGGTGCCTATACCGCCGTGGATGTGGCCGAGAAGGAGCGCGCCGGCGCATTTGCCGTCAACGCGCAGGCGCCACAAGTGCTGGCCGCGGAAGCGCGGCGGACGGGTGCCCTGCTGATCCACTATTCGACGGACTATGTTTTCGATGGAACAGCGCGCGTGCCGTATGCGGAAGATGCGCCGGCGGCGCCGCTCAATGTGTACGGCGCAAGCAAGTTGGCCGGCGAGCAGGCGATTGCAGGTTCGGGCGCCTGCGCGCTGACCTTGCGCACCAGCTGGGTCTATGGCCTGCGCGGGCGCAATTTCCTGCTGACCATCCGTCGGCTCGCGGCGCAGCGCCCGGAACTCCGCATTGTCGCGGACCAGGCCGGCACCCCCAACTGGGCCGTGGCGCTCGCCCGCGCGACTGTCACGCTGGTCGCAATGGGGCTGCCGGCTCTGAAGGATCGCGCGGGTCTCTATCACTTCAGTGCGACCGGCAGCACCACGTGGTTCGGGTTTGCGCAGGCCATCGTAGGGGCGGGCGCAAGCCCGGTGGTCGTGCCCATCACCACGGCCGAGTTCCCGACGCCAGCGCGCCGTCCCGCCTATGGGGTACTCGATACGTCGCGTTTCACCCGCACGTTCGGGTTTGCGTTGCCCGCGTGGGAGGCCTGTCTTGCCGACTGTCTGGCCGATGACCGGCAGGGTTGAAGTGTGAATCCGCATGAACCTTGCGTGCTGCCGGCTACTCCAAAGCGCACCATGAATACCGTCACTGACCAACCCTTTCCATTCCCGGAGCTGCCTTGACCCTTACCTCTCGCCTGCGTGCATGGTTTCCGTCCGTGTACCTGGTCGCGGCCCTGGCCGCGCCAGCGGCGCTGGCCGCACCCACCACTGCCGTTGGCCCGGCCGAGTATCCGGGTCGACCAGCCCGGGTTGCGTCTGCGCCGAAACTGGTGCCGGTCGACGTGCCGGCCTTGCGGATTGATCTCGACGCCGTTACCGCGGCGGAAGGCGGGGCCTTGCGCGCTGCCAATTCGGGGAATGGTTTGGCCACCGGGAAGGGCCGGCCGCTGGCCATCGGCTTCGGGCGCGAGCTTGGCGCTGCGCAACGCACGATCGATCTTGCGCGATTGGCCTGGGTCACCAGCACCGACGGCGCGCGCCATGCGCGCATCGAGATTGTGTCGGCCGGTGCTGCGGCGATGCGCGTCGCGCTGGCAGCGGGTGCCGATGCGGCCGGGCTGAGCTACACATTTTCAGGCGCAGGCGGTATCGGGTCCACCTTCACCGTCTCTGCCGACGCGGTCAGGGCTGCACTCGCCGACGGGCTGTACTGGTCGCCCACCATCGCCGGCGATCTTCTGCGCATCGACCTGCGGGTTGCCGCGGGGGCGGCATTGCCCGCTGCGCCGCTGGTCATTCCGCGCGTGTCCCACCTACTGGTGGACGGATTCGAACTCGATCCGCGCTCGACCAAGCTACCCAAGGGCGTGGGCGATTCCGGCAGTTGCAACATCGACGTCGCCTGCGTCAGCCCCGCGACGACGGCGTTCACCAACATGACCCGCGCGGTCGTCCGGATCACGTTCGTGCAGGACACGGGGATCGCCTATACCTGCACTGCCGCGCTGCTCAACGACACGATCCAGTCGTTCGCGCCCTACCTGTTCTCGGCCAATCACTGCGTCAACAGCACACGCACGGCACGCACGATCAACACCTACTGGTTTTTCGATGCCGCGGGCTGCGGTGCCTCGACGCCTGGGAACTATGTGCTGCAGGGCGGTGGTGCCACGCTGCTTGGCCGCAGCCAAGACCGCGACTGGGCATTCATGCGGTTGAACGAGGCCGTCCCCGACGGCGCTTACTTCGCCGGCTGGCGCGCCGAGGCCGTGCCCACCAACGCCACCGTCACCACCATTCATCACCCCAGCGGCGATCTCAAGAAGTGGTCGCAGGGCCGCTCGCTGGGTGATGCTTTCGTCGACTACGATGACGCGCTCGGCATCTTCACCGACGTCACGTGGCAGCTAGGCACGACCGAAGGCGGGTCGAGCGGTTCGCCGCTGCTGACGTTCCAGACGGCGGGCGGCTACTACGAAGTGCGCGGCGGCCTCTTCGGTGGTATTGCCGCATGCAACAATCTGGGCGGTACCGACACGTTTTCTCAGTTGCAGGCCAGCGTGCCGTTGGTGCGCCAGTACCTGACTCCGGACAACGCCACGCCAGGCGGGCAGGTGGCGGCTACCGAGTTCTACAACCGCACGCTCGACCACTACTTCCTCTCCACCAATCCGGCCGAAGTCGCGAGCCTCGATTCCGGCGCGACCAAGGGCTGGGATCGCACCGGGTTCCGGTTCCTGGTCTACAACGCGCCGGTGGCTGGCACCAATCCGGTGTGCCGCTTCTATCGCACGCCGTCCTTCGGTGATTCGCATTTCTACTCGGCCAGTCCGGCAGAGTGCGCCAGTACGGCAGCGCTGCACCCGGTGGACTGGATCTACGAAAGTTCTAGTGTGTTCTACGCGGTGTTGCCCGATACGGCGACGGGCGCGTGCCCTGCGGGCATGCTGTCCGTGTACCGTTTCTTCAACGCCAACACGACCAATCATCGCTACACAGCTGAACTGGTACTGCGCAACGAGCTGGCGGTGACGCCCGGCTGGATCGCCGAGGGCTATGGCAACGGACCGTACTTTCCGGTGATGTGCGCCGAAGCGTCGTAGCGCCGCAACGACTCAGAAGCGCTCGTCGACGCGGACCTCGTCGCCGCACCCAATGGCGGCGCCCGCGCCCGCCGACACGATGGCGTTCATGCCGAACGTGACGCCGCCCAGGCGTTCGTTCATCCGGTACTCGCCCAGCGTACGCAGCGGTTCCATGCCGGTGTGCGTCGTATCCTGATCGGTGGTGGTCACCACGCATCGTGTGCAGGGCTTGACGCACGTCAGGGTGACGGAGCCGATCGTGATGGTGTCGAGGTGGTCCTCGGCATAAGGCGGCAGGCCGTCCAGCACCACGTTGGGCCGGAAGCGATTCATCGGCAGTGCGTGGCTGCCGCGCGCCTGCAGCCGCGCGTTGAGATCGGCAAGCGAAGCGGCGCTGATCACCAGCACTGGATAGCCATCCGCAAAATACGTATGGGCGCCGCTGGTGCCGGCGAACTCTGTATTGCATGCGCGCGGCGTTGCAGGATCGAAGCGCACGAGGCGCGCCGCTGTGCAAAGCCACGCGGACAACCACGCCGCGGCCGTGTCGCCCGCATCGATGCCGCGACCCCGATGGCGCCAGACTTCCACGGTTGTCGAAGGTCCGGGGGCCGCTTGCGCAACTTCAAGCGGTACGGCGCCGGGCGCCCGCAGGGTAAGGATGCCGGGTCCGGCCGCAACGTCCACGAGGGCAAGTCGCGGCAGCTCGCGCTGCGTGATGAACATGCCGGTGGCGTCGACCACCATCCACTCGCGATCGCCCGCGCCGTGGATGGCAAGTCCGGTCGCTGTTACGTCTGCGGAGTCGGGTGCGAGACCACGCGCCCCTTTGATCGGGTAGACATGCAGCGCCCCAACGCGGGCGTCGTTCATCGGGATTGTGTGCCGGGTGCGTGCGCCCGCGGGCGCGGCATCGGGTGGCTAGCGCAGGCCTGCGGAGAAATCAGCCAGGGCCTTCATCTGCGCATCGTCCAGGCGCATCGCGATGTCGCGCATGATCTTGCCGTTGACGTCAACGCCGTCCTTGTCGTTGCCGCGTTCGCCTGCCTTGAACGCCTTCAATTGCGCGTACGTGTAGTCGGCGTGCTGGCCGGACAGGCGCGGGAAGTTGCTGGGCACGCCCACGCCGTTGGGCAGATGGCAGGCCGAGCATGCGGGTAGCCCGTTGGCCGTATTGCCGGCGCGATAGAGCATTTGCCCCGCCTTGGCGAGTGCCGGGTCCTTCGCGGTGAGGAGCTTCGGCTTTTGCTGCGCGTAGTAAATGCCGAGTGCCGTCATGTCGGCGGGCGTCAACGCAGCCACCATGCCCTGCATGATCGCGTTGGCACGCACGCCGGATTTGAAATGCTGCAGTTGCCGGGTGATATAGTCCGCTCCCTGTCCTGCCAGGTTGGGATTCACGGCCACGGCGCTGTTGCCGTCGGCGCCATGGCAGGCGGCGCAGATGCCTTGCGCAATTTCCTTCGCCTTGGCGAGATCCGGTTTCGCGGCACCCTGCGCGATGGCGTGCGGGGCGCAGAACGCCAATGCCATGGTCGTCAGGGTTACGAAGAGCGACGTCTTGCGATTCATTCCAGGTGACTCCTTAGTGGCCCCCGATTGCGCGCTGCTGCATGCATCCGCGATGGCCGGGGGGCGATTGACGGAACATCTTGCCGCAGCCGCTTTCCGAGTGGCGCGGTGCCAAGGGCCGTCATGACCAAACGCGCTATTGTAACGGACTCGAACCGACCGGCGAAGGACAGCGCCCCCGACGATGATCGCGGCCCGCATCCGCTGCGGGGCGCCGAATTCGTGATCGGTGCCGCAGCTCCGGCCCAATTGCCGGCCGAAGGCGCGCCCGAAATTGCATTCGCCGGACGCTCCAACGCGGGCAAATCCAGCGCGATCAATGCCCTGGCGCAACGCACGCGCCTGGCCTTTGCCAGCCGCACGCCGGGACGGACGCAGCAGATCAATCTTTTCATGTTGCGTTCAGGCGCGCTCGTCGCGGACCTGCCCGGGTATGGCTACGCCGCAGTTGCGAAGAGCATCAAGCGCGTCTGGCAGGATTTCCTGTGGCATTACACGACCACCCGCTCGACCTTGGTGGCGTTGGTGCTGGTCGTCGATTCGCGCCATGGCCTGAAGGAAAGCGATCTCGAGCTGCTGCGCGGGTTCGTGCCGTCGGGGCGGCCGTTACTGATCCTCGCCACCAAGGCGGACAAGCTCACGATGACCGAGCAACGGCGATCGCAACGTGACATCGAGGCGCAGTTGAAGGCGGAATTTCCGCTCAGCGCGGCCAGCGTCACGGTGCAGATCTTCTCGGCATCGACGCGGCAGGGCGTGCCCGAAGCCGAACGCGTGATCTCGCAATGGCTTCCGGATGCCACGCCTCCTTGACCGGGTGCCAACGCCGCGGTGCGAATTCCGTCCACAAGGTGAGGGCGCGCGAAGTTTGCCAGCACTGGCAACGGGCAAAGAAAGGCCCCGCGGTCAAGGGGAGTGACGCGGGGCCTTGAAACACCCGCCATGGCGTGATGCCGCAGCAGGCACCCGCCCAGGGAGTTGGCGGGAGACGTTTGGCGTCTGTCGAGTAGACT
>Ga0105044_10013890_pt1 | contig 10918 bp, 6 predicted proteins | sample MAT01_FD_78092 | JGI IMG/M metagenome (GOLD analysis project Ga0105044, IMG submission 78092) | Freshwater microbial communities from Lake Fryxell liftoff mats and glacier meltwater in Antarctica - MAT-01 | ecosystem: Environmental > Aquatic > Freshwater > Ice > Liftoff microbial mat | place... | reverse complement strand
GGAGTGCCGCTAGCCGTAGGAATGGGTGCAAAGCCTAATGGATCTTGCGTCTGACGGCGCGCCAATACCAGGCGTGCCGACGTGTCAGCGAACCCAGGATAGGCAGCGTCGAAGGTAGACCACGCTATATCCAAACTTCTGATTTCCACAATGCTGCTCGCCAATATGCCCTGACGCTTCGCCTGTGCCACAAATGTAAACAATGCAGTGAGCGCATCGGGATCATTGACAGTGCCATTTTCCAAAAGTTGACCACCGGCACCGACATATTGCAGCAATAGCGACTCGTTTGGGTGTTCGCGTTTGCCAGCAGCAAACAAATAGGGCGTACCACTAGTTGTCAGCTCGGCCCAGGTCAGCGGTGCTTGCTCAATTTGATCGGCATGATAGACCAAATGAATGATGTCGGCACTATAGGGCATGCCCAATATATTTTCTTGATAGAGCGATGCAGCGCGCGCAAAGGGGAAAAAATCTGGCGCATCGGGTAAGGACTGCCAATCAACCGCCTGAATCAGCCCCAACTCCGCCGCCTGCCAAAGCTGTTCCGTATCCAACAATACAACATCGGGCAACAGGGTGGGGGCCATGCTTTGCGCATAGCGTAAATAGTTAAACAGACTGGAGTCGCCTGTCTCCACTTTGATCTGTAGATCGAGATGCACGCCCGGGTGATCGAGCCGAAACTGTTCATAGACATCGGCAAGCACAGCCACGGGCGTAGTGTCAGGTGGCTGAAAAAATTCGGGCGTCCAGACCACCAATTGGCGGTCTCCATTGGTGATGACGCCAGTTGCTTCGCCGTTGCTCATCGGCGGTGTGATAGCAGTGCTCACAGTTGCCACTGGCGGCACAGCGGTTGGCTCTGCTGATTGGCAAGCAACAAGGCCCAGCCAGACAATACTGTTCACCAGCAGCCAAAATCCAAAACGATTTGCCTGCTGCCCCGCGTTTCGCGGTTGTGCGCGCAAAGACAACCAAGCAGGCGCAGTATTCGTAAAGCGACGCTTCAGTAAGTAGGGTTGTTTACAGAACGGGTATGCTTTCATAGCTGGCATTATACCATGCTTGATTGCTATTTTCATCTGTGATACAATCCAATGATGAATTATGATCCCCAGTGGCCGATCCACGGTCATACGGCTGCCGCCCAATTTCTACAACAACTTGCGCAGCCAGTCAAGGCAACCGATACAGCGCAGCAGCGGGCAACATTGCGCCATGCCTACCTTTTGTTTGGTCCACAACAGGTGGGCAAGCGTACACTTGCCCAGGCATTTGCACGCGCCGTGTTGTGTACACACGCGCAACAGCGGCCCTGTGGACAGTGTCGCGCCTGCCAGTTGATGGCGCGTGATAATCATCCAGATTTTCGCGTCATTCAGCCAATCGACAAAAACGGTGCGGTGGATCGCATTGGGGGGATGCTGCGGGTTGAACAAGCCGCCGAAATTATTCACGATGTGGCCCTCCGCCCGATGGAGGGACAGTACAAAGTTTTCCTCATTCAAGACATGCACATGGCAAATGATGGCTTTGCCAATAAGTTATTAAAAACGCTGGAAGAGCCGCCTGCGTTTGCGCTGTTCTGTGTCACCGCCTTGGATCGCAACGATCTATTGCCAACGATTGTGAGCCGTTGTCAGGTGCTTGAACTGCGCCCCCTGGCCACCGCAACCATGGTTACGGCGTTGACCCAACAATGGCACGTCGCAGAGGAGGCCGCCACTTTGTTGGCCCGACTATCGCGTGGTCGGCTGGGCTGGGCAGTCAATCAAGCCCAGCAACCAGATCAGATAGACCAGCGCTTGACCCAATTGCAAACGCTATGGCAATTATGTGCGGCGGACTCCGTCGATCGCTTGCTCTTTGCCGAAAAAAGCGCCACAGCGTTTACCAGTCGCCACCTTTTCGAGATGATCGATGTCTGGATGACGTGGTGGCGCGATGTGTTGTTAGTGCAATCCGGCTGCGCCGATACCTGCTGCAACATCGATCAAACAAGGGTGCTCCAGCAACAGGCCGACGCAGTACCCAGCAAAACCGTGCGTGAATATTTGCGCACGCTACAACGCATCGAAACGTATTTACAACATACCATCAATACGCGCCTGGCCCTAGAAGTGTTAATCCTCAAATTGCCAGCAGTACGTGCGTAGCGAAGTTAAGATAAGCCAGCAATGGCAAGCCAGAAGGACGAGGATGTAGGACCGCAATTTTCTCGTCCGATACCCCTAGCGCTCGTTTGAGCGTGTGGTCAACCCAGTTTGGATTAAGTGACGAGGAGTCAAGTAAATAATGCCTGTTGTTGTCGGAATTCAATTTAACCCTGTCACCAAGGTTTATCACTTTGGTGCGAATGATTTGCTGGATCTGGCAAGTGGCGAGTTTGTCATTGTCGAAACAGCCAAAGGGGCCGAGATTGCCCAAGTCGTTGAAGTTCCCCATACGCTAGACGAGCGCGATGTGGTGGGCGAAATGAAAAGCATTGTGCGCCGTGCGTCGGCGTGGGATTTGGTGCAGAAAGATTTGTGGACGCACAAAGAACGTGAAGCGTTGGCTGTTTGTCGCAGCAAGGCCCGCGAATATGAGTTGGATATCAAAATTGTGCGCTGCGATTATAATTATACGGGCGGGCGTTTGTTGGTCTATTTTTCTTCGGAGAATCGGGTTGATTTTCGCCTGTTGGTGCGCGAATTGGCGCGCATCTTCCGAACACGCATCGAAATGCGCCAAATTGGCGTGCGTGATGAGGCGAAACTATTGGATGGCGTGGGCAAGTGTGGTCGCCAGCTGTGCTGCACCAGTTGGCTACGCGAATTCACGCCCGTAAGCATTCGCATGGCCAAAAATCAACAGCTCCCGCTCAACCCCGAAGAGATCAGTGGGGTCTGTGGTCGCCTGCTCTGTTGTTTATCCTATGAAGATGAAGTATACAAAGAGCAAAATCGCAAAATGCCCAAATTGGGTGCGGAAGTGGTAACCCCGCAAGGTGCGGGTCGTGTCCGCCATTTGCATCCGCTCAAAGAAACCGTAACCGTGTTGCTAGAGAGCAATGCGATTGCCGAATTCCCGGTGAGCGAACTGATTTCTACCAAAAGTAGCAGTGGTGGTGGGTGCAGCACCTGTGGCGGTTGTACCGTGAAACGCCGAGCCGGGGCCGAAGAAGACAATGCACGCGCCAAGCGCCAGCGCGGCACAGTAGAACCCCAAGCCAGCCCCCAAGACGCGGCTGGCGAAGCGCCGGCCGGCGAGACAGCCGATCCGAACAAGCCTCGCCGCCGCCGTGGTCGCCGCCGCTCCTAGACCTCCTAGACAAGGGCTAGCAGCCAGCACTATCTTGCGCGCTATTCACGTTAGATCAACTTATCGTTCAACCCCATTGATCTAACGTGAACAGCGCGTATCGATAGATTTTCACTAGTTGATTGAAATGACTTGTTTGAAACGACTAAATTCTAACGGACGAATAGAAGTTTGGCGATTTCATGCAATGGCTAGCGTAGGAGCACCGTTTCGATGCGGAACCGCAAGGATACTCAAGAGCGATTGCGGGCGTCGATAGATAGCAATTCTTACCGCAGTGCGCTCGTTCCCCTCGATTTCAACTTCTGTAAAGGTCGGCGCAATAACCAGATCGATGCCATCTTGCTCTAGGTAGCCACGGGCAATCGCGACCGCTTTGATCGCCTGATTGACAGCACTAGCGCCAATAGCTTGCATTTCAGCATGCTCGTTTTCGCGCATGACACCGGCAATCGCTCCCGCAACAGCCGTAGAACGTGATTGGGCAGAGACTCGAATTAGCTCAGCCATAAAGTTGCCTCCTTCAATAAAATACGTCGATGTGTGTTAGCCTGGTTACGAGTCGTCATACCGCATCTGCCGCCACCCAATTCGTCTAGACGAGAATCTGCCTAGAAGAGAAGTGAATTGGGTTTTTGACAGCGCTAAGTATGGTACGTCTGAAACTACTTTACTAGCTAAAAGACCGGTCCTGTTATCTTTGGAAGAAGATAGAAAGCCAAAGATACGCTCGAGCAAGTACAGCAAGACATTTGCTATACTATATGACGCTCATTCCTCAAAATAGATGCTTACAGAATGCTTGCAATGGTATTACTTTCGTAACCGAGACGCTACTGCGCAAACTGTCTTTGCTAAAACAAATTATAAGCGCATTATTGACTTTTTTGCCTTACAGGTTGTTTACACTATTGCTGGTAGAATAACATTGTTCGCAAAACAAAAAAGCCGCTGCAATGATATGCAGCGGCTTTTGAAATAAGAAGACAGATTCAGTTCAGCATAGGCGATTACTTAGCATACTCGGTAGCTCGGGTTTCGCGAATCACCGTCACCCGGATCTGCCCAGGATATTGCAGATTATCTTCGATCTTCTTGGCAATTTCTTTGCTAATGGTGATTGCCGTCAAATCATCGACATCTTCTGGGCGGACAAGTACACGGACCTCGCGGCCAGCTTGGATGGCGTAGGTCTGGCTGACACCGGCAAAACTGTTGCCAATATCTTCCAGGGCCGTCACACGTTTGATATAGGTCTCAAGACTTTCCCGGCGTGCACCAGGGCGAGCACCGCTAATCGCATCTGCTGCGGCCACAATTACCGCTTCGATCGACTGGGGCTCGACTTCGCCATGATGGCTGGCAATACAATTGACTACGGCCTCGTTCACGCCATAGCGCTTGGCGATCTCGGCCCCGACAATGGCATGGGGACCGTCGATCTCGTGGCTGACCGCTTTGCCCAGATCATGCAACAAGCCGCCCATGCGCGCCACAGCAACATTGGCATGCAATTCCTGGGCAATCATACCGGCCAGGTGCGACGTTTCAATCACATGGTAAAGTTGATTTTGCCCGTAACTTGTGCGGAATTTGAGCCGCCCCAAGAGCCGCTGAATTTCACGATGTAAGCCTTGTACGCCGGTTTCGAGCATGGCATACTCACCCGCCTCGGTGATCACACGTTCGATCTCCTGTTGGGCCTTCTCTACCTCTTTCTCAATCCGCGCCGGGTGAATCCGCCCATCGGTAATGAGTTTGCTCAGTGTCATGCGCGCCACTTCACGGCGCACTGGATCAAAGCTGCTGATGATAATCGCTTCCGGTGTATCATCAACAATTAGATCCACCCCCAAGGCCTGTTCAATCGCGCGAATATTGCGCCCCTGGCGGCCAATGATGCGCCCCTTCATTTCGTCCGACGGCAGATCAACACTGCTCACCGTATACTCTGAAATGTGTTCACTGGCAAGGCGTTCAATGGCCATGGTAATAATGCTGCGCGCACGGCGGTCGGCTTCCTCGTGGGTTTCGGCCTCGACCTCGCGGATGAGGCGTGCCATATCGTGGCGGGCACCTTTTTCAGCCTCGGCCAGCAAGACTTGACGGGCCTCCTCTTGCGACATTTGTGCAATGCGTTGTAATTCGACCAACCGCTCTTCTTCCAACGTCGCAACTTTGGCCGTGCGTTGATCAAGTTTGCTTTCGCGTTGGTTGAGTTTGCGTTCGCGGCTTTCGATCTGTTCCAATCTGCGTTCGACGTTATCCAGGCGGTTTTGCAGGCGTTCTTCGGTGCGTTCTACTTCTTTACGGCGCTTGGTTTGTTCCGCTTCCATCTCATTGCGTTGGCGTACTTCTTCCTCTTTGATCACGAGCCGCATCTGCTTGACTTCGGTTTCGGCGTCGCGTATGATGTGTGCGGCTTCTTCTTCAGCACTCTGGCGCAGCGCGGCTTGGCGTTCCTTTTCGGTGTCTATGCCGGTTTGCGTACCGCGTTTAAAGGCGAGATAGGCGGCAGCACCTGCGCTAATCAAAGAGAATGCAATGATTAGCGCAATGGTTAGAATCGTATTGCCCATAAGATCGAGTTCCTTGTAAGTAAGTTTCCTTGTCGTCTATCGCAAGTAGAAAGTATAAACAAAAGCGCTGTAGCCGAAGCCACAGCGCACAATAAGCGAGTTAGTCTTGGCACCATTCTTCTCTCTTTGTCTCTAAATCAGCGTACCTAACTTAGAACGAGTAGCAGCCAACGGATCTAAAACGCCTATACTCAGCACACCGCAATTTCGTACCCGGGGTTGCCCATAGGCAGATTCCCGATGGCAACGGCAGGTCGTAGACCCTATCCGGAGTAACTGCGGTCTACTGATACTGAAAAGAACACGATTACAACTGTACCGTGGATAGATCTTATCCACTAATTGAAGCAGCGATTGCTATGCGCGCACGCTATCCGCCAGATGTGCGGTTCAACTAGCAAAAGGGGTCACCGTCGGGCCCATCGTAATCCAGTCTCTTGCTTTGCTTTGGAACATATCAGCTCTTGGATCAGACATACCGGCGGGCAATTGGCAATGGCTACGCAGCCACATACTACCGCGCGCTAGTTGATCGATGATTGGAAGATGACCACTGTCAAGGGGATACATCAAGCGTGATTACCCATCCACAGCCAAACTTTCCTGATCAAGGTTGGCCGTGTTGATTGGTGGCTTGCTATCATTCAGCAACAGGTCTGCAGAATTACCGAGCAATCCAGCCTTGGCGCGCAGTAGCTGTTCGATTTCCAAGGCAAGGTGTGGATTGGCAGTCAGATAACTCTTGCTTGCCTCGCGGCCTTGACCAATCATTTGTTCGTTATAGCGGATAAAGGCGCCACGCTTTGTTAAAATATCGTACTCAACCCCCAGATCGACCAGATCGCCCATGGTGCTAATGCCTGCGTCGTACAGAATATCGAACTCGGCGACCTTGAAAGGGGCAGCTACTTTATTTTTCTTAACAGTTACACGCGTACGATTACCAATCACCTCATTACCCTGTTTGATCAACTCAATCCGCCGGATATCGAGGCGGACACTCGCATAGAATTTGAGCGCCATGCCACCGGTGGTTGTTTCGGGGTTGCCGAACATAATGCCGATTTTTTGCCGCAGTTGATTGGTAAAAATCATACAGGTGCCGCTAGACTTGACCGCGCCGGTGAGCTTGCGTAGCGCTTGGCTCATCAGGCGCGCCTGGAGCCCCATATGACTATCTCCCATGTCCCCTTCGATTTCGGCACGGGGAACAAGGGCAGCAACACTGTCAACAATCACCACATCCATAGCACCAGAACGAACAAGCGCATCGGTAATCTCTAAGGCTTGCTCGCCCGTATCGGGCTGGCTGACGTAGAGGTTATCGACATTGACCCCAATTCGTTTGGCATAAGCTGGATCGAGCGCATGTTCCACATCAATAAAACCACAGATGCCCCCATTTTTTTGGGCTTCGGCAATGATATGTAAACAGAGTGTTGTTTTTCCAGAGCTTTCCGGCCCATAGATCTCAATAATGCGCCCGCGCGGTACACCGCCCACCCCGAGTGCAATATCAAGGCTTAGGCTACCGGTCGGAATGGTTTCAACTTGCAGTCGGGTTGCTGCGCCCAACTTCATGACCACCCCTTCACCAAATCGTCGATTCAGGCCAGCCAGGGTTGTTTCCAAGGCTTTCTGGCGACCATCTTTGCTCATGCCATACTCCAGCTGAGGCGCTGTTTCATCCACCAAACCAAGTAGCGCAAACCAAGTAGCGAGGTAGAGCATACAGGGGCAGTGTTGCGCACCGAAATTGGTTTAGGAGGCCAGTAGAAGACGCCCATACCCTTATCTTGCGCGTGATGCACCGCCCTGCATTCATTGAGCATCCATTGATAAGTTCCAATGCAATAGTTGCGCTATTATGTAGTGTACTGTAGTTAGACTAATATTGCAAAAGTACGGAGAGACAGGTACTATCTGCGTGGGATTGCATAGAAACAAATCAGCAAAAGTTGACCCAGGGGCGAGTGCGCTAGGCCAGGGTAAGCGATCGAGCAACAGCCGCTACATCTTCGTTACTCCATGGTACAAAAACATAACGAGGTAGCCTTTGTCAGAAAAGCTACCTCGTTATGGGCAAGTTTATATGGAAAACGGAATATACATTCGTTCCCGTAAAGCGGTAATGGTTTGGCGCAGCTCTTCATTTTCCATCAAGTCGGCTGCCACTTTTTCAACTCCATAGCGGACAGTGCTATGATCGCGCCCGCCCAGGTGGTGACCAATGACCGGCAGGGAAAGCGCATGCTCTTCGCGCAGCAGAAACATGGCAATTTGTCGCGCATTTGCAACCTCTTTGGTCCGCTTCCGCCCACTTAACTCTTCAGGCTTCAACTTGAAATGAGCGGCTACAATGCGAATCAGCGTATCGGGAGAACAGGGCGAGCGCTCTGGTGCCAAATTGTCGATAATCGATGTTGCCAAATGCAAGGTCAATTGGCTGTTCATCAGACGCGCCTGAATGATCAGCCGGTTGAGTGCGCCTTCGAGCTCACGAATATTGCTATCGACGCGCTCCGCCACCATCATCAGCACGCTGGGGTCCACTTCGGTATGCATACGATTGGCTTTTGACTGGAGGATCGCCACCCGTGTTTCAAAATCTGGCTGGGCAATATCAGTCTGTAAACCACCTTCAAAGCGGCTGCGCAGGCGATCATCCAGGGTAGCCAGGGCTTTAGGAGGGCGGTCGCTGCTCAACACCACCTGTCGACCGCCAGCGTGCAGATAGTTGAAAGTATGGAAAAATTCTTCCTGGGTACTTTCTTTGCCGGCGATAAACTGAATATCGTCAATTAATAAAATATCTACCTGACGATACTTATTGCGAAATTCTTCGGTATTTTGGTTGCGAATCGCGCCGATCAGTTCATTGGTAAATTGTTCCGATGAACAATATAACATTTGATAGCCTAGCTGGAGCGCACGTTGGCCAATGGCATGCAAGAGATGCGTTTTCCCCAGCCCCACGCCCCCATAGACAAAGAGTGGATTAAAGCTCTGGCCAGGCCGTTCGGCAATCGCCTCTGCCGCCGCATGGGCTAATTTATTATGACTCCCGACAATAAACGATTCAAAAGTATAGTAACTATTCAGCTGACTTTGGGCCGCGCTGGGTTGGCTAGCAGAAGACCACCCAGCCTGCTGCATCGGCTCATTACTTTGCTGATGATTGGGCTGATGATTCGAATGATTACTTTGATAGGGCGTTGCAGGATTGCTGGACGCAGGTTGCGGCGTGACCCTGGGCGACGGCGCAACTGCGGCAGGGCTTGCGCCGCGCGGTGACGCCAACTGGCTCTTGGCACCACTATCCTGGGCAGGTTGATACAGTGGCCCAGGGGTAGCGTGGGATGAATCGCTGACCGGGTGGGGACAGACGCGAAACTGCACTTGCACAGAGCGATGAATGAGTGAACTCAGCACACGCTTGATTTTATGGCGCAGCCGATTCTCTAACCAGTCTCGCGCATACGCATTGGGCAAGCCAATAATAAATTCGCCATCCTCATACGCAATGACCCATGTGTCGCGCACCCACGTGTTATAGGTAGCCGACTGCATCTGCAATGCTAGCTCGCTTAAGAGCATTTGCCAAACAACATGCGGGTCAAATTCCTGACGTTCCGCCGCTGGTTCGTGCGACCATTCGAGCGCGGCTTGCGCTGTGTCATCCGCCACCTGTCTTGTGTCGGGCAAGTCCGGTTCGCCATAGGGATCAGGGCGCGCGACAGTATGCTCGGCACGCTTCTCTTCGACAGAGCCGGTGGTGTAGGATAATAATGTTTCTTGCTTTCTCGCTGCCCCAGCTGAAGTAGCCCCGGATGAAGTAGCCATAGAATAATTTTGGGAATGGGGTAGCGTTGAATGATAAGTCACAAAATTCCTCCGATGCCGAGACAAAACCCATAAGAACTCGACATATATCAGTGCTACAGAAAGTTTGCAGCCCTACCCATACTGGGTGAGCTGCAATGCTCCGGATCATTTCAAGATTTCTTGCCGTTCACAAAAAGAATACAAGAGTTGACTGATCTGTAGAAAAATGGGAGTTCTATTGCTAGCAAACTCCCATTTTGGCTTACGCACCTATGAAATTCAAAGACGAGACTATAACAAGCTCGTCATAGTAAATTGCCACCGGCTAACGCGTTGCGCGCGAAAGAAAGGCGGTTGAAAGACGCATAAAATATCAGTAGTTACGCTGTTTTATCAATCACTTCGAATTTGCACAGAACCCAAAGTGACAAAGAGGTGAATGAAAAAATCTGGCTAAAATTAGGTAACGAACATTTCTGTAGAGCAATGCTTTCTGCAGAAAGGCAAGCTAACGCCACCCAATCTCATCCGTTATTCACTCGATACGCTGCGGTCGAAACATGTAGAATAAACCTGAGTGCCTATAACTGATAGGCAATGATAAGACGTGCTAGCGATTGATGATCTCTGTGAATAACTGTTGCTAAGTGTAGCAGACTTTTTTTCTTATGCCAATGTTTATAGAGACGTATAAATCATGCTTTTTGAGGGTTAAAACACGATTTATGGACACAGAACTATTGTTCTACACTAAATCTAGAAGTGAAAATTTTGTTACAACCTACATAGCAAAAAATCGCCCCATAAAAAGACACAATATCTTTAAGGTTTTGCTAAAAAACAGGGCTTTCGTGTACGCAGCGTTTAGAATTTTCCCCATCGCATAGTAGGAGTTCTCCCCTGTTAGCAGTAGTTTTCCCCAGAGTTATCCCCAGGTGGGGAAAAAACCAAGTGCTTTGTTAACGGCCGATTAATAATGTTTTTCATTTCTCTAGCCGCCAATTCTGAGCTTGTAAATTGGCTGTTTTATAAGTTGACATATTTATATGCAACCCTATCACCTATCGTAACTAAACATGAATCAAATAAATCAGCACTAAGTAAGCATCCATAAATAACTTGTATGAATTAAGTAGGGATTAATTGTTGTGGACTGATGATGTAATTCCAGTTAGGACAAATGGGACGGCGGGTAAGTTGGAGGTCTT
>Ga0105044_10013888_pt1 | contig 10919 bp, 11 predicted proteins | sample MAT01_FD_78092 | JGI IMG/M metagenome (GOLD analysis project Ga0105044, IMG submission 78092) | Freshwater microbial communities from Lake Fryxell liftoff mats and glacier meltwater in Antarctica - MAT-01 | ecosystem: Environmental > Aquatic > Freshwater > Ice > Liftoff microbial mat | place... | reverse complement strand
TGCACTTCATATTCATTTTTTAATAATTCCATTTTTTTGTCAATCAGACCACCAATGAATTTGTGAATATCAGAATCAACGTGGATCTCTATGGGCTTTTCTCTTTTTCTTTTGGTTGATGATGTTGTTTTACTTGGGAAAAGTGTTTTGTGATGATTTATCATATCTCTTTTGTAATCAACCTTGCCATCTCTCAAATCTTTCAAGTGTTGCAACGCATATGTCTCGAACGTGCTCAATTGGGTTTTTTGTGTGAGAATGTCTATGAAATCTGAAACTACATGCTGTATTTTATTATAGTCATAAATTATTCTGAGTCTATCTTTTTTTGATGCAACCCAGAATATGATATAATATCCATGAGGGTGCACATACAACAAAGCATTCTTTGAAGTCAAATCTGATGCCATCAGATTATCCATATTTTTCCCAAGTTTTTTTGTAATCCTTTCATAGTCTGGGTTCATTAATTTGAGCGTTTCATTTGTCTTTTTGCTGGTTTTTTTGGTACCATTAATTTCTTTTGTCTTTGAAGAGCGTTTTGTTTTTATCTGTTTGATGACCTTTTTGATACCATTTGTCGCATGTGGTTCAACTTTGAGTTTGACTTCTTCAGCAATTTGTTCTGTTACTGTTGGTAATTGTATTATTGGTTCGACATCGTCCGACATTGGCACATCTTCTAATTTCACAAGGACATTGTTGGATGTTTTTTGTGATATCAACCTTGCCTTTTTGATTTTTTCTTCAATATCCATTTTATTTTCTAGACCACCAAACATGTATTTATAATGTTTCAAGAATAAAATAAATAACTGAATACCAAATATAACCAATTACAATTAAAACACGCGCTTTTTTATGTATCTAGAAAAACCAATGAAAACCTCTGAAAATCCTGCGACAACAAAGCACTTAGGTGGGAATTCAAGAATGGTAGTTGGTATAAAAATCAACACTAATCCCTCGAAGTTATCCGCTATTCCACAAGTCGATGGATTTGAATGTAAATTGTTTATTAATAGTGACTCTATGGTAATATTCACAATAGAATCAAAGAAAACCCCACCTTTGCTTGAACTTGTTGATGAAGCAAAGTCGAGTGCGTACAAATCAATTTATGAAAGTGATTCTTATAGAAAATACAATGAAGATCAAGTGATGAAATTATCACAAAAGGCATTTGCTGTGTTGTCTATTTTTGGCCTTTTATTTCAATCTGGTATATCTTCAGAAAATTCAGTGCCATTTGCTGTTCCATTTTTTGTGAAACTGGAAGGGTTTATTGATAAATTCAAAAGTGAAAATGATTGGATTTATGGTGTATACAAAAACGAACCTATTCAATGTCACAATAGTACGAAAGATGGAGAATATACTTTTGTCGGGAAGAATTTTTCATTGATAAAATTGGATTGTTCCAATCTAAAACTACCTCTTTTCACAGATAAAAAATATCTCAAGAAGTACGCTGAAAATATTACCAAATTTAAAGAAATTAAAAAATAAAATGTCTGATTATGAAGACTTTGTACCAGAAAAACCGAGGAAATATACTATCGACGATTTTCACCCCAATGAGACAAAACCTGTAAATTGTCTCAATCAAGTAAACAGCATTTTTTTGGGTGAAGAAAAAACATACAAAAGGAGCGAATGTATATTCTGCATGAAGGATTGGCCTTTGCATCTTATTGACAGCAGAAGAAGAGAATATCCACGTATAAACAATAAAGCAATGAAAGAAATATTTGACATGATGACTGATGGGTATCTCAACAACGATCCGGAGAGTGCATGTCTACAAATCGTTGTGTATTATATGAAATACATACAGGGACCTTTGAATAAAAATTTGAGTGAAAAACATGAACCTTTGCCACAAATATCAATGAAACTTGTCTATGATCACTTCAAAATACACACACCACTCCCAATCATACAAATATGTCAATTAAAACGCAAGATTGGACAAGACTTGGATATAATGGAAAGAGAAGCAACCATGTTTAAGAAATTACAAGATAATTCCATTGTTTATGATCATAGAATAGGTAAACAATATATTCTGAGTGCAAAAATGTTCCTGGAATATGATAAATACATTGAAGAAAGGAAAAAAAAATAAAGATGAATAATTTAAACAATTTTCGTTTTAATGGTAGTCAAAATTATCCCATTCAGAATATATACAAAAGCGATGTTGTTGCTCCATTGTCTAGAGACTTCAAAAATGCCCCGCTAATGACTATGTCTGAAGATATCTCTGTTGGTGTGAAATTGTATTACTCATCAGAATTTTCAAAATTCACAGTTCGCCAATTTGATGGTCTCTTCACACAAGATCCAAGAATTCATGCTTTTAGTGAATTCCATAACCAAACATTTAGCATTTCAGCATTTGGACTCCAAATGCTTTTGAAAGACATTTTTAAACGAGTAAAGAACGAAGAAGGTGATATGAGTTTAGAAAAAGCTTATGATTTTATCAAAGGTGTGCATGATGGAAAATGGGACATGTATGGTAAAAATTTTAATGATGAAAAACTCGTTGATGATTACAGAGAAGAGTACTTAATGTTGGAACCGAAATTTGTGAATGAAATATTCAAATTTAGGGGACCAACAACTGGGGAAAATATGTATCACAAACAAACAATGATTGACACATTTGAAAACTCAAAAAAAAGGGGGAGAGACTTCAGCATGTTGGAAAATGTCATTCTTGAATCAGATGCTAGAATGAGAAATTTTGCAACCGGTTATATATTCCCCGGTGGGCTCTTGACACTTTATTTCGGACATGAAGAAACCACAAAATTCTCCTATGAAGAAGAGAACCTAAAGAAGGTCAAGGCGAAACTAGATTTAAAGGATAAGGGACCTGTTATTCTAGAGTGTCTTTGTTCGGTCAAATATAATTGCAGACCTTTTTTCTTGCAAGATGAAAAGGAAAATATGGTCCTCGATCATGAAGATGGAAAACTTGAGGTGGATACAAGACCAAGTCAAAAGATAGGAATGGTTTTGGACTGGAATGAATACTCAAAAAAACCTGTGAGATTCATAAACGATGATTTCAATAAATACATAAAAGAATCCGAAATAACACCAATAAAATTTTCAGAATGACAGATCTTGCTTATACTCTAGATTATAGAAAACAAAATACTCTTACTAGTTATATACACGAAGGTGAGAATCCAACAGGTGAGAATTTGGGAGAAATAGGTATCAATGCAGCAGGAGTGGAATTGGATTTGGATAGCATCAAAAAGATATTAAAGAGTGATTCTGACAAGAATTCATACGTGTCATCAAAAGGGTCTTTTACCTACCACGGATTCAAAAAGTTCGATATTGTCTTTAGAGTTCATGAAAGCAATGCAGTAGAATGGAATGTGGGTGTCCGCGGAAGTCTTTCTGGACTAAGTAAATTTGGTACAAAATCGAGCTATGATATGTCAAAACATATAAGTGTTGTTGGGATCGCCATGTATGACATAATTATGGAAAGGCGTGTAAAGGACAATAAAAAGAAATTGGCTGTTTACATCAAGGGTTTAACACAAGTGTTCAACAATAGTCAACATACAATCATAGAAGGTGATGATTTGATTGCTGTCCCAATGTATCCAGAAGAAGAATGCCTTAAACATAATATAAAATATGGTGGTTACTACAAACCCATGGACACTCACAAACCTTTAATCGTCACAAGCATAAGAAGTTACAGAAGAGAAAGATTTAAGCGATTTGATTATACAAAACTGGCTGATTTATCTAAAACACTGGGTATTATTTCACTAGATGGAACAAGTAAATATGGACTTGATGAAATAGAAGATAGATTCAATATAATAATGACTCTAGAAACATCCGAAGAGAAACTCCACGGATACACAATGCTCATTTTAGCTTTAACTAAGCATAAATCCAAAGGTACAGACAGCTATGACGATTTGTTGGAACGTATTAAGATGGCAAAGGAACATTTGGAAGTCTTCATTGGAAGAGAATTCGATCACATTAGAGTTGGAAAGGCTCAAAATACAAGAGAATCTGGAGAATATGTTGATATTATAATAAGTGGTTTCAATCGCTAATAAAAATTAATGAGTAAAGAAAAAAAAATATCCGATCTACCCAATCAAACTGAAATCAAGGAATTCTTTCAAAAACAAAGAATTTGTTTGTATTGCAAAAAACCATTCAGGTATTTTGAAAGTTTTGGAGTTTTGAATTGTGCAAGACATTTAACACATCCAATAAAAAGAAATCCAAAATCGGAAGCTTTTTATCTGTGTTGTGGAAAACAAGAAGGTGAAGAAGGTTGTCAAATTTGTGATCACAGTGAATTGGAAATTTTAGAAGATACAACAGACATACCATTTTATTATATAAAAAACAATTTCGTAAGAAAACCAGATGAGGCAGGTATTAAAGAGGGAAAAAGGTTTCAATTTAAAATAGATGAAAATGGTGATAGTGATGAAGAAAATCTACAAACAGATTTATTTAAATCATATTTTAAAATTAAAAGAATAAAAAAAAAATAATGTCATACGTGAGACCATTCAATTATCTTCACACAATCTGGAGTTTCGCTTTTGCGACAAGAGACATAAAAGCTTCTTTGGCTCTTTTTGCAACTTTCATTGCAACATATTTGTTCGTACTCAACACTAACGTATATGGGTTGGTCACAATTCCAGTTAATCTTGAACATCTCTATGGTTACCCATTTGTATATGTTGCATTTTCTGCAATTCTTGCATGGGCTGTGATGACATTTGGGTTCAAATCCAAAGAGCTGTTTAGCTTTGAAAGAAACTACTACACATTCACAGTGCAAAGTGCCTACACACTTGTCGATATCGTTGGTACAAATTGGATCTATGTTAGATTATACAACGTGGACAATGTAACTGGAACAATTTATATTGCTGTAGGTGCTGCACTAGGATTCAAGATTGTTATCACCGGCTTTGCGTGGTTATTGATGCGAGAACAAACAAAAAAACTATCAACAAGAAACAAAACACACATGGCCCACGAAATTGGAGTTGAATCAACCAAAGCGATGGATGGAATATACCAATTTCATATGGTAACCATATTTGTTATGTTTATTTCAATGTTGAATCAATGGTGGTTAGTGAATTACATATCAACAGTTGCGATGACAGAGGTTGTAGCTTGTGCAATTACTACAGGGATATTAATGTTTTGGACACTTCTTAGGATCTTTGTAGAAAGAAAATCTAATGAGAATGATCAAAAAACCTCTGCTGACCATTTTGATAAATAAAATCATAAAGAGCGTTTAAATACAAAATATAATTTAATTTATTTCAATCTTTTCTCAAAATGTCAAACTCATACCTAGATAATGGTACCGGCAGTATACCATTCCCAACATCTGTCCCATATCAACAAAATGTAGATTGGGGTAATACCTTCATGCAACATTCCACCAACTATTTCAACAATATTGATGAGTCGATGATGAGGACACAAATTGGATCACAAACGGATTTCCCTTACACAGGTGCGATGACAGTTTCCACATTTATCAAGAATATTCAAAAGAGTTACGCACTCGCAAATTATACCATTAAGTTTAATTATTTGTTCCCAATCACAACAACAAAGTCAACACAACATTTGACATTAACCCTCGAATTTAACAGATCAATTGCAAAAGAAACTGCTGAAAGGGCACCAAAGAGTGACCTACTTGGGTACGAATGGTCTGCCGTTAGAAATTGTACTACACTCTATGGTATCGCCGCAACTATTGTTTACAACATTGGTGATGATGGAGGAATTGGTCAACAATTAGTTGATATGGAAATTCAAGCAAAACAAGAAGGTATTGCTTTGGCATCCATATTCCAGGCGATCATGAAACTTCTTGCCATTCACAACCCTAGATATAGATATTTAAAGAAAACAAAAGGTGACATTGAATATCTCACAGCGGTTTTCAAAAGAGTGTGCCAATTGTGGAACATTTGCAAAGAAAGAGCATCCTTGTCCATTCTAGAAAGAATTTCCCAATCAGAGCTGGCAGAACAAGAGGGTGTTGCAACAGAATGGTTGATCGGTACAACAGTCGAGGCATATATTAGATTACTCCCAGAAAACTCCGATTACTACATTGCAGGTAATAAATCAGATGGTGGATTCAACAAGCTGGAACAACTTGAAGAAATTACAAGAATTGCAAATTCAAGCATCACAAAATTAGATCCATTGAAAATTGGGAAAATCATGATGGAACCACTTCAAACATATTCTTTCAAAGCTGGAGTTGTTGTTTTACCAGAAAGACGCGATATTGATCCTTATGAATACGATTCACAGTATACATCGGTTAAGATTACTGATTCTAACGAAAACGCATTGCGTACAGTGACATTCATTGATTGTATTGAAAATTCATTTCTATACGAAAAAACTACTGGAAAATTGAAAACGTTCAAACAATTCAAAGATCAACACAACAGTTTGTATGATGGTGATAATCCAATAGATGGTACTGACATGTTCTGGGATAAAAATGGATCAACAAAAGATAGATTTAATCACCTTTTTACTCCACAAAATTTTGATTCTTTCATGTTTACAGCAAGCTCTCTTCACTCAGCAACTTTGAAATCCGTCAGTTCCGAAAAAACTTCATCAAAAAATAACGAAAAGAAGATTTGGGGAGAATTTTTGGATTTTGTTGAAAAAAATAGCAAAAAGACAATTGTTATGGCTGATTTGCGAACATTCCTTGATGCAAATCATGATGTTATTATAAATACGAACGAGAGTAAATCAATTTCATATAATTTGGATAATGTAAGTGGTATGTGTGGAATATTTAACAACATAAATTGCCTGAGATCATATTCGAAAAGTGAAAACAATGGTGATGTTTCAATAGTGAAAAACTGGTTAGACTTAATGGATACTCACGTGCGCACGTTGAGTTCAATGATGGAAACTGATGCGTTTACAGATTCTAAATACATCAAAGAATTGAGTAGTAAAAGGGTGAATGACTACACCGATAAACTTGAAAATTGGATGATACACAGTATATTTAATGAACCTTGCTACTTGGGTATACTAAAACCAAGTGTGGTACTAAAAGATATTAAAGATATTAAAGAATTTAAAGAATGGGTTAAAAACGTAATGGATCTTGAATACACACAAAATAAAATAGATTTTGCAGATGTAATTAAATGTGAAAATTATAAACAAAATAATGTTCCTTTGAAATCTTGGGAAAATGAACATTATTATAAATCAAATCTCACATATTCCGGTAATAGTCGTAGCGGTAATGATGTTATGGTATTGTCAAATTATGTCTTGAGCGTTTTGGGTAATCAACCCAACAAATCTGAACATATAAGCACAATGACAAAATATTCAAATGTATTCAAAAGTGATACGCATCTTAACGGCTTGTTGTTGAAATTGGAGCAATATGGTGAACAATATTCTTCACTCAGACCAATAGCAGTTGCTTACCTTCTCGGAGAACATACAAAACATTCTATTATTTCATTCTACAGGGACAAAGTTGCACCACCTTTCAATTTCATGTTAATCAGACCAAAGAAAGTGTATCTCACAGAAAGTACTTTAAAGGTGCAACCCGGTGGACAAACGCTATACAGAGTTCAAGGACCAATAATTCAAAGAAACGGCCAAGATATCAATGGTTCTCACTACAAAGTTGATCTTCAATGTCAAATGGGTGCATTCTTGGCACTAGAAGAAAACTTCGTGTCCATGGATGATGTATTGGTATTGGAATGTGTCTCCGGAGACACAACTATATTTACACAATCAAATATTAAAAAACCACTAAGTAAGGGTCCTGATCTATTTTGTGTGTGCCAACCTCTTGGGAGACCCAGAGCTCCACAATTTGTCGACCTAACTGGACTTTTCAAAAGTCATACAATCCCAAGTTTTGAGAGATATGACATGTTGTGGGGTCTCAAACAAGAAGACAAAGACGAATATTTGGCTGCTTTTGACAAGAAATATTTACCAAATGACATCAAATCTGGTGATGTCAAAGAACCAAGGGTTTATTTCGCTTTTTATGAGCCACATCTTTATTACACAGAAACAAAAGACTGGAAAGAAAGACCAGAAAATGGATTGTTCAAAACAATATCCGACAAATTCTTTGTTGATTATTATGTCACAAAAGCAATTTAATATATTTCAATAACATCTTCTTTTGATAATTCAAAATCTTCTAAAATCAATCCTTTTATAAGTGTCAGATGATCTTTGAGCACTTCATCCGTGATTCTACTTTTATCAATCATTGTGGTTTTTATCGGTGTTGGTTTCAATAACATGTAAGCCAAAAATGTTCTAATTGCGTCTTCTACACTTCTACAAATAGCTATCAAATACCCCGATTGTTTTAATCGATTGTGTATTCTTTCTTGGTGTGGTTCAACCCTTCCAATTTTTGATTTGAACTCAATTCTTAGCCCAAAATAGCCACCTCTTCCATTACTAATTGAATAGTCTGGTTCGCCAGAAACATACCCTTTGGAAACACTCTTTCTTCTCCCCCTGTCACTTTTCACTTCATCTACCGTAGTGGCACAGAAAGAAATCGGGTTCTTTTCTTCTTTAATTCTTAGTTTGTTGAGATTATGCAAATACTTTGTAAAGTTACACTGTGTAGTGAACTCTGAACTATTCAAATCATGAGATTCAAACCCGACTTCCTTTTTTGGTTTTTTTGTTATTTTCACAATACCTTTTGATTTTTTTTGTGGATATTTTCTCCTTTTCGGTGTTGACTTTGACATTGATTACAAAAAAAGATTTAATTCAATTATTTAAGAATGAATTTGTCAATGGATTTTCTTTAACATAAAAAACCACCCTTTTACTTAATTGGATTTCCAAGTAGGATGTTGTTACCCTTATATTGTCTTTGTCATGCAAATAAAAGCTTGATGCAGATGTAAGTTGACAATCGATTTTTGCTTTTTTCATTGACTCCAAAGCTAAGACTTTTAAATTGTAAACTGTAACTTCGCGTCTTGGTAATTCGGTCATACACCCAACGCCATTATAATAAAATACCAAAGTTACAGTACTCATAGTGAACAAAGATTTTTTTATTGGATAATAACGTGATTTTATTTTTTGATTTGTCAATTCATAATGTTTATGTAAAATTGTTTTCCAAAGGTTTCCCACGTTTTGATTGTACAAAAAGATTCAAAGATGTAGAGACAATTAAATGCCAAGATGGGTGAAGAATGTTGTAATCAATATTACCGAACCTTTGCAGTGCACTCCAAATTAGAACACCAATTATTAACAACGCAAGACTCAATTTGAGATAAAGTACATTGAAATTTTGATGATAATATTCTTTCAGTTGAGGTATCAATGGTTGATTGTAACTCATCAAAATTCTTATATTCAGAAGATATAAAAAGACAAAAAGCAATCCTACACCAAACATTAGGTACATTGAGTTATCGTTTTCAAATGTATTACCGTGGATGGTATTACCTATTATTGTTATAACCGAAAGCAGAATAGTGCAAGATATTATCAACACATGTTTCAAAATTCCAAAATTGCCTCTGTGTGGTAACAACTCGATCAAACCAATAAATATTATCAAATTTGCAAAAAATATGTCGGTACTCAAAAAAAATGCTGTTTCTGTGACCGTGGCATTGCAGACTTGTATCATTTCCGGCGAAGATTTATCCACATATTTTGTAAAGCAAAAATGGTACACAAGAGATGCCACCGTGAGTCCAAAGGTTGCTAAACTGTGCACAAATCTACCAATGAATAACAATCCAATTGCTGGTGGTATAAAACTCAAATTAGAGAGTGTCATAAATGTTGATTTCCATCCCATGTTGCAAATAATTTTTATTTGAAGTAATTGTCATATGCACTTATATCTTTTTTTTTATCCTTTTTTTCATAAACTTGATTTTTTGGTGTAACTGGTGTGTTGGCTTTTTTTGGACTTGGGTTCATTGGAGAATTAATTTTTACACTTAAATTTGGTTTTTGTTTTTCCATCATTCTTGCCAATTTTGTGTAATCACTATCATAATTATAAGTGTAATCCTTTTCAATTATTTTTATTAGGTTTGGAAATTTTTCATGGATCGTTCTTATGAAATCCAAAGTTTCTGCTCTGTGTTTTTCTGAAGTTTCACACATTGTAAAATAATTCCGATTTTCTAGTTCAAACGTTGCAGAATTGAGCTCAATAGCTTCTATATAGTTTAATAGTTGATTACCCATGTTTACCGCAATTTGTTGTTGATTTAAGAGTTCATCATGATATTTGTTCAATTCTCTTTTTTTTTTATCAAGAAATGTTTTATCATTTACTTCTTGCAATAACCTCTTTTGATACACATCTCTTTGTTGAGCATAAACTTCAATTGCTTTTTGATATTCACACTGTTGATTCTCATCATTTAAATTACTCATTTTGATTGGTTATTTTAATTCGGAAAATTAAATCTTTATTTCTGGCAATTTAAATTCTGATGGATTTGAATTATATTGTTTCAAATTATTGACATCAGTTTCAGATACTGTACTCTTTATATTTTTAAGAGCTTCTTGAAAATGTTCTTTTGATATATAATAATTGATGATTAATTCTTTTTCTTTAATAATATTCAATCCAGGTTGATTATTTGAATCTTTGAAATCTACCGTTTCAATCTTGAAGTCTTTCACAAGTGAGGGGATAAATAACTCACGTAAATCTTTAATCTCAATGGTTTTGTTTTCAATATATTTATTCATAACTCTCGTTATTGCTTCTCTTAATGGATAATTAAAGTATTCTGTATCGAATGGCGTAGGTAATTCATCTTTAACAGTTC
>Ga0105044_10013887_pt1 | contig 10920 bp, 5 predicted proteins | sample MAT01_FD_78092 | JGI IMG/M metagenome (GOLD analysis project Ga0105044, IMG submission 78092) | Freshwater microbial communities from Lake Fryxell liftoff mats and glacier meltwater in Antarctica - MAT-01 | ecosystem: Environmental > Aquatic > Freshwater > Ice > Liftoff microbial mat | place... | reverse complement strand
TATGCCATTTTCTATTTTCTGGCAAATGAGCATCCGGTTTCGACCTTTAATTGCTTTGTAATCACCGACTTGGCTGATGTAGATATCAAGCATCCCATCGTTGTTGAGATCTACCACAGAAGCGCCTGTTTTCCAGGAGAGACTACTTTCCGCTGCGGTTACAGGATTAGGGCCCGTACCGTTTACTTGAGCCAGTATAGTCACGTCCCGAAAGTGCAGATTCCCTTCATTGATAAAAAGCTTGTCCGGACCCATGTTGGAGGTAAAAAACAAATCAATTTGCCCGTCCTTATTGAAATCTCCAGCGGCGACGCCACCTCCGTTGAAGAAATACATATAGTTGAAGACATTGAGAGCTGCGCTCTGTTTGGGCGTGTTGTCAAAATCAAGCCCTGTTGCGGTTTTTCGCAAGAGCTGAAATTTTGGTGCACTAATCTCGGGCTTATTACATCCAATTAGCAGCAGGAAAAGTATTGAAAATGAGGATCTTAGCATGTAATTATTTGAACAAAAATAGCTTTGGTTTCTTTCCATTCATCGTAGCAAGCAGGTGTTTTTTGCCTTTTATATTTAGTAAAGCCAGCGTTTTTACATCTCCGCGTAGAAAAAAGCCCGAGCTGCGATTTTCCACCCATTCAAATTTGCCGCCGCCACGATTGAGCAGGGTGTGACCAAAACTTGCATCTAATTTGGAGAATTGAGGCAGGAAACCCGCGTCGTTACCTGCCATTACCAGATCATTTCGCCCATCGCCGTTTAGGTCGCCACACCAAATATCGTTGACACAGGAAAATTGAACTTCTTTGGGGAATGGCATCATTGTGAATTGACCGTTTCCGTTGTTTAGCGCTACGGCAGACTGGAAATAATTGCCTTCCATAACGACAGATTTTTTCATTATTTCCTTCTTAAACAGGTCTTGGATCGACTTCTGAGCATATTCAGTATGTTTTAACACCTGTTTTTTGATGCTTGGAATTTGGCTTGTGAGCTCTTTTTTCATCGGAATGGGCATATCGCGGTCCTTGATTTTTCGAGTCATAATTTTATCGATGGTACCGTTGCCGTCAAAATCATTGACCCAAAGTTTAGCAGGCGCCTCTTTTGTTCCAGAGAAATAAAAGTTCTCCCCTCGATTGCCCAGGATAAGATCTTGATCTCCATCGCCATCTACGTCATCCGTTTCAAGGGCATACCACCAGCCTGAATATTCGTCAAGATTAGATTTAACGGTCACCAGCTTGCCTCCATTGAGCTCAAAAATATGTGGATATCTCCATTCTCCCACCACTACCAGCTCAGGGGTAGCATCTCCGGTTACGTTCACCATTTTGGCATCCGTAACCATGCCGAGCAGGTTAAAATCTTTGGCTTTTTCTTTGGCCACCTCTTTGAAATTGCCTTTGCCATCATTTTCATATAAAAAATGCTTGGGTGGAGCACCGTACATCCCGGGAAGGGAACGATTGCCTACAAACATATCCAGATCTCCGTCCCCATCAAAATCCAGCGGTACGATCACCGCAGTATTGAATCCGTTCAAAGGCAAGGGGCTCGTGCTGCGAATAAAGTCTCCTTTACCCTGGTTGATATACAGCCGATTTTGCATAAAACGAGATCCCGGAGGCTGGTGATTGCCACCACTGCCCACAAATAGATCGGGGTCTTTGTCGCCATCCACATCAACAAACGCAATGGCGGTATCTTCAAAGATAGAATCAGAATTGAAGCATGCCTGGCTAGTCTGGGTGAAAATTCCAGCAGCAGTCTGCACGTACAAACGACCTGGAGTTCCAGCCGGCCCTCCAATGAAAATATCCTCTAATTGGTCTCCATTTACATCACAAACAGCGGCTTTTGGTCCTTCTCGGGAGAGCATCCGGTAACTTAATCCTTCCTCGTAAAAATCATTGAATGGATCTTCTTTGCTGGGCAAAAAACTTGTAGTAACCTCTTGAAAAAGAACTGTTTGAACGTCGTATTTGCTGGAGTTATTCCAGGCTGCCTGACTAATAGCATTCTCCCAGGAGATTTGGAGCGTAGTATCAATGATCGGGTGGGGGAGGGTGGTTTGTGTTTTATCCGGCCAAATCACTACCAACGAATCAATTGTAGGGTTTTCGCCCAGTCCAAAGATCATTTTGTAATCAACTGACGATTGAAAACCACGAGATGGGTTAAATTGAAAATTGAGCTGCTCGCTTCCCCGATAGGCGGTCACCTTAGAACCAATAGCGAAAGTATTTTGACCTTTGCCTTTTAGAAGAACGCTTAGGTGGTGATGATCTGGGAAGGCCGTTTCTGCATTGTTTTTATACAAAAAGGCCTCCTGATTTACGTTATTTACCACCAGATCAAGATCACCATCGTTGTCGAGGTCGCCATAGGCTGCACCATTAGAAAATGAAGGCGTTGAAAAGCCCCAATCCAGGCCTTTATCTTCGAACTTAAGCGCACCTGTATTGCGAAAGGCTTTGTTTAAAATAGGTACAGAAGGCATTCTGGAAATGACTTCGTTGATCTGTTCCTTTTTTCCCGTTAGTGCCATTTTTTGTACCACCTCGTCGGCAAAAAAGTCCATAAAATCCTGATCAATCACGTCCTTGTAAATCCCATTGCAGACGTAAATATCTCGCCATCCATCGTTGTCGGCATCAAACATCAGCGCACCCCAACTCCAGTCCGAAGCGGCTACCCCGGCGTAATAAGCGATTTCACGAAAAGCCCCACCTTCATTTTGCCCTGTCGGGGTATAATTCAGTTGTAGGCAATTCTGCATGTATTGGTGATAAAAACCGCGTTCCTGATGCAGTTGGTAGACATTGTAATTTTCAAATTGTGTGGTGGCTTTCAACCTTGCATCTTCACTGGGGAGCATTTCTGTGGTGAAAATTTCGGACAAGCCATCGTTATTGATGTCCGCCATATCAGCCCCCATGGAGGCAAGGCTCATGTGTTCAACCCTTTGCTCGATTTCTTCTTTGAAGGTGCCATTGCCTTGGTTGATATAGAGGTAATCGCGCTCGTAGAAGTCATTGGAAATGTAGAGATCAGGCCAAAGGTCTCCATTGAGATCACCGACTGTAACGCCAAGCCCAAACCCGATCAAGGAGCCATAAATCCCGGCTTCTTTGGAGGCCTCAACATATTTGCCTCCATCATTTCGCAAAAGCTTGTCTCCACCGCCCTTGAGAAAGTCCCGAACGGGCCAATCTTTGGCATATAGATCCCGGTTGTTGCTGTTGTTCAGCGTATTGACGGGCATGAAACTGTTGTTCAAAATGTAACAGTCGAGGTCTCCATCCAAGTCGTAATCAAAAAAGGCGGCATGCGTAGTATAACCGTCTTCATTCAGTCCGTATTCGGCGGCTTTTTCTGTGAAAGTGAGGTCTTTATTGTTGATAAAAAGCTCATTTTCAGGCTTTTCATCAGATTTGTAGCCGGCATTGCAAACATAAATATCCAACCATCCATCTGCGTTGATATCTACCAATACGACGCCAGTACTCCAGAATTTTGTGCCCGCTACGCCCGCTTTTGAAGTGATGTCTTCGAACTTGAAATCGCCCTTATTCAGGTACAATTTATTATCACCCATGTTGGAGCTCAGGAATACATCCGCCAGGCCGTCGTTGTTTAGATCGCCGATGGCTACGCCGCCGCCGTTGTAGAAATTACGATAACTGAAAATGTTGAAATCTTCTGTGTTTTCAACCTTGTTGATGAATTGTATGCCCGAACTGCTAGAAGGTACCAGGTCAAAAAGGGTTTTGGTTGGCTGCTTGGAGGTGCAGCCAACGATCAGAAGGAGCAGTATGGTGGAGCTATATAGTAGTTTCAAGCAGTGTATTTGTTTTTTCATTCTTGAAAAGGGGCCTATACGGTTTTAAAAAATCTTATAGGCCTTCAAGCAAAATCGAGGGATGGAACAAGGATTGTTTCACCAAGCGTTTTTGCAAGTCTTCTAACGAAACGCCTTTTGTTTCGGGCATCGTATTAAAAAACACAAAAAAGACAGGCCACCCAATTGGGCGACCTGTCCTAATTTATTTCAACAAAAAACAACTAAATTAATAGCCGTCGTTTTGACGAAGATTCGGGTTGGAGTCCAGAGCCTGTTGTGGAATCGGGAACACGTTACGCGTTGGGTCAGTTTTGGTTTTGAAAGACCATACGTCATCAAAAGTTTCGAAACGGACTTGGTCCGTACGACGCAAACCTTCCCAGTACAACTCACGGCCGCGCTCGTCGAGCATACCAGCCAAGTCAATTGTGCTCAATGGTGTTAGTGACGAAGCACGTACGGCACGAAGTGAATTCAAGGTAGCCACTGCAGCTGGAACAGCGCCAGAGCGAAGTTGCGCTTCAGCTTTCATTGTGATAACATCACCTAAGCGGAGCAAGATATACTTTCCAAATGTTCCAGCGTGATACTTCATAACACGGATGCCTTGGTTGGAGGTTGCACCAGCCAGCGGAATGTCCGGGGTGAAATTCAAAGGAGCACCACCGTTACGCGAGTTGGCTACTACTGTTCCATCGTCTTTGAACTGCGTACCAACAAGGAAGCCATATCCAACACCAGAAAATTCTGTACCGTCTTTAGCAGCAGCAATGCCTTTACGTTGGTCACCATCCTGGAATTTAGCATAAAAATCAGCCAAAGTTGCAAATCCATTCCAGCCAGAAGGGTTATTATCGTAGTGCAGGGTCATGAAAACACGGTTCTGTGGTGAGCCACCATTGTTGTTTGTGTTTAGGATGATCTCATTTGTAGCACCTGCTTTGAAGATGTCAAAGTAGTTAGGCTCTAAAGTGAACCCGTCAGTTGTTACAGCATCGCAATAGCTGATTACTTTAGCCATGTCAGCATTGTCAAAAGCAAAAGGACCAGCTGGGCTGGCTGCTTTATAAACAGCTTTGTTCAGGTAAAGACGAGCCAAAAGTGCATTGCAAGCAGCTTTGGATGCTGTGCTATTTTCACCAACTGGTCCAATCACAGTCAAGTCAGGAAGTGCTTCTGTAAGATCCTTTTCAACAAAGTCAAAAGCCTCTGAGCGGCTCAAAACGCGAGGATTTACTTCAACACCTTCTCCTATATTACGGAAAGGAACTTTGCCAAAAAGATCCATGACCTGGTACATATACCAAGCACGAAGAAACTTAGCTTCAGCAATTTGCGCAGGAGTTGGAGCTGGGCTTGTAGAAGCCAACACCTGATTACATTTGAAAACACGGCCATTGAGCTGATTCCATGCATTACCTACAAACGCATGGGTTGCATCCCAAGTGTGGGCGTGAAGTGTGCGCCAAACGCCATTATCACCCCAATCGGTGCCACGAGTTGGTGGGATCATTTCATCAGACACATGCTCCGCCAAGGAGTAGATATTAGCCTGATCTGTAACGACGTTCATATCATTGTATGCAGAAGCCAACAGATCGATGGCATTTCCTGCAAAAGTGCTACCGGTGACTGGCGTAAATACCGAGTCGGTAGCTTCTACTGCCAAGTCTGTGCAAGCCTGAAAAACCATAAGGCCAAACACAAAAAGAGGAAGAAGAAAGAAAAATTTAGAATTCTTCATGTTAAAAAAAGTTTTTGTATTAATTATTTAGAAAGTGACATTAGCACCTACAGAAATAGTGCGGGCACGTGGATATGCGTTATAGTCGATACCCAAAGATGGAATGCCGTTGATAGCCTTGTTAACGTTCACCTCTGGATCCAAACCAGAGTAATCGGTAAATATCATCAGGTTTTGTCCGTTTACAAACAGGCGAAGTGAAGAGATGTTTTTAGATTTGATTGGGAGGTTGTAGCCCAACGTCACGTCTTGGAGGCGGAGGAAATCACCTTTCTCCAGGAAGCGGGTAGAAACGTCTGGTGCGTTGTTGCGACTTTCACCACTTGTTGGCACATCATTAGTCACGTTACGTCCGGCACCCAATGCACCAGCAGTAAAGAGGGCATTTGCTGTGTTGTTGTAAATGTAGTGACCATATTGGCCTGTGAGGAAAAAACTGGCATCAATATTACCGAATTGGAATTGGTTGGTAAGGCCGAGCGTCATTTTAGGGATCGGGCTTTTTCCAACAAAAATTTGTGCGTCAAGGTCATTCAAGTACTTTTGATTGCCTGAAGCATCATAACCATCAAATTGACGGAGGAAGTAGGAGAACAAAGGCTGACCTTCTGCAATACGCTGGGCATACGCTTCAGAAAGACCTTGGCCGTTGATACGGCCTGTATTTAGGATACTGCCGAAGGAATTTACATTGTTTTGGTTAAAGGCAATGTTTCCAAGCACCCGCCAGTCGAACTTTTCTTTGTCAATAGCCACTAAATTGAGGCTGATCTCCAAGCCTCTGTTTTCAACATCGGCATCCAAGTTTCTCCACGTAAAATCATTTGCAGATGGCTGAGCAGCAAAAACCTGCACTAACATATCCTTAGTGTTTTTCTTGTAAAGGTCAATGGAGCCCGTCAAGCGAGATCCCCAAACGCCCCAGTCTAAACCAATATTTAGCTGTGCAGTAGTTTCCCATTTAATCCCAGGATTCTCAGACGTTACACTTGCCGCGCCGCCTGTAAATGCAACACCACCATTATCAATGCCACCGTCAGAAATACGGGTACGGGAAGTAAAAAGGTTGTGGTTAATTTCCTGGTTTCCAGTAATACCGTAGCCTAAACGAAGGCCTAAGTCAGTAAATACCTTTGGGCAGAAAGACTCTTCCGTGATGCGCCATTTGATTGCACCAGATGGGAAGTAGCCATACTGGTTGTCCCCACCAAATTTGGTAGAACCGTCGGCGCGCAGAGTAGCAGTAAGTAAGTATTTGTCAGAAATGCCAAAATTAACACGACCAAAATAAGACTGGAGCTCGTCTGTAGCATTAAAGGAATTGACAATAGCTGACACACCCGCAGTGGATGAGTTGTTAACCATCAAATCCAAATCGGAAGTGCTGAATTTGCTGTAAACATTGCGTTTGCCGGCATTCTGAAACTGCTGGTAAGAGTAGCCCAAAAGACCTGTAAAGTTTACTTTGCCAAATTCCTTGTTATAAGTAAAGTAGTTCTCCCAAAGTTTGCTACCCGTTTCGATATCAGTTACGAACAAACGACCTTTTCCGCCGATTGCATCCCCTGCGATCAGATCTTTAGAGAAAGCATTTTTGCGGGAAGAGATAGAACGGTCAAAGCCCAGTACGGATTTGAAAGTCAAACCAGTAAAAAGGGTGATTTCTGCATTGATATTACCAAGCGCACGAATTGTATTGGTAGCGTCGTCAGAAAGCTCAATCATTGCAAGCGGGCTTGGCTCGCTTGTTTTGCCACTTTGAAACACCGTACCATTAGCATTGTGGGTAGGCCAAGTTGGATTGCCTTTCAGTGCATTTGCCCAAGCATCGCCTTCAAAACCTGCGGTTTCAGTAATTGGCGCTCCAGCATCTAAGGTCTGTGCAGCAGTAAAGTTGGTAGAAACCTTCAACTTGTTATCCCAGAATTTCTTGGAACCGTTGAAGCGACCAGTCAAACGTTTGATACCGCTTTCTTTCACGATACCATCCTGATTGAGGTAGCCCAGTGAAAAACGGAAGTCCCCTCCCTGACCACTGCCTCCAAAAGAGAGGTTATGGCTGTGAGACAATGCAGTACGGGTAATTTCCCGCTGCCAATCTGTTTCAGAACCAAAGTTTACCTCCGAAGCGGCACCATTTGGGTTCAATTTTTGCCATTCAGCAACAAATGTTCTGGCATCCAATACATCATAGGTGTTGGCCAAAGTGCCAACGCCCAGGGTATAACCGTACTCCAAGACACCTTTGCCACTTTGGCCGCTTTTGGTCGTGATGATCACTACACCATTGGCACCACGTGAGCCGTAAATAGCGGTTGCCGAGGCATCCTTCAAAATGTCGATGCTTGCGATGTCGGCAGGGTTAAGGAAGTTTAGCGGGTTACGAGCCGCTTGGCTACCAAGACCTGCTGCATCAGAGCTACCGCTGGTTTCTCCGCCGCTAAGGGGAACACCGTCCACAACGAAAAGCGGGTTGTTGTTTGCGTTTACAGAAGCTGTACCACGGATTCGGACATTAATGCCTGCACCTGGCTCGCCACTGCTATTCGTTACAACAACACCTGCAGCGCGACCTTGAATCAACTGCTCTGGCGTCAAAGCCGTGCGGTTGAAATTCTTTTCGGTCAGGTTGCTAACAGCCCCCGTTGCGTCAGATCTTCTGATCGAACCGTAGCCAATTACCACGACTTCATCCATAACGCCCGCAGCTTTCATCGCCACGTCAATTGTGTTAGATGCGTCAAGCGTGATTACTTGCTCTGCATAACCCGTGTAAGCGAAACGGATTCGGGTCGAACCTGCTGGAACTTCCAGGGAGTAGTTGCCGTCAATATCCGAAGCCGCGCCACGTGTGGTGCCGACTACAGAAACAGAAGCACCGATTAGGGCATCACCGCCTTCAGCGTCAGTGACTTTACCTTTAATGATGCGTTGGGCCATGGCGAAATTACAAAGTAGCAAAAGAGCTACAAGCAAGCCGCCCTTGGTAAGGGTGTGCAAAAACTTCATACGAAAATGAGTTTAGTTTAGTGAAAAGATATTATGCCACAAATGATGATAGCCGCTGGTAAAGTTCGGTTAGCATGGGGATTGCTTTAGGTGTTTCGAACAAGGCGGTCAAATCTGGATAGGGCGGCGGAACTGAGATCTCTTTCCAAGGTGTGTGGTGAACACTAAGATGTGGCGAAGGTAGTATTTTGGAAGTTTTAGAAACAAGCACTTTTGGCAAATTTTTTACAAAAGCAAAAATACCAAATTAGATTATCATTAAAAAAAAGACACCTCCATATTAAAACCTTGAAATCCTGCCTCCGCCGACGCGTTACTTTTGTTATTTTTGCCCCTAAATTAAACGAATAATGACCGAAAATACACCTTCGCGTCGGCTTCCTGCGGAATGGGAACTCCAAAGCATGGTGCAACTAACTTTTCCGCACAAAGACACCGACTGGGCAGATATTCTTCTGGAAGTACTGCCTTGCTTTTTGAAAATTGCCGAAACCATCAGTTTATATCAGCCCGTTTTGATCGTTTGCCAAAATATTGAGGAGACTAAGCGTCTACTCAAGAGTGCTAATGAATCCAATTTTCATTTCGTTGAATGCCCAAGTAACGACACCTGGGCACGCGACCATGGTGGCATTACGATAGAGGAAAACGGCAAGCCTGTCATTCTCGATTTCGTTTTCAATGGTTGGGGACTTAAATTCACAGCGGATAAGGACAATCTCATCACACGACACCTATATAATGCAGAAGTATTTTTGGCAGAGATTAGACATGGCGGGATTGTGCTGGAAGGCGGCGCACTGGAAAGCGATGGACAAGATACCCTGCTCACCACCAGGGAATGTTTGCTGTCGCCAAACCGAAATCCTCACCTGACAAAACCGGAGATCGAGGATTACTTAAAAAACAGCTTTGGGTTGCAGCGCGTGCTTTGGCTTAACTACGGCTACCTGGCAGGGGATGACACGGATTCACATATAGACACACTTGCTCGCTTTTGTTCACCGGATACCATTGCTTACGTAAAATGCACAAATCCTACTGACGAACATTTTGAGGCACTTCAAAAAATGGAGGCGGAACTTCAGCAGTTTAAAACCCTGAATGGGGAGCCTTACAAACTCATAGCCTTACCTTGGCCAGATGCCTGCTTTGACGAGGCGGGGAATCGTTTGCCGGCCACCTATGCTAATTTTCTGATTATCAATGGTGCGGTGCTTGTTCCAACTTACCAGGTGCTACAAGATGAGGCTGCGCTTCAAATATTCAAAACTATTTTTCCTAAACACGATATTGTTGGAATAGACTGCCGACCACTTATTTTGCAACATGGTTCGTTGCATTGCGTCACGATGCAATATCCAGTTAATACAGTCAATTTTTGAACGTGGTCAATCGGTTTAACTGTCCAAATACAACCATCATTTGATATGAAAGTAGGTTTTGTTCAACAATCCTGTTCGAGAGACAAGCAGGCTAATATTGAAAAATCCATCGCAGGTATTGCGGATTGCGCTGCGAAGGGGGCTGAATTGGTGATTTTGCAAGAATTGCATTGTGGCATCTACTTCTGCCAGGCGGAGGAAGTGGACATGTTCAATCTTGCGGAATCAATTCCTGGGCCAGACACCCAGGTTTTTGCGGCTGCGGCGAAAAAGTATGGTGTAGTACTTGTGACCTCTCTATTTGAAAAACGGGCGCCAGGACTATATCACAATACCGCCGTGGTTTTTGAAAAAGATGGTAGCATAGCTGGGATGTACCGTAAAATGCATATTCCAGACGATCCGGCCTATTATGAAAAATTTTACTTCACGCCGGGTGATTTGGGGTTCAACCCTATTCAAACTTCGGTAGGCAAACTTGGTGTATTGGTTTGTTGGGACCAATGGTATCCGGAAGCTGCAAGACTCATGGCGTTGGCTGGAGCAGAAATGCTTATTTATCCTACCGCCATTGGTTGGGAAAGTTCGGACCAAATAGCGGAAAAAAGTCGTCAACATGATGCCTGGTTTACAGTCCAACGCGGTCATGCTGTGGCCAATGGCCTGCCCGTTATCGCGGTGAATAGGGTAGGGCTTGAACCAGACTGGACAGGTGTAACTGGAGGCATTCAATTTTGGGGACAGAGTTTTGTTGCAGGGCCGCAAGGAGAGGTGTTGTACACGGCAAGTGCAGATCAGGAAGAAAATGTGGTATTTGAGCTGGATAAAAGCCGTACTGAAACGGTGCGTCGAATCTGGCCATTCTTCAGGGACAGACGAATTGATTTTTACAATGGGTTAACAAAGCGATATTTGGACTGACCACCTAGTGGCAGGGG
>Ga0105044_10013885_pt1 | contig 10921 bp, 9 predicted proteins | sample MAT01_FD_78092 | JGI IMG/M metagenome (GOLD analysis project Ga0105044, IMG submission 78092) | Freshwater microbial communities from Lake Fryxell liftoff mats and glacier meltwater in Antarctica - MAT-01 | ecosystem: Environmental > Aquatic > Freshwater > Ice > Liftoff microbial mat | place... | reverse complement strand
GTCTGAAAAAAATGCAATGAAAATAATTATACTGTATGGAATGATAGTGAGTAAATAATTCACATGATACAAAGCACCTGAGTTTTTTTCATTGTGTTCGACTCCCACCAATGCCCTGTCAAAAATATGAAACTTTAAAAAAAAGTCTGTAAACTCAGCTCCGTATTTCTCCAGCATAAAAATATGCCAGGGCAAAGCTATAATTATTCCAATTGAAGTAAGAACAATTAAATCTTTAAGTTTAAAATTTACTTTATCCTTAATAAAAAAATAACTTATAAAAAGTATAATCGGAATATAAAATCCTACAAGAATTTTTACCATCAGACAGCAGCCAAAAGAAATTCCGCTGTATATAAGATACCGAAGCTTCATAGAATCATTGTAAAGAATAATAGTATAAACAGAGAGTAAAATGAAAAAAGTATAAGGGTAATCAAACTGAAATCTTTTTGAAAAAATATTAAAAATAATATTACTGCAGAAAATTAATGCGGCAAATAAAGCTGTTTTCGGATCAAATATTTTTTTACCAATGAGCATTATTAGGACAACGCTTAAAAGGCTGAAAATAAAAGGAATGATTTTTAAAGCAACAGAATTTATACCGAATAGTAAAGTAGATATATATCCAATCCAGATTAATAAAGGAGGATGAGAGCCGGAATAAAATCTGCCGACAGAATGAGAGCTTTGATCAATGAAATCTCCGTTTAAATGAATAGACAAAACTCTTGTCGCATACATTCCTTCATCCCATGGCTGAATATCGGAAGTAAAAAGTGCGGGAAGTTTTACTATACATAAAAAAATAACGAGAAAAAAAATAATTTTATTAAAATTTTTCCCGTCAGTCAGATAATTATTTACTTTTAAAGATAAAGAAGACATGTTGTTAATTCAAAAATAGAATGACATAGAAGAACCTGTAAATCAGAAATTTAAACCGAGTGAAAAAGTATTACTGTTTCCAAAATTATTATTATAAGGAACAAAAGCATAATCAAAGGATACACTTTTATATTTAAATCCCAGGCCTGAAGTAAAACCTTTATTTTCATATTCAGTCTGATATCCTAATCTTAAGAATACAAAATCTTTATAACCCGCTTCTCCGCCTGTATTGACATGAAAGCTACCGCCATCAATAACTTTGTAACCATCTATTCCGATTATAAAACTGAATTTATCTTTAGAAATTTTATAACTTCCGCCTAACCTTAAAGAAGTTGGAAGTACGGTTTTCTGATTTCTTAAAGCAGATAATGAACCAACATTTGAAACTACCAAAGCAAGACTTAAATTCTTTTTTGTATAATTTGAACCGAAGTCGAATGCAAATCCGGATGCTTCATCAACATAAATTTTTTCGAAAAGATATTTTGTAGTTAATCCAAGTGACAGTGAAGGATTAATTTTGTACCCAAACGATAACCCCAGTGACATATTTCTTGAATCAAACTCACCTATAGATGCACCGGGAATATTTCTGATTTCTATACCCGAAATATAAGTTGTGAATAGTCCCAGTCCCATTGACACTTTATCGCTAACCGGAAATTTAAGAGCAATAAAATCTGTACTCATATCCTGTACAAGCGAATTATGCATTAAAGCTACATTGCTTTTCAAACCAAAATTTAATCTCGCCGGATTATAAATTAAGCATGTAGCATCATCTGTTACGGAAGAAAAAGCTTCTCCCATTCCTATTGATCTTGCGCCTGCACCAAGTTTAAGGAAAGCGGCACCGGTATTACCTGTCCCGCCATTTTGTGCGTTTATTACAGAGCAAAGTAAAATTTGCAATAAAAAAATTAATATGAATTTCTTAGTAATCATAATTATTTAAATTTAAAAGCTATTCCAATATTCTGAATTAATTTACTTGAAAATGGTTCGAGTTGCAGAGCATATTCAAATCCAAGGTTTATAGTTTTGGAGAAATTTTTATCAAACCCTAGTCCGAATGAAGGTTTAAGATTTCCTGTAAAGTCATCTGAAGCGAAATCGATTCTGTCTAACCCTGCCCTTAGTTTGAATTGTTTTACCACATTTATTTCCACTCCGAATTTCAAAACCGTATTGTTTGGAGAATCTCCGGTTACTGAGTTTAAAGAATCAGAGTTCGCAGAAGCAAATTCAGGATTAAAAAATTGTTGTATTCCCAGTGATGCAATTCCTAAATCTTTTGGAAGGAGATATGAACCTCCTAAATTCAGAGTAACAGGAAATTTATCTTTTGTAGTATTTCCATTACTTCCATATATTTGTGAAGTCTGCCATTCATATCCGGCACCGACATCTGTAACAGTGAGTCCTAAAGAAAGATTTTTATTAACTTTATAAACACCTCCAAAATCCAGCGCAAAAGAAGAAGTAGTTACCTCCTCATACAATTTTGCATAATACAATTTAAATCCAACTCCAAGTGAAAGCTGATCATTAAGTAAAAAGGCAGTTCCCAGATAAAACTCATTTTCGAAAGTTGTAAGAGTCCCGGTCTGTCTTGTATCATTATCTCTTCCGTCAATATCACCAACACCTGCATTTAGCCATGCTAAAGTAATTCCTGCACCACCTTGCTTTTGCTGAGGTAATTTAACTTTAGTAGTAAATCCTAAAAAATTTAATTTTCTGTCAAAACTCAGAAATGTATATCCGAGATCAACTTTTCCTTCCTGCTGGAAAGTTGCAAGTGCCGGGTTATAAATTCCGTTTGTTCCTCCAAATACATCTGACACCATTGCATTACTCATCCCCATTGCTCTCGTGCTGAATCCCATTCTTGAGAATGCGCCTGCATAGCTGCCAAGCTGAGCATTACAAATATTCACACCAGAGAAGATAAACAACAATATTACAAAAAGTTTTTTCAATAAATTTTAGCTGATAATATTGATTAATTTAATTCAATTAACATTTTAAAATATAACTTTACTTTACACAATTCAAACAGAGATTATAATAATCACAATAAATATTATTGCAATAAAATAATTTTTCCCCAGACCGGATTTTCATTATCAAATTCCACTCTGTAAAAATAAACACCGTTTGCAGCCTGATATCCGTTATCATTTTTTCCATCCCATGAAGTATATAAAACATCTGTTCCTGTACGCGTCGCATTTTGAATCAGGGTTCTTACAGGATTCATTCCGAAATCAAAAATTTTAATTGTGATTTTAGAAACCTGAGAAGTGCTTTCATAATAAATTCGTGTTACTTCATCATCAGGTGAAAAAGGATTTGGTGCAGCATAAGTTTTTATATCAGATGACGGATCAATGGGTGTAACTGAACGAATAATCTCCCATTTTCCAATCCACGGCTGTCCGTAATCAACTGTCTTAAGCAGACCGTCAGCACTTCCGATAAACAAAGTATCTCCGATATGATTTCCTGCATAAAATGAATTTGTACGAAGCTGATCTTTTGTTCTCTCATCATAAATAACACCGGCTTTCGACCAGTTAAAGCTTCCAAAGTTAGCTCTCCACAATCCTGCATCCGTATATCCGTAAACGACAGAATCCTTGAATGACATTCCGTTTGGTTTGATATTATCAAGTGTGTTTTGCCAGCTAGCACCTGCATTTGATGAAAAGCTTAGTGCATCAGATTCATTGTTGTTTGCTGCCTGCCTTGTTGCACCCCATATAATTTCTTTCCCGTTATATTTCTGCACATCAAGATTCACTACAAAATCACCTGATATTCCATTTCCATTACCTGTGTTAATATAATTATATTTAGTCCAGTTCACTCCCCAGCTATTGGTTTTATTAATTCCACCGGCAGTGCCAACATACAAAGTAGAATCATTAACTGCAGTAATACTGAATACTCTGTGATTTAAATTTCCCTGAGGAGGATCTCTCGGATTCAAAGCAAAAGTATATCCGGTAATATTAATATTTATACTGTCAAGATTATCAGGAGGAAGCAAAACTCTTTCCCATGTTACACCGTAATCTGTGCTTTTTCTCAAACCACCTGCAAAGCAGCAAATCCAGATTGTATAATTATTCAAATCATTTTTTGTTCGTGTAATTGCAATGTCATATGAAAGATTTTGCTGACGTACAACGACAGGTAAAGCATATAAATTATTTGATCCGTAAACAATAACAGAATCTGCCCGGGTATCAACCGGCTGAGGATAAGTAGACCAGCTGTTTCCGAAATCAGTAGAAACTTTTATTCCCGTTCCGGTAGCTACGGAACTTCCACTAATCTCTTCACTAACAGCTGTCGAAGCTACAATAATTTTTCTGTTTAAACTAAATCCTGCTACATCATCAGTGCCGAATGGAGATAATCCGTAATAATACTGATAGCTTCCGAAATTATTTACTGTTCTCATAAGTCCGCTCCCTGTTGCAAACCAGACAGTATCTCCATTAAATAAAATATCTGTAATAAAATTACTTACCGGAGTGTTCGAATTATTAGGTATAACAATTTCTGCACTTGAACTTGAATTGTCTTTTTGATTTGACTGATTTGGAAAATATTCTTTAAATTTATCTTTTGAAACTTTGAAATCTTCAGGAATATGAATGTTCTGAGAATTTGAAATTCCGGAAATTAAAAAGACTGATAATATTATTACAAAAATTCGCATTAAATATTTATAATTTTTTTAATATTAATATTAGATAAAGGATTATGGAAAAACATTTATACTGTCAATGACCTGATTACTCAGCAAATTAGCATTGTCTCTCGATTGATAAATAAACTTAAAATATCCGAGAGTAGTCTGATTTGACGGAATACCAATAATCAGAGAATATCTGCTGTCACCGGCGACAGTATCACCGTGAAGCAGAATATTTCCGTCATCAAACATCGTAAATGGACTTCCGCCTGTAATTGTTCCATCCGGTCTGTATGAATTAAAGAAAACATTTTTTATATCGCAATAACCATTCGGATCATTTGCATTAACTGAAAGAACTGCTGTATTCGTTCCGCTTGAAGGAACCTGAATTGACGTCGGTGCATGTAAATCTGAAACAACCGGCGGAACATTTGCCGTATTGACTACTATAAAATCTGATGTTTCAAGATTACTGAACAATCCCGAACTATTTTCAGCAAGATATTCTACTTTATATTTCCCAATAAGCAGACAGGAAATATTTGTAATATCAACTATTGAATTATAGATTAAATCACCACCGGCTGTACTTCCATTTGGCGACATATTGAATGTTCCAAGAGAAGTCCCTGCAGGTTCATAAACTGTACATTTCACTGATGAAATTGCAGTTCCTCCGTTGATATTAACATTTATACTGGTGGTAAAATTAATCACCGGACTTGAAGATGTAGTAAAAACAGTATCCGCAGAGATAAACGGATTTAAAACAATCGGTGCAGAAATAGAAGGATCAATAACGTTATCACTGTTAGTTTCGCATGAGTAAAAAATAAAAGCAGCAATTAATGGAATAATTGCTGCAATATAAAGTCTGATTTTATTTGGATTAATAATAATACTACTTTTAAGTTATCTGAAAAGGTTCTGTATAAGCTATCTTAGCGTAAAAATGTTCTCTATATAATAATTAAATTAGCGGAAAAAAAATTTAAATTAATTCTACTTTCTTCTTATTTTTTTAACGTCAGGATAAATATTTAAACCGACGTCAATACTAACTATACCAATATATCTTTTAAAACCAGGACCGCCTGCATCTGAGCCGTCATTCAGATTAAGATTTGTAATCTGCCCGGCTTTAGGAGTAAGATTTTCACTGTTGAAAAGATTGGCAATATTATATCTCATACCAACATTTAGTCCTAAATTTCTTTTACTATTTTTAAATACAAATTCAAGACCGGCTTTCACTTCCATACCGACTCTGAATGTAGATTCAAAAGTTTTTGCTACATTTGTAGGTGAAGCAGGATTTGGATCATAGCGTCCGCTAATAAAGTTACCTGTAAATCCTCCTCCATAATAGCTTCTGAAACCGTAAGTTCCATAAAACAAATATTCATAACCGGCATCTATGGTTACTATATTGTAATTAGTCCTGTTAAAATCAGAAAAATCAGTATTTGTCATATCTTTAACATCAAATCCAAGAAAAATTCTGTCATTCCTCTTTTTTCCGGGACTATATTTTCCATAAAGATAACCGCCGATTCCCCATCTCATTCCATAATTATCACGTAAAATCTGTCTATCTTCCGTAGCACCAAGTGCATCGTAATAATTAATTCTTCCGTAAGCGTCATTTGTAGCCAAAGCCCATGAGCCACCAAAACCAATTGTCCATGCAGGTCTTGTATAAGTGAAATACTGTTTTTGCTGTGCGTTTACATTAGAATTAAAAAGGCAAATAAAACTGATAAATAAAAATGTAAAATAAAATTTTTTCATTAAAGGTCCTTTCAAGATATGAATTATAACGAATTTAGTTGGTGTCAAATTAGTATTTTGGCAGAAAACAATCAAGTATATATTATCTTTAAAAACGAATTGTATAATTAAAATATAAGAATTATTATATATAAATTTATCATATGAAAAAAACTCTTACAGAATTATTGCTGACTTCTTTAACAAAAGAAGGAATTAATGAAGAAATTTTTTATACAAAAATAGAAAATAAATATACTTCATTTGGATTTAAAGAATTAGTCCTGAGTATAAATTATTTAATAAAATTTTTCAAAGATTCGGGACTTCAGGAGGGCGATAAAGTTGCTATAGTTTCTGAAAGCAGGATTGAATGGGTTGCTGTGGATTTTGCGTGTATGTTTTTTAAACTTGTAAGCGTTCCGATATATCCTTCTTCCTCCGATCAGCAGATAAAATATATTCTTGATAATTCAGACTCCTGCATTTGTTTTATTTCAAACTATTTATTACTGGATAAAATTATTAAAATTAAATCAAATGATTCAGAAAAAATTAAACTGGTTGTTTTTAACGATTTTGATAATTCTAATTATAAAGAAGGTTTGATAATAAAGTATACAGAAATTTTTACAGATAAGGCAGTTAATGATTTAAACGAAAATATTTTTGCAGAAATAATAAAAAGATTAAAAATCATGTCTGCAGATATTTGTGAAAATGATTTACTGACTATCATATATACATCCGGAACGACCGGTTTACCTAAAGGTGTAATGCTTACTCATTTAAATATTTATTCAAATGTAATTTCATGTCAGAAAGTGCTGCCTATAGACAATACAGATATATTTTTATCATATTTGCCTTATTCACATATTTATGAAAGGACAGCAGGATATTATCTTCCGTTATTCTGTGGTGCTAAAATTTATTATGCACAGAATATTGATACAATTTCGATTCAGCTAATGGAAGTAAAGCCTACGTTCGTTATTACTGTTCCGAGATTGCTTGATAAAATTTATAACCGGTTAATTAAATCAGGTGAAGAAATGGAAACCGGCTTTAAGAAGAAATTATTTAACTGGTCAATACAAATTGCAAATAAAAAGAATTATTCAAAGAATTCAATAAAATGGAAAATTGCAGATAAATTGGTTTATAAAAAAATCAGAGAAAAGACAGGCGGCAAAATAAGGTATTTTGTATCCGGAGGCGGAGCATTAAATAAAAAAATCGGTGAATTTTTTTACAACCTAAATATTGTTGTACTTGAAGGTTACGGAATGACAGAAACCTCTCCTGTTATATCTGTTAATCATCCCGGACATTTTAAATTCGGGACAGTCGGAAAGATTGTTGATGGTGTTGAATTGAAATTTTCTGGTGAGAATGAAATTTTAGTTAAAGGCGAACTTGTCATGCAAGGTTATTACAAAGATGAAGTTGCAACAAATGAAACTATTATAAATAACTGGATACATACCGGCGATATTGGAGAGTTTGATGATGAAGGTTATTTGAAAATTACTGACAGGAAAAAATCAATCATGAAAACTTCAGGCGGTAAGTATATTGCACCTGCAATAATAGAAGAAATAATTTCCACATTGAGTTACATTGAAAATATAATAATAATAGGTGATGAAAGAATGTATGTAACTGCTTTGATTGTACCGGATAAAAATGAATTACAGGATTTTGCAAAGAAGAATAAAATAAATTTTGATTCTTATACAGAACTTTTGAAAGATTCGACTTTGCAAAAATTAATTAACAATGATATTAATAAATTGCAGAATGGTCTTTCCGGATTTGAAAAAATAAGAAAATTCACACTTATTCCCGAGCCGTTTTCTGTGGAATCAGGAGAGCTGACTCCAACTTTAAAAGTTAAGAGAAAATTTGTTGCAGAAAAGTATAAAGATGAGATTGAAAGTATGTATTTTAAAATTTAGGTTTTTATTTTTCTTGAAAATTAAGGTTGGCAATAATTAATTATGAAAAAAATCAAAATAGACAAAATTTTTTATTAAAAAGCAAAATAAATTTTCATCTTAGAAAGCAAATGGTAGTTTAATAAAATTTATAGAAAACTATTTTTAGACAATAAAATTTATAATTCAAATTTATAATTCAACTTAATAAATGAATAAGAATTATTTTCAAAAAAATTTTTACCGAAAAGCCGGGCTTTGTTTTTTAGAGAAATCGAGGGTTTCAAATTCTATACTTTTGGTAAAAAAATGTTGAATATTACGAATTTATTTAAATTTTAAAAAACACTCCTGCCACATTTTTAAAATGTGGCACACCTTTACTTTATTATTTTAATTTCACAAATGTTGAATATAAAAAAAAATTATGTGTTTTTCCAAATTCTTGCAACAAAGAATTATTTCAAAAATTGATTTTAATTTTACATTAAATTTTAACTAAAAAAAAATTATATTGAACCATGTTAGAATCATACATACCTATAATAATAATCATTGCAATTTCAGTTTTGTTCGCTGTTGTCAATGTAAAGTTTTCATCATTATTTGGTCCAAGCAGACCTAACAAAGAAAAACTATCTACTTACGAAAGTGGTGTAGAGCCGGTAGGAACAGCTCATGACAGATTTTCTGTTAAATTTTATATGGTTGCTGTCCTGTTTATTTTGTTTGATATAGAGATTGTATTTTTGTATCCGTGGGCGGCTTCATTTTTAAATCTTGAGCATGTAAAAATGGTTTACTCATTTTTCAGCGTTCTTGTGTTCATCGTAATTTTATTAGTGGGTTATATATATGTAATTAAAAAAGGGGCATTAAAATGGGATTAGAAGAAAAATTATCAAAGGATGGATTTGTCACTTCAAAAATAGATGAATTGATAAAGTGGTCACGTAAAAATGCATTATGGCCGATGCCTATGGGAATTTCATGTTGCGCAATTGAAATGATGGCAGCTGCAGGACCAAGATTTGATATTTCAAGATTCGGAAGTGAAGTATTCAGATTTTCACCGAGACAATCTGATGTAATGATAGTAGCAGGAACAACAACTTATAAAATGGCTCAGGTTGTCAGAAAAATATACGATCAGATGCCAGATCCGAAATGGGTAATAGCAATGGGTGCCTGCACTTCCAGCGGAGGAATGTACAGAACATATTCTGTGGTTCAGGGAATAGATTTATTTTTACCTGTTGATGTTTATGTGGCAGGATGTCCCCCAAGACCTGATAATCTTTTAAATGCATTAATTGTATTACAGGAAAAGATTCAAAAAGGTGACGAAGTTCCATTATCAGTAAATTAACATTTTTTTTAAATCTTAAATAAAAAAATCATGAAGAAAACATTTTTACTTTTTGCATTTGTATTTGCAACAAGTTTAATATCATCAGAATTATCAGCACAGAGAATTTTACTTAACGAAGGATTTGAAACCAGTGGTTTTAACTCCGACAGTCTTCCTTCAGGGTGGTATAAAGTAGATGCAGACGGAACAAACGGCGGTTATCCTTTTGCAGTATGGTCTGCAAGAGATTCAGGTGTTAATTTTCCGGGAGTGAATGCAATTATTCATTCAAGAGCATATGCAGGAATAAGAGGAATCAGTATTCCGTGGCGTGCAGGTGATCCTGTTGCGGATGACTGGCTGTTTACTGACAGTCTGAGAATTCAAACCGGTGACAGCTTAATTTTCTGGATGCTTTTGGGAACACCGGAAGATCTTGCTCTGACAAATTATATTGACACGATGCAGGTACATGTTTGCTCTGATCAGGATCCGATTTTTTCAGTACAAAAACTGGCATCAATCAGAAGTCTTGATTCCAATAACGTCTGGACACAGTATAAATTTAATTTAAGCGCATATGCCGGTCAAAAGATTTATCTGGCTTTCAGATATTATATGAATACCACAGTAGACGGTTTATGGTGCAACATTGATAATATTTTTGTAGGCAACAGATCAACAATAGGAATAAATACTTTAAGTGCAAACATACCGTCTGAATTTTCACTGAAGCAAAATTATCCGAATCCTTTTAATCCTACTACTAAAATATCCTTTGACATTGCAAAAAGTTCAAATGTAAAACTGACATTGTTTAATTCAATTGGACAGAAAGTTTCAGATATTTTTGAAGGATTTAAGCCTGCCGGAACGTATGAAGCGACTTTCAACGGAAGTGCACTGTCAAGCGGAATTTATTTTTACAGACTTGAAACTGATTTTTATACAGAAACAAAAAAGATGCAATTAGTAAAATAATATTTTATTAATTTTATAATTTAATATACAAGTTTAAAAACCCGCTTTTACTTATGAGGCGGGTTTTTTGTTGTTTAAAATAAATTTTATAATGAGTAAGTTAAACAAATCAGATAAATGACTACCGAAAAATTAGAGATTCTTAAAACCAAACTACAGAAATTCATTATTATTTTTGATAATGTAAACGATATGACAGGCGTTTATATTGACAAAAACGATGTTCTTGAAGTATGTAAAATCTTAAAAGAAGATCCTGAGCTTAAGTTC
>Ga0105044_10013883_pt1 | contig 10922 bp, 10 predicted proteins | sample MAT01_FD_78092 | JGI IMG/M metagenome (GOLD analysis project Ga0105044, IMG submission 78092) | Freshwater microbial communities from Lake Fryxell liftoff mats and glacier meltwater in Antarctica - MAT-01 | ecosystem: Environmental > Aquatic > Freshwater > Ice > Liftoff microbial mat | place... | reverse complement strand
CCGATCTTCACCGCCGCTTGGCTTTTCACCGAGACTGCCCGAGCGCTGACCCCGGAGCAGCCAAAGTTCACGAACTCGGATGGCGATGATGTGGTGTTCCACGACTTGCGCTTCCCCCTGGCCACCGGCGCGACCCAGAAGGACATTGCTGCCCGGCTGGACCGGGTGAAGGGTCTCTTTCCGGAAGGCCCGCAGTTCTGGAACTGGCTAGTTGCGCGAAAGCGGCGGGGCGGCAAACCGGACGGCGGCACAATGCTGGAGACCCAAATGGACGGTGCGACGGTGCTGGGCTCGCTGGAGCTAAAGGGCAAGACACTTCTGGTGACTGTGAATTCGGCTCAGCGCGCGACGAAGGTAGAGGCTTTGATCACCGAGGCCGCCGGGGATTTGCTGAAGCGCCCATTGACCACGATCCGGACGGTCGAGCAGATGATGGCGGAGCAACGCAGCAATGGCCCGCGTGATGGGGCCGACGACATGCCACCAGAAATCGCGGAACAGATCGGTCGCGACTTTATGGACAGGCACTATCGCGAAGCGCTTGATAAACCGATCCCCGCGCTGGGCGGAAAGACCCCGCGCCAGGCGGTGCGCAGCGCGACGGGGCGCGAGAAGGTGATCGAATGGCTTAAGTTGCTGGAGAACCGCAGCGCTGGGCGACGGGATGACCCTATTGCCGACTATGATTTCGGCTGGATGTGGGCCGAACTTGGGCTTATGGAACACCGAAAATGACCGGGGCGCGCGGTGTTTTTGATTATGATCTGGTGGAGCAGGGGAATGGCTACATCAACGCCACATCAACCTGCGACTGCGCGTTTCAAGCTGACTTTGCGGCTGAATGCATGTGAATATTGTTGGTTGCACGGTCGATAAGTGCGCAGAATCAATGGCTTATCGCGCAAGTGACTGATATTGCTAAGCTATTGGAATCGAGGGGATTTTGGCTCATAACCTGAAGGTCACAGGTTCAAATCCTGTCCCCGCAACCAAATTCCTTATAGTTATCAATCACATGTAACCCGCCTGAGCGCGGGGCTTTTGCATGCCCGAAACCCAGGTCAACAATAGGTCAACAAAAACGCGAAAACCGCAGCTATTCCAAGAGGATAGTAGTCTGACAGGATGCCAACTGCGCGAAAGCCGCAGCCAACGTAGGCCAATGGTGAACCCTCCAGCCTGACTGTATTGCCAAACAGCAAGCAGTTTGGATAATATCCACCTGCGTTGCTGGGCACTATGTTTCTACGGCTCGGCGGGTTGGGCTTGCAGTGGGCGGATAGCGGTCCGCTACGATTGCCGCACTACCGTCATCAATTTTGGGACTCAGCCATTCTGCAAGCCATTACGACCAGTTCAAAATGAGCTTCAAGAGCGGATGTGGCTGTCGTCATGCTGCAGTAACTTGGTCAGCCAGGCAGCATCAGCTGTGTCCGCATAGGGTTCGGAAAGCGGCGGTCCAAAGTAATTGCGTACAATGTCTCACTGATGCCGGGCAGGCGGTCAGCCTCGATTAGGGCGCCCTGTTCCAACTCGTTCTTCACGGAAATCAGCGGCAGCACGGAAAGGCCCACATCCTCGCGGGCCAGAAGGCGTATCATTGCCATGTTATCCATCTCCGCCACGACATGGGGACGGATCCCCAAACGGGCAAACAATGCGTCAAATCCAATGCGGATCGAACTGTTGGTACTGGGCAGAATGATGGGCGGAGTGCCATCCGTTGCAACGAATTGGGCGACGACGAACTTGGCTGTTCGGTCAATACCCAAAAAAAGATAGAGCTCGCCCTTCGGCGATTGACATCTCGGCAATGTCGATGTTCACCCGCCGGTGGGGTTACGCTTGTACTCTTGGCGCCTGAGCTTGCCATCCTCGACGTCCGGCTGGGGCGAGATCCCTTGTGGCTACTAGCACCGATGCAGCGACGAGCGCGTCAGATGCGGGGTCGATGGTTGTGGGGCATAGAGGCGATCGTCCAGCGGCAGGAGCGAGCGGCGCCGAAGAACGGACGATTGCCCCTTCTTCGGCTTCTGTCAAAACCGTCGAGCGCGGTTCCGCCGGCCCGATTTTCATATCCTCGACAGCCGTTCCTTTCGCCACTTCTCCACCGTCTTGGAGTTGATGCCCAATCCCTTGCTCTGCTGCACGAGCGAAGCTTGCGATCGCTGTATTGCTGCTCTGACGGCGTGCGGAGTCGTGGTGCTTCCGTGACGAACTTGTCCCATAACGCTTCCTTCCATTCCTGCGAAAGGATCACACCATCAAACCGTGGGATCAAACGCCTAGGTAGCAAAGTCAGTAATCACAGCTACGCCGGGTGGCATTGGGCCGTTAAAGGCGCGCAACTCGGCGCTGGCCTGCGACAGCGTCACGTGACGCGCAACGATCGGTGCAATGTCAACCCGCCCGGTCTCGATCATGGACAGCAGCGATGGATAGCGCCAACTCGGCATGCCGCGCGTGCCAAATAGCGCTAGTTGTTTCATGTAAACCGCATTCATGTTGATATCCATCCGCGCGGAATGGCCTACTGGCAGGCCAACCTGAACATGCCGTCCCAAAGGCCGCAGGCATTCGATCGAGCCGTTGGTAGTGGCCTCTATCCCAAGAGCCTCGACACTGACGTTCGCGCCGCCTTGGGTAAGCTCTAGGATCTGCGCTGCAGCATCGCCGCTGCGGGCGTCAATTGCTGCCTCTGCTCCCAGAGACAGCGCGTGTTGCAGCCGTTCCGGCACGACATCGACCACAATCACCCGAGCACCCAAGGCCCGCCCAATCAACAACACCGACAACCCGATGCCGCCGGTGCCATGTACCGCTAGCCACTCGCCTGCCTGCAATGCCGCGCGCCCGGTCAGCGCATGCCATGCCGTTGTTACCCGACAGCCCAGCCCCGCGGCCAGCGCAGGTGTCAGGCTTTCGGGCAGGCGCGCAAGGTTATGGGAATGTGGGGCACTGACATATTCTGCATAGGCACCCGGCTCACCAAAGCCCGGCACCCGTTGGTTCTTGCAAATGGTGGTCTGGCCAGATTGGCAGTCGTGACAGGCGCCACAGGCTAAAATAAATGGCGCGATCACCCGGTCGCCCAGCCGCCATTTCGTCAGCGGACCAGCCGCCACCACCTCGCCGCAGTATTCATGGCCGGGAATCGCCCCCGGCTTGACCCGAGGATGCTCGCCGACCCAGCCATGCCAATCAGATCGGCAAATCCCGCAGGCGAGCACCCGCAGTACGACGCCATCTGCTTCGCAAACCGGATCGGCCACGTCCTCAAGGCTTAAGTCAGAGTTATAGTGGCGGATGACAGCGGCGCGCATGGGCAACTCCGGTTTGGTTGAGAGACGGGGTACTGTTTCTGATCGGAATATGGCGGCCTCAGGCCCTATTTCCGCCAGCCGAACCTTGCCAGATAGACGTCGCGCGATGGCAGGATGTGGTCGCGGAACAGGGCGGCGAGGCGGGGCCGGTCGCCAACTTCCATCGCCTCGATCATCGCCCAATGCTCCTCGCAGGCGCGGCGAAGATAGACCGGATCTACTGCGGTCAGGGACCGCGCGCCGTGCACCTTTTTGGCGGATTGGCGGATCAGATCCACCAGATGCGAGTTGCCACAGGCGGCGAACAGCGCGTTGTGGAACGCCATGTTGGCATGAAACGCCGCGCGTGGATCGCTCGCCTCGACCGCCGTTGCGTGGCGTGTCTGGATTGCGCGCAGATCGCCCAAGATCTCGGTGGGCGCGGGTAGCGGGATCAACTCGGCCGCCAGCGTTTCAAGCGCTATGCGCACGTCATAGACCTGCCGGACCTCAGACGGGTCAAGTGAGCGGACAACAGCCCCCTTGTTCGGCACGCGCTCCACCAGGCCCATGCGTTCAAGTTCGAAAATCGCCTCGCGCACGACATGGCGCTTGGTGCCAAAGCGGCGCGACAGCTCTTCCTCGACCAGTCGTTCGCGCGGTTGCAGCCAGCCCAGAACAATCTCCTCCTCAAGCACATCGACCAGAGCGATGTGGGACGCTTCAGGGGATACTTCCTGTGTCATCATCATTGTTGACAATCTTGTTAGAGACATTGTAGCGATGATTTCAACATGCAGGGAGATCATCAGTTGCGCAAGACGGGAATGCAAAGGGCGCTTGCGCAATACGGTGACCCCGAGTTCGCGGTCTTCCTCCGCAAGGCCTTTATCAAGGCAATGGGCTATACTGATGAGGCGTTGGATCGCCCGATTATCGGCATCGTCAACACGGCCTCGGACTACAACGCCTGCCACCAGACGGTACCCGAACTTATTACGGCCGCCAGTCGGGGCGTGATGCTGGCGGGGGGCATCCCGATGTCATTTCCGGTCATCTCATTGCACGAGAGCTTTGCCTCGCCCACCTCGCTCTACTTGCGCAACCTGATGGCGATGGACGCCGAGGAGATGATCCGCGCCCAGCCGATGGATGCGGTGATCCTCGTGGGGGGCTGCGACAAGACGGTTCCCGCGCTGCTGATGGGTGCAGTCAGCGCCGCCGTTCCCGCGATCATGCTGGTGACCGGGCCAATGCTGGCCGGCGACTGGAGGGGCGAAAGAGTCGGGGCCTGCACCGATTGCCGCCGCTTCTGGGCACGGTTCCGGGCGGGCGAGCTGAATGGCGGCCAGATCGCTGAGCTTAACAGCGAACTAGCCCCTACCGTGGGCACCTGCGGCGTGATGGGCACGGCCAGCACAATGGCCATGGCAGCCGAAGCGATGGGCATGATGCTGCCGGGTGGTGCTGCAATTCCGGCGGTCTATGCCGACCGCCGCCGCAACGCCGAACGCACCGGCGCGCGGGCAGTGGCGATGGCCGCCGAGGGGCTTACGCCGGACAAGATCGTGACCGAAGCAGCCATCCGCAACGCGTTTCGCACGGTCATGGCCGTTGGCGGGTCAACCAACGCGATCATCCACCTGACGGCGATTGCCGGGCGGGCAGGGGTGACGGTTGATCTGGACACGCTGGATGCGCTGGGAAAGGCAACGCCGGTCCTTGTGGACCTCAAGCCCACTGGCCAGCATTACATGGAAGACCTGCACCGCGCAGGTGGCCTGACCCCCGTGCTACGCGAGCTTGGGCCGCTGATCGACGGGTCCTGCCTGACGGTGACCGGCAAGACGTTGGCGGAAAACCTAGCCGACCAGCCCGCCGATTTCGGTCAGACCGTGGTGCGGCGTTCGGACAACCCGGTGTTTGCGGGGGGCGGGCTGGCGGTTCTGCGGGGCAATCTTGCGCCGCGTGGGGCAATCATCAAGCAGGCGGCAGCGGACCCTAGGCTTTTGTCGCATACCGGGCCCGCCGTGGTGTTCGACAGTCTGGCTGATCTTGCTGCCCGGATTGACGACGACGCGCTGGAGGTAACAGCGGACTCGGTCATGGTCCTGCGCAATGCGGGGCCGAAGGGTGCGCCCGGCATGCCCGAGGCGGGCTATCTGCCGATCCCGAAAAAGCTGGGAAAGCTGGGCGTGAAGGACATGGTGCGGATTTCCGACGCGCGGATGTCGGGCACAGCCTTTGGCACGGTGGTCCTGCACATCACCCCCGAGTCCGCCGAAGGCGGGCCGCTGGCGCTGGTGCGGACCGGCGATCTGATCCGGCTGGATGTGCCGGGTCGCCGCATCGACATGCTGGTGGATGAGGCGGAGCTTGAGGCCCGCCGCGCGGCACTCCCCCCGCCCGAAGCACCACCTGCGCGCGGATATGCGCGGCTCCATGAGATGCATGTGCTGCAAGCCGATGGCGGCTGCGATCTGGATTTCCTTACCGCGAGTGGGATCAGCGAATGACCGATGCAATTTACCCCGACCTGAAGGATCGGCCGGTCCTGATCACCGGGGGCGCCAGCGGCATCGGTGAAGGCCTAGTCGATGCCTTTGCTGCGCAAGGCGCGCGGGTGGGCTTTATTGATGTGGCCAAGGCCGCGGGAGAGGCCGTGGCCGCACGCCTGACCGCGACCGGGGCAACGGTGAAGTTTGCCTGTGCCGATCTGACCCGCACCGATGACCTGCGCGCCGCCATCGCTGATCTGCGGGCTGAACTTGGTCCCTTTACCGTGCTTCTGAACAACGCCGCCAGCGATGAGCGTCACAAACTGGAAGACATTGACGATGCCTATTTCGACGCCAGCATCGCGGTGAACCTCAAGCATCAGGTGTTCGCCACCCAAGCCGTGATCCCTGACATGATCGCCGCCGGTGGCGGCAGCGTGGTCATGTTCGGCTCACACTCGTGGATGCTGGGTATGGGGGGCATGCCGCTTTATTCGGCGTCAAAGTCTGCCGTCCTTGGCCTGACCCGGGCGCTGGCGCGTGACTATGGCAAGCACGGCATCCGGGTGAACCACTTTGCCCCAGGCTGGACGATGACCGAACGCCAGTTGACCAAGTGGCTGACGCCCGAAGCCGACGCGATGCGGGCCGAGCGTCAGGCGCTGCCCGACCGCCTTTACCCCGCCGACATCGCCCGTGTGGCGCTGTTTCTCGCGTCCGAACAGTCCAAGGCCATCACCGCACAAACCATCGTCGCGGATGCGGGGTGGGCCTAAGGCCCAGCGCTCTGACCCGCAGCACCAACCCGGACAAGCAAGATTCGGGAAGAACAGAATACCGTCTTAACCCAATGGAGGAAATTCGATGAACCTGACCCGCAGAACCCTGCTTCAATCCGGCGCCGCTGTGGCGCTGCTACCGGCTATGCCAGCCTTTGCGCAGGACAAGCCGCTTCTCGCCTTTGTCACCAACGCCAGCGCCGATTTCTGGACCATCGCCCGGCGCGGCACCGAAAAGGCTCAGGCCGAATTGCCCGACTTTCAGGTGGAGTTCATCATCCCCGGCGAATCCACCCCTGCCGAACAGCGCCGCATTGCCGACGACCTTCTGGCGCGCGGTGTGGCCGGGGTTGCGATCAGCCCGATCAACGCCGAAAACGCGACCGAGACACTGAACAAGATCGCGGCCGCCGGGGTTCTGTTCACCTCGGACAGTGATGCGCCCGCGTCAAACCGCATGGTCTATATCGGCACTGACAACGTTGCGGCCGGAGTGCAGGCGGGCGAACTGATGAAGGAAGCTCTGCCCGGGGGCGGCACCGCGATGCTGTTCGTCGGCACCATGGACAACGCCAACGCGCGCGAACGGGTTGAGGGGATACGCAAGGCGCTTGAAGGCGGCAACATCGAAATCGTCGACGTGCGCACCGACGAGATCGACTTCGTCAAGGCCCGCCGCAACGTCGAAGACACGCTCACGGCCTATCCCGACATCAACATGCTGGTGGGCCTTTACAGCTACAACCCGCCCCAGATCATCGAGGCGGTGGCGGCGGCCGGAATGAACGGCAAGGTCATCATCATCGGTTTTGACGAGGATGTGGTCACCCTGCGCGGCATCAAGGAAGGCAACGTCTACGGTACCGTTGTGCAGCAGCCGTTCGAGTTCGGCTATCAGTCGATCATCGGCATGGCCAAGGTGATTGGTGGCGATGCGTCGTGGATCCCGGAAAACAAGCTGTCGATCGTGCCGACCAAGGTGATCAACGCGGCCAACGTGGCCGAGTTCGAGGCATCGATGGCCGAGATGTTGAAGTCCTGACACCCGGCCACCGACCGGCGCGCGCGGGGACCCTGCCTGCGCGCGCCGCATTTTTCCAAAGGCAAGGCTATCCCACATGACGCTCCTTTCGATGGCAGACATCGGCAAGACCTATCCCGGTGTCACCGCACTGGACGGGGTATCCTTTACGCTTGCCACGGGCGAAGTCGTGGGCCTGATCGGCGAGAACGGTGCAGGCAAATCGACGCTGATGAAGGTGCTAGGCGGCGTGGTCGCGCCATCGCGCGGGCGGATCGTGCTGGACGGGGTGGCGCATGCGGCGCTGTCTGTGCGCACAAGCCAGGCCGCCGGCATCGCCTTTGTGCATCAGGAACTGAACCTTTTTGAAAACCTCGACGTGGCCGCCAACATCTTTGCCGGGCGTGAATTGCGAAAAGGCCCGATGCTGGACCGCGCCGCGATGCGCGCTCAGGCTGCGCGCCATCTTGCTCCGCTTGGCGTGGCCTACGGCCCAGACACATTGGTGGAACTGTTGTCCATCGCCGAGCGCCAGATGCTGGAGATTGCAAAAGCGTTGTCTATGCAGGCCCGCGTCATCATCATGGACGAGCCGACCTCCAGCCTGTCTTTGGCCGAGACTGACCGCCTTCTGGCCGTGATGCGGCAACTGAAGGCGCAAGGGGTTGCGATCATTTACATCTCGCACCGACTATCCGAAGTGAAGGCGATTGCCGACCGCGTCGTCTGCCTGCGCGATGGTAAGCTAGCGGGGCATCTGGCCCGCGCCGAGGTATCGCAAGATGCCATGGTACGCCTGATGATCGGGCGGGATCTGGCACAGCTTTACACCGCCCCCAAGGCTCCGCCGGGGGACGCCCTGTTGCAAGTGACCGGCTTGACCACCCCGGCATTCCCCGACCGCACTGTCGATCTGACGCTGCGCCGGGGCGAGATCCTTGGGCTGGCGGGCCTGATCGGGGCTGGACGGACCAGTCTGGCCCAGGCCTTGTTTGGGATCGCCCCCGCGCTGGCGGGTGAAATCAGGCTGGACGGTGCCCAAGTCACGATCCGCGAGCCTGCGGATGCCATCGCCCTTGGCCTTTATCTGGTGCCTGAAGATCGCAAACGCTCGGCCCTCGTGCTTGACATGACGATCCGCGAGAATGTCTCTCTGGCCGATGTCAGCCGTTTTGCGAGCCGTGGCTGGGTTCGGCGCGGGGCCGAGGGCGCTGTGGCGAGCCATGAGATGCAGCGGCTGCGTATCAAGGCTCCGGGGGTTGAGACGCCGGTGATCACCCTGTCGGGCGGCAACCAGCAGAAGGTCGTGCTGGCGAAATGGCTGTCGATGCGGCCACGAGCGATCGTGTTCGATGAACCGACGCGCGGCATTGATGTCGGCGCCAAGGCCGAAATCTATACGCTGATGCGCGCGCTTGCGGATGACGGCGTGGGCATCCTGATGATTTCAAGCGATATCGCAGAGGTACTGGTCGTCTCTGACCGGATCGCGGTGATGCAGGAGGGGCAGATTTCCGGAACCTTGGAGCGGCCTGCCTTCAGCTAACCGTCGGTGATGCATCTGGCTGTGGGGCTGGTCGAAAGGGAGACTGCGGCATGATCTCGAAAAAGGAACTGGCGCTTCTGGCGCTGATCCTCGTGGTGGGGGCGGTCACTTACTCCATCAACCCGCGGTTTCTGTCGGCGGTGAACATCGGCAACATGGCCAACCTCGTGGGCCTGTTCGGCATCTTTGCGCTCGGTGTCGGGCTGGTCATCATCTCGGGCGGGATCGAACTTTCGGTGGGGTCGATGTTCGCGATCCTGGGGGTGATCTTTCTAGACCTTTTCGCCAACCTAGGCCTGTCTTGGCCTTTGGCGCTGGCGGCGGCTGTGGGTCTGGGGCTTCTGCTGGGATTGGTTCATGGCCTTTTGGTCACCAAGGCCGGGTTGCAGCCCTTTGTGGTCACGCTGTGCGGCCTGTTGATCTATCGGGGTGCTGCGCGTTTCTACACCTCGGATTCGACAATGGGCTTTGGCTACGGTACCGATGACGCGTTTCTGCGCTGGCTTGTTTCGGACCGCACGATGGGCGTGCCGCACACGTTCATCGCTTTCCTGATCATCGCCGCAGCCATGGCGGTGCTGCTGCATGGGTCGGTCTATGGCCGCCACCTTTATGCTGTCGGGAAGAATGAGGAGGCCGCGCGCTATTCCGGCATCCGCACGGGTTGGGTGATCACCCTGACCTATGTGATCTGCGGCGGGCTGGCGGGGCTCACCTCTGTGTTCATAGTGTTCTACACCAATTCAGTCTCACCGTCGTCGCATGGTAGTTTCTACGAGCTCTACGCGATTGCCGCCGCCGTGCTGGGCGGCTGTTCGCTGCGCGGCGGCGAAGGATCGGTAATCGGCATCATGCTGGGGGTGGTCTTGTTGCAGGTCTTGCAGAATCTGGTGAACCTGCTGGGCATCCCGTCGTCGCTGAACTTTGCGGTGATGGGGTCGGTCATCCTGCTGGGCGTGCTGGCTGATCAGGAAATCACCCGGCGGCGCAAACGGTCGCTGGCAGAGGCAGGGGCCCTTGCGGCCAAGCGAGGAAAGTAAATATGGAATTTGCCAACCGGATCGGCGCTGAGATGCGCGCGGGCGCCACTGCGCGCGCGAACATCAATCCTTCGGACACGACCGAAGTCGTGGGTGATTTTGCGCAGGGTACCGCTGCTGATGTGGCCGATGCCGTGGCTGCCGCGCGCGCGGCGTTTCCGGCCTGGTCGCGTACCAGCCCGATGGAACGGCATGGCATCCTGATGCGCGCGTCAACCGAGGTTGCCGCCCGCACTGAGGAGCTTGCGACGCTTCTGGCGCGTGAGGAGGGGAAGGCCCTTGCCGATGCACGGGGCGAGGTTGGGCGTGCCGCTCAGATCTTCGCGTTCTTCGCCGCCGAGGCGGTGCGCCTGATGGGTGAGACTGGCCCGTCAATTCGCCCGGGCGTCACGGTCGAGATCACGCGGGAACCGGTGGGCGTGGTGGGTATCATCACGCCGTGGAACTTTCCCATCGCAATCCCGGCCTGGAAGATCGCCCCAGCGCTGGCTTACGGGAATTGCGTGGTGTTCAAGCCCGCTGACCTCGTGCCCGCCTGTGCCTGGGCGCTGGTCGATATTCTGATCCGGGCCGGGCTGCCTGCGGGGGTGCTGAACCTCGTGATGGGCCCCGGTCGCAGCGTGGGCGAAGCAATCGTCACGACGCGTGGGGTTGATGCGGTGACCTTCACCGGGTCGGTCGGCACGGGGCGCGGCATTGCTTCCGCCTGTGTGGCCAGCCAGCCGATGAAAAAGGT
>Ga0105044_10013882_pt1 | contig 10922 bp, 12 predicted proteins | sample MAT01_FD_78092 | JGI IMG/M metagenome (GOLD analysis project Ga0105044, IMG submission 78092) | Freshwater microbial communities from Lake Fryxell liftoff mats and glacier meltwater in Antarctica - MAT-01 | ecosystem: Environmental > Aquatic > Freshwater > Ice > Liftoff microbial mat | place... | reverse complement strand
CTCGACGGTCGGATCCGCTGCGCCGGCTCGATCGCTCACCGGTGCACGTTCCGCGCGGGCAGGTCCGCCGGCTCCGCTTCTCCTCCTGACCATCCTCGACGGTCGGATCCGGTGCGCCGGCTCGATCGCTCACCGGTGCACGTTCCGCGCGGGCAGGTCCGCCGGCTCCGCTTCTCCTCCTGGTTACCGGAGCCAGCGGGCGGCGACCCAGGTGCGGTGTTCGCACGCGGGGCAGACCATGAGCCGCGAGTGCTCTCGCCAGGGGAACCAGAGCCACGCGGGCAGGTGGCGTCGCGCGAACTCGGGATAGCCGACCCTGGTCCGTCCGCCGCAGTGCGAGCAGTCGAGCACGAGGGTTCCGGCCCGTCGTCCCGCGGTGGAGTACAACGCGGCCTTGCCGGTCGGGTCGCGTGGTTCGTTCACGCGGTCGTCCGGAGTTGTCCGGCGAGCGCCCGGTACGCAGCCGCTCCGGGTGAAGCGGTTGCGTGCTCGAGGATCGACCGTCCCATCGCCGGTGCTTCGGCGAATCGGATCGACTTCGGCACGTGGGGTTCGAGCACGTCGAGCCCATAGCGCTCGTGCACGTCGAAGAGCACCTCGCGCGCGTGCCGCGTCCGGCTGTCGACCATGGTCGCGATGACGCCCCGGACCCGGAGGTCGGGCCGGGTGTACGCGCGCACGTCGCCGACCGTCTCGAGGAGCTGACCGACTCCCCGATGGCTGAGGGTCTCGCACTGCAGCGGGATCACCACCTCGTCGGCCGCGGTGAGCCCGTTGATGGTGAGGATGCCGAGCGACGGCGGGCAGTCGACGATGACGATGTCGAAGCGGTCGCGGATCGGTTCGAGCGCTCGCGCCAGCGCGTGCTCGCGTCCGGTGTGGGTGAGGAGGTGCACCTCGGACCCGGCGAGATCGATCGTCGCAGGCAGCACCACGAGTGTTCCCAGGTCGACGACGACATCCGCAGCGGCCGCCCGCCCGATGAGCACGTGGTGGAGGGAGCGGCTCAGGCCTTCGGGATCGAGGCCGAGCGAGTAGGTGAGGCAGGCCTGGGGGTCGAGATCGACCAGCAGGACCCGGTCGCCGAGCTCCGCCATCGCCGCGCCCAGCGTGTGAACCGTGGTGGTCTTGGCCACGCCCCCCTTCTGGTTGGCGACGGCCAGCACTCGAGCCACGGCCGCAGTGTACCGCCGCCCCGACGGGCGCCAAGGGGCTGTTCCGCCGAGTCGGATCTGTGTTCCGGATCCCCTACACTCCGCGGAGTGACCACCAGTGACTACGCGCACCACACGCGCAGACCGACGTCTGATCGTCACGAAGTTACGTGGAGTAACTAGTCATATATCCGGGTCATGAATGATACATTCGAGCTATCGAACCCGAAAGGCTGCAGAGGCTACGCTCTCCTGCAAAGTGGCAACATCCGGACACAGGAACGTTCAGGGAGAACGTCCGGTTTGCCAGGTGAGCACCTTGGGTACGGAAACGTTCCAGCAAGGGTAGATCGGACCCCCCGGTTGTCACCGATTGTCCGCGAGCAGCGAAGGAGCACCACAGTGCCCGCAACCCCCGAGAACGAAGCCCTCCTGACCCCGTCTGAGGTGGCCGCGATGTTCCGCGTCAACCCCAAGACCGTGACCCGTTGGGCTCGTGCCGGCAAGATCTCTGCGATCCGCACCCTCGGCGGGCACCGCCGGTTCAAGGCCGCGGAGATCCGCCGTTTTCTCGAGCAGGTCGAAGACACCACCGAGGCGTGATCCACCGGACCTGAGCGGTCCAGCTGCTCACAGGGCACCGTCACGGGTGCCCTGTTGATCGCGGGTTCCGGAGCGCCTGCCGTCTGCCTGCCCTGCATGCGGTCGGGCTCTGCGTGACGACCGTCACGCTCCCTGTGTGCCGACGGGAACAGACGGTGCAGCCTTCCCGGCCCATCATGGAGTCACGAGGCTCCGGCGAATCGAGCCCGATGGGAAGGAACCACCATGACGAACCCGACCCCCCGCACCCAGGCCAACCGCAAGCCCACCACCCGCAAGCCGACGACCCGCAAGCCCACCACCCGTCTCGTCTGACGCCTGCCGACGACACGAGAACGGCCCCCCCGAGTCTTCGCCGGGAGGGCCGTGTTGGTGGCCGGGACCGGCGTCGATCCGGTGACCCCACGCTTTTCAGGCGTGTGCTCTGCCGACTGAGCTACCCGGCCTTGCAGGGCGGCGAGCCACCCAGCGGTCCTGACGGGATTTGAACCCGCGGCCTCCGCCTTGACAGGGCGGCGTGCACTCCAAACTGCACCACAGGACCGTGCTTCCGAGCCGCCCTTGCGGGTGGGACTCGTACCCCCGAGCGGATTCGAACCGCCGTTACCGCCTTGAAAGGGCAGCGTCCTGGGCCGCTAGACGACGGGGGCTCGCTCTCTCGGGAGGACGCGAATGGTAGCAGCCGCTCCGGCCCGGCCCGTGAGCGAGACTGCCGGGATGGCCGAGACCGATGTGACGGGCCCCGATCCCGCGAGTCCAGCCACCGTGGCGGTCAACACCGACGCGGCGGGCCACCTGCCCTTCCACGACACCCGCGACTTCGACGACGCCCGGCGGGGGTTCGTCTCTACACTCCCCGAGCTGGTCGTCCGCAACCTCGCGGGTCGGGTCGTGTGGGACATGGAGTCGTACGGGTTCCTCGGTGCCGAGGATCCGCCCGACTCGGTGCACCCGAGCCTCTGGCGGCAGGCCCGGCTCAACTGGGACCACGGGTTGTTCGAGGTGGTGCCCGGCTTCTTCCAGGTGCGGGGCTACGACCTCTCGAACATGACGATCGTCGAGGGCGACACCGGCATCCTCGTGATCGATCCGCTCGTGTCGACCGAGTGCGCCGCAGCTGCGCTCGATCTGTACTTCGCGCATCGGGGCCGTCGACCGGTTCGGGCGCTGCTGTACACCCACAGCCACGTCGACCACTTCGGAGGCGCTGCGGGTGTGGTCGACGAAGCGGAGGTACAGGCGGGCCGGTTGCCGGTGATCGCGCCCGAGGGCTTCCTCGAGCACGCGGTCGCCGAGAACGTGCTCGCGGGAACCGCGATGCAACGTCGCGCGCAGTACATGTACGGAGCGCTGCTGCACCGGGGGCCGCGCGGTCAGGTCGACGCCGGGCTCGGCAAGACCAACTCGACCGGAACGGTGTCGCTCATCCCGCCGACCGTGTCGATCACCCACACCGGGCAACGGCTCGAGGTCGATGGCATCGAGATGCTGTTCCAGATCACGCCGGGGAGTGAGGCACCTGCGGAGATGAACTTCCTCTTCCCGAAGCACCGGGTGCTCTGTGCGGCCGAGAACACGTCGCACAACATGCACAACATCGTGACCTTGCGCGGCGCGCTCGTGCGTGACGCCCTCGCGTGGTCGAAGTACCTCAACGAGACGATCGAGCTCTTCGGCTCCCGGACCGACGCGCTGTTCGCGCAGCACCACTGGCCGACCTGGGGCGCCGAGAACGTCGACGCGTTTCTCCGACTGCAGCGCGATCTCTACCGCTACCTGCACGACCAGACCATGCGGCAGCTCAACCAGGGCCAGACCGGAGCCGAGATCGCCGAGACGTTCGAGCTTCCGGCTGACCTCGAGAACGCGTGGCACTGCCGCGGGTACTACGGCAGCGTGAGTCACAACGTGAAAGCGATCGCGCAGCGGTACCTGGGTTGGTTCGACGGCAACCCGGCGCGGCTCCACGCGCTTCCCCCGGTCGCGGCGTCGATCCGGTACGTCGAGTACATGGGCGGTGCCGACGCGGTGGTCGAGAAGGCGCAGCAGGCGTTCGACGACGGCGAGTACCGCTGGGTCGCACAGGTCGTCGACCACGTCGTGTTCGCGGATCCCGGCCACAGTGCGGCGCGCGAGCTGCAAGCCGCCGCACTCGAACAGCTCGGCTACCAGACCGAGAACGCTACCTGGCGGAACTTCTACCTCATGGGCGCGCACGAGCTCCGCAACGGCGTCCTCGATCTCCCGCCCCTCCGCCCGGCCGGCGCGAGCGCGCTCAGCCTGGAGCAAGTGTTCGACGTGCTCGGCGTACGGATCGACGGCCCCGCGGCGACGGCCCGGACCCTCGTCACCAACTGGGAGTTCACCGACACCGGCGAGCAGTTCGTCGTGTCGGTCGAGCACGGTGCGATCAGCCATGCGCGCGGGCGGCTCGATCCCGACGCGGCCGTCACCATCACGCTGGCGCGGACGACGCTCAACCGGATCCTCGCCGGTACCGTCGTGCTCCCCGATGCCCTTGCCGCCGGCGAGATCGAGCTCGCCGGCGACCTCGAGGCCCTCGCATGGTTCTTCGGCCTCCTGGAACAGACGACCCCCGACTTCCCCATCGTCACGCCCTAATCATTGGTCGATTCCGCTGCGCCGCCTCTACCGCTCACCGGTTGGGATCCCGCGCGTGGTGTCCGGCGGCTCCGCTGCATCTCCTGGGTTCTGGTCGATTCCGCTGCGCCGCCTCTACCGCTCACCGGTTGGGATCCCGCGCGTGGTGTCCGGCGGCTCCGCTGCATCTCCTGGGCGGTGGCGGCGGGAGAAGGCGGTGGAGGCGGCGACGCCGGCGGGGAGCGGGGCCCAGTAGGAGAAGAGTCGGTAGAGCAGCACCGCGAGCACGGCGTGGTCGGGGGACACACCTGCGAGTGCGAGGACGCCGGTGAGGCCGGCCTCCACGAAACCCAGCCCACCCGGCGTGATGGGCACCATCGCGAGCGCAGCGCCGGCGACGTACGCGAGGAGCACGAGCGTGGGATCGGGGTACGCACCGACAGCCAACAGGCTCGCGTACAGCGCGAGGAAGTCGAACACCTGGTTCCCGAGCGCTGCGGGGAGCGCGCGCTTCCACGACGAGCTCAACGCGTCGCGCACGAAGTCGCGGGCGTCGACGACCCGATCGACCATCGTCTCCGTCGGCGCGGGTTGGTGGCGGAGCTTCCGGTACCGCCGGATCAGCGTGTCGATGAAGTTCCCGACCCCGCGGACGACGCGGTCCGATGTGAGGAGCACCGAACCACCCGCGAGGAGGAACGTCCCGATCGCGGCACCGAGAATCGCGCCCCGGATCAGCCGCGAATCGACGGCGAGGCCGAACAGCATCGGCACGATCGCCACGACCGGGAGCACGAACAGCGTCGCCGTCGACAGGAGCCCCACCGCGGTGAGTGCGGTGGTCGTGGTCGCGGGGTCGAACCCGGCTCGGGTCAGCATCTGCAGCTGCAGGGGTCCTCCGGTGGCCGCGCCGCCGGGGAGTGCCCGACTCAACGCGTTCCCGGCCAGTTGTGAGCAGACGACGTCGAACCACAGCTTCGTCTTGAGCGCGATCCTGGTCAGCTCCCAGATGCAGACGAACGCGAGCGCTTCCAGCACCGCGACGGCGAGGAACCAGGCCGGGAAGACGTCGCGAAGTCGTGGGATCGACCCGAACAGGGCCAGGAGCCCCGGCGCGACGAGGTAGAGCGACACTCCGAACGCCACCAGGAGGACGATCCGACCGATCGTCCGGCGGCGGTTCGGGACGGGCCCGGCCGCGGGCACGTTGGTCCCGGGGTCGTCCGACGCGGCCTGCATTGTCTCCCCAAACTAACGGAAATCACCTCCTGAGGAGCCGGCGGACACACCCGTCGCGAACCCGTGGTCCTCCGCATACGCGGCCATGTCGCGTGCCGCCGCGCAGAGATCGGCGTGCGCCGCGCCGAACTCCGGCCCCCGAACGTCGAACCGCATCACGACGGACCGAACCTACTTCCACCGCTATGCCGGGAAGATGGTCACGTCGGTGGCCTTCACCGACGCCCAGACCTCGGTGCCCTCGATCAGGCCGAGCTCGTGCAGCGACGCGGGAGTGATCTCGGCCACGAGGGGTACGGGCCCTCCGATCCCGACGCGCACCCGGTCGCTCGTCGCGTCGATCGTCTCCACCCGGCCGCCGAGCACGTTGCGGGGGCTGCCGGTCGGATGGTCCCGGTGCAGCGAGACCGACCTCGGATGCACCACGGCGAACACATCGCCGGCGCCGGCTGCGGCCGCGACGAGCGTGGCGCCGTTCGGCAGTTCGACGCGGTCGCCCCGTGCCGTGCCGCGCAGCAGGTTCATGCCGACGAGATCGGCGACGTACTCGGATCTCGGATGCGCCGACACGTCGGCGAACGTCCCCGACTGCACGACGCGACCGGCCTCGAGGATCACGAGCCGGTCCGCCAGCGCGGCGGCGTCACGCGGGTCGTGGGTGACGAGGATGCGCACCCCGCCGAACGCGCCGAGCTGGGCCCGAAGGTCGCGCCGGACGTTCGCCCGGGTGGTCTGGTCGAGAGCCGCGAGCGGTTCGTCGAGCAGCAGCAACCGCGGCTCGGTCACGAGCGCCCGCGCCAGCGCGACGCGTTGAGCCTGACCGCCGGAGAGCTCGCGCGGCTTGACGGAGCCCAGGGCGGTGAGGCCGACCCGTTCCAGGGCCGCGGTCGCCCGGGCGCGCGCCGCGCCGCGGCCGGTGCCGCGGCTGCGGAGCCCGAACGCCACGTTCTCGAGCACCGAGAGATGCGGGAACAGCAGGTAGTCCTGGAACACCACGCCGACCGGACGGCGTTCCGGCGGCACGAACACCTCGTCGCCGTCGTCGAGGCGGATGCCGTCGATCGTGATCTCACCGGCGTCGATCGGCGCGAGGCCGGCCATTCCCCGGAGCAGGGTCGTCTTGCCGGCGCCGTTCGGCCCGAGGATCGCGACGGTCTCCCCGTCTTCGGCGGTGAGCGCGGCGTCGAGCGCGAGGGTGCCGAGCCTGATGCCCACGTGCGCGGCCAGGCTCATCCGGTACCGAGCCATCGGTCGCGCAGCACGGCCAGCACCGCGACGCAGACGGTGAGCAACACGATGCTCAACCCGATCGCGATCTCCGGTTTGGATTCGAGCAGGAGGTAGACCGCGAGTGGTGTGGTCTGGGTGCGGCCCTGGATGTTCCCGGCAAACGTGATCGTCGCGCCGAACTCGCCGAGCGCGCGGGCCCACGCGAGCGCGGCTCCGGCCACGAGGCCGGGCGCGATCAGGGGAACGGTGACCCGGCGGAAGACGGTGCTCCGTCGGGCGCCGAGGGTCGTCGCCGCTTCTTCGTAGCGTCGGTCCATCCCTCGCAGCGCAGCCTCCACCGTGATCACGACGAAGGGCAGCGCCACGAACGTCTCGGCCATCACGACGCCGGCGGTCGAGAAGGTCAACTGGATCCCGAACCAGTCCCACAGGTACTGCCCGATCAGCCCGTTCCGACCGAAGGCGTAGAAGAGACCGACGCCTCCGACCACGGGGGGCACGACCAGGGGCAGCAGCACGAGGGCCCGTGCGACCGCACGGCCGCGAAACTCGACCCGGGCGAGTACCCACGCGAGCGGGACGCCGAACGCCATCGCGAGCGCGGCGGCCCAAACGGAGCAGACCAACGAGAGGCGGAGCGCGGCCTGGGCTTCGGGGGTGCGGAGATCGTCGACGAGGCTGCCCCAGGAGACCTGCTGGATCAGGCCGACGAGCGGCAGCGTGATGAACGCGAAGCCGACAGCCGCGAGCGCGATCGCGAACCAGGGCGTCCGCCGCCCGCGCCGGCTCACGCTTCCCCCACGGTCCGGCGGTCCACGGTCAGTCGGTCCACGGTCAGTCGGGCGGGAGGAAGCCGAACGAGCGCAGTGTCGCCTGCGCCTTCGGGCCGGTCACGAAATCGATGAAGGCGCGGGTGGTCGGCTGGTTCGTGCTCGCCGCGATGACCGCGATCGGATAGATCGCGATCACGTTCTGTGCATCGGGGATCGTGACCGTCTCCACCGAGTCTCCCGCACTCTCGGCGTCGGTCACGTAGACGATCGCCGCGTCGGCGTCGCCGGTCGACACCGCGCCCAGGGTCGTCTTCACATCCTGGCCGCGCGTGATCCGGTCCGTGGGGATCGTGACGGCGGCCGTCGTGAGGATCTGGTCGGCGTACTTCCCGCACGGCACCTCGAGTCCGCACAACGAGACGACGCCGAGATCTGCGAGATCGCTCAGGCCCGTGACCTGCTCAGGGTTGCCGGGCTTCGTCACGATCACGAGGCGGTTGCGGGCGAAGACGGTCGGCTCACCCGCGATGAGCCCGGCGGTGACGAGCTTGTCGATGTTGGCCTCGTCGGCCGAGGCGAAGCTGTCGGCCGGCGCGCCCTGCTGGATCTGGGTCGCCAGCGTGCCCGACGACCCGAAGTTGAACGTCGCGCTCGCCTCCGGGTTCGCCCGCTGGAAGCCTTCGCCGATCTCGGCGAACGCCTCGGTCAACGACGCCGCCGCCGACAGCGTGATCGCGCCGGTGACCTCCGACGCCTTGGTGGTGCTCGCCGAGGAGCCGGGCGTGGAGCCGGAATCGTTCCCGCATCCGGTCGCGACGAGACCGGCGACGAAGACGGCGAAGACGACGGCCAACCCGGTCACGACGGTCCTGCGCATGCTGCTCTCTCGCTCCCGACCGCTCGGTCATTCGACCGGCGGCACCTCGACGATCACGTTGGTGGCCTTCACGACCGCGACCGCGAGATCACCGGGTTCGATGCCGATGTCGTCGACGCCTTCGCGCGTGATGAGTGAGACGACGCGGTGCGGGCCGGCCTGGATCTCCACGATCGCGGTGAGCCCATCGCGCTCGACCCGCGTGACGATGCCGGTGAACCGGTTGCGCGCCGACTGGCGCATGCCGAGCGGCTCGAGCTGCTTGGCGTGCTCGGCCAGGAAGCGCGCCAGGTCCTTGCCGTCGATCGTGCGGTGGCCGCCGTCGGAACGGGTCGTGGGCAGCTTGCCTTCGTCGGCCCAGCGCCGGACGGTGTCGACGCTGACCCCCAGCAGCTCGGCCGCCTGACCGGTGCGAAACGCCGTCATGCGGCGACCTTACCCTTGAAAACGAGCGTTCACGGGTTTTGGTCCCGAAAGAACCCGCAAACGCCGGTCTCGGGGCCGTGCGATTCGGCCCGGCCCGGCACCGCTAGCCTCGGATGTGACCGAGAAGCTGACCCGGGGGTTCCTGGGGCGCAACCGGGCCGAGCGCGACCCGCGGCTCCCACCCGGTCAGTACGACACCGGCACGCAGTGGCCGGTGCTGAGCGCCGAGGTCACACCCACTCTCACGACCGACTCGTGGACGTTCACCGTCGACGGCCTGGTCGAGCAGCCGACCGCCTGGACGTGGGACGAGATCCACGCGCTCCCCGAGTCGCAGTACGCCGGCGACATCCACTGCGTCACGACCTGGTCGAAGTTCGGGATGCTCTGGAGCGGCGTCTCGATCGACACGCTGCTCGCCGCCGCGCACCCCCTTCCGAGCGCGACGCACGTGCTCGCGCGGAGCCATACCGGCTACACGACGAATCTCCCGCTCGCCGACGTCACCGGCGGCAAGGCGTGGGTCGCGTGGGAGGTCGACGGCGCGCCGTTGAGCGTCGACCACGGGGGCCCGGCCCGGCTGCTCGTCCCGCACCTCTACTTCTGGAAGAGCGCGAAGTGGGTCTCGGGTCTTGCGCTCCTCGACCACGACGAGCCCGGCTTCTGGGAACGCAACGGGTACCACGATCGCGGCGATCCCTGGCTCGAGCAGCGGTACCAGGGCGACTGACTGGTGCCCGGCGCGCCCACCGGCCCGACGTCGTGGCAGACGGGCACGGTGGTCGGGATCACCGACGAGACGGCGCGGGCAAAGACCCTGCGGCTCGCGCTCGACCATCCGATCCGACACGAAGCGGGTCAGCACTACGTCGTTCGACTGACCGCGCCCGACGGATACACCGCGTCTCGCTCGTACTCGGTTGCGTCGGCACCCGACGACACGAACGAGATCGAACTGACCGTCGAGCTGCTCGAAGGGGGCGAGGTCTCCACCTTCCTGCACGACGTCGTCGAGATCGGCGACGAGCTCGAGGTCCGCGGTCCCATCGGGGGCTGGTTCGTCTGGGACGGCGCGACCCCGGCACTGCTCGTGGGTGGTGGGTCGGGCGTCGTGCCCCTGATGGCGATGCTGCGTCATGCCCGGCGCATCGGACGATCGGACCGGGTGCGGCTCGTGCTCTCGGTGCGTTCGCCCGACGACCTCTACTACGCGAGCGAGCTGGCCGGCCCCGAATGCGAGGTGATCTACACGCGGAGGGCTCCCGTCGGTTCGACGAGACCGCCCGGCCACATAGCGGTCGACGACGTCACCCCGCTGCTGCGCGCTCCGGGATTCGGTGGTGCGGCGACTGCTTACGTGTGCGGATCGGCCCGCTTCGCCGACGCCGCATCGCGCGTGCTCGTCGACGCCGGCGTGGCGGCCGAACGCATCCGGGTCGAGCGCTTCGGCCCGACCGGATGAGGCCGACCGCCTGACCGACTTTCCGCCGTCAGCCCGACCGACTTTCCGCCGTCAGCGGTACTCGGGGTTCACGAAATCGAAGCGGCAGCCGGCGTCCCAGGCGGCACGCTGGTTGCCGTGGACCGGGATGCCACCCGCGTCCTTGATCATGCGCGCGAGGTGCATGAGGTTCCACGCCATGAACGTGGTGTTGCGGTTGGTGAAGTCGTTCTCGGGTCCTCCCGAGCCGGCGTCGAGGTACGACGGTCCGGGTCCGGCTTCGCCGATCCAACCGGAGTCGGCCTGGGGCGGAATCACGTAGCCGAGGTGCTGCAGCGAGTAGAGGACGTTCATCGCGCAGTGCTTCACACCGTCTTCGTTGCCGGTCACGAGGCAGCCGCCGACCCGGCCGTAGTAGCGGTACTGGCCATCGTCGTTCAGCAGGTGGGAGTTCCCGTACAGGCGCTCGATGATCTTGGTGCAGACCGACGACTTCTCGCCCAGCCAGATCGGTGTGCAGAGCACCAGGATGTCGGCCTGCTCGACCATCTCGAAGATCGCCGGCCATGCGTCTTCGG
>Ga0105044_10013880_pt1 | contig 10924 bp, 9 predicted proteins | sample MAT01_FD_78092 | JGI IMG/M metagenome (GOLD analysis project Ga0105044, IMG submission 78092) | Freshwater microbial communities from Lake Fryxell liftoff mats and glacier meltwater in Antarctica - MAT-01 | ecosystem: Environmental > Aquatic > Freshwater > Ice > Liftoff microbial mat | place... | reverse complement strand
GTAGTCGGGGATACCCACCCGTTCGGCTTTCTCTCCAGTGAATACCACAGGCCGTTCCACCTCGAGTTGCTGCCACTCGTATTTCATCTTCTCGCTATAGACAGTAAAGGCCTCCGTGTACTCGCGGGCAACATCGAAGAGTGAGCGTGTAACCTCCATGCCGACGCTGGACTGTGCCGCTGTAGGTTTCGACGCTGGGATACCCATCGGGCCTTGGATACCCCCACCGGTACTCGAAAGAGCGCGGCGTCACGCTTCGTCGTGCATCCGCGCGTATCAGTCCAGGCACGAAGTGACCCCCGACGAACAAGTTGACAGGCGGTGCCGCCAGCTCTATATTCTATAGAGAATAGAACCGAGACCGGCGCTCCTAGCGCACTGGCTTATCGGGGCTGATCGACAAAGATGTCAACCAAGGGAGAAACAATGCGAATAGGCAGAATGGGCATTCTCATCTCGGGGGTGGCGCTAGCAGCGCTTACCCTCTCGGGATGCGCGCCGGGGTCATCCACGAGCAATACGGGGTCCTACAACGCCGAGGAGGTCACGGTGTGGTATCTGAACGACGCAGAGGCCATCGTTCAGCAGGCAATCGATCGCTTCGAGGCAGACACCCCCGGAGTCACTGTTGTAGCTACCGCGTTCTCGAACGATGACTACAAGGTAAAGCGTCAGGTGGGTCTCGGTACCGAAGCCGCGCCGGATGTGTTCACCAGCGAGGGAGGCGCTCTTCTCGCAGAATTTGTGAACGCTGATCAAATCATTCCACTAGATGACCTTGCAGAGTCAGCCGGTTTCGTCAACTCCATAGGTGCCGGCGCGCTGGATTCTCGAAAAATCGACGGTACCCTCTGGGCCATCCCGGTGCTGTCTGACGCGTCATTCGTCTGGTACAGCAAGACCATCTTTGACGAGGTCGGCGTAGAGGTCCCCGCGACCTGGGAGGACTTGATCGACGTGATCGGCACCCTTCGCGCTGCCGGCTACGACCCGATCGCAATGGCCAACAAGACTCAGTGGCCTGGCAGCCACTGGTGGTCCGAGATCGTGACGCTTGCGTGTGGACCGGCCTTCCTGGCTGGAGTCACAGCGGGAGATCCTGCGTTCGACTTCAATGACCCGTGCATCGTGGAGGCAGGCGAACGCATCCAGGAGTTGGTTGACGCTGCGGCATTCAACGAGGGGTTCAACGGACTTGACTACGACAGCGGCGAGTCGCGACAGTTGTTCTGGAACGGAACAGCGGCCATGAACCACATGGGCAACTGGTTGGTCGCCGCGGCCATCGCAGAAGCTCCAGAGTTCGTTGACCAAATGGACTTCTTCACGCTGCCGGCGTGGAACGGAGCGAAGGGCACCTCGGATATGGTCACCGGCGGGATCGGCATGAGTTGGTCCGTCGCAAAGAAAGATGGTGACTCGGCGAACGCGCAGAAGTTGGTGCAGTATCTCTCGGACGAGAAGACCGGACAGACGGCGGCGGACAATGGTCGTATCCCGGTTATTGCGGGGCCCACGTTGAGCGATCCACTCCTTCAGAAAGTATCCGAGACTGTCAACGTAGCGAGCGCATTCCAGGAATGGCCCAACGTCGTGCTAAACCCAACCCTCACAACGGTGATGCTTGAGCAAGTACAGGCCCTGTTTGGTAAGGACACAACGCCCGAGGCCGCGGCCGCGGCAATGCAGGCCGCATACGTGGAATCCAGCAATTAGGAAAGCTATCTCGTGAATCCACTCTCCACCGTGGAGCGCACTTTCGGCCCCGAGAACATGAGTTCTCGGGGCCGAAAGCCCTCGACCATCTCCGCACCAAACCGAACGCGGCATCGCCGACCGGTCCCCATCTGGATAGTTGGGCTCGCGTTTATGGCACCTGCGCTGCTTGTCTACGGCGTCTTCCTGATCTATCCGCTGTTTCAGTCTGTCAGCTACTCGTTCTTTGACTGGGGCGGGCCCGGTCGAGAAGCTACAAATGTTGGCTTCGAAAATTTCGCTCGCGTTTTTCGGGATCCCGTCTTTTACCGGGCACTTTTGAACAACGCCGTCGTGGTGGCCGTGTCCATCTTCATCCAGCTTCCTGTGGGCCTAGTTCTGGCAGTTGTGATCACCAGCAGGCTGAGGGTCAAGCGATTCTTCCGAGCCGTCTATTTCCTCCCAACACTGATGTCAACCGTTGCTGTTGGCATTCTCTGGGGCTTCATCTATAACCCGAGTTACGGGATCATCAACGTAGTATTGCGCGCGCTTGGACTCGACTTCTTGGCCCAAGGATGGCTGGGACAAAGCTCGACAGCGCTAGCGGCAGTGATGGTGACTACTGTCTGGACCTACGCACCGTTTTACATGATCATCTACAGCGCCGCCATCTCGTCGTTACCAGGCGATCTCTACGAGGCGGCATCGATCGACGGCGCCAATAAGCTCCAGCAGTTCTTTCGCCTGACTGTGCCGATGCTGAGGCCCACCATTATCACTACGTCGGTTCTCGCCTTGATCGGGTCGATCAAGTTCTTCGATCTCATCTTTGTCATGACGAAAGGCGGTCCGAGCGGATCGACCGAACTGCTCGCGACCTATGTCTTCAAGCAGGGCTTCACGAATCAACAGTTCGGGTACGCCAGTGCGTTGGCCGTCGTCATGTTGGCGATTGCGCTCGTGGCGACATCGATCGTCCTCGTCAGAACATCCATGGGTGAGCGAACGCCGAGAAAGAGTGTGACCTGATGACGACCGTGGCTACCGTTTGGCGGAAGAATCCTATAATTGCAGCCGTCAGGCAGGTCCCTCTTTATGTTGTGGCCTCGTTGATCGCTGTCCTAGCGGCCTTCCCGTTCGCATTCATGGTGCTTGCGTCTTTTAAGGGGCAGGGGGAGTTTCTCGCCAACCCGTTCTGGTTACCCCAAGACGTGACGCTCGCTAACTTTGGAGGCCTGCTCACACCGCAGTTCGGAACCTACTTTCTTAACAGCATCATCGCCGCTGCCGTGACTGTGACGGCGACAGTCGTCCTCGGCACCCTCGCGGCTTACCCGCTCGCGAGGATGAAGCTCAAGCTCAATGGCGTTGTGCTCATCATCTTCCTCGCTGGCATGATGGTGCCCATCCACGTGACGCTGCTGCCAATCTATGTCTTGACTCAGGATCTCGGCATATTCGATTCGCTTCCTGCCCTCTTTGGACCGCTGACCGCCTTCAGCCTGCCAATCACGATCTATGTCATGGTCAACTTCTTCCGGCAGATCCCGGAAGCGATCATATCGGCGGCGCGCATCGACGGGGCAGGCCCGTGGACTGTCTTCCGTCAAATCCTTCTGCCGCTGTCAGGCCCGGCGATCTCAACGGTCGCGATCATTAACTTCATCTCCGTCTGGAACGAGTTCATCTTCCCGCTCATCCTGCTGAACACCACCGCCAATTACACTCTCCCACTCGGCTTGAGTGACTTCTCAGCCCAATTCCGAATCGACGTGCCGGGAACGATGGCAGCCCTTGTCCTAGCGAGCATCCCCACGATCCTCTTCTTCTTGGTCGCCCAAGAGAAGGTTGTGTCCGGACTCGCAGCGGGTGCTCTGCACGGGGAGTAGGACATGGACCGCAGAAGAGGAATTTGAGCATGTTTGAGATCCCGCAACGACAGATTCATCTTGACTTTCACACTCCAGGTGATGTCGAGGGCGTAGGTGCAAACTTTGACGGCGCTGAGTTTGCGGCGACCCTCAAGGCCGCGCATGTTCAGAGTGTCAACCTTTTCGCGAAATGCCATCACGGATACTCCTATTACCCGACCTCAGTCGGCACCCCTCACCCCGGCCTGGAGCGAGATCTGCTAGGAGAGCAGATCGATGCTTTGCACCGCGTCGGTATCCGTGCACCGATCTATTTGGCAGTGGGGTGGGACGACCTCGCGGGCGAGCAGCATCCCGAGTGGATGATCGTTAATCGCGATGGCGGACTTCTCATGCGTCCACCGCTGACCGACCATTCACCCCTGCAGAACCAAGTCGGGTGGAGTTGGATGGATGTCGCGTCAGAGTACTCGGAGTATGTGAATATGCAGGTCGAGGAACTCTGCGATCGATACGACGTCGATGGATTCTGGTTTGACATCGTTTTGGACGTGCCGAACTACTCTCCGAGCGCACAGGCTCGGATGCGCAGAGCCGGTGTCGACATGTCCGACGAAAAGCAGGCCCGTGGGTTTGCCGCCGCAAACACGGTCGAGTTCATCACCGCGACGAGCGCACGCCTTCGTGCTCGGCGCCCGACCGCGAGCATCTACTACAACGGAACGACCACGGCAACGGCTTCGCGAACGTTGGAGCATCAGACTCAGTTGGAGGTTGAGAGCCTTCCGACGGGGTCGGAGGCGCACTGGGGTTACCTGCACTATCCAATTGCGGCTCGTTTCGCGCGTTCCCTCGACATCCCTATCGTCGGAATGACCGGCCGATTCCACAAGTCGTGGGCCGACTTCGGGGGTTTGAAGACGCGGGCCCAACTCGAATACGAATGCGGAACTATCGTTGCGGTCGGAGGCGCCGTATCAATTGGAGACCAGCTTCATCCGAGCGGTCAACTGGACGCTGCCGTTTATCGCTCGATAGGAGCCTCGTTCGAGCGCATAGCGGGCCTCGAACCGTGGCTCAGTGGCTCGGAGCGTGTTGTCGACGTCGCGGTGCTTGCGGCCCAACGGGACGAGGGACTTCACGACGCCGCACAGTTCGCCACCGGTGTCGAAGCGGCGGCGCAAGTGCTTCTGGAACTACAGATCCAGTTCGATATTGTCGACCCAGAACACTTCGATACCAAGAGATACCGCTTGATCGTCGTCCCTGACGCCTACTCTCCGCCGGCGTCCGTGCGTGAGCGAATCAGCGAGGCTCAAGCGAACGGTGCGAAACTGGTACTCAGCGGGGCGTCAGGATGGGACCCGGATACGGAGTCGTTTCTCCTGGCGGGGGTTCCGGCGCGGATTGTAGGGCTCGCCCCTACGATCCCCAGCTACATTCGGGACCCGGCCGTAACTCTCAAGGACTCCGAATTCGCCTCGGATTACGACTATGTCTTCTACGACCAGGCGTACCTTGTCGAGGCCAGCGATGATGGCACAGCGTTAGGCGAGCTCAAGCGGGCGCGGCACACGCGATCATGGAAGCACATTTATGGTCATGCGCAGTCTCCCGTTGATGAGTCCTTGGGTCATCCTTGGGGCGTCAATAGTGACGGCGTTCTCTATCTTGCAGCCCCGCTATTCACGGCGTACCTCAAACATGACTACTGGGTCTACCGCGACCTACTTCAAGCCGCATTCGACGTAATCCTTCCCCACCGAGCAGTAAGGTATACCGGTCCGGAGTGGGTCGAGGTGACGGTACGGCATCAAGCGGAGGTCTCCGAACATGCGGAGCGGACGGTAATTCACCTCACCGCGTTCGCTCCGCGCCGCACCGGAAATGCGGTCGTTCGAGTCGACGCAGGGGCAAGCGTTGCGGCTGGAACCGTCATCGCTGTGTTGCCAACGCACGGAGTGTCGCGTGCCTACATCGCACCCGACGGTCCCGACCTCGAGCTCTCGGGGGGCACGGAGCTGGGGGATCCAACTCGCGTAACGCTGCCCGCGTTAGCCACGCATACGGTTGTGGTCCTGGAGAAGTAGCGGCCTCCGGCCCTACTTCTTGTCTTTCCCCGCGATAAGTCCGCCGTCAATTCGGATCGAAGTGCCGGTGATGTACGAGGCGCGCGGACTTGCGAGGAACGAAACCAGGTCGGCAATGTCGTCGGGAGTTCCCACCCGGCCGAGAGGAATGGTGTCCTCGACTTCTCGACGTGAAGCGGGGTCCGCCAAATAGTCCGCCGTAAGCGCGGTGTCGACCCAACCCGGACTAATTGAATTGACGCGGATGCCGGAGGCGCCGAGTTCCCAGGCTAGAGAACGTGCAAGCGTACCGGCGCCTGCTTTGGCGGATGAGTAGTGGCCCTGAGTGCGTGATGGGAGTTCGCCTGAGATCGACCCCATGATGATGATTGAGCCTCGCAGTTCCGCATCGATCATTTGTCGTGCACCAAGCTGTGCCGCGATGAATACGCCAGTGAGGTCGACAGCGATTGTACGGTCCCAGTCTTCCTGGCTGAGTTCAGTAAACGGTTGGTAGCGGAGGTAGCCAGCGTTACAGACCACTAGACTCACTGGCCCGATCGCCTCGGCTATCGAAGCGAAGGCATCTTCCATCTCCACGCGGCTTGAGACATCTGCCTGGATGTTTATCCTGTCTGGCCCATCGTACTTGTCACTTGAAGCTCGGAAATCGACTCCTCCTACGCGGTAACCGTCAGCAATTAGCCGCCGAACGATGGCCTCACCAATACCGCCTGACGCCCCAGTCACTATTGCCGTGGGTTTCATTAGAACCATCGATGGTTCACTCCTCGCGCATTTCTATTGATTGTCTATATTCTATAGACATTGGAGCCGGTGTCGGCAAGTCGGTACAGACGGAGATGGTGGCCATGATGACAGTAATTCAAGATCGGCTCGTTGGTACGTTGCCTCGGAACGGCATCCTAGTAGGCCGTGTATGGGTTCCCGCTCGTGGGGGGCCCGTTCCGGTCGCAGTCGGACCAGATGGAGAGCTGCTGGACATCTCGGGCCGATTCGCGACAGTTTCCGACCTTACCGAAGCATACGAGATGCAACGGATCCCACAGCTGGACGGGCCCGTAATTGGCAGTGCTGAATCCGCACTACTCAATGTTCCATTCGAATCACGCAACTCTTTGCAACCGTGGCTGCTGAGCCCCATCGACCTGCACGTAGTGAAGGCATCCGGAGTCACGTTCGTGGCCTCGCTCCTCGAGCGACTCATCGAGGAGCGCACTGGTGGCGGCGCCGAGAATGCGGCGGCCGTGCGTGAGGCCCTCGGCAAAGAACTCTCGCAGAACCTGAACTCACTTGTACCCGGGTCCGATGGTGCAATGAAATTTATGCACGACCTCATTGCTAGGGGCCAATGGAGCCAGTACCTCGAGGTAGGGCTCGGTGTCGATGCCGAACTGTTTACCAAGGCTCCTGTTCTCTCCACTGTCGGTTCGGGGTCTAGCGTCGGAGTTCTACACGCGTCCCAGTGGAACAACCCCGAGCCCGAGATCGCCATCGTCGTAAATTCCCGTGGAACGGCCGTCGGCTGCACTCTCGCGAATGACGTGAATCTTCGGGACGTCGAGGGCCGCTCAGCCCTCCTTCTCGGGCGCGCAAAGGATAACAATGCCTCGTGCTCGCTGGGGCCGTTCATCCGGCTTTTCGACGGGTCCTTCACCCTTGACCACGTCACCTCGCTCCACGTAAGTCTGTCTATCGAGGGGGCGGATGGCTTTCGTCTTGACCACGTGTCTGCAATGTCCGAGATCAGTCGATCGCCTAAAGACCTCATCGGGCAGACGGCCGGAAAGCACCATCAGTATCCGGATGGTTTTGTGCTCCTGCTCGGTACCCTCTTCGCTCCCGTCGTCGACCGCCGGGGCGATGGCCTCGGATTCACACACGATTCAGGCGACGTGGTTTCCATTAGAGCAGACGAACTTGGAACCCTCGTCAATGACGTCCGGGCTAGCGAGGAGTGCGAGCCGTGGACGTACGGAATTCGCGACCTAGTGCGGTTTCTCAGTGAGTCAAGGAACTAGACAAACTGGCCATCAGCGAGCTCGAAGTAGTGATCGACCCGTCCACGTGACCGACGAAGATGTTCGGCCATTGCCTCGCGCGCTTTCGCGGGCTGGCCGGCGATTATTGCATCGGCAATGCGCGTGTGCTCTTCGTACGTCTGAGCCGTCACGTTGCGGTATGCGACGAGCCGGTAGAGATGTACGTGCGGTCGCAGCCGTGCGACTGCGTCAGCGAGTAGCGGGTTGCCCGAAAGCGCCGCGACCTGATTATGGAAGTTGGAATCCCACTCGACAAGAGCGCGGTAGTTCTCTGAGTTTGAGTCGGCGTTGCGTTCCAATTCCAGCATCGCCTCTATCGATCGCTTCAAAGCAATGCCGCCCCCTGTGGTGGCATCCGAGGCAGCAAGGTGGGCCGCGGTCGGCTCTAGCAAATGCCGAAGATCAAAGAGGTTGACGAATCCTCTCCGATCTAGCAAGGCAGAAGCTGTGTATCCCTTTCGCGTCTGCTTCTCAACGAGGCCTTGAGATTCGAGGCGGGCAAGCGATTCCCGTACTGGAGTCGCTGACACGCCGAGGCGCTTGGCGACAACTTCAATATTTATTCTTTGGTCCGGCGCAAGCTCACCTTCCATTAGAAGGGTGACAAGCGCGTCAGACACCTCGTCGATGAGTGCCCGTCGAGTTGTCAACATAATTTTTGCACCGGTCATTTAGGTCACAGTAGCGGGCAGCTTGCTAATTACCTATAGGTTGACGCGACCTCACTTCGTGGGGAGATGTAGCCCGTATACCTCCGCCGCGGTCGACTCAAACACTCTGAGCCGCTCCGACGCTGAGAGGGCAGCCGTCCACGAGGTGGCTAGCGAGAACACTTCGTCATACTCTGCGGCAAGTAGACAGACAGGCCAATCCGAGCCAAACATGGTGCGATTCGCTCCGAATCCATCGATCAACACCTCGCTGTACCGTTGAATATCGAGGTCGCGCCAATCGAACGGCAACGCCTGAGTTACAAGGCCGGAGAGCTTGCAAGTTACGTTGGCGTTCGATGCGAGCGCACGAATCCAGTTGTTCCAAGCGGTCCAGTCTTCGCTAGCTAGCGAAGGCTTTCCGAAATGGTCCAACACAAGGGACAGGGACGGATGCCGTCGTGCGAGGGCAAGGGTAGAGTCAGCATTTCGCGGAGTCACGAGCAAGTCGAACGTCAATCCCGCCCTCTCAACGATGCGCAGACCCCTCTCGACGTCTTCGCGCAACAACCAGTTCGGATCGTTCTCGTCTTGGACCTGGTGGCGGATTCCAACGAGTTTGGCGGACGAAACACTCACCTGCGCGAGGTCATCCTCGACTGATGGCGACATGAGGTCGACCCATCCGACTACCCCAACCACAGGGTTGTCTTCTTCGGCTATCGCCAGGAGCCGAAGGGTCTCTGCGGGCGACGACGAAACCTGCACTGCCACTGTCGCGGTGACCGGCGTTTGGGAGAGCGACAGCTGCAGGTCGTCTGCCGAGAATCGACGGTTGATTGGCTGATAAGCCCGGGTAACCCATTCCAGTCGATCGAAATCTGGATCCCAGAGATGATGGTGGCTGTCGATCATTGGGCGCTTTCACCTCCTTCTGGTTGTGCGCAGCGTTCCTTTTTCTGTATTCTATAGAAAATAGAAAGGTCGGCCTTGAACGCAATCATGCCACGTATGTCACGCTCAGTTGGGTTTCCCGGCGGCGAGTGGTTCGTTGGCGCCGCTCTCGGTATCTTCGTTCACTGGGACCACGCCAGCCAACAGGGTCTTGAGATCTCTTGGCCGCTCGTCAACGTTGACATAGCACCCGGTACGGGCCGCGACCATCGACCCGAATGGCGTGCAGTGTCAATCGGCGAATACCAGTCCTCGGCGGCAACGTTCAATCCAACTGAATGGGATGCGGCCGCGTTCGCAGCACTCGCCAAGCAATCGGGCGCAACGTACGCTATCTTTACTGCCCGCCATCATGCTGGCTACTCGATGTTTCACACCGCATACTCGGAATTCTCAGTGGCCGAGAGCCCATTTGAGGGAGATCTCACTTCGAGCTTCACTAACGCGATCCGCGATGTCGGACTGAAGGTCGGTCTCTATTTCAGCCTTCCTGACTGGAATCACCCGGACTACCCAGCGATTGAAGCCCGCGACCTTCCATACAAAAAGGAAAGATGGCCAGAAGCCGCACAGGCAGAGTTCGCGCACTCGCCGTTCAGTCTCGATAAGCGCCGCAGGAGCTCCGAGGAAGCGTGGAGTCGGTACCTCCACTATATTCGGGGTCAGCTCACCGAGCTCTTGACCAACTACGGCGAGATTGACCTCTTGTGGTTTGATGGCGACTGGGAACGATCTCCCGATGAATGGCGTACGGCCGAACTTCGGGACCTAGTCAAGTCGCTGCAACCGGACATCGTTATCAATGATCGGCTAACGGGCGCCGGTGATTACGCGACGCCAGAACAAGGCTTCCCGTCCGATCCGCCACTTGGTCCGTGGGAGCTCTGCCTCACAATGAATCGAGATTGGGCATGGAATCCGGCTGACAACGAGGTCAAATCGACCCGCACGCTGTTACGCAATCTCATTGAGGTCGTTTCCCGCGGAGGCAACCTTCTCCTCAACATCGGACCAAAGGGCGACGGGTCTCTGAATCCCGCCCAGGTCGACCGGCTGGTGGCGATTGGCGATTGGATGGAGACACATCGAGAAAGCGTCGTCGGGGTAGAACCGACCGCAGGAATCGACTTCTACGGCCCCACTACGGCTAGACCCAACACCCTGTATCTGCATCTTGTGTCGCTGCCAGTCGATGAGGTTATCGTGCGCGGGGTATTTGTTAATCGGGTCTCAGCCGTGCGACTACTCGCCGACCCAACTCGAACGCTTATCTACGAGGCTGTTGCCGATCTTCACGCGCGTGTCGCCAACGAACTCGACCAAGTCGGCGAGTTGCGAATAGTCGCTCCCCAGCCATCAGGCGCATCCATTGACGTCATTGCCATCGACTTCTCATTGGAAGCAGGTCCAAACCCATGACTATAGCGACGATCTCAGAACTCGGTGCGGTGCTGACGGGCACTCGCATCGTCCACGCAGAGGCCCTGCAATGCGACATCCCGGTGCAGTCGGTGCGCCATGATGCAGTGCAGGACTTTGTGAAACAGGAGACGATCCTGGTGCGGGTAACCACTGAAGCCGGCTTAGTGGGCGTGGGGTACAGCTACACCATTGGCACG
>Ga0105044_10013874_pt1 | contig 10925 bp, 9 predicted proteins | sample MAT01_FD_78092 | JGI IMG/M metagenome (GOLD analysis project Ga0105044, IMG submission 78092) | Freshwater microbial communities from Lake Fryxell liftoff mats and glacier meltwater in Antarctica - MAT-01 | ecosystem: Environmental > Aquatic > Freshwater > Ice > Liftoff microbial mat | place... | reverse complement strand
TACCTCTCCGCAAGTCGGTCGACATTCGCAACAACCGAAAAAGCAATCGGCAAGTTGCCTCGCAGAGACCGCTGAAAAGACCTTGATGTTTGGAGCGGGCGATGAGATTCGAACTCACGACCCTAACCTTGGCAAGGTTATGCTCTACCACTGAGCTACGCCCGCACTCCATCCTCGCCTGATAGCGCAGTGCAAATCCGCTGGCAAGCAGCTTTGCAAGGGGTCGTCCTGCACCGAGGTCACAGTATGAAATCCCCCCGCAGGATCGCTTCGGTGGTGTTCAGCACAACGAGCACCGAGCCGCCCAAAGCAATCTCGACGGTGCTGCCGACTTCGGTCGCAGCCACCAGAACCTGTGCCTGCGTCAGTCCGAAGGACGAAAGGTCGATCTTGTCCACCCCATCCTCGAAACCCGTCACCGTATCACGCCCGTAGCCTGCCCGAAACACGAAGACATCCGCATTGAGCCCACCGATCAGCCGGTCTGCGTTCGCTCCGCCGTCGAGTGTGTCATTGCCAGCGCCGCCAAGAAGGGCGTCGCCTCCGGCCCCGCCCAGAAGCAGATCGTTCCCCGCCTGACCAAGGATGCGGTCCGCGCCGATGCCACCGCGCCCGATATCACGGCCCGCACCAAGGTCGATCACGTCATTGGCCGCGGTCCCTGTCACCGTATCATTGCCCAGACCCGACCGGATGGTGCCGCCTGTCCAAGTCTGCCCGGCAAGGTTGATTGCGTCGTTCTCCGTCACGGCGGAGAGCGCGGTAAACGTGCCCGGATCAAGCCCGGGCAGGTTGCGGGCGGCCTGGGTCCATTGGCCGAGGAACGTGTTTGTACCGACGAAATTCTGTAACTGGCTCACTGAACCAATAGACGGAAGGGCAGGTCCGCCCAATTCGAAGATAAACCCGCGTGTGCCGCCCGGATTGTAGAAGTTCAGCAGATCGGTGTCATTCACATCTCCGCCAGCCCGGTCGACACGGGTCATCCCCACGCTCCAACTGGTCGTCACCAAAACTCCGCCGATTGTGGCAGAAAAAAGCGCCCCTGCGGCGACGGGGAGAGCGATGTCGCTTTCAAGGGGGTCAGAAGTCAAGACCGTAAAACCACTGAGGTAATCATCGCTTGCCACGATCTTGAGCGTGCCGGTGGATACGAAGGTTGGGCCCAGGTCGCCGAGGACGAGAGCAAGACCCGTTAATGAAAAAGTCGTCACATTCGCTATCCTTCAATACAAGCCGACAGGACAAAATAGATATGCGCGCCAGTTTTTGTCAACCGAACGGTAAGCCGCATCTTTGCAGAAACCCATGTGGCATCAGCAAAAGCAAAAGCCCGCCCCATTTTACGAGGACGGGCCTTTCCGCCTTAGGATTGCGATTTCAGCCAGCCTCGCTCATCACCTTGGTCTCAGCCTTCGGTTTGTCCACGGTGAACTCCTCATGGTAGGAGCGTTCGACGTTCACGTCCCACACATCAAGATTTTCGCCCATGATGTTGCGCACAGCATACATCGCCGACAGCATCGAGTGGTCCTGGTTGTTATAGCGGTGCAGCCCGTTGCGGCCCACGGTCTGGAAATTCTCCAGTCCGCGCATCCATTTCTCGATCAGGTCCAGTGCCTCGCGGTAATCGCCGTCATAGACCGGATAGGCCTTCGGCTGGCGGATCACCGCAGAGTCGATCACGGTCGATGCCTTGGCGAGGCCGAGCTTCTCCAGCTCGGACGCCGCTAGATTGCGCAGCTCCTCATCAGTCATGTTCCACAGGCCGTCATGTTCCTGGCAGAAATACTCCATCCCGATGGAGGCCGTGTTCTGGTTGGGCAGCATTTCCTTTGACCACGCGCGAAAGTTCTGGATGCGCCCGACAGTCACGTCAGGAGAATGGATGTAAATCCAGTTGTCATCGAACGGGTCGGCATGGTCCAGAACCAGCGTGACGATCAGGAAATCGCGGTAGCGCAGCTTGTCGGCGGCAGCGATCACCTCGGGCGGGGGCGGCGGATCGAAAGCGTGGATCAGCTCGCGGATCGCCATCGAGTTGATGAAGTGGTCGCCCTCCACCACCGTGGCGGGGCCAGGTGCGCCGTCGGTGTTCGGAGTTTGGGTCTCGACCGACAGCACACGGTTGCCCTGCCGGTTCACCTTGGTCACCATCGCGTTCATCCGCACTTCGCCACCCTTCTGGCGCACGATGTCGCGGGTCTTTTCCCACATCATCCCGGGGCCGAGACGCGGATACTGGAATTCTTCGATCAGTGACGTTGTCTCGTTCTTGCCGGAGATCGCGTTCCAGACGGCCGAGAACAGCGACAGGTTCTTGATGCGCTGCGCAGCCCAGTCGGCGCGAATTTCCTTTGGATTGATGCCCCACACCTTCTCGGTATAGCTGCGGAAGAAGTGCATGTAGAGCCGCCCGCCAAAGCGGTTGATCACCCACTCTTCAAAGCTCGTCTCGTCCTTGCTGGGGCGTACCTGCCACTTGATGTAGCTCAGCATGATGCGAACGGATTCGTACGCGCCCACGTTGTAGAGCGCATTGAACAGCCGGAGCGGATAGTAATAGAACTTGTTGCGATAGTAGATGCGGCTCAGGCGCGGCACGGTAATGAAATCGTCGGCCAGCACCTCGTGCCACATCGCCTCGACTTCCGGCACCTTGGTGAAGAACCTATGCCCGCCGATGTCGAACCGGTAGCCATTATGACTTTCGGTACGCGCAATGCCACCGACCATGTCCGACCCTTCGAGCACGATCGGCAAATAGGCGTTGCTGTCGCGCTGCAGCACATAAGCTGCAGTCAGACCCGCTGGCCCGCCTCCGATAACCACAACTTTCGAAGCCATGACTTCCTCTGTATAGTCTCTCATTTCGGCTACACACCCTTTTGCACCACGACGAACGACAATAGCGCGAAAGGTGCCTGCAACCAACAATACTTGCCAAAAGCAGCATAAACGTGTCGCAAGCAAGTACAAAGCTCGTTCGGGCAGTTATTGTCGCGCATGTGGAACCGGGAGGACGCTGCCGGCCCTGCCAAGGCGCCCGAATTATTCCGGAAGTGATTCGGCCAAGCAGGCGTCACGCCAGCCGCGCGCCTGAATCGCAAGGTCGGAAAGCCCTTTTTTGTCAGCAACTTCACCGATGATGTTAAAGTAGGTATGATGCGATCGCGCGGCCGACCACGTCTGCAGGAAGGCGCAGCGGCCGCTGTTGCCCAGAGATGCGGCAAAATCCCGCTCTGCCAAAAGCCTCTGCAAGCCTGCCAGATGCTCGGACTGGGTTTTGAACAAAAGCCCCGCGCCACTTTCTGCGACGATATCGGGGTATGGCCCCAGATCGCGCGCGAGGATCGGCGTGCCCTCCCGGAACGCCTCCAGCACGACCAGCGGAAACACTTCGTAGCATCGCGACGGCGCCAGCAACGCGCGTGCATCCCGATAGAGACCGCGCAGATTTTCGGGCTCCACCCGGCCGAGGAAGCGGACATTGTCCATTCCTCGGGCCAGTTTGCGCAGCTCGGTTTCATGATCGCCCGAGCCTGCGATCAGCAGATCGGCAGGCAAATCGCGAAACAGCGGGATCGCATCCTGCAGGCCCTTGATCGCTTCCAGCCTGCCCACGAACAGAAAATAGGGCCGCGCGGCAGGATCGAGGCCCGGCGTTGGCGGCAACGGCGGCGCGTCGGGCAGAAACGACGGGATCACCGTCATCGGCTGCTGAAACCCGAAGGCCGAATGGTTGCGCGCCGACGACGCGCTGAGCATCAGGAACCGGTCCACATGCTGCGCCTCACGCGCCAGATGGTCGGTCGCGCGCCAAAGTTGCGGCGGGCGCCGATAGGTCATCTGACAGCGAAGACAGTGCCGCGCATCGCAGATCTCGCGGTTGTCGCGCCACAGCAAATGAGTGGGACAGACGAGCCAATGCTCATGCGCCGTGTGCAGCTTTATGCCCTGTCCGATACTCCAGACCCCCGGCCCGCCGATGAGCGAGACGTTGTGATAGTGGATCACGTCGAACCGGTTGCCCAAAAGCCGTTCCAGCGTTCGGGCATGCGCTCCTGGCCGCCCGGTCTGGTGAACCCTGAGTGTCGCAGTCCGGGGCGAACCACTGCGCAGCCGGTGCACGATCACCCCGTCCGACGCATCGGGCACCACCGGGTCGCGTCCGGACAGAGCGCGATAGCCGTCGGTGTCGTGGATCACCTCGACGTGATGTCCCTTTGCGACCAGAGACCGCGCCAGCCGCTGCACATAGATCCCGTCCCCGCCAAAATTGAACGGCGGGTAGAAGGTCGTCACCAAGGCAAAGCGCAAGGGACGCATGATGTGGCGTTCGGACTTCATGGCTCAAGCCTCTGCGGCCCCGCGGCTCAGCATCATTCGGCCATTCTCTTCAGTCACGACGAACTGCCGAAGCTTGAAGGCCACACAAGAGGAATCGCCGCTGGCGATGTCAAAAGACATGCCGTGCCCGGGACAATACACGTCCTTGCCGTCATGATAGCCGTCAGCGAGGTCGATTGCCATGTGCGGGCATTTGCGCGAATAGGCGCGCAGTCCCTCGGGCGTGTTCCAGATCATCGCGCTGACGTTCTGGAGATCGACGATATAGCGGATCCCTTGCGCAAGATCGGTCACGGCCCCCACATCAACTGCCGCGCCCCGCTCCAGCGCGACATCGAAAGTCGCGCGCTTTTCGTTCGGGTGCTGATAAGGCGCGTGCGCGACCCAGGATGGTTTGCCGAGGTATTCCTTGTGGGGGAACGCGCTCATCTTGCCCCAACGCTTCTTTTCCAGATCCACCGACGAATACCAGTATTCGAAGTGGAAGGGCGCCTCGGGGGCAAAACGCGGTTCATGCGGGTTGAGCCTCGTGGTCAGTGCCACGCGCGTCTCGTCCGAGATATTGACCTGCGTGCCATGCAGCATCTCGGGGTTCAGCACCAGAAGCTGGCCCGGATCCATGCGGTATTTCAGCGGCTTGGGCGTCGCCTGCCCCTCGGCCAGATACATCGACACCGGGTTGAAATGCACCTCTTGACCCCACATCTCGGGGTAGAGGATTACGGTGTTGCCCTCGTTCACCCCGTCGATCGACAGCCAAAGGTTGATCCCGTCATAGCTGTGGCCATACCAGGTATCGACATGTGCACCATGCGCCCGCGCCGGGGTGGCGAGGTTGCCATGCGTCTTCTTGGCGTCATAGGCATGTGCTTTTGTGGCCCGCCGTGCCTCGATCTTCTTGGCAATCGCGCGGCCGCCCGCATAGGCCAGCATCTTGGGATTGCGCAGGGCCGCAAGCCCCAGACGCATCCGTTCAGTCAGCGGATAGGGTGGCGCTTCGATGGCATCCGCGCGGGCCTTGCGCGCCACCAGATGCGGATAGTGAATGCGGATCACGATCAGGTGGTCCACGTAAAACTCGTTCTTGATCCCCAGCGTGTCGCGCCCGACGCGGAACGACCAGTAGTAAAGGTCGTCGCGAAGCCGCTCCATGATATAGTGTTCCAGAAGGCGGATTTTCTCTACCGGGAAATGCTTGTGGATGTTGCGCAGGCCGTCGCGCTCCAACCCCTTGCGGGCGGCGGGGCCCGCAAACTTCTCTGCCCCCTCAAAAAAGGCCGCGTCGATCTTGGCCATCAGTTCCGTCTTGAGGGCGTGGTCATCCAGAAGGTAGTGTCTGGCCTCGGTCATGATCGCGTTCAGGTCGATCTTCTGCCCAGCTTGGGATTTTTCTGTCGAATGCATATTCATCAGGCTGCTCCTTCGATCATTCCGTCACAACGTCAACGACGACGACCCTCTTGGTTGGTCCCGCTTGCTTCATCCAGAACATATCAGATTTTATGAGTTTGCGGGACATGGGATTTTCAGTCAAGAAATCGGTGATTTCAGCGGTCCGGACAGAAACGTTTGCCATGGTTTGCATCAATCGTTTCCCTCCTTCGAACGAACGACAGTCAGCCAGCCCACGCCCAGCGTGCCGGGAAGGGAGGCGACCTCGTCGAATTGCGACGCGATGCGCGCCATGATGTCGGAGTGGTGCGCCCGGCTGTGGTCGGCAAAACCATATACGATCCAGACCGGCCGCCCCTTGGCCAAGAGCGCGTCAAGGTCGGCTGCGGTTTCCAGCACGGCCCAGTCCGGGCGGAAATACGTGGCTATCGGGGTTGCGGCCAGTCCGAAACTTGCCCGCGCATCGCCGGGGGCGGCACCCGCTTCGATCACTGCGATTGCGCCGGCGAAGTCCTGTTTCGGGCTGGCATAATTGCGCGTGGCCCAAAAGAGCGAGGCCAGAACGCCAAGGACCAGCCCTGCCTGCCCCAGGGTGCGACCCAGCCCGGGGCGCTGCACCAGCCGTCCGATGACCTGCCCCAGAGCCAGTGTCCCCGCTGCCGCCATGATGAGCAGAAACGGCAGGTCCGCGAGGAAATAGCGCGGCCAGATCCGCATGCCTAAGGCCAAAAGAAGGGCGAAGGTCACCCCTATGCTGACCGGGATCAGCACCGCCAGAGGGGGGCAGAGCCGCCAGATCGCGGCAAGCCCCGCCCCCATCACCACCAGCAACGCCGGGGCGGCAACCATCGTCACCGGCAGCGGCAAGGGCAGGCTGCGCAGCACTTCCAGCAGCGTCCAAAGCGGGCTGCGCCATTCCGGGATCGCCTCTTGCCCGCCCGGCGACAGGGTCGGGGTCGCCACGTCCTGAAACGTCGCCAGCATGTCGGGGATCGCGCCCGCATAGAGCACGAGCACCAGCACCGCCGTCAGTGGCACCGCAATCAGCGGGGTGGCAGAAGCAAGACCCGGCGCGCCTGCGCGAAGCGGGGGCAGGACGGCCGCGAGCCCATAGCAGACCGCAAAGGACAAAAGGAAAAAGGCCGCCGACAGATGCGTGAACAACGCCGCTGCCGCCGCGAGCGACAGCAGCACCCATGACAGGCGCCCACGGTTCCGCGCGCCCTCGACAAAGGCCATGACGGCAAGCAGACACCAAAAGATCAGCCCGGTATAACCGCGCGCATTCTGCGAAAACCAGATGTGGTGATAGTTCGCAGCCAGCAGCAAGGCCGAGACATGGGCCAGAACCAACCCACCCCCGATCTGGCGCACCAGCAAGAACAACACAGGGATCGTGGCAACCCCGAAGATGACCGCAGGCAGCCGCAACGCCCAGGCGGATTCGCCAAACAGCGCGACGGATGCCTGCGCCTGAAGCGTGAAAAACAGGTGGTTGTTCAGGCTCGTGTAGGTCGTCAGCGCCTCCAGCGGCGACAGGCGCACGAATTCGACCAGCGTCAGAACTTCGTCATACCAAAGACTTGCATCCAGTTTCCACAGGCGCAGGGAAAGGGCGAGCATCACAGTCAGGCTCAGCAGCCCCGCATCCCGAGAGGTAAGTCGTGTCATGCCTGAAACTGCCCCCGCCAACGGGCGATGGCCTCCAGTGGCGGGCTGACGGCGATGGGCAGCGGGTTGGCGATCATCCCCTCTAACCGGCCGAAATCCGTGCGCGCGACAGTCGGCAGACCGAAGTCGCGGCCCATCTCGGTCGCGCGGTTGTCCACCTCGATGATAATCGCGCGGCGCCCCGTCTGCAGCGCGCGGATGCCGCCGTGCAGTCGGTTACCGACATAGTCGAGCGAGGGGTGCGTCTTGAGCATGGCGTCAAATGCGGCGAGCGACGGCGCCAGCGGCGCGATCCCGGGCAGCAAGTCCTGCGCATAGTCCCAATCCTGATGGGTCTGCACCCAGAGGTGAACCTTGTCATAGCGCGCGGCGAGGATCTGGAGCAGCTTGCGGTCCGCCTCCACATCGCGGATATAAGTGTTGACGGTGGTCACCACCTCGCGGGCGATGGTCTTGGGCAGACGGCCAGTGATCTCGGACGACAGGTCCCACAGCGTCGGACACGACGTGTTCACCACATTGGTGATCCCCATCCGCGCAAGTCCCTTCAGCGAATAGCTGTCGCGCACGGCATGCAGATGGCGCGCCGACAAAACCCGCCGCAACAGCCACGCGGAATAGGGGTCCGCCCCGCGCTGGTACTGATACCAGCCGCAGCCCATCAGGATCACGTTGTTGACGCTGAAGGCATCTTGCAGGCGCAGCTTCCAGGGCGCGCGGAACCACATCCGCCCGGACAAAAGGTTGGTGCCCGAAGCGATGGCGAACTCCGACCCGCGCACAAGGCCGCGCGATTTCGCGCCCATGTAGTCGTGGCTGGCGACCGAATAGGCGAAATCCTCTGCGAACAGCACACCCAGATGGCGGCGCACGGCATCCATGATGATCTGATCACCAAGGTTGGTCGACGCCGTCGCCGTATCCAGAATGGTGATCTTCCTCGGCGTTGGTCGGGGGTCTGTCATGCGCATCATCATAGGGTGGCCTTTTGCAGTCGTGCGGCGACAATGACCTCAAAGTCGGGGTCGTGGTGGTCCAGATGGTGGGGCAGAAGTTCCTCGGCGGCCAGGCCCTGAAGGAAGGCGCAGGCGGTCATCACGTTGCCATAGGTGGTCACTCTGACCTGTTCCCCGCCCCAGACCTCGGCTGTCGCGCGGGCCAGGGATTGACTGGTGAAATGCCAGTATTCGCCCCAGGGATCCCGCCCGAGCCTGCGCCCGATCTTGGCAATCCCGGCTGAGGTGACAAGCGCCACGCCTCCGGGCTTCAGGATGCGGTGCAGGGTGCGCAGCGCGGCCTCGGGGTGCCAGATCATCTGCAGCGTCTGGGTGAAGATGATGCAATCAAAAGCGTTGTCAGGAATATGCGGCGCGTCCGCAAGGTCGCCCACGATGGTCGCCTGCGGGTTGCCCTCGACATAATGCAGCACGTCGGCCTGCGTGACGCCGGTGCCAAAGCGGGTGATGTAGGCCGGGTCGCCCAGCTCCATGCAGCGGCCACGGATATCGGCGCGGTTCGCAGCGAGGAAGGCTTCGATGTAGTGGCGGTCCACCGGCTTGCCACGGTCGTAGCCAAAGACGGCAGACACCGGGGTCAGCCGGTCGAACCCGCCAAAGCCGATGGTGCCCGCGCGTGGCCATTGCAACCGGTTGCGGCGACGAAAGGCGGTGATCGCGTCGCGGGTCTGCAATGGCAGGATCCGCCGCGCAATGCCTTGCAGGGTGTCACCGGGGGTCTTGCGGGGCGCCAATCTACAGCTCCTTCAAATGCTCGGCCAGCCGCAGGGCCAGTGCCAGTACCGTCATCGTGGGATTGACATGCGACGACGTCGGATAAACCGAAGAGCCGAGGATCCACAGATTGTCTATCGCGTGGCTTTTCAGATTGCGGTCCACCACACCCTTTGCCGGGTCCGCACTCATCCGCGTGGTGCCCATGTGATGGTGCCCGCCCACCAGATCGTCAGGCCAGACGCGGTTGAGCCCGGCGCTTTCGGGTCCGGCGGTTGCGGGCCCGTCCAGCCAAGGCGCGCGGGACAGCCTGCCAAGGCCAAGCCGCGCAAGTTCGGCCCCCACTCTGTCGGCCATCACCCGGAAGGTCCGCCAGTCGGTTTCGGTCAGTCGCCAGTCCAGATGCGCCTGCCGCTGGCCAAATGCGTCGCGCCCTGCCCCGAGGGTCACGCGGCTGTCGGGGTTCGGCAATTGCTCGATGCGCACCTCGAGCCGGACGGAGTCGATGGCAAACCGCTTTGGACGCCCCATCGCATGCCGGATCAGGTTCCCCGGGATTGCAAACGGGTTTCGCAGGATCGTCCCCACCCGCTCCCGCAACCAGGCGTTGTTGCGATACCACCCCAGGCTCATCGGGACCTTGCGCGACCGCATGTTCCAGACAATCTGGCGCAACGCTTCGGTCGCATCCTGACCCAGATTCAGCCGGGTTGCGGCGTTGGCGTTCAGAATCCGCTCATGCCGCATCAGCGTGACCGAGGGTTGCAGGCACACCTCCACCAGCCGACCGGCCAGAAGCCCCGGCGAAAAGATGTCATGCGTGGCTTGCGGCGCATCGGATGCGATGGTGCCGACCGATGCGGTCGGCTGTTTCATGAAGTGGCGGCCGACCTGATCGTGATCATTGCACAGGCCCGCCGGGTTGCGGTCATCGGACAACAAGAGCAGCCGGGCATTTTCGATGCCGCCTGCGGCAAGTACGTATTTGCGGGCATGAACCTCGGCGGTCTTGCCCGCAAGGGTCCTGACCTGCAGCGCCGTTACATGGTCGGCGCGCTCGGAGGTCGCGATTTTCGTCACGTTGGCATGCAGCAGCGTCAGGACATTCGACGCAGCCCTCAGGTCCTTGCGAAAGATCTCGCCAAACAGCAGGTTCTTGCCGAACTGGAACCCGGTAAAATCAAGCTGCGAGGTGTCGATTGCGGGCGGATGTACGCGGAAGCGGTTCCACGGCACGTGTGAATGGTCAAAAGGGGTGTGCAGATCCATCAGGGCCGGGACACCATCGTACCAGGGCTGCAGGGAGTCGCGCAGGATCGGCCAGCCGTCCAGCCCCAGCCATGCGCGCGGTTCCATGTCGACGTGCTGAAACGGGGCCGAGCGCGAGCCCCAGCGATAGGTGGAGCCGCCAAACAGCCGATAGCGGGATTGGTCGAGCGGAAAATACGGAACGCCGGACGCGGTTCCGGCGTAAAGAGCCTGGGTCGCAGGCTCCAGCGTCTCTCCGCCCGACTCGACGATGATGACCTGCAAACCCGACGAGATAAGCCGGTGCGCCATCGCGATGCCCGCAGCACCCCCGCCGATGATGGCGATGTCGGCCGCAAATCGGGTGCCGGAGTCGGCTTGACGCAGGTCGATCATCACACACGCTCCCAAGGTCGGGACGTGAGGTCGCGCACCGCACGCAGCGCGCGGCGGAGGTTGAGGTAAGGCGCCCCCCGCCCTGAAAGGTGGCGCCGCCAGGCAGCGCCATCGCGGAAATAGAACATCTCCAGCCGC
>Ga0105044_10013873_pt1 | contig 10926 bp, 8 predicted proteins | sample MAT01_FD_78092 | JGI IMG/M metagenome (GOLD analysis project Ga0105044, IMG submission 78092) | Freshwater microbial communities from Lake Fryxell liftoff mats and glacier meltwater in Antarctica - MAT-01 | ecosystem: Environmental > Aquatic > Freshwater > Ice > Liftoff microbial mat | place... | reverse complement strand
CCGGCGGTGAAACGACGGTCACGGTGAAGAGCAAGGGAGGGTGAAGCCGGGGCCGACCTTCACCAACGTCAACGACTTCAGGGCGCTGCTGCTCTTGTAGACCGGGGCGGTTCGCATCGTGCACCAGACCAGGTGCGACTGGCGCCACCGTTGTGCACTGGCGGGTGCTGTTGGCAGCGATCAACGCCCTCACCTGGGCGCCGAAGTGCCCAGCACATCGGTCTCGTCACGCCGCAGCAGCGCCTTGAGCAACGGCGGCTCGAAATGGCGCTTGACCGTGATGGCGTAGAAGGTCTCGATCAGGTCGGGCACGACGCAGTATTCGACGAGCTGACCGCTGGACAACTCGTCACGCACCACCACCGAAGGCAGCAGCGCGACGGCGCCGGAGTCGCGCGCCAGCAGGCGCAGCATGGCCATGTCGTCGACCTCGGCCAGCACCTGGCAGCGCAGGCCGTGCTGTTCGCACATCAGGTCGAAGGCAGCGCGGATGTCGCTGTCGCGGCCGGGCAGCAGCAAGGGCACTTCGGCCAGCTCCTGCGGGAATCGGAAGGCTTGGCCCCTGGGCCGCGGCCTGCCCACCAGGCTGACAGGCTGCCGCGCGATGCTGCGGCAGCGCCACGGATGATCGGCGTCGGCGTGCACACGCCGGTTCGACAGCACGACGTCAATCGTGTGGACACGCAGGCGCTGCAGCAGTTCCTCCAGGCTGCCGGACTGCAGCACCAATTCGACGTCGTTCCGCATCAGCAGCGGCTTGACGAAGTTTTCCTGAAAATTGCGTGACAGCGTCGCCACCGAGCCGATGCGAAGGACCTGGCGCGTGTGCATGGCGCCGTCACGCAGCATCGCCTGCAGTTCATTGCCCGAGGTGAAGATCGACTCGGCGTAGGTCAAGGTCATGCGGCCGGCCTCGGTGATCTGCAGGCTGCGGCCGACCCGACTGAACAACGGGTGTCCGAGCTGCTCTTCCAACTGCTTGATCTGTGTCGACAGCGCCGATTGCGATACATGCAGCCGCGAAGCTGCCCGCGTCATGTTGCCCTCTTTGGCCACGGCCCAGAAGGAGTGCAGGTGGTGGAAGTTCAGTCGCGACATCGGCTCTATTATCTGTTTTTCAGAACGAATTGTCAGTAACAATGAATTTTACGGAAGATATTCCAGGCGGCACAGTGGCCTGTCATCGAATCCCGCGAAACCTGCGCCATGGAACCGAACCTGCTCGAACTCTCACCCTGGCGCGCCGCCATGCTGGCGCTGGTGCCCGTGCTGTACCTGGGTGCTGCCGCCGCCGCCGCTGCGCTGGGGCCGCGGCCGGACGCAGGCTGGCGAGTCGCCCGCTGGAGCGCTGCACTGGCGTTTGGCGCAGCCCTGTTGTCGCTCGTCGGCCTGCTGACTGGCGGCGCGGCGCTGATGCGCGGGCCAGCCCTGGCGATGCTGGGCGACATGGGCGGGCTGCACTTCGGCCTGCGCAACGACGTTCTGAGCGGCCTGATGCTGGTGTTGGTAAGCTTCATCGGCTGGGTGATCACGGGCTACTCCCAGCAATACCTGGGCGGTGCACGGGGCCAGCCGCGCTACATCCGCTGGCTGATGCTCACGCTGGCAGCCGTGGCGCTGCTGGTGGTCACCAACAATCTGGCGGTGCTGGCATTGGCGTGGATCGCCACCAGCCTGGCGCTGCACGGGCTGCTGACTTTCTTCGAGCAACGCCCGCAGGCGCTGATCGCCGCGCACAAGAAGTTCATCGCCAGCCGTGTAGCCGACCTGTGCCTGCTGGGCGGCGTGGCGCTGGTCGGCCTGCAACTGGGTACGCTGGACATCGACCGCGCCATCGCCGCCGCACGCGCATTGCCAGAGATGCCCGGCACCTTGCAGGCCGCCGCGCTTTTGCTGGCAGCCGCCGCGATGCTGCAGTGCGCGCAACTGCCGGTGCACGGCTGGCTGATCCAGGTCATGGAGGCACCGACGCCGGTGTCCGCGCTGCTGCATGCGGGCGTGGTCAACCTGGGCGGGTTCCTGCTGATCCGTGTCGGAACCCTGGTTGCCGACGTGCCCGCGGCACAGGCTCTGCTGGTGGTGGTGGGCAGCGTCACGGCCGTGGTTGCAGCGCTGGTGATGATGACGCGCGTCAGCATCAAGGTCTCGCTGGCCTGGTCCACCTGCGCGCAGATGGGCTTCATGCTCATGCAGTGCGGCCTGGGACTGCATGAACTGGCGTTGTTGCATCTGGCGGCGCACTCGCTGTACAAGGCCCATGCCTTCCTGGCCGCAGGTGGTGCGGTGGAACAAAACCGTTTGCGGCAGATGACGCCGCCCGCGCCGCCGCTGGGCGCTGCGACCTGGGGTCTGGGTGCGCTGGTTGGTGTGGGCGTGGTGGCTGCCGCCGCTCTGGCCTGGGGCCTGAAGCCGGCTGCCGAACCGGCACTCTGGGCCATGGGCGGCATCCTGGCGCTGGCGTTGGCGCCTCTGCTCACCGGGCCGCTGCTGCGAGCCGGCACGTGGGGAGCGTTGGTTGGACTGGCCGGTGCTTCGGGCGTTGCATTCGCCTACTTCGGACTGCACGCCGTGTTCGCCGGGTGGCTCGGCGTGGCCGGCACGGGCCAGGCCAGCCCGGCCCTGGTGGCCTGGGTGCTTCTTTGTTTCGGCATCCTGTTCGTGGTGCAGGGCGCCGTGCGGATATGGCCGCGCGGCGCACTGGCGCATTGGCTCTACCCCACGCTGTTTGCGGGCCTGTACCTGGACGAGCTGTTCACCCGGCTGACCTTCCGCCTGTGGCCGGCGCGTGTGCCAGCCATGCCCGGCACGCTGGACAAGCCAAGCGCACGGCAGCCCGACGTGCAGATCCAGTCCTGATCGCGTCCAGCTTCACACGAGAGCATTGCCATGAACACCAGCTTGTCCACTTTGCGCCCGGCGCCTGCCATGGCAGCCGCCCTGCAGCCGGCGATCGATCGCGCCTGCGCCCGCATCGCACCCACATGGCCGCTCGACCGCTTCATCGCGGTCAACCCCTACTGGGGCCATCTCGAACGGCCCGTCGCTGCCGCCGCGGCCCAGTTGGCGGCGCTCTCGGGCAGCCCGATGCTGATGTCGCGCGACGCTTTGCGCCAGCAGTGGCAGGCCGGCCAGGTGGGACGCCAGCACCTGAAGGCCGCGATCGCCGACGCCGGGTCGACCGAGACCGTGGACACCCTGCTGGCCAGCCTGGACGCTGTGCCTGCGTTGCCCGAACGCCTGCCCTTGGCCACCGACCTCGTCGATGCCCACCGTGACCTGGGCCACGCCATGGCATGGCGCGACTACATCACGCACCACATCAGCCAGTGCTGCGCCGCCTTCTTCGACCAGGGCCAGGCCGCCTGGGGCCCGGACCGCGAAGGCGGGCTCTACCCGAGCTGGCTGCGGCAGTCGGCACATGACCTGGGTCCGGGCATGCTGATGGGCTACCCCGGCTTCAGCGCGCGACTGGCCCGTCTTCCCCACGAGCCGCAGGCGCTGATTGCTGCCGCGATGCAGGCGCTGCAGGTGCCTGCAGCGGCGCACGAGGCCTACTTCACTGCGCTGCTGCTGAGCATCAACGGCTGGTCTTCCTGGTGTGCCTACCAGCGCTGGCAAGCCCGGCTGGAACAGCGGGATGACGAGCAGATCGTGCACCTGCTGGCGGTGCGGCTGGCGTGGGAGTGGCTGCTGCACGAAGGACATGTCGATCTCGGTGTGGCCAACGGTCTGGCCGGCGCCTGGCGTGACACTGCGGCGTGCATCGAACAGGCGCAACGCGCGCAGCAGACCGACTGGCTGTGGCAGGCCGCCTTGGAGCGCAGCTACCAGGAGCCGCTGTGCCAGGGGTTGCGCCGCGCGCCCGTTGCGGTGGCCGCGTCACCCGCGGTTCAGGCGGTGTTCTGCATCGACGTGCGCTCCGAGGTCTACCGCCGCGCGCTGGAAGCCAGCAGCCCCGATGTGCAGACGCTGGGCTTTGCCGGCTTCTTTGCGATGTTTGTCGCCTACCAGCCCTTGGGCAGCGAAATGAAACGCCCGCAACTGCCCGGCCTGCTGGCGCCCGGCCTGTGCATCACCGACGCGTGCGACGCACCGGGCCTGGGCCAGGCGCTGGCCCGGCAGCGGCGCAAGAAGCTGCAGTGGCGCCAGCAGTGGCAGGCCTTTCGCAGCGGTGCGGGTTCGAGCTTCTCCTTCGTCGAGTCCTGCGGCCTGCTGTTTGCCGGCAAGCTGCTGAAGAGCAGCCTGGGCGGCGAGACCGCCCCGGTTCCCGTCGAGCAGACGGGCTTGTCCGCAGCGCAGCGCCGCCAACTGCGCCCGCGATTCCCCGCCGCGGCTGGCCCCGAGCTCGACGCCGGCGTCAACGCCGCAGCCACCGCGCTGGGCGCGATGGGGCTGACCGTCGACCATGCGCGCCTGGTGCTGCTGGCCGGCCATGGCAGCACCAGCGCCAACAACCCGCATGCCGCCGGGCTGGACTGCGGCGCCTGCGGTGGCCAGACCGGCGAGGTCAACTCGCGTGCCCTGGCCCTGCTTCTGAACGAGCCGCAGGTGCGCCAGGGCCTGCGCGCCCGTGGCGTGGTCGTGCCCGAGAGCACCTGGTTCCTGGCCGGGCTGCACAACACCACCACCGACGAGATGCATCTCTTCGATTGCGACCTGCTTCCCGCCAGCCACGACCAGGACCTGTCGCAGCTGCAAACCTGGCTGGCCGACGCCGGCCACCGCGCGCGGGTCGAGCGTGCCGCGTCATTGGGGCTGGCCACATGCGCCGCCGATGCCGCCGCCCTGAACAAGGCCGTGATTGCACGCAGCAGCGACTGGGCGCAAGTACGGCCCGAGTGGGGCCTGGCGGACTGCGCGGCATTCATCGTGGCACCACGCAGCCGAAGCAGGCACATGAACCTGGCCGGCCGCAGCTTTCTGCACGACTACGTCTGGCAGCGCGACAGCGGCTTCGGGGTGCTGGAGCTGATCATGACCGCTCCCATGGTGGTGACCAACTGGATCAACCTGCAGTACCACGCGTCGACCGTTGACAACGCGCGTTATGGCAGCGGCGACAAGGTGCTGCACAACGTGGTGGGCGGCAACATCGGCGTCTTCGAAGGCAACGGCGGCGACTTGCGCATCGGGCTGCCGATGCAGTCGCTGCACGACGGCCAGCGTTTCCGCCACACACCGTTGCGGCTGAGCGTGTTCATCCAGGCGCCGCAGGCCTCGATCGACGACATCGTTTCCAGGAGCACCACGGTGCGTCAACTGCTCGACAACGAGTGGCTCCACCTGTTCCGCCTGGGCGACGACGCCGAGGTCTGGCGCTACCGCCCCGGTGGGGCATGGGTTGCGGCGACAACGTAAGCGGTGCGTGCAGCCGGCGCCCTGCGGTTGGACGGGGCGTCTAACGTGCCATCTGCCACAGCCCCACCACCACGTGCCCCCAGATCAGGAGGTTGAAGCCGAACAGCGCCAGCACGCGGCTGAAGGACCACAAGGCGCTGGCGCGGCGCGCACAGGCCGGCTCGCCAGTCACGGCATAGAGCACCCAGTACATGATGGACGGCAGCAGCGTGCCGACGATGAGCACGCCCATCACCCAGTAAAAAATTGTCATCGGCGCATTATCACGGGGCTGCGCGGTGGCCTGCCGCGGGGCAATTACAGGCCGGCCGTGATGCCGCCGTCCACGTACAGGATGTGGCCGTTGACGAAGCTGGACGCATCCGAAGCCAGGAAGATGGCCGCGCCGGCCAGTTCGTTCACCTCACCCCAACGGCCGGCCGGTGTGCGGCCGCTCAGCCAGGCGGTGAAGGCGGTGTCGGCCACCAGCGCCTGCGTGAGTTCGGTCTTGAAATAACCCGGCCCCAGGCCGTTGACCTGGATGCCGTATTTGCCCAGGTCGATGGCCATGCCCTTGGTCAGCATCTTCACCGCGCCCTTGGTGGCGGCATAGGGCGCGATGCCCGGGCGGCCCATTTCGCTTTGCACGCTGCACACGTTGATGATCTTGCCGGCCTGGCGTTGGATCATGCGCTGCGCCACTGCGCGGCCCACCAGGAAGACGCTGTCGATGTTGGTGGTGATGATCTTGTGCCAGGCATCGATGGGAAATTCTGCAAAGGCGCCACGGTGCTGCATGCCGGCGTTGTTGACCAGGATGTCGATGGTGCCGATGTGCGCTTCGACCTGTGCCACGCCGGCTTCCACGGCGTCGGCGTCGGTCACGTCGAAGGCGGCCGTGTGCACATCGAAGCCACCTGCGGCCAGTGCATCACGCGCCAGCGCCAGTGCATCGGCGCTGCGCGCATTCAGCACCACCCGTGCACCCGCGCTGGCCAGCGCACCGGCAATGGCGTAGCCGATGCCCTTGCTGGAGCCGGTGATCAGGGCCGTGCGGCCGCTCAGGTCGAAGAGCTTCAAGGCGGTGTCTCCCGTCGTGGTGTGCGTGGGTGCGATGATCGCGGCCGCAATCATCACACCAAACAGGAGACCCCCGATGCGACTGCGCTGCATGTGCCTGGTCATTCACGCTCCCGACAAGCTGCAGCTGGAAGAACAGGAAGTCGCAGAACCCGGCCCCGGCCAGGTGCTGGTGCAGGTGGCTTACGGCGGCATCTGCGGCTCGGACCTGCACTACTTTCACGACGGCGGCTTTGGCACCGTGCGCATCAAGCGACCCATGATCCTGGGCCACGAGGTGGCCGGCACGGTGACCGCCGTGGCACCCGATGTGACGGGGTTGAAGCCGGGCGACAAGGTGGCAGTCAACCCCAGCCGGCCCTGCAGCCGCTGCGTCTACTGCCTGGAAGGCCTGCCCAACCAGTGCCTGGACATGCGCTTTTACGGCAGCGCCATGCGCGACCCGCATGTCGAAGGAGCCTTTCGCAACCTGCTGGTGTGCGACGCCGTGCAGTGCGAAGTGGTGGCCGCGCAGGTGCCGCTTCAACACGCCGCGCTGGCCGAGCCGTTTTCGGTGGCGCTGCATGGCGTGTCGCGTGCCGGCCCGCTGCTGGGCAAGCGCGTGCTGGTCTCGGGCTGCGGGCCCATCGGCACGCTGGCCGTGGCCGCGGCGCGGGTGCACGGCGCGGCAGAAATCGTGGCCGTGGACCTGACCGACGAAACACTGGCGGTGGCGCGGGCCATGGGCGCGCACCACACCATCAACGTCGCACAGGACACCGGCTGGGTGGCCCGCTATGGCGCCGACGGCAGCACCCGCAAGGGCAGTTTCGACGTGATGCTGGAATGTTCGGGCAACGAACGTGCGCTGCGCGCCGGGCTGGACGTGATGCGGCCGCGGGGCGTGGTGGTGCAGCTGGGTCTGGGTGGCGACGTGGCCATCCCGCAGAACCTGGTAGTGGCCAAGGAGTTGAGCATCTGCGGCTCGTTCCGCTTCCACGCCGAATTTGCGTTGGCGGTGCAGCTCATCAACGAAGGCCGGGTGGACATGCGGCCCATGATCACCGGCAGCTTTCCGCTCAGCCAGGCGCGCCAGGCTTTCGAGCTGGCCGGCGATCGCAGGCGCGCGATGAAGGTGCTGCTGGACTTTGCGCCGGATGCCATGCCCGCTTGAAGTCCGCCCGCTTGAAGACCACGGCCTGAACCCCGCAGCCAGGGGATGCGGGGGGTGCGGGTGGGCGCCTTGCTGGCATAGTCAGCGGCAAAGGACGAGGAGCCCACTTGAAGACCCATTGCCCTGCGCGCGCACGACCACTGGCGCTGACCCTGGCCGCTTTCGCAGCCTTCGCGACTCTTGCCACCGCACTGCCGGCCGCCGCGCAGCACCTGCACGGCCCCGAGCTGCACAGGCTGCTGGAGCAGGAAAAGCAGACCCACAACGTCTACCGCGCCTACTACCCCAGCGCCGAATTGGCCCGCAAGGCGGCCATCAGCTTCCACGGCCAGTTGCTGGAAAGTGACACCAAGCGGGGTTTCCTGGTGATGGAACTCGACGCCGCCGACATGGACCGCCTGCGGCCCTTCGGTTTTCGTTTCGAGCTGGCCAGCGACTTCATCGAACTGCGCAACAAGCGGCTGACACTGATGCAGATCCTGCAGGCCAAGCGCGGCGCGACCGAAGCACAGCCCTTGTCCATTCCCGGCTATGCCTGCTACGAAACGGTGGAAGAAACCTTTGCCGCCGCCGACACGCTGATGGCCGCCCGGCCCACCCTGGCCAGCTGGGCCGACGCAGGGGACTCCTGGCTCAAGACTCAGGGCGCGGGCGGCTACGACCTGCGTGTGCTCAAGCTCAGCAACAACGCGGTGCCGACCCCCGAGGGCGGCAAGCCCAAGCTGTTCATCAACAGCGCCATTCACGCCCGTGAATACACCACCGCACCGCTGGTGCTGGAATTTGCGCGCTGGCTGGTCAACGGCCACGGCAACAACGCCGACGCGACCTGGATCATGGATCACCACGAAGTGCACCTGATGCTGCACGCCAACCCCGACGGCCGCAAACGTGCCGAGGCCGGTCTGTCCTGGCGCAAGAACGTCAACAACGCCCACTGCGCCAACACCAACACGCGCGGTGTCGACCTGAACCGCAACTTCAGCTTCAGCTGGAATTCGACCGCTGGCGAAGGCTCCAGCGGCAGTGCCTGCAACCTGACCTACCGCGGGCCCAGCGCCGGATCGGAACCCGAGATCCAGGCCATCCAGAACTATGTGCGCAGCCTGTGGCCCGACCGTCGCGGTCCGGCTCCTACCGACGCCGCGCCGGCCGACACCAGCGGCATCCACATGGACATTCACAGCTACAGCCAGCTGGTGCTGTGGCCCTGGGGTAACACGGCCACACCCGCGCCCAACGGCGTGGCGCTGCAGACCCTGGGCCGCAAGTTCGCCTTCTTCAACGGCTACACGCCCACGCAGTCGATCGGCCTGTACCCCACCGACGGCACCAGCGACGGCATCAGCTACGGTGAACTGGGCGTGGCCGCTTTCACCATCGAGCTGGGCACCTCGTTCTTCCAGAGCTGCGCCAGTTATGAAAGCACCATCAAGCCGGGCAACCTGCCGGCGCTGATCTATGCCGCCAAGGTGGTGCGCACGCCCTACATCACACCCGCCGGGCCCGACGTCACGGCGCTGGTGCTGGCCGGCGACGCTTCCGGCGCCGGGGTGGCCGCCGGCACGTTGGTGGCGCTGAGCGCCACGGCCAGCGATGCGCGCTTCAACAACAGCAATGGCGTTGAAGGCACGCAGGCCATCAACGCGGCCGAATACACCATCGACACACCGCCGTGGGAAGCGGGCGCCGTGCCGCGCAGCCTGTCGGCCACGGACGGCAGCTTCAACAGCGTGACCGAAGCCGTGGGCGGCAGCATCAACACCGCCGGTCTGGCGCCAGGGCAGCACACGGTGTACGTGCGCTCGCGTGATGCATCGGGCGCCTGGGGCGCGGTGACGGCGGTGTTCCTGAACATCAACAACGCGCCGCCGGTGCCGGTGGTGCTGGCCGAGGTCGAGCCCAACGACAACTTCGGCCAGACACAGACCGTGCCCAGCCTGCCGGCGCAGGTCAACGCCAACATGGGCAGCGCGCGCGGCGAGGTGCGCGACCGCGACTTCTTTGCCGTCACCGTGGCCCCGGGCCGCACGCTCAGCGCCACGCTGACGCCGGGTGCAGAGTCCGACTTCAACCTGGAGATCTACGACGCGGCGTTGACACTGCTGGCGCGCAGCACACAAGGCGTGGGCCGGGTCGACCTGGCCACGGCCACCAACACCAGCGCAGTGCCCGTGCAGATGATCGTGCGGGTGTACTTTGCGCGGGGCATCACCGGGCCGGTGAACGGCGACTACCGGCTGGACCTGGCGCAGTGAGGGCTGCGCACCGGTTGCTGGTGGCGCGGGCGGCACGGGCGGCGCGGGCGGCACGGGCTGCACTGGCGGCACTGGCCACGCCAATGCCAGCCGGTCACCACTTGCAGCCGCCGTCCTTGCGCAAGGCGTCCACGGCCAGCGGGACGACGGCCAGCGGGCCCAGGCCGCTGTAGGCCTTGCGGCAGTCGGCCTTGCCGGCTTTTTCGATGTCGCGCGCCAGCTTTTCGTCACGCTCGGGTGGGCGCGGCAGCACCGGCAGAACACCGCGTGTGTCGTAGCGCGACAGTTCACCGCCCCGTGGGCGGGCCAGTTCCAGGTTCAGCCGCGGTGGCGCGCTGGACGGCGCCGCCGGCGGTGTGGCCACGTCGTGGCCGACCCGCGCTCCGGCGTCGGCCGGCGCCGTGCCCAGGGCCGGCAGGGGCTGGCCGGTCAGTGACACGGCGGGTGGCAGTTGCCCAGGCGCGGGTGGCAGCGTGCCGGGCGTCAGCGCCGGTTCGGGCGTGCGCGCCGCGGCAGCGGGCGGATTGGCCAGCTGACGCAGGGCGGGCGGCGCGGCCTGTGGCGCCTGGGGTGCTGCCAGTTCGGGCAGCGACAGCGGCGCAGCGCCCGACGGCAGCGCAGCCGCGGGCGCTGCCGGCGTGGGCGCGGCCAGGCTCGAACTGATCTGCCGCTGCGCCGCAGGTGGTGCCACCGCAGCCGCAAGCGCGGCAGGTGCAGGCAGCGCGGTGGTGGCTTCCAGCGGCGCCTGGCGGGGCAGCGCCGGTGCCGGCGCCAAAGCAGGGCTGGGCAGCAGGGCTGGCAGTTGCTGCAGCTGGCCCTGCGCAGGCGCCGCTGGCGGTGCGGCTGGCTGCGCCGCTGGCGATGGCGTCTGCGGCACGGGATCGGCCGCCATCACGGGGGGTGGTGCTGGCGGCAGCGGATCAGCTGCAACCGGAGGTGGCGGGCTCGGCAGGGGCGCAAGCACAGCCGCAGGTAAAGGCAAAGGCAAAGGCAAAGGCAAAGGCAAAGGCAAAGGCAAAGGCAAAGGCAAAGGCAAAGGCAAAGGCAAAGGCAAAGGCACGGGCAACACCGGTGGCTGCGCATCGACGGGCCGCGCTT
>Ga0105044_10013870_pt1 | contig 10927 bp, 14 predicted proteins | sample MAT01_FD_78092 | JGI IMG/M metagenome (GOLD analysis project Ga0105044, IMG submission 78092) | Freshwater microbial communities from Lake Fryxell liftoff mats and glacier meltwater in Antarctica - MAT-01 | ecosystem: Environmental > Aquatic > Freshwater > Ice > Liftoff microbial mat | place... | reverse complement strand
CCCACCACAGCGGCGACCTCAATATTGATCACCGCCGCATCCATGAAGCGGTTGTCACCGCCGCCCGCCCGCTCCCCGATAGCGGTGTGCAAACCCTCCTATTTTTTGAAGTCCCTTCTAGTACGGAATGGCAGGTGCCGGGGGCAGCTCCCCCCTTTGTGCCCAACTGGTTTATCGACATCGCCACAACCCTAGAGCAAAAGTTAGCGGCGCTCGATGCCTATGCTTCCGAGATGCGCCCCTTCCCCCATGCGCGATCGCGCCAAGCAGTCGCAGCCCTCGCCCACTGGCGCGGAGCCAGCGCCGGAATGCAGGCCGCAGAAGCCTTTTGCTTGGGCAGACACAGACTTTTTTAGCCCGACTGCCACCCAGCCCTCCCACATCCCAACTCAAAGATATAGCCATAGTCACAAAATTTAGGACACATTAGCGGCACTCCTGTTTCCACGAGAATCCATGGGTTGCACGACCCTCAGATGGGTTTTCGCCTGCGCGGGAATGACAGGTAAATGTCCTATGGATCATGGCTACAGCTATATTTTATCCATCATTACAACGCATCATCACTTGTGTAGCACTACCCTTCTGAAGATTCACATAATTGACCTTCACGATGAGGCAGGATGAATCAGTATATCTATGAATAAATGTACTAGCACTGATGAAGTTAGATCTTTTGCAAAATTGCGGTTAGTCACGGCTCTAAAAGCTCAGGGCGAAGTGGTTGCCATGACGGGCGATGGCGTCAATGATGCCCCTGCGCTCAAAGCGGCTCAGATCGGCATTGCCATGGGAGACCGAGGTACGGATGTAGCCCGCGAGGCGGCGGCGTTGGTATTGCTAAATGATGATTTTTCATCCATCGTACAAGCGGTTAAACTCGGGCGGCGAATTTTTGACAACCTCCGCAAAGCCATGGCATACCTGCTCGCAATTCACATTCCAATTGCAGGCATGTCTTTGATCTCCGTCTTATTCAAATTGCCGTTAGTCTTGCTGCCGGTTCATGTGGCTTTTCTCCATTTGATTATCGATCCGGCCTGTTCGATTGTGTTAGAAGCCGAACCCGCAGAAGCCGATGTTATGCAGCGTCCTCCCCGTCAGGCCAAAGAGCCTCTGTTTGGCCGTAAAACAGTCAGGCTAGCCGTTCTGCAAGGGATGGGGATTTTGGCGATCGCGCTGGTGATCTTTGTGATTGCTCTCTATCGCGGACAGGGTGATCTTGAAGCCCGTGCCTTGACATTTACCACGTTGATTTTGGCAAATTTAGGCTTAATTTTGAGCGAACGATCCTCATCGCGCCTTACCCTCAAAGTTTTGAAATCTCCTAACCCCGCCCTGTGGTGGGTGATGGGAGGAGGACTCATTTTTCTCGCCCTTGTTCTTTATGTTCCGTTCTTGCGGCACTTGTTCAGCTTCTCGTTTCTACATCCGATCGACCTGGCAATCTGCATCATAGGTGGAGCCATTAGTCTCCTTTGGTTTGAACAGTTGAAGGAGCCAAAAAAAGCCACCACTAAATTACCTACACAGAAAAATGTGTAGAGATAGTCTCAGGCGATCGCATTAAATAGGCGCTCAGCATAAACTTCAGCAGGTTATCAAAAGTCCGAAAGTCTTATATAGCAGCTAGGTATGGAGTTATTCTTGAACATCCCCTAAGAGCTGCCATACCGCTAAACGCTAATAGAAAGTCCTCGGTTAAAGTTCAGGGCAAGCGCAAGAATCAACAAGGGGAGCCTTATTGCGAAAAATCTAGCCTGATTCTCAATGAAAGCGGCTTATTGCATAGACGGCTTCACGAGAAAACAGGCGTTTCAGGAGTCCCTTCCGTGGAAGCATTGGTAATGCACACGTTGGCTGCTTTTTTCTTGCGCTTACCCTGAAAGTTCCGTCAGCAATGGTTGACTGACGGCTCATATTGTAAATAACTAAATCATACAGAAAATCAAACCCTGATTGACTGAAAAAGTTGAACATTGGCTCCCCCTTCATTCCTTCAATCGCTGGAACGATTGCACAGAAATGTACTCAGCCACCCGTATTTCACTTTTTTAGTTAAGCTGGCGTTATCGTCTCTCGCTTCAAGACGTTTAAAGTTTAGGAGGAATGTATGGCCTACAGAAAATTAATTCAGACCACATTATTATTAGGATCAATAATATTTTTGTGTGTTCTGCTTAGCCTCGGGCAACCCTCTGCTCTAGCCGCAACATTCACAGACACTCGACTCGTTTCTCAATCAGAGATACCAGCAATATCAGAAGCAGCCCCAACTCTAGAATCGGGGATCGATCGCTTTCTCACGTCGATACCATCCGGCTATTTTACGATCGCCAATATTGCCGGCTTAAAAACCCAATTAAAGAACGATCAAACCGTGTTAGTAGATGTGCGAGAACCCTCTGAGTACCAAGCAGGACATATCCCTAACGCGATCAATATTCCGTTGCGCACACTGGCTCAAACGTTGGATGAAATCCCGCGCGATCGCCCGGTGGTCGTGTACTGCTCAACGGGCTATCGATCAGCCATGGGAGTCATGACCCTACATCTATTGGGTTATGAGAATGTGCAGGGGTTTCCACCTAGTTTTGCCGCCTGGAAAACAGCAGGGGAGGCGATCGCTCACTAAACTGAGTTTTGCAGTCTGTCAAAATCCCCAGTCAAAATCCCAGGGCTCTTGCCCCCTGATAAAAGCTAAAACTAGCGACCCATGCCAGCCCCAGCGACCAGCCAACCGACATCAGCGCAAACCGGATACTCTTCGACTCACTTTTCAAGACCGCAACAGTGGATAGACAAGGCACATACAGCAACGTAAACAGCATGAAGCTGTAGGCTTGCACCCAATCAATTTGCCGTGCGATCGCCCCTGCCAGATCAGCCCCTGCGGCTTTGCTATAAATGACCGCCAACCCCCCTAAAACAATCTCTTTCGCAATGAAACCAAAAAACAGAGCGATGGTCAGTTGCGGATTGATTCCCAACGGGGCAAACAACGGCTGCATTGCCTGCCCAATCATGCCCGACAAGGTTTCAGGGCTGGCCGTTGGTACATTGGTTGGCAGGTTATTCAAAAGCCAGATCGCCACAACCCCAAAAATGATGAAGCGCCGTGACCAAAACCAGAAGTGTTTAACCTCACACCATGCCCGCACCAGCATTTGTTTAATGGTCGGAAAGCGATAGGGTGGCAGTTCTAGGACTAACGGTTCCTAGCTAGTAAACCTTCCTTTAAACAGGGCAGCGGTCAGAATGGCAGCCGCAAAACTCAGCAAATATAGGCTAAAGACGACTCTAGCCGCGATGTCATCTGCAAACAGCGCAGTAGACATAAACCGCACCCCAAACAACAAAAATCCGACAATAAACAGAATCACCGCTTCTCCTAACCCCACCAGCATGGAGGCCAAAGACTTGCCCAGAAGTAGCTCAACGGCACTCAAGCTGGAGGCATAAAGTTGGAGGATCGTGCCTTGTTCTTTTTCCCGCACTAGGGCGATCGCAATTAGCAAGGGTGGGAAAATCGCCAAGATCACGCCATAACTTCCTGGCACAATAAACAACGATTCTTGCCGACCCGGATTGAACCACAGCCGCACCTGCGCCACAATCCCCAACTGTTCCGCGAGTTCGCCGAGTTGCCCGTCGCCCAGAGCACCCGGCACAGCCGAGAGCGTGACACCCTCCACCGCAAGCTGGCTCACCCGTGCATTGATCACATCGCTGCCATCAATCACAACCTGCACCTCGCCCGTTTGACCCGCATCGACATCAGCCGTAAAGCTTGGCGGAATCGTCACTTGAACTTGCGCCGTGCCGTGATCGATCGCATCGAAACGCCCCGACCGCCACTCGGCGGACACAAATAAATTCGTCGCATACAGTTGTTCAATGTAGCTGCGGCTGAGGGTCGTCTGATCCAAATCGCGCACGACCAATGGGATATTTTTGGCCTCTAGCCGAATCGCAAAGCCAATAATCAATAACGCAATCACAGGTAAGATAAACGCCAGCGCCGCACCCAGTCGATCGCGCTGAAACTGTTGCAACTCTTTGAAAAACTGATTGCGAATGCGGCGGATGATCATAGGGGCGCACCTCCTGCCCGTTGGACTTCGCCGATAAAGGCATCTTCTAGCGAGAAAGGCAGCGGTTGAATGTTGGAGGGCGCGTCAGTTTTTAGCCAGGATTTGATCTGGGGCAGTTCCACATCGGGGTCATCTAAAACGACGTGGAGGCGATCGCCAAAAATTGAGATTCGCCAGGGTTCTAGGTGCGATCGCAGCAAATCATAGCTAGTTTGCAGGGCGTTTACTTGCAGTTCAAATAACTGACCGGGCTGCATCGCCTTAATTTCACTGGCTGAGCCTTCCGTCACTTTGCGACCCGCCACCATAAAACACATGCGGTTACATTGCTCGGCTTCCGTCATGTAATGGGTGGTCACGAGAATTGCTGTGCCGTGTCGGGCAAAGTCGTTAATCAATTGCCAAAATTGCTGCCGCGCCAACACATCTGCCCCAGAGGTGGGTTCATCCAAAAATAAAATCTCCGGTTCATGCATCACTGAGGCTCCAAACGCTACCCGTTGTTTCCAGCCACCGGGAAGTTGTCGCGTCAGCAAATCTTCTTGTCCTTCTAGACCGCAAATCGACAGCACCCAGCGGATTTTTTCGCGCTGCTGACGGCGAGGAATGCCGTAGACGCCACTGTAAAAGTGCAGATTCTCCAGAATAGTCAGGTCATCGTAGAGGGTAAATTTCTGGCTCATGTAGCCAATCCGCTGCCTGAGCGCTGTGTTGCGTAGATCACCCTTTTCTCCAGCCAGCGACATCTCGCCAGAACTGATGGGCAACAGCCCACACAGCATTTTGATCGTGGTGGTTTTGCCAGCACCGTTGGCTCCTAGCAAGCCGTAGACTTCGCCGTAGCGGATCTCCAAATCGAGATCGACGACGGCATGGAAGGAGCCAAACACCCGATTGAGTTGGCGGGCAGAAATGGCAGATTTTGGGGTCGCCGGATCGGACTTGGGCGTTGCATATTGTTGCGATCGCGGAAAGGGAGTTGATTTGGGGATTGAGCCTTTGCGACGCAGCAGCGCAATGAACACGTTTTCTAAGGTGGGGTCTGCGGCTTGGATCGAATCGATCGACTGTTGCTTGAGGCGATCGCGCACCAGCGCCTCTCCCAGTTGAGCCTCTTTGACCAGCACTTCAATGTGATCGCCCAAGGTTGACACGTCAGCAATTTGCTCATCAGTTTCAATCAGGGGGATCAGCACTTGTTCAGCCTTGACCAGATCGGCAGTGCGGATCACCAAACGACTCAGATACAAAGCCGCTTTCAAGGCTGCTGGGGAACCCACTTGCTGAATTTTCCGGCATGGATCAGGGCAACGCGATCGCAGCGTTCGGCTTCATCCAAGTCGGGCGTTGCCACCATCACGGTCATGCCGTCAGCCGTCAGCCGCGCCAAAATGTCCCAAAATTCGCGGCGAGCAATGGTATCTACGCCTGTCGTTGGCTCATCCAGCAATAACCCTGGGGTTCTGCAACTAACGCACAGCAGAGGGCGAGCTTCTGCTTCATGCCGCCCGAAAGCCGACCCGCAAGGCGATCGCGAAACGGCTCCAACTGCATTAGCTTAAGATATTTTGTCCGCCGTGCATCTAGCTGATCTTCTGGCACCAGCCTGAGTCCAGCGCTGTAGTGAATATTTTCATCCACGCTCAAATCGGGATAAAGGGAGAATTGCTGAGTCAGATACCCTGTATGGTTACGCGCATCCCTGGCCGGTAAGTCCAGATTTTTTTGCAACGCCTGCCGTTGCTTCCATGACTCCTCCGAGAATATTAAACGTGGTCGTTTTGCCAGCGCCATCGGGGCCAATTAGCCCAAACAATTCACCGCGCCGAATGTCTAGATCAATGCCTCGGACGGCGATCGTTTTTCCATAGTGTTTGTATAACTTCTGGATGCAAATGGTCACATCCTCTAATGCGGGTGAACGTGCGATCGACTGCGATAGAACCATCAAGTCACCCTTCCACTTTTTATCCTAGAAGCGCAATATAGACAGGCGAATACCCGTCATCCTGCGTCCTGCGTCGTCATTTGGCTAACAATTTCTTGCACGATTTGCACCCCAGTTATCGCTTGCCAGCCAAACAATCCCAGCAAAATCAGATTCAGCGAAACATGGATGCTGCGAACCCAGGTATGTTTTTGCATAAAGGGAACTAGAGCCACAGAGGTAGAAATCAACCCCACTATTCCTAACCCGGCAAACAGGTGAGGGCCGATGACAATTTTGCCGCTGTTGATATAGGTGACGGTGATGCCGCCGATCGCCCCCATGACCATTAGCGCCAAAAGTATGGAGCCAATTTGGTGATGGCGAATGGCAAATCGACCCTTAATCAGCTCTTTTTTAGGCTCTCCCTCTGCCAGTCTTGTCCGCCGAACCTGCACTCCCAGATATAGGGTGTAGAGCGCAAGAGCCAGCAAAACCCACATGGTAATGGGGTGGACAAAGCTGAGATAGGGCTTAAGCGCCGCTAGATTGTTCAAATTCACCGTAGTTATCTCCAAAATGATTGGATCTAGAAGTGTTTGGATATAGAAAATGGGCAAGACTCCGCTGCTACAAGCGAATAATAGAAGCGCGATCGCCTCTCTATTATTCGCTTGTAGCAGCCAACATTTTTTGTGTGCTGAATAGGCGAAATACGGAAATTAGTGTCAGTAAGCCAGGAGCAGCTAGCCATACCCAGAAACCAAAAAGAAACTTGTTCAGTATAAGTTCAGAGACTCCGCCACTATCAGCAGGTAATGCAAACCAAAATGCTGATAACGTTCCTCCAAAGCCGATGGCAATTGAGATGAGCCCAGCCATTAATGAAGATTTATATTGCTGCCTCATAAAAAACATGCAACATAGCCAATATATTGGGTTAGCTAACCAACCAATGGCTGGAATTTTTAGGATAATTAATCCAACAATTCCAATGAAAGTTAGTTCCGCACCTTTCATTGCATAAACGTCATTAACGTCAATAGGAAGATTCAATTCAGTAGAATTTGCAGGAACTATATTAAACAGAAGACAAGGCAGTGCGAGGGCTATTCCATATAGCAAAAGTGATAATCCTAGAAATACAGTCTTACCCTTCACAAGCAATGCTCCTAAGTCTATTGAATAGAAGTCTATTAAATAGAAGTCTATTGAGTAGAAGTATGATTCGGAAATGATTGTTTGAGAACTAAGTAGAATCCAACATCAAAACCAAACACCATCACCGCATCAAGTGCGACAAACTCCCATCCTTCAATAGACAGCGCATTGAGATGTCTCTCAATTTTTCTGGCTTTTTGCCCAGTGGTTAGGCATAGCCAGTCGCTAATTACCTTGTACTGCGTTGCCACCTGCCTGCTCCTGTCGGGTTTGCTGTGCTTTTCTATGTCATCCCTTCGCTCTCCAGCTATGAGTTGATTATTGTTGAAGCACAAGCGATCGCCACTCTTCAACAACCTCAGGGGAGACATTTAGGCTAATCTCTTCTTGGTCAAGAGTTGGCAAAATTAGCCGCAATGGAATTCCTACCTCTAGCTGCATCAAGATAGGCTGTAAGTCATACTCTGCCGCGTTGAGACCTACCTGGGTTTTATCCGTAAACATTTCTTGGGATATATCTGTGGCGGTCAATGTTTTACCCAGCGAGTCGGTGAGGGTTAGCGGTTGCGAATGGTCGATTTCTGCTGTACCTGGAAACCCAACAAGACGCAGGTAGATAGTGGCGGCATGATCGGGGCGAATGCGTTTGAAGGCGATCGCCTGCCAGCTATTGCCCTGCTGATCCTGGAGCGGTTGGCGAACCTGGTAAACCATCTGCCCTGGGGCTTCTTCTAGCTGGCGAATGGCTGCGTATGCTGGGGCGATCGCTACATTAATAGCCATCGTCCAAACCAGCATTCCTAACAGGAACGTCGAACCGATGGAACGTAAAAAGATTTTCATATCGGCACTGGGCGGCTAACGAGAGATGAGTTTTATAAAGCTCCAAATCAAGAGTTTTTATAAGTCAGAACTGCTGACAACTAGCTTAAAAATTACTACCTATTCCCTCAACCATTAGATATTGAGACTTTGCAAATCTAATGGAGAAAATCAGGCGTTAATCCATCATCTATCAATAAACCAGCGCAAGGAAATGGGATTAACGCCTGAAGCAGGGCTTAGTCAATTACCTTCTTGATTTCCTCCTTGATATTTTCGACCGTGTGCTCAACCGTTGCCTCTGCTTGCTTTTCTTGTCCCTCTGCCTGGGTCTTAGGGTCTCCAGTGAGATCCCCCACAGCTTCTTGAACTTTGCCTTCAATATTCTTGGCCGTAGCCTTGGCTCTATCCTCTAGACTCATGATCTATACCTCAACTGATAAAAGGATTAATTGAGCTAAATTAGTAACCACTTTAGCTGGTCTTTTTTGACGGGTCTCTTTTGATATCCTCAATGTGACAGGCTAATGGTTTACTTGATGAATGAATTGATTGAATTCGATACAAATTTTAGCAAAGATAGACTGACTATAAAACAAGTTATATCAGATAAATTCAAGGACATATCTCTGGTAAGAACTTGTAAACCCTAAAGATAAAGGGTTTCACGATATCCCATCTATGTAAGCTTATTATGAATGGACATTAGCGCTCTATTCATTCACTAGATGACCACAGATCTCCGTTTCATAACGGTTATCCTGAGAGTATTAGCTTATCTATGCGAAGTGTACATTGTCTATTTGTGTATCTTGAGAGGCGCTTCATATACAGCAATCCGAATTGATTCATGTGGGATCGCTATAGTCATGCGCCAAGGGTTTTAAATCTGCTCGATCGCTCAATATTGGAGATTATAGTCATGAAAACAAATATTGGTTTCTCTGATCGCTTATTCCGCTTACTGTTGGCTTCTGCCTTGTTTTATCTCGGCCTATTTCTCTACAGCGGTTCTGCCTTGGGTGTTGGGCTAGTCGTTGCAGGTAGTGTATTGCTAGTGACGGCCCTAGTCGGTTTTTGCGGTCTTTATCGCCTATTGGGAATTCATACCAATCGACCCAACGAGCAGATCTAAGCTCAAGCCAGTTAACCTAGGCAGATATAGAGCAAGACTCTGAATAAATCTAATCAAACTAGTAAATCGGCATGGCACTATTGCCTTCGCTTCAAATCTGCCGCCATGTTGCTCATTATCCCATTACTCAGGGCGGCATAGGGATTCGGGCGTTGCTGAATCCAGCTATGAAACGGGTTCTGGAAGCCTTATGGAACTCTCCACAAAACTGGCAAAATCATAGTTCATTCTGCAACGCCGGGATTCGTATTTCTGGGGCAAATCTTGCGGCTACGGTGGCCAATATGGGCGGTGGCGATCGCACTTTTTACGACCCGATTTATTCTCCTCACACTTGGATTTGGCTTACACAGGAAACTTAAACCATGCAGACCAAACCAACCAACACTCTGACCCCAGCACTACTCCACAACATAGATGCCTACTGGCGTGCCGCCAACTACCTAGCGGTGGGGCAAATTTATCTATTCGACAATCCTCTCCTCAAACATCCGCTCACCCTCGCAGATATCAAGCCCATGCTGCTGGGCCATTGGGGCACCACCCCTGGGCAGAACTTCATCTATGCCCACCTCAACCGGGTGATCAAGCAATATGACCTCGACATGATCTATGTCTCTGGCCCCGGACATGGTGGCCCAGCGGTGGTGGCCAACACCTATCTGGAGGGCACCTATAGCGAGATCTATCCCCATATCAGCCAGGATGAAGCGGGGCTGCAAAAGCTTTTTCTGCAATTTTCGTTTCCCGGCGGCATCCCTAGCCATGCTTCGCCAGAGTGCCCTGGCTCAATTCATGAGGGCGGTGAGCTAGGCTATTCCCTCAGCCATGCCTTTGGGGCGGTGTTCGATAATCCTGATCTGGTGGTGGCCTGTGTGGTGGGCGATGGTGAGGCAGAAACTGGCCCACTGGCAACGGCGTGGCATTCCAACAAGTTTCTCAACCCTGCTACCGATGGCGCAGTGCTGCCCATTCTGCACCTGAACGGCTACAAGATTGCCAACCCCACCGTCCTCGCGCGGATCGAGCCGGAAGAGCTGGATCAGTTGCTGCGCGGCAATGGCTGGATACCTTACTACGTCGAGGGACATGAGCCTGCGCTGATGCATGAAGCGATGGCGAAAACTCTTGATCGCGTGGTGGAAGAGATCCACCGCATCCAGCGCGTTGCCCGCGTTTTGGGGGAAACTCAGCGTCCCCGCTGGCCGATGATTGTGCTCAAGTCGCCTAAGGGCTGGACAGGGCCGAAATGGGTGGACGGTTTGCAAATCGAAGGCACATTCCGCGCCCATCAGGTGCCGCTCTCTGACCCGGCTACCCATCCCGAACACCTGACGCTGCTAGAAGACTGGCTGCGCAGCTACCGACCCGAAGAACTCTTCGATGAGTCGGGGCGGTTGAAATCGGAGCTGGCAGAGCTGGCACCGAAGGGCGATCGCCGCATGGGCGCAAACCCCCACGCCAACGGTGGCCTGCTGCTGCGCGACCTAATCATGCCCGACTTTCGCCAATACGCGGTGAAAGTCCCGGCCCCCGGATCGGTGAAGGCTGCTGATGCCCACCAACTGGGCGTGTTCCTGCGAGATGTGGCACAGCTCAACCAAGAGCAGCGTAATTTCAGAATTTTTGGCCCCGACGAAACTCTCTCTAACCGTTTAGGCGCGGTGTTTGAGGTAACCAACCGCCAGTGGGATGCCCAAACCCAGGCTAACGATGAGTTTCTTGCTGCCGATGGTCGAGTGATGGAGATGTTGAGTGAGCACCAGTGTGAGGGCTGGCTAGAAGGCT
>Ga0105044_10013868_pt1 | contig 10927 bp, 4 predicted proteins | sample MAT01_FD_78092 | JGI IMG/M metagenome (GOLD analysis project Ga0105044, IMG submission 78092) | Freshwater microbial communities from Lake Fryxell liftoff mats and glacier meltwater in Antarctica - MAT-01 | ecosystem: Environmental > Aquatic > Freshwater > Ice > Liftoff microbial mat | place... | reverse complement strand
TCGCCCCTACAGCGTCCGTCTGCCGATTCAAGCCCCCTGAAGGGGACTGTAAGGCGAGAATTTGTAACGAGCAGCCGGCTTTAGTCGGCTTCAAAAGGGTAGCCGGAGGCTTCAGCCTCTGGCCTCGAACGGGTAAGACATCAAAACGGGCTTAACTTGGTGCAGATGGACGTAACTACTCAGACCCTATTTGAGGGAAGAAATGATGGCTGAGTAGTTACATTTTCTTAATTATAGCCATAATCGCGTTTGCGAGTTTGAACTCACCTCTTACTCACCTGTTGCCCTCTGCCGAGTGTACAGCTATTGTATCCTGCGTATAATAGACATACATATCCATCCCAGACCGGCGGAGTCATGATGAGAATAAAAACTTTTGGCGCGTTACTACTTTTGGCGCTGTTAATGAGCGTGACGACTTGGGCGCAAGAGCGGGCTACAACCGCCCTCGCGCCCCTACAATTGATCGACTCCAACCCGTTGGGCGAGTGGGTGAGCGGACAACCCGCAACCTTTACGTTTGACCGCCCGCTGGACTGTTCTGCGGGGACGGTACAAATCGAGACGCCCGCCGACGCCGCCGGTGAGACGACTTGCGCGGGCGATAGCCTGACTTTCAACCTGACCACCCCGCTACAACGCGGCTTGACCTACCGCTTGGTCATCACGGGCGCAACAGGCGCGGACGGCGCGCTGCTGACCGCACCGTTGGCGGTTGACCTATTGGCGCAGTCGGCTTTGCAAGTCAGTAGTTTTAATCCCACCGATGGGCGCGATGATGTGGCGACGGACACGACGCTGACCGTGACCTTCAATCGCCCGGTGGTAGCGTTGGTCTCGCTTGACGAGCAAGCCGGTTTGCCCAGTCCGTTGAGTTTTGACCCGCCGTTGGTCGGCAATGGCACATGGGTGAACACTTCGATTTATCAATTCACGCCTGACCCCGCTTTGCCCGGCGGTCAAACCATCACCGTGACGGTTGACGGCCTGACCGCGTTGGACGGCGCGCCGATGGATGGCGCATTCGTGAGCCGTTTCATGACGGTTTCGCCAGTTGTAATTGATGCACTGCCGACCTTTGACGCGCCCACGGATCTCGATACTGCCGTACAAGTCCGGTTTAATCAGCCGATGGATCAGGCCAGCACCGAGGCCGCCTTTTATCTGCGCCCCGAAGGCATTGATGCCGACTTGCCGGGGACGTTCACTTGGGCGGAGGACGGGATGGGCTTTGCCTTCCAGCCCACAGACCGCTTGACGCTGAACACGAGCTATACCTATGGGTTTGTGGCCGATAGCGCGCTGGAAATCACTGGTTCGACGGCGCTGCCGGGATCATCGTTCGATTTCCTGACCGTGCCGTTACCGGCCATCATCCAGACCTATCCCCAAGATGGCGCGACAGAAGCGCCACCGTATGAGGGGTTCGTCTTGACCTTCAATACGATTATGAATCCCGAGAATCTGCTGGATTTCATCACGATTGACCCCGCGCCAGACAACGAGGTCAACGGCTATTATTACGAGTGGAACAACGAATACACGGTGGCATTCGGACTCGACGCGCAGACCGCTTACACCATCACGATTGCGCCGGGGATGCCCGACAAATATGGCAACACCATCAACACTCCGCTGTCATTCAGCTTCGGCACACGCTCTTTTGCGCCGGAATTATCGCTGAATGTGCCGGGTGGTGAGGTCGGGATTTACGACGCAGGCCGTGATGTGACCGAGTTGTTTGTGACGTATATGAACGTCGAAAAAGTCGACCTCACCCTGAGCCGGGTGAACGTGGACAACCTCATAGATCGTCTCATGCAAGACGATTATTACAACATCAACACATACTTTGAACCGAGGCCGGAAGATGTTTTACGCCAGTGGTCGATTCCGGGCGAAATCCGAGAGGCGCGCATGTTGGAACTGGTCAACGTCGGCGAATCCCCGGCGGATGGCGAGTCGATTGCGCCGGTGGGCGCGGTCAGTTGCCCTGACGCGATGCCCAGCCGTACCCGCATCGGAGACCGCGTGACGGTCACGACTGAACCCGACCCGTTGCGCGCCCGCAGCGCACCCAAAACTGGCGAAATCGTCGAACTGCTGTACAAGGGCTACTTGATGCCGATTGTCGGCGGGCCAGAGTGCATCGACGGGATTCTATGGTGGGAAGTCGAACTCCGCGATGCGCGCACCGGTTGGGTGGCTGAAGGCTTGGCTGATGAATATTTCTTTGAGGTCACGGTGGAGGCCAGCGCCGCGTCGGTGGTCATCCCGCCAGATGTGCTGACCGGTGGCGCGTTGCCGATTGGCGCGTATCTGCTGACGGCCAGCGCCCCCGATATTCTCAGCGCCCCGTCGAGCCATATTATGGTGGTGGCAAATACGGCGCTGGTCATGAAGCACGGCATCGACACTGTGACGGTGTGGGCGACGGACATTCACACCGGCCAATCGCTGCCAAATCTGCCGGTGAGCCTGTTGTATAACATCGGCACTGATGCGCTGTATGACCAGCCCGCCGTCACCGATGCGAATGGCTTGGCGACCTTCACCTTTGGGCGGCGCAGCGATTTGTCTGTCCCGTTGATGGCCGCCGTCCGCACCGCTGACCGTTTCGGCCTCGTGGTTAGCCGCTGGGAGAACGGGCTGTCGAGCTATGAATTCAATATAGAGACGGACAGTTATCCCCGCGTATACAGCGCCCTCCTCTATACCGAGCGCCCCGTTTATCGCCCCGGCCAGACCGTGTATTATCGCGGGATTGTGCGGCGCGATGTCGATAACGATTATCTGTCGCCAGACTTGAGCGACGTGCCGGTGGCGATTCGCAATCCGTCGGGTGAGACGATTTTTGAGGGTGTTCTCCCCCTGAGCAAATACGGCACATTCACGGGCGACATCACGCTGGATAGCGAGGCTGAACTGGGCTACTACAGCATCGAGGTCACGTTGCCGTCAAGCGGGCAATATGACTATGAGGGCGGCAGCATCGGCTTTGACGTGGCGGCTTATCGCTTGCCAGAATTCCAAGTCAATGTGACAGCGCCGACAGAAGTGTTGCGCGGCGATGTGTTCGATGCACAGGTCGAGACGCGCTATTTCTTTGGCGGCCCGGTCAGCGACGCCAATCTGAACTTGATTGTCTCGTCACAGAACTATTTCTTTAACTACGATGGCGTGGGGCGCTACTCGTTCTATGACAGCAACCTAGATGATTCTCCCCAATACGTGGCGGGGCATTACAGCTATACCACGCAGGTCACGGACGCGCTGGGCAACCTGAGCGCACCGGTTGAGACGACGCGAAAAGCGGTGACGCGCAGCGAGGTCTACACGGTGGAGGCCAGCGTTGTTGATGAGACCGGTTTCTCGGTGTTTGCGGGCTCACTAGAGAAGGTGCATCAGGCCGAGGTCTACGTCGGCGTGACCTCGCGGGACTTTGTGGCGACGGCGGGGCTGGAAAGCATCGCTGACCTGATTGTGGTCGATTGGGACAGCCAACCCGTGGCGAATCAGACCGTTACAGTTGAGGTGGTTGAGCGCCGCTGGAACAGCACCCAAAAAATCGACCCGTACAGCGGCGACTTGATTTGGGATAGCGAGGTTGAGGAAATCCCGTTGGCGAGGGGGACGGTCACGACGGACGCACAAGGCAAGGCGACCTTCACGTTCACCCCGCCGACGGGCGGCGTGTATAAGGTGCGCGCCACCACGCTCGACAGCAGCGAACGTGAGGCGGCAGCTTCGACCTTTGTCTGGGCAGCGGGCGACTCGTATATCCCGTGGCGCATCGGCAATAGCACCAAAATCGACCTGATCGCCGATAAACAAGCCTATAACGTGGGCGATACCGCCGAAATCTTGATTACCTCACCGTTCAGCGGGCGGGTTGAGGCATTGGTATCGGTTGAGCGTTCCGGCGTCATGCAGCTCGAACGCTTGACGATGGAGACCAATTCGCTGGTTTATCGTCTGCCGATTGAGACCGACTACGCGCCCACCGTCTATTTCACCGTCTTGTTGGTCAAAGGCGTTGATGAGTCTAACCCAGTAGCCGACTTCCGCATGGGCATGGTCAAGCTGTCGGTGGATAACAGCCAATTCAAGCTAAACGTCGATATTACCGCCGACAAATCCCAAGCCGAGCCGCAAGACAGCGTGACCTATACGGTCACGACCACCGACGCGAACGGTCAGCCGGTACAGACCGAATTGGGCGTGTCGCTGTCCGACCTCGCGGCGCTGTCCTTGCGCCCGAACCACAACACGCCGCTACTAGACTTTTTCTATAGCGGAGAGCGCCTCGGCTTGCGGACGGCGGCCACATTGACGCTCAACACCGACCTAATCACCCAGTTCACCCGTGATGTGGTGAAGGGCGGCGGCGGTGGCGGCGGAGAAGGCTTTGGCATCCTAGAAGTGCGCGAGGAATTTGTCGATACCCCGTTCTGGGACGGTCAACTTGAGACCGATGCGAACGGGACGGCCAGCTTCACCGCCCAACTGCCAGATAATCTGACGACGTGGCGTTTGGATGTGCGCGCCTTGTCGGAGGGGCTGAACGCGCCGATGTTGGTTGGCGAGTCTACCGATGATTTGATCTCGACCAAGCCGTTGATTATCCGCCCAGTTGCGCCGCGCTTCTTTGTGGTCGGCGATCAGGTCACATTGGCGGCGGTGGTCAATAACAACACCGACGCGGAGGTCGAGGCCGAAGTCACACTCACTCAAACCGGCCTGACGTTGACCGGCGAGGCGACTCAGACCGTGACCCTCCCAGCGCGGGGGCGCACTCGTATCGAATGGCCGGTCACGGTGGACAACGGTGAAGCCGTTGAATTAATCTACAGTGTCGACGGCGGCGGACATCAAGACGCGACGCGCCCGGCCTTTGGGCAAGGCGAGAATCGCGTGCTGCCGGTCTATAAATTTGAAGTACAAGAATTCGTCGGGACGGGCGGCGTGCTGCGTGACGCATCCACGCGGGTCGAGTCGATCAGCTTGCCGCGTCGCTACCCAGTCACACAAGGCGATTTGACGGTGCAGGTTGAACCGTCACTAGCGGTTAGCGCCGCGCAAGGCGTGCAAGCCTATCAGACGGCCTTTGGTTGCGAGTGTATCGAATGGACGGCCAGTAACCTGATGGTCAGTCTGGCCGGACGGCGCGTGCTGGCCGCTGTCGGACAGTCGGGCGAGGCGCTGGCGGTCTATGATTTCCAAATCAACCTCGCGCTGCAACGATTGGCCGCGCTGCAAGGGTTTGACGGGGGCTGGGGTTGGTATCAGCAGATGAGCAGCGACGGCCTGACCACAGCATGGGTGCTATTGGCGCTGACCGAAGCGAACGAGTCGGGTTTTGCGGTGGATGGTTACGTTTATGATTTGGGCGTAGCATTTTTGCTCAACACGCTCAAAGTGACCGGCGACCTCGAAACGTGGCAGATGGACAGGTCGGCGTTCATGGCCTATGCGCTGGTGAAGGCCGGGCGCGGCGCAGATATCGGCGCGTCCCTCAGCAATATCTACGATTTCAGCGGCATTAACGAAGGCGTCATAGATCGCCTGAGTTTGTACGGCCAATCGCTGTTGATGATGGCGATTCAGGACGCTTACGGCACAGAGGATTGGCGCTTGTCGAGCTTGCGTGACTCGCTCATCAACGCGGCTGAACTGACGGCCAACGGCGCGCAGTGGATCGAATCTGGGCGCGACTTCTACAACTGGGGTAGCGATACGCGCACGACGGCGATTGTCCTCAAGGCGCTGCTGGCGTATAGCCCAGATGAGCCGATCTTGCCCAACGCCGTCCGCTGGCTGATGGTCGCCCGCCGAGGCGCGGTCTGGCAGTCTACCCAAGAGACGGCATGGGCGCTGGACACGTTGGCTGATTGGATGATCGCCACTGGTGAAGCCCAACCGAATTACGCTTACAGTGTCGCGATTAACGGTGATTCGCTGGCGCAAGGCCAAATCACCCCGGCGGATGCCGCGTCGGTGCAGGTCTTTACGCTGGCGGTCAGCGAATTGAACGCGACTGCACCCAACCCGATTACGTTTGAGCGCGGGGCGGGCGAAGGCGCGCTGTACTACACCGCATATCTCAACCCGTTTGTGCCGGTCAGCGAAGTAGCGCCGATCAGCCGTGGTTTGAGCGTTGAGCGCAGCTATCGCTTGTTAGAATCATCGGATGACAGCATCATCACCAGCGCAATATCGGGCGAGTTGATCAAAGTCACGCTGACCGTGACCGTCGCCAATCCCGCTTACTATGTCGTGATTAAAGACCCTGTACCGGCGGGGACGGAGCCGATTGATACCAATCTCGCCACCAGTCAGCAGACCGAGACCGAGCCGTCGTTTGAGAATGTGAGCGAGCCGGACTACGGGTGGTCGTGGTGGTGGGTCGATGCCCAGTCCCGCGATGAGCAGGTCGTCCTGAGCGCAGACTATCTCGCGCCGGGGACATACCAGTACCAGTACGCGGTACGGGCGTCCGTGCCGGGGGCGTATAACGTCATCCCGGCCACAGCGCGTGAGTTCTATTTCCCAGAAGTCTACGGGCGTAGCGCCGGTTCGCTGTTCACCGTGACGGCGACGGAATAAATGCGGGTTTTGGGAGTATTTTTGCTCGGTCTGCTACTCGCCGCGTGCGGGGGGCAGACCGGGCAGTCGGCGGTGACGGGCAGCACATCCGTCGCCATCGTGCGGGTGTTGGTCACGGTGGACTTGCCGCCGACCCTCAGCCGTGCCGAACGGTTGTCCACCCGTCAGGCGCAACCGGTGACGCCCACCGCGCCGCCGCCGACGGCCACCCCCACTGAGACGCCTTATAGCGGCGTGTTTTTGGGTGAGGCGCAAGGGGATTTGGACGTGCCGCGCATCAGCCAACCGACCTCGGCGCCGATTCCGACTCAAGAAGGCGGCTGCGCGGTGGTGGTCGATTCGGCGTTTGGATCGGCATGGCGTCAAGACCCGTCAGTGGCGCGTCAAATCGGGTGCGCGCTGCAAGAACGATTCGGATTCGCGGCGGATGTACAGGTATTTGAGCGCGGCGTGATGTATCGTCGCCAAGACACCGGCGAAATTTGGGCGATCTTGCCCGCGCAGATTTCGGCGGGGCGTTACTGGTTCGCGGCCACCGCTCCGACAATAGTTCCGCTACCCATCAGCGTGCCGGAAGGCTTACGCCCGCCGTCGGATGTGTTTTTGCCGGTGTGGTTGTCTGACCCGGCGCTCCAGACCGCGTTGGGTTATGCGCGCACGCCGCAACAGGTCGCCGATTTGAATGTACAGCGCGTCGAAGGCGGCACGCTGTTGCTCGATGTGACCATCGCGCAAGTGTTCATTTTGCTGGACAACGGTGATGTGTACGGGGCGTTCTAAGGCACAAGACGTGAAATGCAGCTCGCCGTGTTGGACGCCAAAACGCACACGTCAATGGGCTGTGTCCCCACGAAGCGTCCATCTGCCATTAGCCGCGTAGAATGGCACGCACCGGTGAGCCACACGCCAAGTCGAGTTTTAGCGGCAACGCGATCAGTTCGTAATCCCCGTCGGGGACGCCGCGCAGTTGGAGCGTCTCTAGGTTCACCATCCCGGCGCGGAACAGCGCGTGATGGCACGGCAGGTCTTTGCTGGTGAACTCGTCCACCGATGGCGAATCGAGGCCGATTAAAACACAGCCTTGCGCCGCCAGATAGCGGATGAGTTCCGGCGTGAGTGACGGGAATTCTTCGGGCCAGACCTCATCCGACAAATCGCTGACATGACTGTGAATCAGCAAGCGTTGGACGCCGATTAGACGCCCGTGCGGAAAATCATCTGGCGTCAAGCCGCCGGTGCGCTTGGTGACAGTTAGCACCCGTGCCGCACCGATATAGTTGTCCAGTGGCATCTTCGCCGGGTGCGCGCCATCGGCCTCATAATGATAGTAGGCGTCGGCGTGCGTGCCAGTGTGTGGGCTGAGGATCAGCGTCATCAAATTGACCGACGCCCACTCGCGCAATTGCAAGACGGGTGCGGCAGCATAACTGGCATCCCCCGGCCAGACTTTAAGGGTCGGTGAAACAGTGCGCGTGATGTCGTAAACAGTCATGGTCAGACTCCCGTTACATATTCGCCTGATTCTAGCACGCTTAACCAGTGCTGTGGTGCTAAACGCGGTTTAGCACCTTGCCGTCCCCCACTGATTGGGGTAACTTACGCTGATGCTTCACGAGGATAGACCTACGATGGACTTACAACAGCGGATTGACGGTTTGCGCCGGATGCTGGATGGATTGAAACTTTCGCCCGTGCCGGATGCGCGCCTGTTGGCGGATGTCGAATCGACGGCGCGGACTCTGTTGGCCGATGCCAAAAACACCGCGCATGAGCCAGTCGTACAAGCCTTATTTGCCGAAATCGCGCGCATGGGCAGCGGCGGCGTCAAACGCGCCACCGAAGAAGCCCCCCCCGTCAGCGGCAACCCGGCGCTGCGTGGATTGGTGCGCCGGGCGCGCATTCGCATCGAGATTGCGGGCGATGAGGACGACATTGACGCCGCCATCGACATCTTGGCGCAAGCGTTAGAACTTGAACAAAACGACGCCGAGTTGATTCAATTGCTAGAAACCGCCGGTCAACGTAGCGGACAAGCCGCCCAGCGAGTCAATGACCTGTTCACGCGCTACGGAGTCAAGCGACGGGCGACCAGCACGCCGCAGTCGTATGACCCGCGCCAGACCAGCAGTCAGCCGCGCACGACCCAGAGCGTCCCAGCTGCCCCATCGGATGACTCATCGGATGTGCCGCCGCCGCCGCGTTTCGCCACATCAGCGGGCTATCCTGCCCCGGAAAGCGCCCCGCGCCCGCCCGCCGTTCGAAAAGCGTCTAGCCCGCTGATGTCTAGCGGGAGCGATGCCGACCAGTTGATTTCGGAACTCACGCAGTCATATTACGCGGGCGAGTATCAGGTCACGATTGAGACGGCCAACCGCCTCTTACAGATTCAATCCGGCAATGGCACGGCGTTGGAATACCGCCAGAAAGCCGAAGACAACCTGATTCGCGGCGTCGTCCCCGATCACCGCATCCCGTTTGACGCCCGCGTGCTATACAACCGCGCCAAGTCGTTGGAGCGCGCTGGCAGTTATGACGAGGCACAACGCCTGTATCGTGAGGCGCGGGATTTGGCCGAGCGCAGCGGCATCTTGAGTTGGAAAGACGCGGAACAGGCGCTATTGGACATCCAACAATTGGCGCTGGCACGCGAATACATCAACGAGGGAGACCGTCTGTTTGCGGCGGATACTTGGGCAGACGCGCTGCGGAAGTATGAGGGCGCGTTAAAAATCATGCCCAATGACCCGCAGGCCGAAGAACGCTATAAAAGCGCCGATGACATTCAAAAGAGCGCGATGCAAGTCACCGCACAGTTGGCGAGTCTGTCCGGCGCGTTGAACGAACAAGCGACTCAAGTCCGCGCCGTACTGACCACGCTGTCGCGCTTGCGCCAACTGTTACCCAACAGCACGCGGGTGGCGAATCTGTCCGCCGACGCCAATGCCCGCATGGGCGCGTTGAAGGCGCAAGTGGCCGACCAAGCCCAATCCGCCCTCAGCCGCGCAGACACCTCGGTCACGCTGGATGAACGGCTTGCCCTCAGCGGTGAGGCGCTCAAATTACTAGAAATTGGGATGGAACTTGACCCCAGCGACGGGCGCGTCTCGGAACTCAAAGCCACCGCGCAATCGCAGACCACCGCCGCCCAGCGCGCCCGCCAGACGATTGACCGCTGTGCCGCCATGATCGCCCAGAACTATGACAATGACCTCGCCCAAGCGCGCACGTTGCTGGCGGATTTGCGCGATTTCTCGCAAGATGACCGCTATCGTTCGGTGGTGGGAGAACTCTTGGCGCGTTATATGGAGCGTGCCGAATTTTCATTGGAAGATGGCGACTTGACCGAGACCGAGACTTGGCTGGCGGCCATGCGCGAAGAGCCGTTCCGAATCTTGGGGCGGCGCGCCGAGATGCACCGTCTGGAGTCGATTTTGCGGCGCACCCGTCAAGGCAACCGCGTCAGGATTGCGGTGTTAGTGAGCGGAATCATAATCATCTTGGCGGCGACGGCCATCTTGACCCGCGATGTTTGGCAGCCGATTTTGAACCCGCCGCCGACCTTCACCCCGACCATCACCTTGACGCCCAGCATCACACCGACGGCCACTGAGACGGCCACCGCCACCGCGACTCCGACGGCCAGCGACACCCCAACGGCGACGGCGACGACCACCCATACGTCAACCGCGACCCACACGCCGACGGCCACCGCCACCTTTACGCCGACGGCCACCCCCACCGATACCGCGACAGTGACCAGTACGCCGACGGTCACGCTGACCCCGGCCAACTTGTGCCAAGCCCTCATCACCAATCAGAGTGGTTCGCGGGTTCGCAGTCGCCCCAGCACCTCGGCCTCGCAGACCGGGACGCTGAATTTCGCCCAACCAGTCAATGTGATTGAAATGCAATTGGGCATCGACGACGGGCGGACGTGGTATTTCGTGCGCGCACAGGTCGATAATGTCGAGGTACAGGGTTGGGTGCGCGATGAAAACCTCACCGCGCAGGCGGGTCAGAATTGCCCGACGCTAACGCCCTAATTCGTATCAGACCAGATTTATTGTTGATTGATGGCGGGCGCGCAAGCGTCGCCCCTACGAAATTTCTGGTGATGTGCGTTCAGAATCGCATCACCGGATGTCCTGTAGGGGCGAGACTTGTCCGCCCGCTCAATATTCAAACGGCCTCTAAGGTCAAAATTGCCCGACGCTAAAGCCATAATTCGTATCAGACCAGATTTATTGTTGATTGATGGTGGGCGCGCAAGCGTCGCCCCTACGAAATTTCTGGTGATGTGCGTTCAGAATCGCATCACCGG
>Ga0105044_10013864_pt1 | contig 10929 bp, 8 predicted proteins | sample MAT01_FD_78092 | JGI IMG/M metagenome (GOLD analysis project Ga0105044, IMG submission 78092) | Freshwater microbial communities from Lake Fryxell liftoff mats and glacier meltwater in Antarctica - MAT-01 | ecosystem: Environmental > Aquatic > Freshwater > Ice > Liftoff microbial mat | place... | reverse complement strand
TTGCCTAGGGTCTGTTTCCATGGCACAAGTTAAAGTAATCGACCGCGACGCCGCCTCGACTGTCATCAGTGCTGGTGCAGACGGGCAGCAGGTAACCATCCCACACCTGCTTCCGATCATGCCTATCCGCAACATCGTAATATTCCCCGGTGCGGTTAGTTCGTTGAATGTCGGGCGACGCAAGTCCAAGAATCTGCTCGAAGTCGTGATGCCCGGCGAAAAGCTCATCGGCGTGATCACCCAGCGGAGTGGTGAAGTCGAAGAACCCAGCCAGGGGGACCTCCACGCAGTGGGCGTCGTGTGCTCGATCCTCAAGCTCTACAAGCTTCCGGACGGAAATCAGTCGATCATCGTCAGCGGCTTGGCGCGGTTTAAGATCGACTCCGTCACCCAGGAGGACCCCTACCTTCTCGGCCAGGTCACCGTTCTCGAAGACCTTCTCCTCCCCACGAGCGATGGGGGCGTTTCCACCGCCGAGCTCGACGCCCTCATCGCCTCCGTCCGCCAGCAGGCCAACCGCGTCATCGAGCTCTCCCCCAACACCCCCGACGAAGCCGCCCAAATGCTCGCGACCATCCAGTCGCCCGGCGCGCTCTCCGACATCCTCGCCGCCAACCTGCACGCCGACGCCAATGACAAACAGGCGCTGCTCGAAGAACTCAACGTCGTTAAGCGACTGCGCATGGTCGGCGGAAAGCTCGCCACCCACCTCGACGTCTTGGAACTCCAGAACAAGATTCAAAGTCAGGTCAAGGAGAACATCGACAAGTCCCAGCGTCGTTACTACCTCCAGGAGCAGCTCCGCGCCATCCGAAAGGAACTCGGCGAAGGTGAGAGCGGCGGGGAGTCGGAGGTCGAATCCCTGCGGCAGAAACTCACCGCCGCCCAGCCGTCCGAGATCGTGATGAAAGAGGCCGCGCGCGAACTCGCCCGCCTCGAATCCATCCCGCCGGCCTCCCCGGAGTACGGCGTCATCCGCACCTACCTCCAGATCCTCTCCGAACTGCCGTGGGCTACGCTCTCCGACGACAAGTTCGACCTCGTCGAAGCCCGCAATATCCTCGACCGCGACCACTTCGACCTCGACAAGGTCAAACGCCGAATCATCGAGTACCTCGCCGTCCGAAAGCTCATCTCCCTTCGCACAACCCCTTCCACCGAAGCCGGAGCGATCCTCTGTTTCGTCGGACCGCCCGGCGTCGGCAAGACCTCCCTCGGCAAGTCCATCGCCGAAGCCATGGGGCGAAAGTTCATCCGCGTCGCCCTCGGCGGCGTCCGCGATGAAGCCGACATCCGCGGACACCGCCGCACCTACATCGGAGCCATGCCCGGCCGGATCATCGCCGAGCTCCGCAAAGCCGGCACGCGAAACCCCGTGATGATGCTCGACGAGATCGACAAGCTCGGAAACGACTTCCGCGGCGACCCGTCGGCTGCCCTGCTCGAAGTACTAGACCCCGCCCAAAACCACACATTCACCGACCACTATCTCGACGTGCCTTTTGATCTTTCGAAGGTGTTGTTCATCGCAACGAGCAACTCGATGGATCCGGTTCCCGGCCCGTTGCGCGACCGCATGGAGGTCATCGAAATCCCCGGATATACGGATGCGGACAAGCTCGCCATCGCGTTGAAGTACCTCGCTCCCCGGCAGCTCGACGCCAACGGCCTCTCCGTTGAGCAGGCGCATTTCAAGGACGACGCGCTGCAACTGATCATCGAGTCTTACACCCGGGAAGCCGGCGTACGTTCGTTGGAGCGGAACATCGGCTCGGTCGCCCGTGCCATCGCCGCCGAAATCGTCCAAAGCTGGCCCGTCGAGACCGCTACCACGCCCTCCGACGGTCCCGCCCCTGCGTCACGACCGGCGCTGATCGTTGACAAAAAGTACGTCTCCAAGGCTCTCGGGGCCGTGCGGTTCGAGCCCGAGTTGGCGTCTCGGACGAGCGTGCCGGGGGTGGCCACCGGCTTGGCGTACACGCCGGTGGGTGGGGAGATTCTGTTCATCGAGGCATCGAGCTTTTCGGGCAAGGGGAACATCACGCTCACGGGTCAGATCGGCGACGTGATGAAGGAGTCGGCGACGGCTGCCTTTACGCTGATCCGGTCGCGGTCGAAGGACCTTGGGATCGCCGCCCATTTGCTCAGCGAGTGCGACTTTCACATTCACGTTCCGGCCGGTGCCGTCCCGAAGGACGGCCCGTCGGCGGGCGTCGCGATGTTCACGGCTCTGGCGTCGCTATTGACGCGCCGCCCGGTCAAGCACGACGTCGCGATGACCGGCGAGATCACACTCCGCGGATTGGTGCTGCCCATCGGGGGGCTGAAGGAAAAAGTCCTCGCCGCCGCCCGGGCGGGCATCCGAGAGGTCATCATCCCCAAGCGAAACGAGAAGGACATGTCGGATATTCCGCCGGAAATTCGGAAGTCGCTGAAGTTCCATCTTGTAAACGACGTTACGGAAGTGCTGAAGCACGCCTTGGGTGTTCGGCTTGCCGGCGAAGAGGGCAAGCGGAAGGCAAAACCGCGAAAATTGACGAAGTCAACCCGCAAGTAATTTTGTTCTTCGAATCTCGTCCTTGGTCAGCACGTCCGAGAATCGTTGGTATCGGAAAACACTTGAACGATTTGTTCCGTTAGTCCTTCATCCGCCCTGATATTCCTCCCGATGCTCAGTTTAGGTATTGTGGAATTAACTCTCCCCGAAGCGTAGGTTGTGTCAAAGAGTGGGCGCTCGAAAGAGCGCGTTGATTCCAGTGATCTCAATGAGCGATTCATGCCTGAAGTGAACCTTCCGCTAACGATTCAGCCGGTCAAGAAGTGGGTCGTCGTCGAGTTCCGGACGGCCTCTTTGATGGACCCCTTGGAGCTGCAGGCCATCGGCGATGCCCTATACCACCTGATCGACGCACAGGACAAGCGATTGATCATTCTCGACTTCTCCCGAGTCGAGTTCCTCTCGTCTCAAGCGATCGGGATTTTGCTCACGATGAACAAGAAGCTCAAAGCGCTTCCGCAGTCCCAGCTGGTGCTGTGCGGAGTCGGAGTGCGACTGACGGAACTGCTGCGGATCACTCGATTGGACAAGATCCTGACGATCCGTCCGTCGCAGAAGGAAGCCATCGAAATTGTGCAAGCGCTGTAATCCCGGCTGCCCACCCCCACACGCCATGTCACCTGTCGAGCTTCTCGCCGAAGCCGAGAAACTCCTCGCCCAACGGAACTACGCCGCAGCGGAAACCGGATTCAGCGCGATCCTCAAATCACACCCGCGGCACGCCCGGGCGGCCGGCGGGCTGGGCGTCTGCCTGTTTGTCCGCCGGGACTTTTCCGGCGCAATCCGGGCGTTTAGAAATGCCGTAAAACTCGAACCGGGCAATGGTGTGTACTGGACGCAACTTGCCGAGGCGCAAAAGGCGGCGGGGGAGAAGCGTTCGGCGCTGCGGTCGTATGAGGAGGCGATGCGGCTGCTCCCGCGCGACTCGCGCCTGCCGACCAACGCGGGGTCGCTGGCGTTTGAGCTGGGGGATGTCGAGGAGGCACTTGGCCTGACGCGTCGTGCGCTAAAGTTGGACCCGAATGACCTGCTCGCGCTGAGAAACCTTGCGTCGATGGCGGCAAAGTCGGGCGACCCAGCTGAAGCGCTGTCGGCGGCGCGGACCCTCGCCGCGCGGGCGGCTGTCCCCCCGACGGTTACGGTCGCGACGCAGTTGCACCTGTTGGGTAATGCGCTGACGATGAACGGAGCCACGGACGAGGGGATCTCCACACTCCAACGCGCCTTGGAGGAAGCGCCGGCCGACGCGGACATCCGACATTCGCTCGCGCTGGCGCATCTGGCGGGGGGGGACTACGGGCGCGGGTTCGCGTTACTCCCGGCCCGCTTCGACCTGCCCGGTTACGCCGAAAGTGCAGTGGCCAAGTCCGACCAGCCAAGGTGGGACGGCAGTGACCCCTCGGGCAAGCGGGTGATGGTGCAGTGTGAGCAGGGCGCGGGCGATGCGGTGCAGTTTTGCCGATACCTTCCGGAACTCGCGCGGCGCGGCGCGACGGTATTGGTGGCGTGCGGCAAACCCCTCGTTGGGCTGATGCGAACCGTGGAGGGGGTATCGGGGGTGTTCGACGGACCGTGCGGGCATGACGTAACGGTGCCGATGATGGACCTTCCACTTCGACTTGGGCTAACGGGCGGGTCCGCGGAGTGGACGGGTCCGTACATCGCGGCGGGACCAGCGCGGACTGCGGAGCTGCGGACCGCCGTCAGCGCCAAGGCGGCAGGGCGCACAACCGTCGCGCTCTGCTGGTCGGGCAACCCCGACCAGCCGGTGAACCGTCGAAGGTCGGTCCCGACTTCACTCCTCGGTACCCTCAAGCTTGATGGGGTCTGCTTCGTCTCTGCTCAAAAGGTGCCCCCACCGGGACAGGGTCCACCAAAGGGGCTCATCGAGCTCGACCCCACGCCGGAACTGGAGAACTTTGCCGATACGGCGGCGCTGCTGGCTGGGGTCGATTTGGTGGTGACGACCGACACCTCGGTGGCGCACCTAGCCGGGGCGATGGGGTTGCCGGCGTGGGTGCTGTTGCACCACCCCGCGCCGCACTGGCCGTACGGGGCGACGGGGGAGCGAACGGCTTGGTACCCCACGCTGCGCCTCTTCCGCCAGCGGACGTACGGCGACTGGGGGCCGGTGCTGCAGGATGTGCGGCGACGACTTGGGGAACACTTGCGGGCGTGAGTTGGTACACTACCCCCCATGAAATACGGATTCGGACTCATCGTACTTCTGATGGGCGTGGCACTGCTGCTGTACCTGCAAGCCGAGAGCGCCACGACCGTCATCACCGCCTCCAAACCCGCCCGGGAGACCGCCGAGCGCGTCGCCGGGGTCGGTATGAAAGAATCGTTCAAGGTCAGCGAGGTCGAAGCCAACGGCAAGGTCACCGCGCTGGAAATCACGGAGCTCGACCCCGAAGGCCCGCTGGCCAAGATGTACGCGCTGAAGGTGGGCGACAAGGTGATCGAGGTTGGCCCGTTTTCCATCCGCGACACGGACGTTGAGATGCTCAAGGCACAACTCCTGGAAACCGGAGCCCGCCAGCATAAGCTCGTCGTGCTCCGAGACGGGGAGAAGGTCGAACTGGCATTCATCGAGCAAGGCGGCAAGCCTCGCTTGCCCGGTGGGAACCTCAATCCCGTCGCCATTCCGCTACACTGATCGGCTGGCGGATTGAGGTCTTGTCGTGGGGAGGACAGGCGCGGCGCACCGTGCCCCGGCAAGACGGCGTAGGGTGATGGGGAGTGTTTTCGATATGACGCCAGCGGCGAGGTTTAAGCTTTGGAAGTGGGCAATGGCGGCGTGGCTGGGCATGTGGGCCGTGTGGCTGACGGTGCTGTCGCCGGGCGAGGGACTCGGATCGACGGCGGTGCTGGTCGTCGGGTGGGTCGCGGTGGGAGCGATGGGTTTGGGTATCGTCGCACTGCTGCGAACGACCCCAGCCGACGCGATCGTGCTGCCGCGGGAGAACTCCGAGCGGACGCTGCTTCTGCTGACGGCGGCGCTGTTGTGCGCGGCGCTCATTCTGGTCGAACCGTTTCTCGCCACCGATCACAACCGGTACCTCGCCGAGGGTCGAATGTGGCTGAGCGGCGTGTCGCCATACCGATTTAGCCCGGCTGAGCACCTCGGAGAAGACTTGGCTCGGGCGAGGGGGGTGAATCACCCCGACCTGCCGTCGCTGTATCCGCCGGTGGCGCAGGCGGTGTTCGTGCTGACGACTCCCGGGGGGCTTGCTCTGTTGCGTTTTGCCGCGGCGATTGCCGCGGTGGCGGGGGCGTGGCTGCTGCTGCGACTGCTTCGGGAGCGGGGGCGTTCGGCGTGGTGGGCGGCGCCGGTTGTGCTCGGGCCGGTGTGGATCATCGAGACGGCCGGCACGCCGCACGTCGACATCTTCGGCGTGTGCCTCATGCTCGCGGCGCTGCTGCTCTGGACACGCGGTCGCGACGTTCTTGCGGGTCTGGCGCTGGGCCTCGCCTGCGGGGTCAAGCCCCACGTCATCCTCGCGCTTCCGTTTCTCGCGCGCCGCGCGCCGCTGGCAACCCTCGCCGGGTTCGCACTCGCTGCGATCCCGCAGGCGGCGGCCCTCACCTACCAAGGCGGATGGGCCGGATTCCTCGCCACCTCTGGCCTTTACGCCACCAGTTGGGAAGCCAACGGGTCGCTCTTCGAGTTTCTCAAGTCCCTGGCGTGGCTGGGCGACGACCCGCACACGATCGACCGACTGAAGGACGTCGGCAGACTCTCCGGGGCGTTGTCGGTGGTGTTGGCGGGCTGGCTGCTGTGGCGATATCGGGCCGGCCCGGTTGTGGCGGCGTACGTCCTGCAGGGGCTGCTGCTGTTGACGTCGCCGGTGGTTTATCCGTGGTACGTGTTGTGGGTGCTGCCACTGGCGGCGCTGGTGCCTGCCGGTAGCGGCGGCACGGCGGGGCTGGTGGCGGGGGCGACGGTGGGGCTGAGCTACCTGCTCGGGCGACTCGGGCAGGGGTGGACGCTGCCCGCGTGGGCGTTGTGGCTGGAGTGGGGGCCGGTGTACGTCGCGGTGCTGCTCACGTTGGTCCGGTCGATGAGCTCGTCGGGTGGGGCTGGCGCTCGCGTGGAAAATCCCGGGGGCGCGGGTCATTCGCCCGCCGCGCCGATAGCATCGGACAGTGTCTGAATCCAACCAGTCTCGTCCGCGGGTGGTCGTCACGGGTGTGGGTGTCGTCGCGCCCAACGGGATCGGCGCCCGAGCCTTCCACGACGCCAATGTCGCCTGCGTATCCGGACTCTCGCGTACTTCCTTCCCCGAGCACCCGCACTTAAAAACCAGCACCGTCGCCGCCTGCACTGCATTCCGCCCGGAGGACCACCTCGACGCCGGCGAGCTCAAACGCGTACCCCGGATGATCCCGATGGCCATCGCCGCCTCGCGCGAAGCCCTCGCCATGGCCGGACTCGACATCGCCCCGGACGACATAGAATTGCAGCGGTCCATCGGCGTCGCCCTCGGCACCGGCGGCGGCGGCTTGGCGTTCGTCGAGGACCAGTACAAAGACTTCTTCCAGCGCGGCAAGGGCTCGCTGTACTCCATCACCGCCGGCACGCACGGCAACCTCTCCTCCGAGCTGTCGATCCAGCTCCGTCTGAGGGGCCTTTCCCATGTGCTCTCCACCGGCTGTACGAGCAGCACCGACGCCATCGGCTATGCGATGATGCTGCTGCGGTCCGGCGCGATGCCCCGGATGCTCGTCGGCGGGGCCGACTCGCCCATTGCCCCGGGCATTCTCACCGCCTTCGAGCGGATGCGCGTCGTCTCGACCCACTTCCACGAAAACCCCGCCCACGCCTCCCGACCCTTCCAGCCGGACCGCGACGGGTTCGTCCTCGGCGAGGGCGCCTGGATGTTCATTGTGGAAACCGAAGCAGTCGCCCGCGCCCGCGGAGCCACGATCCTCGCCGAGTTCGCCGGATACGCCTCCACCTGCGATGCCTTCCACCGTGTGCAGATCCACCCCGAGGTCGTCGAACCCGCCCGCGCGATCCGAATGGCGCTGGACGACGCCCGCGCCACCCCGGAGGATGTCGGCTACGTCAACCTCCACGGCACCAGCACCGATCTTAACGACCGCCTCGAAACCGCAGCCGTAAAACGCGCCCTCGGCGACCACGCCCGGCGGATACCCATGTCCTCGACCAAAAGCCTCATCGGCCACCCCCAAGGGGCCTGCGGGGCAGCCGGCGTCGCCGCCACCGTCCTTTCCCTCCGCTCGGGCTTTCTTCACCCCACCGCCAACCAGCTCGCCCGCGACGAGCACTGCGACCTCGACTACATCCCCAACACCGCGCGTGCCGGACGCCCACGCGTCGCGCTCTGCAACTGCATCGCCTTCGGAAGCAAGAACTCCGCACTCGTCGTCCGCGCCTGGGACGCATAGCCCCCGCGCAAGTTCCGCCCCGCAGCACTACGCTTGCCGCATGACCCGTGCTTATCGCGTGACCCGTTCCGCAATCCCCGCCCTCGCGCTGCTCCTCGCCTCCTCCGCCCACGCCCAACCCGGAAGCACCTCGGCGCTGCTCAACCAAGCTCTGGACAAACCCGTCACCCTCGAAATCAACGCCGTGCTCCCCAGAGTCATGCGCGAAATCGCCGACAGCACCGGCGTCCGCATCGAAGCCGACCCCGCCATCTGGGACATGCTCCCATGGGGCGAGGAAACCGAAATCAAAGCCAGCATCTCCAACCGCACACTCCGCGAATCCCTGGCCGCCATAACACGATCCCTCGGACTGACCTTCGTCCTCCGCGAAAACGCCGTCGCCCTCCTGCCAACCCCCGCCCTCGCCCGCATGGGCAAACGCGCCACCCTCCAGGAAGTCGAGCTCCTCAACCTCCTCGCTGCAAACCCCTTCCGCGCCGACAACGCACGACCCACCCTGCGACAAATTCTCGAAGCCGTCGACGCCCAACTGATGTCCATCAAAGCCGACTTCGTCGTCGAAAACCGCGCCCCGCAGGGACAGCTCCAAGAAACGCTCATCCCCCTCCCCCGCAACGCCTCCCTCGCCGACGCCCTCGAAGCCATCGCCCGGTCCACCGGTATGACCTGGATCCCCATCGGAAAAACCGTCGTCGTCCTCCCGAAGGAAGACCAAATCCGCGCCATCCTGCAAAAGCCCGTCACGCTCAACCTCCGCGGCGACGACGTCGGGCAGGTCCTTCTGGACCTCTCGCGGCAAACGGGAGTGCCCTTCGCAATCGAACCCGGAGCGGTGCAACGCGTGCCGCCGGAGTTCCGATCCGTCCGACTGTCGGTGGACAACGCCCCGGTCCAGCAAATCCTTGAAAGCCTCGCCGCAACGACCGGGCTGGGTTACGTCGTATCCGACAAAGTCAGCGCCGCCGGTCCGGGCGGCGGGGGGGGTGGCGTGTATATCTGGAACAACTCGCCGATTCCGTTCCCCCCCCCGATGGCCGCTGACCGGCCCGCCCCGGCGCGAATAAGCCTGCTCATCCCGCTAACGGACGGAACACAGCTCGTCCTCCCCGAAAGCGACCTCCCGGAAGACGTGCAACAGTTCCTTCGACAAAAGCGCGACGCAGAGGTGGAACGCCTCCGCGGCCAGATGAAAAAGGAAAACTTTACCCCCACCACCCGCCCCGCCGAACGCCGCGAAGACCTCTAGCAATCTCTACGATTCACCCGGGTGCGACGAGATGGCACTTGCGTTGACGACCTCCGCGCGTCACGCTCTACCTTTTACAAACGCGGAGCAAATCATGGACCGACGCGAACTACTGGCAGACTATCGTTCCGACGGAATGCAACACATCGAGATCATCGCCCGCCGGCGAGCTCACATCGGCACGAAGGCGACCGATGACGGACTCGAGCCCGAGGCCACCTTCCATACCACCTCGATTGATGTCCTCGAGAACGGGCACCTGATTTCGTCACTTCCCCTCAAGCATCCGTTGTCCAGCTTCTCACAGTCGGACACCGAACGGCTCATGGGCGAGATCAACGCCCTGAAGGACTCCCACGCATCCGCCCGCGAAGTGGTGGGCGAACTGCACACGCTCCTCGGGTGAGTCAATTCCCCCAACGTACTGGCGGGTTTGCCTGTTATTGCGTTCACTTTGCTGTCGAGGGCGAGGAAAACATCAAATCAATTCACGGATGGTTACCAATAAAGTTGGCTGTATTTAACGTTGTGCGAACTCTTTACTGGATGACCCGATCGAGCGTGCTGCAGCCGAACCGAACTTCGATTCCGCCGATAGTGATAGAACCGACCACGGGGTGGTGGGTTCTGCCGGCGACAGTTGTAATCGTCTGCCTGTTGGTCGGAGCGTGGTACCCTTACGATGCGATCTCGGAGCGTGGGATCATCGAGGTCGGGTCAGCCGTCTTGTGGGGAGTGGGTGCCCTCTCGGCCGGTGTTTTTGCGATCAAATCCCGACCGCGGGACAGGACGATTCAGCTTTGGCTGCTGCTGATGGGTTTGTTGTGTGGTGCAAGGGAGCTTGATCTACAACTATGGCTTAACCCCTCGCGCATCGGCGAACTCGGTGTTCGGTTTCGTATCGACTGGTGGCTTGGCGGGAGTGTTCCACTGAACATCAAATTGGGGTGGGCCATCATATTTGCCACCATCGGTGCGCTGGTTTACACCGCCGTTCGAAAGACTGTGGCGGAGTTCAAAAACGACACGAGCCCCGCTCGGGCGGTTCCTCTCGGAAAAAACCCAGCCGTCGCCCTCATTGCGCTAACGGCATTTCTCCTCTTTCTCGGGTGGGTCAGCGACGACATGCTTCGAGGACTATTACACTCTATTTGGGGTGCGATGTGGGAGGAGTCGGTCGAGTTTGTGGGTGCGGCAACATTTGTGACTGCCCCGGCAGCCGCGTACCGAGTGGCTGGATCCACGAGCCCGGGGGAATCCCACGCGTTGCGTTGATCATTCCCTGAACCTGCACGGAACTTCGAGTGCGGACTAGGCGAGGCACATCACGGCGTCAGCGAGGAGGATTCTGCCGATGGCGTCCAATCTGCCGGCGTTCTGGGCGAGGGCACCGTGCAGCAGCAACTCGGCGAGGGGGAGGGTTTGGTCGCTGCGGCAGAACGCGTGGATGGCCCAGGGCTGGCTGGTGGCGTGGTCGGGCTGGGTTTCCTCGGTGTGGAACCGGGCGGCGCGGTCGGCTGCGGCAAGCAGGGCGGCGTCTGCTGTGTGGGCGGCGCGGGTGGCGACGGCGTGAAGCACGACGAGCTCGTCGTACCAGTGCAAATCGGGGGAGTCGTATCGACCGGCGGGAAAGAACTCGCCGGTGGGCCGCTGGCGGAGAAGCAGGTCTTGAAATACCCGGGTCGGTTGGCCGGTGGCGGCCAGAGTC
>Ga0105044_10013862_pt1 | contig 10930 bp, 11 predicted proteins | sample MAT01_FD_78092 | JGI IMG/M metagenome (GOLD analysis project Ga0105044, IMG submission 78092) | Freshwater microbial communities from Lake Fryxell liftoff mats and glacier meltwater in Antarctica - MAT-01 | ecosystem: Environmental > Aquatic > Freshwater > Ice > Liftoff microbial mat | place... | reverse complement strand
CTGGCCAGACTCGTCCATGCTATTAAAGATTTTTTGCGGCATATTAATTCAGCCTTTCGTGTAAACCTTGCTCACTCGGCTCAGTTGGCTCACGAGATCAAAACGCCATTGACGATTATTCGAAACGAGCTAGAGCGAATGCGTCCTGAGCTAGCAAATTCTCATATCCGTCCCGTCGATGGATTGATCAATGAGGTCGATCAATTGGCAATATTTGTTGATCGTTACCTTTCGTGGGGTGAAAGCATTAACCGGCCAATTTCCTCTACTGAAATTCATGCGATTCATTTGGATAAATTTATTCCAGAACTCATTGAGAGGTGGAAATCGCTTTCACACGGCCGAGTCGAAGTCGAAATTTTAGAACCATTGATGATATTTTCCAATTCCTCGGATCTAGAACATATTCTTCTCAATTTGATTCAGAATGCGCTCAAATATTCCAATGACGACAAGAAAGTTCGCATCAGAGTTTCAAAGGGATGTCTTAGCGTTATCGACGAGGGGCCAGGAATTCCCGAGTCAGTCATCAACAAGCTCGGCCTTCCTTTTAATTTGGGTCCAATGTCTTCCAAAGGAATTGGACTTGGACTTTCGCTTGTTCATTTGATCTGTCGAAAATACAATTGGAAGCTGGATCTCAAATCGACCTCGAATGGGTCCGAAGCCTCGCTGGAATTTCCTATTGTTTAAGGAGGTTTAAAAAGAATCCAGATTCCCATAAGTATGAAAAGTCCACCGGCCCCGTAGCGTAGAACGGCGGGTGTCAAATAGTCGCTGAGTATACGACCGGCGATGAATCCCAATATTCCCGCAAATGCGAGACCGAGGACAACGGCCACCGCCACTTCCCAAGCGCCTTTCGAGTGAGCTGAAGCGGCCATGGCTGCGAGTTGAGTTTTATCTCCGAATTCGGCGATGAATAGAGTGATGAAGGTTGTCGCGAAAAGCTTCCAATCCATGCGCCTAATCTAAACGTAAACGTCATCTAAATTGAAGAAATATGATTTGTTTGCCCCCCCCCATTCAGTGAAAGAATAGTCGCATGACCAAGTCTGATGATAAGAATGAGTTTTTCCCCAAGGGTGCGCTGGCTTTTTTCGTTTCGATGATTGTTTTTTATGCGGCTCTTTGGTTTGGCCTTTATTTCTTAATGTTGGCGAGGAAGTAGCCAGTGCAAATTCATTGGACTGAGAAGCTCGTTGCAGTCATTGCGTCTGGTTTGCTGCTTTCTTTTTTGGCTGCACTCATTGCTGGCTACTATTTTTATGATTTGGATGTGGCCGATTGCGTTACAGATGTTCCACTGTTTTCAAAAGGCGAGGTTCATCAGATTTTTGATCCGACCAATTACCGCTCCAAATACGAAGTAAAGGTCGTAGCGAAGATGTGGACATTTGACCCACCCGTCATCGAAGTGGTTGCCGGAAGTGACATAGATTTTTATCTGACAAGCACCGATGTGATTCACGGGGTCATTATTCAAGGAACCAATGTGAATTTGATGGCGGTTCCAGGCGTGGTGAATTTTGCTCGATTGAGTTTTGATCAACCAGGGGAGTATTCATTTCTGTGCCATGAGTACTGCGGATCTGGGCATCAGTCGATGGCTGGCAAATTCGTCGTCAAATCGAACGAAGGCGTCTATCGACCAGGTGACATCGCCACGGCTCCAGTTGCAATTTCGTCTGCGGCGTTGGCGGGAAGGGCGTTGCTCGATAAGAATGGATGTCTTGCCTGTCACAGTCTCGACGGAACCCCTATTCTTGCGCCAACCTTCAAAGGAATTTTTGGTCGAACTCAGTCGTTGTCGGATGGATCCAATATTGTGATTGATGAGGCCTACTTGAAGGACTCGATTCTTCATCCGACTGCAAAGATGGTGAAGGGATATCAGCCCTTGATGCCACAAATGAATATCCCCGAATCGGATCTGCAGGCCATCGTTGACTATCTTAAAAGTATGAAAGTAGGAACTCCATGAATTTTGTCCCACTGAGTCTGTCAAAGAGCGATAGGAACCTCCTTCTTGTTCAGATCGTTTTCCCTGTGAGTCTTTTGATTTTGGGAATCTATCATGGATTTATTCAGGTTCTCTATCGGGCTGGGATCATTCAGAGTCAAAGCTTCCTTGGCCTCGATTACTATCAAGGCCTCACTCTTCACGGTGTCATTAACGCCATTGTATTCACCACCTTTTTTGCGGTCGGGTTTGGAAATGCTCTTATTCTCTACTATCTCCGCAGCGGGCTCTGTCGAACGACTGCTTGGGTAGGAAACATCATGATGTTAGTGGGAACTCTTCTTGCCGCCGCCATCATTTTGGCTGGCAAAGCGAATATTCTCTATACGTTCTACCCGCCTCTTAAGGGCCACCCGTTATTTTACATTGGTGCGGTTCTCCTGGTGATTGGTTCTTGGGTTTCGTTTTTTAATTGGATTCCACCTTATTTGAAGTGGCGGCGAGAGAATCCAGGCAAAAAGACGCCCATGGCAATTCTTGGCATTTTTGCATCGTTCATTGTTTGGTTCATTGCAACGCTTCCGCTTGCGTTTGAAGTTCTCGTACTTCTTTTGCCGTGGAGTTTGGGATGGACAGATGAAGTGAATGTAACATTGGCCCGAACACTTTTTTGGTTCTTTGGGCATCCACTTGTGTATTTTTGGCTTCTTCCTGCCTACACGATGTACTACGCCATGCTCCCCAAAATTGCGGGCGGGAAGCTCTACTCTGATTTTGCGGGTCGTCTGGCTTTTATGCTTTTCATTTTGCTTTCGTGTCCCATTGGGCTCCACCATCAGTATTCAGATCCGGGCATTCAGAGTTCGTGGAAATGGTTTCATGGAATTCTGACGTTTTGTGTAGCTCTTCCTTCTTTCATTACAGCATTTACCTTGGCCGCATCGATGGAAATTGGAGCCAGAAGTCGTGGAGGCAAAGGCCTCTTCGCTTGGTGGGCTAAACTTCCTCATTGGAATTCTAAGGGAGATCAATGGCTTTTTCCTTACCTCTTCTTGGGGCTCATCCTGTTTTTGTTTGGTGGAATTACAGGGATCATCAATGCTTCCGCCGCCATGAATGGCTTGATTCACAATACTTCTTGGGTTCCAGCGCATTTTCACACGACTCTCGGTGGCCCCGTGTTTTTAGCATTCATTGCCATGAGTCTTTGGATGGTGGTCAAAATTCTTGGAAAGCCCGTTCGATATCCACGACTCAATCTTTCTGTTCCTTATCTTTGGATATTAGGTGTTGTCTTCTTCTCGACGGGGATGTCGGTGACAGGACTTATGGGGGAGCCAAGGCGAACCAATATGGGCATGACGTTTACGAATCCCGAATCACCGTTGTTTCATGAAGGATGGAAGTTTATTTCCCATTTTGTCGTGATTGGCGGGACCATCATGTTTCTCTCGATGATCGCCTATTTCATTGTTTTCTTCGGCACGCTTTTTTCGTCGAAAACCGAAGATGATCGTCTGGATTTTCCAAATGCAGAGCCATTCCATGATGAAAATATTTCGTGGGTTCAGAATTTTAAACCCTGGCTTGTGGCAACCGCGCTTGTTCTAGCAGTCGCTTATACAATTCCGTTGTTGGAGGTTTATAAGGGCACGAAGAAGGGCGCACCGGCCTATAGCCCTGACAATCCGATTCCTCTTCGAGATCAAAAGTGATCGCGATTGGATTGTACTTTTTTCTGGTCGCTCAAATTAAACTTGGCGGGCTTGAACTTCGAACATCCAACGGGAGCTTAAATTGGTCTGAGTTAGAGTCGAAAAAATTTATTTTGGCTCCCTTTTTTTCTCACTGCGGGGCAACTTGCAGTGTTCTCATCCCGGAGCTTCGAAATGCGCTTTCAGAAGAGGGAATCGACTGGCAGGTTCTGGCTGTATCGATGGACTCCGAGGACGATGCATCTGATTTCGAAGATTTTAGAAATCGGTTTTCACTGCCGAAGACTTGGATCTTTGCATCGGGATCAGGCCTACAGCTAAAGCAGCTCTTCACAAAACTGGATTTTGGATATCAAGAAACATCTCCCAGGCAGTTTGTGCATCCGGCAATTCTTTATATTTTTGACCCCGGCCTTGAGCTTTCTGCTCAGTTGATGGGATTAAACGTCCGAAAGGAGCTTCGCTCGATTTCAGCCAGAAAATTGCCGCCTTGGATCGTAGGCATTTTACTCGTTCTCTGTCTTTCTGCCTCTTGTGGGCTTGTCGTCTTCTTGCTTTCAAAGCTTAAGGCTCGATAGAATGCCCCTCGATGATTTGGAATGTCTCTCCTGAAATTTTGTCTCTAGGCCCTCTGACGCTTCGATGGTATGGTATCCTTTTTGCCACTGGATTCGTACTTTGTTACGTATATCTGCGGCGGGTTTTTGCCAAAGAAAAGAAGCCCATCGAGGGCCTTGATGAGCTTTTAATTTATGTGGTGATCGGCACCATTGCGGGCGCACGGTTAGGACATTGTCTCTTCTATGAGCCTATGAGGTATCTTGAGAATCCGATTGAAATTCTTTTCGTCTGGAATGGCGGCCTCGCGAGTCATGGTGGAGCCATCGGAATTTTGACTTCGATTTACCTTTTTTCCAGGAAGCGAAAGAAATTTCCGTTTTTGTGGTCGACCGATCGTGTTTGTATCACGGTTCCAATGGCCGGAGCCTGTGTTCGTCTAGGGAATTTAATGAACTCCGAGATTCTCGGCCGACCTACCGACGGGCCATGGGGTGTCATTTTCCAGCGCGTCGACAGTATTCCTCGGCATCCCGCGCAGCTCTACGAATCGATATGCTATGTATTTATTTTTATCGTTCTTCATTTTTATTACCGCGCTCGGGGGGTGAAGACGGCTCCTGGTTCCATTTTGGGTCTGATGCTCATTTTAATTTTCGCGTCTCGATTTTTTGTGGAATTCATTAAAGAGAATCAAGTGGGGTTTGAGTCGGATTTACCTCTCAATATGGGGCAGATCTTGAGTATTCCCGCTGTCGCACTTGGGGTATGGATCTTTATGCGTTCGAAAAGGGAATCCGTCGGATGATTTTTCGCCAACTCTTTGATCATGAGTCGAGCACCTATACGTACTTAGTGGGCGACGAGAAATCAAAAGAGGCAGTATTAATTGATCCTGTGCGTGAGCATATTGGCCGAGACTCAAAGCTCGTCGAGGAATTGGGACTAAAATTAATTTACGCACTTGAAACTCATATTCACGCGGACCACATCACTGGAGGTGGTGAACTGAGATTGAGGACAGGCTGCAAGACAGCGGTTGGAAATTTGGCGAAGGTTCAGTGTGCAGACATCTATCTCAATGATGGTGACGAACTGAAACTTGGATCTCTGAGCTTGCGTGCATTAGCGACACCTGGGCATACCAATTCTTGTACGAGTTATTCTATGCCTGGATTTGTTTTTACGGGTGACTGTCTTTTGATTAGAGGATGCGGTCGAACCGATTTTCAAGAGGGATCTTCTGAGAAGCTTTTTCATAGTGTGCGTGAAAAGTTATTTAAACTTCCTGACGAAACTATCGTTTATCCTGCCCACGACTACAAAGGGATTGCTTGCACAAGTATCTTGGAGGAAAAGAAATTCAATCCAAGGCTTAATCTGGATTTAGATTTTAACGCCTTTAAGAAAATCATGAGCGAGTTAAAGTTGCCTCCCCCTAAACAAATTGAAAAGGCGGTACCCGCAAATCTGAACTGTGGTCAGGCAGGATGACTGCCCCTCAAAACCATTTCTTCTCTCTCACAACCGACCGAATTCTTGACTCGGTGGAGGCTGCGCTTGGAGGAAAATTAAAGGGGCAAAGATCTACGGGGAGAATATTGGCTCTCAATAGTCTAGAAAATCGGGTTCACGAGATAGAACTCGATTCAGGAGAGAAAATCGTATCCAAATTCTATCGGCCGGGACGCTGGACAAAAGCCCAGATTGCCGAGGAGCATTTATTTTTGGATAGGCTTTTGGCAGCCGAAATTCCTGTGGTCGCACCGCTGAGGCTTCAGTCGGATACAAGTATTGGCACGTCCCCCGATGGAATTTTCTTTGCGGTATTTCCCAAAGTTCGAGGGCGACTTTTGGATGAGCTTTCCACGACTCAATTGGAAACTCTTGGTCGATACGTTGGACGCATTCATCAAATGGGGAAAAAGTTTATAGTGAAGGAACGTTTAAAGCTCAGCACTCGAGTTTGGGGGCATGAGCCCTTGGATTTTCTTTTGAACTCAGATTTCTTGGACTCAACTTTTGCTCCTCACTACGAACGAGCGGTGGGGGATTTCTTAAGGATTGCTGATGATCGAATGATGGGAGTGCCGCTCCAGGCAGTTCACGGAGATTGTCATTTAGGAAATACATTATGGGAAGGAGAGAGCCCCTTTTTTCTGGATTTCGACGATATGATGGCTGCGCCTGCGGTTCAAGATATCTGGATGATCGTGAGGGGCCGCGATTCAGAAGCAGAAGAGCAAAGAAGAATTCTGTTATCCACCTATGAACAAATGTGCGAATTCGATTGGGCTCAGTTGAGTCTCATTGAAGTCTTAAGAGGACTTCGAATTATTCATTATTCCGCTTGGATTGGACGCCGCTTTGATGACCCCTCATTTCCAACAGCATTTCCTTCTTTTGGATCAGCCAGTTACTGGAGATCAGAGATCGAAGCGCTCGATGAAATTACTCAAATTCTTCAAACGGGGTAGGGTCTTAGAGCTTCAAAAATATCTCGCTCGATAGGAATGGGTTCCCCAAAAATTTCGGAGGCCAATATTTCTCCTGATAAAAATGCATAGAGGAGGCCTCGAGATCCCATACCCGCGCTCACATAAACTCCTGAATGCAATTCGCCAACCCACGGCAACTTATCGTCTGTCGTAGATCTAAATGCAACTCGGGAACTCACGACCTCGGCCGTTTCCATAGAAAGACTTGGAAATCTTTTGGAGATCATCGATCGAAGATCAAAATTCTCTTCAGGACGAATTGCAATATCCAAATTCTCTCGGTCATAAGTTGCGCCCACGCAGTGATATCCATTTCGTTGAGGAGAAATATACTTGTCAGCCATCAAAGTGCATTTCAGTTTTTGACTGTTGTGAGTTGAGCGCAGTGTCGCTATCTGCCCCCTATTGGGATTCATGGGAATCGCAGACTCATGATCGAGTTCCGAAGCCTCAGTAGAATTAGCTAGTACAAGAAAGGAATGACCATCATGCTTCCCAACAAAATCTGATTGCAGCTCCAATTGAATACTTTTTCGAGATTTCAGAATCTCTGCACAGAGTTCGCGAGGCTTTAGGGCGACTGCGTTCGAGAAATAGAGGGCTCTCTCAGCAATGTCTATTCCAGCAATTTGTGAAGCTTCTTGTGGATTAACCATCATCGCGATGGAGGGATCAAGTTTTGCCCACTCAAGACTTCTCTCAAATCTGTCTAAGTCCTTTGGTCTAGATGAAAACTGTAGCGCACCTCTTTGGCAAAAAACGTTTGGAAAATCTTGAATCAATTGTTGAACAAACATAAATGCTGCCAATGAAAATCTCGTCTGCATACTGGGCAGGGTCGTCATCACAGGAGCTCCAATTGCAATATCATTGCCCGATGCTCCTGAGCAAATCTCCGCGGCACGATCCACAATTTTTACGTTTGCACCTCGCTTTGAAAGCGCATACGCCGCGGCAATTCCGGATAGGCCTGCACCCACAACAACGAAAGATTGGGGTATTGAATTTTTCTTGGTATGTGGAGTCGATTTCAATTTCCCTTTCAGCATCTCTCGCTTTCTGCGAAAGCCTTTAATTTTCTCCACTTCGAAGCCGTTGGCTTCCATCGCACGCTTCACAAATACCGCTGAGGTATAAGTTGAGAATGTGGAGTCTTCACCGGAAAGTGATCGAATTGTTTGAAAAATCTCAGGCGACCACATCGCAGGATTTCTCTGAGGTGCGAAGCCGTCTAAAAACCATGCATCGACGCTCCGTGGAAATACAACAGACTTCAATTTCTGGTAAGCATCTCCAATGAGCAGACTGAGTGAGACTCCATCCTCAAACTGAAGGCGATGGATGCCTTCGGGAAGGGGGCCTGAATATTTTTGAAGGAATTTTTCTGACAAATCCGAAATTTCAGTCCAAGGCTGAAGCGCTCGTCGAATTTCAAGTTGGGAGAGGGGATGTTTTTCGCAGGAAATATAGTGAAGTCGTTGAGAATCTGAGCTTCTAGTTTCTTTCCAGATTTTCCATGTCGCCAAAAAATTTAAGCCCGTTCCGAATCCAAGCTCTCCAATGCAAAATCCTTCTGACTTCTGAAATCTCTCCCTCAGATTGTTCTGCTGCAAAAAAACGTATTGTGTTTCGGCCAAGCCGCCTTCGGCTGAATAGAACTTATCTTTATATTCAGGATTGAAGGGCGTGAATTCATCTGTCCATTCGATTTGCATCTGATAAGATCCCCTCGAGAGGTAGCCATGCTTTTATCACTTTTGGGTTCTTTCGCAATTTTAGGATCTGTTGGATCACTCTATGATTTAACGCTTACGGATATAGATGATCGTAGCGCTCCTCTTAAGCGTTATAAGGGGAAAGTCCTCATGATCGTCAATACAGCCTCCAAATGTGGGTTTACACCGCAGTACGAGGGCTTAGAGAAGCTCTATGAGACTTATAAATCTCAAGGCTTTGAAATCTTAGGCTTTCCAAGCAATGACTTCGGCGAGCAGGAACCTGGGACTTCGGCTGAAATCAAAGCTTTCTGCAAAGCAAATTATGGAGTCACGTTTCCGCTTTTTAAGAAGGCCGCAGTTTCGGGCGACAAAATTCAGCCGGTTTTTAAATACTTAACAGAGAAAAGTTCTGAGGGAATCAAGGGAAGCGTTAAGTGGAATTTCACAAAATTTTTGGTTAATCGAAAAGGCGAAGTTATTGCACGTTATGGCTCTATGACTTCACCAACGAATTCGGCTATCAAAAAAGCAATTGAAAAATCTTTGGCCGAAAAATGAACGCAAATCCAAAATCCATAGCGCATTTGGCCATCGCCGTTAAGAGTCTCAAAGATGTCGTACCCCTTTGGGAGAAGGCCTTTGGCATTCAAGCGAGTGCAGTTGAGGAAGTGACGAGTCAAAAAGTGAGGACCCAGTTTCTCGTTGTGGGCGGTTTGCGATTGGAGTTTTTAGAACCCACTTCATCCGATTCTCCGATCTCTGGATCCCTCGATAAGCGAGGAAATTCCTTTCATCACTTAGCGATTGAGGTGGATGGAATCGATGGGCAGCTTGCGGCCCTTAAGCAATCGGGATTTTCTTTAATCAATGAGAAGTCAGTGAGTGGTGCCGATGATTGCAAAGTTGGCTTTCTTCATCCCAAAGCTTTGGGTGGATTGCTCGTAGAACTCGTTGAGCATAGCTAACGACCGAAAGCAAAATAAAGTTTTTCTGTAATTGCAAATAAGACTGAAGTTCATCATAACATTCGGTGAGAGTTTACGAATACAATTCGTTTAGAGGCCAAGTTCATTTCGTCACAAAAAAAAGGGGGCTTCTCCATGAATAGAGAGGCCCCCTTTAAAATAACGAATTAACTACTTAGGCAACAACGGCTTTAAGAGTCGTTGTTGTAGGGCCCGACTTTCCCGCTTGCCTTAGTTCAATCGGGAGTTGTCGAAGTGCATCTACAAATACCAAGGAGGCCGCACCAATCACGCCGGCTTCCATGAAATTGGAATTCTTCAGCAATGAAGTCGTAAGAATTCGCAACTTATTGTGACGAGCCACATACGATCGCTCCATCGTGATTTGCATCATCTTACGATTGAAGGCCTTCCAGGCATGTGTCAGACCGCCTGCGAAGCAAATGGCTTGAGGATCAAGTGTATTTACTACACCTGCGAGCATGATGCCGAGTGCATTGCCCATATCATCAAAGGCTTTGTCGATGGCGTCGAATTCGGGAATCTTATTTCCACGCTTCCAGAGTTCGTAGAGTTCTTCTGGAGAATTTGCAGTGATCGAAGGGAATCTTTCCTTCAAGTCTGAAATAATTTTTACGAATCCTGATGAAGAAGCATAGAGCTCCACCGAACCTCGGTTACCCGTTGATTCAGGTGCGCCCTGAGGATCAACTGTAATGTGGCCAAGCTCTCCGGCCATTCCCATACTGCCATGGTAAATATCGCCGTTCAAAAAGACCGCTCCACCAACGCCTGTACCCAGTGTGATGTAAACGAAATGATCGTAGGGTTTGCAAACACCAAAAACTTTTTCGCCTATGGCAGAGGCGTTCGCATCATTGTCCAAAAATACGGGAAATTTGATCTTCTTCTTCAGCTTCTCGTAAACAGCAAATCGCTTCCAATCTGGAAACTGGGGAGATTGAATGACCAATCCCTTTTTAAGATGGAGAATTCCTGGAATTCCGAATCCCACTCCTAAGAGATTTTCTGAAGGAGTGCAGCCCGGAGGTGGGTTCTTCAAAAGTTCTTCAACGAGTTGAACCATACGATTCAAAACTTTTTCTTTCCCGTCAGAAACCTTGGTTTCCCATTTAATAGGATCAAATAGCTGACCTTTGGGATTAACCCATGCGCCACGAATATTTTGGCCCCCTAAATCAACGCCGATAGCCCATCCTTGGAGGCTACCTACCTTCGATGCCAACTCCGAAATGCTTCGATTGGCAAAGGGATGCGTTTGACTCGATTTCTTCTTCGTAACTCCCGCGGTGCTTGTGTGCTCGCTATCGAGCGAGTCTAAGGTATCGTCTTCAAACATAAGGAATTCGTCTTACCACAGGTTGGTGGCAGTCGTTTGAAAAATTTCCTCAATTTTTAGACCTTTATAAACGGTCCTGGCGCTGCCAAACTCCCTTTATGAACTGCGATCAAGTTAACTTCTATATAGAAGGGCTCTTGAGCCTGGTAGACT
>Ga0105044_10013857_pt1 | contig 10932 bp, 9 predicted proteins | sample MAT01_FD_78092 | JGI IMG/M metagenome (GOLD analysis project Ga0105044, IMG submission 78092) | Freshwater microbial communities from Lake Fryxell liftoff mats and glacier meltwater in Antarctica - MAT-01 | ecosystem: Environmental > Aquatic > Freshwater > Ice > Liftoff microbial mat | place... | reverse complement strand
TCGTTCCAGGGCTCCAGCCCTGGAACGCAATGTCCGGAGGCTCTGCGTTCACTGTTAACTCTGCGTTCACTGTTAACTCTGCGTTCACTGTTAACTCTGCGTTCACTGTTAACGCTGGAGGCCGTCAACTTTGGAGGCTGGAGCCTCCTGGCAGTGTGTTCCGAGGCTCCAGCCCCGGAACAAGAATCGACTTTACTGAAAACTGAAAACTGAAAACTTCATTCACGCCAACGTTCGGTTCGCCAAAAATGACTCACTCAACAAAACACCCACCAACACGATCAGACACCATGGCCACAATTCATCCTGACGCAGATCGATCCCCGCATCGGCAACCAGTGTCGTCGGTTGCTTTTCTGAGGTGGCCTCGCCCTGATTTAACGTCAGTCCGAATCGTTCTGCAAACTCCTCGGATGTGCAATGTTCGCCTTCCGATTCACGAGGACTGCAGTTGACGACTTCACGGAAACGCCCCTTTTCGAACACGCCGGGAATCGTGTCCGCCGCCGCAGCGTGCTCACTGTCCAGCAACACTTCGCGCACCGGTCCGCCGTCGGTCAGCCCGCAAAGGCGTCCGGCGAGACGATGAACGAAGGGGAGAAACAAGCGACTGCGAGTCCAGTCGCTCCATTGCCGATCGCAACTACTGGCAAACCACAACACGCGGCCATCGCCAACGAGTCGTTCAGCCACGGCAGGAACGTTGTTTCGAAATGAGGCAACGGCCACGGAGCCATCATTCAACTGCAGCCGCGTCACGCCTCGAAATGCCAGCCGCCGCAGATCGCCATGTTGAGGATCATTGAAGGGCTCCATGACCGCGTGATCTTCTTTCCACGATTCCAATCGCCAGGGCAGATCCGTTGCCAGGTCCGAGCCAACAATCGTTCCGACGGTCAGTTGAGCTTCATCAAGATTGCGGCAGCTGCCTTTGTCCACTTTGTCGCCGCAGAACACAAGGAGTCCTCCGCCTGCTTTGACGAATGTCTGAAGCATCGTTGCATCGGGTTTCGATAGATCAGCCACATTGGTCAGAACGACGATCTGAAAACCTTCCAGCGAAGGCAGTCGGCTTCCCTGGTCATATGGCAGCACGGTCGTCTGATACGGAGATCCTTCAAACTTCTCTCCGGTCGATGCCAATCGCAGCGCGGCGTTGAGAAAGTAGCTGCCGGCCAGAATCGCCGTTTCGTTGGACTGACCATCCACGATCAGCACCGGGATCTGGTCGTCAACCATCACTGCCACGTACCGCAGATTGTCGAACGCCAGATCGTCGGTCACCGACTGCAATTCGATCGTTCCCTGCCAGAGTCCAGGGGTCAGTTTTTCCACTTCAAAGTCGGCCGTCACCAATGCCCCGGCTTCGAGCTTCATTCGCTTCTCAACAGCCATCTTCTGGTCAGCCTGACGCAGTGTCAGCGTGACGATCTGTTCTTCAATCGGAAACGCACCCTCATTGGAAATCGTGGCCGACAGCCGAAACGGATCGCCCGGACGAATCAAAGTGCTTGCCGCTGATGTCGAGGCCACCGACACATTGCTGATGATGGAACCACCGACGTCTCGCAGGAAGACTTCGACGGTCTCGGGAAACCCATCCAGAGTATTACCAGCAAAGCCCGACCGCTGCAGGTCGGTGAACACGAAAAGCTGCTTCTTTGCAGCATCCGTCGCCACCAGTCGGTCTCTGGCCCACGTCAGCGCGGCCGAATAGTTGGTGGCTCCGAAACACAACCCTGGCGATGTCAGGGTGACCTGATCGGCCGATTGTTTTGAATCGGTCACCGGCGTCACCCCGTGATCGAACCAGGCAACTTCCACCCCGGTGTCGTCGCCTGCGGCTTGCAGAATCTCCTGAGCCTGAGACATGGCGGCATCGACCAGTCGCTGCCCATCGCTTTGAAGCTGCATCGTGGCGGATTTGTCAATGAGCAGCACCACATGACGTCCGTCACCTGCTGGCTTCTTTTCCTCAAAGTAGGGCCGAGCAAACAGCATGACGAGAATCGCGACCACGACGAGCCGGAGTGCCAGCAACATCCATCGCTTAATTTTCCTGCGACGAGAATTCTGTTCCAGCACCGCGCGCAAAAACCTGAGCGTCCCCAGCTGAACCGTTCGGCTGCGACGTTTGAAAAGCAGGTGAATAATCACCGGAATCACCAACGCCCCCAGCGCTGCAAGAAATCCGGTCTGCACGAAGTTCATTCGTCTCGTCCTGGTTTGGAGGTTGTCTTGATCTCACTGCCATCAGGCGCAATTCCTGGAATCTCGATCCCTGATCGTGATGATGTATAGGTCGCATCAGCATCGAACTCGAAGCGACATGGCGGTCCAGTCCAGGCAAGTTCGCCATCAATCGAAAGGGAGATTTTGTCTGCCCCTGACAGACGGCCTGCGGCGTAGCGCCATGTAGCTCCGTCTGACTCGACGAAGAGCAGCACTTCGGGATTCGTGCCATAGGCTGCTATAAAGATGCCGCCATCTGCGGCCTCTGCATCGGTCGGTTTATATCGATCGATTGGCTGTGGAAGCAGGCGAAAACGGTATTCCTCTCCGATGTTTGTTTCTTCACCCGAGAACCGGTTGACGATCTCCTTCATCTGCAGAAAACGACGGCGTGGCGCAGCATCAGGTGTGGGAGCGTTCGGGACCGGCTTGAACTCCAGTGATGAAGACGAGGGAGACCATGTTTCCGCGTTACCTGCTGCGGTAAACTCCGACTCGGTCAAGGAGAGAAACTCATACGAAATGATTGGTTGTCCACGAAACTGGCGATGGAGTTCCGTAGTGATGATGGCACGAGGACGTCCGGTGGCACCGAGTTTCCATACTGCGGCGGCAACATAGCTTCGCGCCGGGTCTGTGTAGCGGAAGATCGGTTTCTCTTCAAAACTCTCAGGAAATCCGCTCTCCGTCGAGGTAACTCGGATACTTTGGATTTCGGCCAGCATTATTTTTTCACGCTGGAGCTGAATATCTGTGGTACCCGATTTAGATGGCTCGTCCGCCGCACTGAGCTTGCTGGAGAAAACCACCAGAGCTAAAATCAGGATCGACCGTGAAATAGTGGTTGTCATTGAGGATTTTCGCCTTCCGTCACTCGTCGCTCTGCTGAAACTGCTCATACGTAAAATCTTTCTCAGGGTCACGCGCCTTAATAACTCGCAGCTCGCTTCACCAGATAATCCAACAACGCTTTATCCAGTGGCTCATCCGTCACCAGTTCGACACGTTCCACTGACCGATTTCGAAACTCGGTATCAAGTTGCTCTCGCCATTCAGTCACCGCCTGAACGTATTTTTCTCGCACTCCATCCGCGTACGTTGTCAGACTCCCCGCAGACTCCAGGTCCTGAAACTGAATGTTGCCTTCCAGTGGAAGATCGCGTTCCCAGCGATCGAGCACATGAAACACAATGACTTCATGATTCCGAAACCGCATCAGTTCAATGGCCGTCAACAGCGACGGCAAATCATCAAACAGGTCGCTGATGACCACGCAGATTCCTCGATGTCGTACCAGTTCCGCACACTGCTGCAGCGAACGGCTTGAGTCCGAAACTGGTCGCGGCTTCGAGTTCTGAATAGTCCTCAGAATGTCTTCCAGCTGATGAGTCTTTGCCTTCGGAGGCAAATGAGCCACAACTTCGTCGGCAAACAAGGTGATGCCCACCGCATCGTGCTGCTTCAACGCCAGATGCGCGAGAGCAGCGGCCAGCGACTTGGAATAGTCCAGTTTGCTGATGCCTGTGTTGGCACATGTCATGGAACCGCTGATGTCCAGCATGAGGTACAAATTCATGTTGGTCTCAGCATCGTACTCCTTCACGTACAGCCGCTTCTGCCGAGCATACAGTTTCCAGTTGACGTGTCTGAGATCGTCCCCGGGGACATATTCACGATGCGAATTGAACTCGACACTGAACCCGACGAACGGACTCCGATGTAAACCATGCATAAACCCTTCCACAATCCCATGCGCGCGCAGTTCGAAACTTTCGAGCTTCGAAAACAGCGTGGGTGATGTGAAGGATTGAAGGTCAGAGGGCATGGGGCAGAGTTTTCAGTTTTCAGTTTTCAGTTTTTAGTGTTCGGCAAGACAAACATTGGTCATTAGGCTTTGGTCAATGGAAACGAGTCAGTGGTCATTCCCGCTCGGGTTATTTTCCTTCCGGTACACCTTTCAGCAACCGATCGATCAGCGCATCTGCGTCGAGTCCATCGGCTCGGGCGTGGAAATTCAGAACCAGTCGATGTCGGTAAACGTTATGAGCTACCGCGCGAATGTCGGCGAAGTCGACGTGGTAGCGGCCTTCGATGATTGCTCGAGCCTTAGTGCCCAGCACGACGTACTGCGACGCACGCGGGCTGGCTCCGTAGCTGATGTATTTGTGCAGCGACGGATCACCGACGCCCTGGCCAGGACGAGTAGCCGCCGTCAGCGTCGCGGCGTAACGAATGACAGAATCAGCCACCGGGACGCCTCGAATGAGCTCCTGCAGACGAATCAGTTCGTCGGCCGCCAGAACCTGATCGGCTTTGGAAGTCAGTGTACTAGTTGTGCTTTTGATGATCTGGATCTCTTCATCGACTGTCGGGTACTTCACCTTCAGGCTGAACATGAATCGATCGACCTGCGCTTCGGGCAGTGGATAGGTGCCTTCCATTTCGATCGGATTCTGAGTCGCCACGACAAAGAACGGCGGCTTGAGTTTATAGGTCTCACGGCCGATTGAAATTTCACTTTCCTGCATCGCCTGCAACAGAGCTGCCTGAGTCTTGGGAGGCGTTCGATTGATCTCGTCGGCCAGCAGAAAGTTGGTAAAGATCGGTCCCTGCATAAACTTCAGCGACTGCCGACCGGTCGCCGGATCTTCTTCCATCACGTCCGTCCCTGTGATGTCGGACGGCATCAGGTCGGGCGTAAACTGGATACGACGAAAGTCCATATTCAGCGTCGTCGCCAGCGTTCGAGCCATCAGCGTTTTGCCGAGTCCAGGCACTCCATGCAGCAACACATGGCCACGGCACAGCAGTCCGATCAGCATCGAATCGACGATGCCTTCCTGCCCGACGACCACCTTCTTCATCTGCTCACGCACTCGCTGCCGAGCTTCCCGCAGCTTCTCGACGATCGCAAGATCCGCCTTCGAATCCGTGCGAGTGGCTGCCACTGCCACGCCGTTACCCTGATCTGTCATGAAGTTCTCCGACGATGTTTCTGATTCTTAAATTGTTCTGAGTGATCTATGTTCGTTTCACGTGAGTTAGGATCGTGCGGCCTTCTATTGTCGCCTTTCGCTCCGAGGCTGTGAATTTATGCAGGGTGGGACCAGCGAAGCGCCGGCCCACCATCCGACGCCGCAGAATGGTGGGCCGGCGCTCGCGATGCTCGCTGGTCCCACCCTACGAAAACAATAGATTCACAACCTCTCCGCGAAAGAACGCGAAAACGCTGCTTTCGCGGAGCGAAAGGCGACACTTATTTTCCGTACGATGCTTACTTTGCTCTGTACCCAGCTCGTTGAGCTGAGCCCGGTAAATTTCCAGGGCGTTGCCCCTTTCATTGATACAACCATCACAACCCGACGCGTCAGCGAGGGAAGTTTTTGCACACTGCCGATCACCCAAAACCCAATCCCTCACTCACGTGTCGGGTTTCGAAATCTGAAAAGGCACAACTTCACTTTTCGAAATGCACATCGTTCAATCACCTTCCGCCTCCGCTTCTTTCAGGTCAATCAGCCGGTCCTTGTCGACATCCAATCGATCAAAGTCGCGGCGTGAGCCGAGGAATTCTTCCCACGTCAAATCGCCGTCGTTGTTTCGGTCCATTCGCTGGTACCAAACTGGCCCCTGAGCGACTCGACTGACATAAACGGGAGCTGCGGTCGCCTGCATACCGCGAGGTTCGATCTTTCCAAACAGCACAAAACTGCCCCGAGTAAACTCGATGCGATAGTTGCGAGTCGGTTCTGTCGGCGACAAACCCGGCGTGCCGTCGTGGTCCATCGCTCCGAGCGACTTAGGGACGTCCTTCATCTCGCGAGCCGACAACCGACCGTCGGAATTAGTATCCAGGATCTGGAAGAAACCGAAACCTGTGTCGTACACATTAAGTCGACAGGTCGATGACACCGGAATCCCTGCGACCGACACAAACTGCTTCATCTCCGGGCCAAAAATCTTGGCGTCGCGATCTGTATCAATCATATCGAACAAGCCTCGCTGCATGCGAATTCGCTGGCTGGCTTCGGTCACATCAATGTAACCATTTGCATCGGTATCCAGTTCGTTGAATCCCTGCATCGCGTTCGCAACTCCGTCTTCGATCGGGTCATTTCGACGCGACACCAGCGTCAGTCGGAAGCCCGTACTTTTGATCGTGACCATGTCATTGCGAGTGCTTTCGGCCACCGCTTCCATCGCCGACTGAGACAGCAGGATCGACGGAACTGTATCGTCCTTCGGATTCAACTCGACCAAAACCTGCAGATCAAATGGCACCTGAGGAGCAGTCTGCAGTTCCTGGAAATTCAAGTCTCCGTCACGATTGGCATCCATGCGATCGTAACGCTCGGCAGACCAGTGCAGCTCATCGGCCGACAAACGCTTGTCATTGTTGCGATCATACTTCTTCAACATCGCAGGACGAAGCTGTCGCGATGACTGAGACTGAATCATCATGTCCGACAGCACCGACTTCGCCTGTTCGTCCTCCGGCAGACTTGCGACGACAAGCTGCTGATTCATGATGACCGGTTGGAATTCTTCGAAGCTGACACACTGGTCGTAGTCGGAATCCTTCTGCCGCAACCGCGCCTCGGCACGAGCCAGCTCGTCGGCATCAACGAGCCCCGATTTGTCTGAATCGATCAGATCAAAGATCAGCGTATCGTCCCGTGCCGTGGATGCGTCAGCACGAATGGACAGCATCGCGCCACCAGCGACGCGCGTGAACTGCGTGCGAATATCGTCGACTTTCAGATCCGGCTGTGTGCCAAGTGAGTTCAGAAACTTTGCGGCTTTGGGCCGAGCGACTTTTCGAACCAGCGGAGACTTTTGGAATTCTTCATGGCTGAGTTTTCCGTCAACGTTGGTATCAAGCTTCCGGATCAACTCCTGCACGCCATTTTCGCGAGCCTGACTGAGCGAAACGCCGTCGATCGTAATCTGAAACTGCAGATGCAGCGGCCGCTCGTCCAGCAACAGAAACGCGCTGAGTGGAGGATCTTCACTGCTCATTGCCGCCGGTGCGTCGGCCGGCAAAACATTGGCCGGTGTAACATTGGCGGTTGGCGCATCCTTGCTGGTCGCTTCAATCGCCGTGAGCTCCGAAGTCTGCGCGTGCAGCAAGCGACTGGCCACGAGGGTCAGAAGTGCTGCGGCAAAATGTCGGAGGTTTGTTCTCATGCAGCTTTTGAAATTTCAAATTTCAAATTTCAATTCGATCACCCTACTTTACGCTTCCGCCAAAACTTCCGTCACCGGCTGAGCACCGGTTTCTGCCAGGGAAATGGGTCGACCGATGGTCGAAATGTTTTCCTTTGCCGGATCAACTCCCACCGCTTTGCAGATCGTTGCATAGAAATCCTTCACCTGCACAGGACGATTAACAACCTCCGTGCCCGCCTTTCCGGTGTCGCCAATCACCTGACCGCCCTTGAGCCCCCCGCCCGCCATGACTGTTGACCATGCCAGAGGAAAATGGTCTCGTCCGCCAGATTCGTTGATCGCCGGAGTTCGTCCGAATTCTCCCATCCAAACAATGGTCGTCGTCTCCAACAGGCCGCGTTCACGCAGATCATTCATCAAAGCGGACCAGGCAGGGTCGAGAACATCGCAGAGAGACTTCACCTGAGCAAAATTGTCTGAATGAGTATCCCAGCCGAACGCATTTCCAGAGTTTGCCAGGGAAACTTCGACGAAAGGAACGCCTCGTTCTACCAATCGCCGAGCCAAAAGGCATCCCTGACCGAACCGATTTCGGCCATAGGCGTCGCGCAGGGCCTCGGGTTCTTCATCGAGCTTGAACGCATTACGGCCCTGAGTTTCCACCATTCGGATCGCTCGATCGTAGTTGGCCTGATGCACCTTTGCCGCTTCGCTCGCGACTTTGGACGTAAACTCCTGCTGAAGAAACTGAAGCATGTCGATACGAGACTTCATTGATCCAGGAGTCACATGCGCTGGAGGCAACATGTTTTCGACAGTCAAGTCGGCTCGCGCGTTCGGATCGGCGCTGTTGCCACTGACGGTCAGCGGAGCATACTTCGGACCGAGAAATCCCGGACCACCCACACCGCCGAAACGAAACGGTGAAATACTGACAAAGCCAGGCAGCTCACCATCCGGCGGCGCGAGTTCCTTCGCCAGCATGGAACCAATGCCCGGATAGTTCACCGCTTCGACCGGTCGATAGCCCGTCAGCATCAGCTGTGTGGCTCGACCATGGTCGCCTTCTTTAGAGGTCATGCCTCGAAAGAGCACCAGATCCTTCGCCTGCTTTGCAAGCCCCGGCAGGTACTCACTGATCTGCATCCCGGGGACTGCCGTGTCGATCGCTTTCACCGGCCCGCCATTTTTGTGACCTGGCTTCGGATCAAATGTGTCCAGCTGACTTGGACCACCACCCATCCACAACAGAATACAGGCTCGCCCTTTCTGTTTCGCAGTCTCCGACTGTGCCGCCAGCCGCGGCATCCAGCCCGACAACGAAACTCCAGCAGCACTCGCCATCAACATGCGAGCAACATCGCGTCGTGTGAATTGATCAAAGCGTGACATGGTTAACTCTCCCCAACATCTTGTTCCGAGGCTCCAGCCTCGGAACACACTGCCCCGAAGGCTCCAGCCTTCACATGCTACCGGGAGGCAGGAGCCTCCATTCATCGCGTTCCAGGGCTGGAGCCCTGGAACGAGGTGAGACATCACCGACTTAAAACGAACTCCGGTGAATTCAACAACGCCCACATGATGTCAGCGAACACCGTCCCGCGTTCCGCGCCATCGGCCGTCACGTTGGCGAGCAGGACTTCCTTTTCATGTTCGGAAGGCCGCCGAGTCAACGTGGCGAGGAACAATGTTTCCAGACGATCTTCGTCCTTCAAAAACGGAGCATCCACGACGGCTCGCAGAGTTCTGCTGGTCTGGAGATCCGTCGCTTCAGAAATCAAAGTCCCGTTCATCATCATGAGTGCCTGAGGAATTCCGGCACTGAAATCTTCCGGAGTATCGCTGAAGGCTTCGTTCATTCGCGACACGACTGCGATTCGCTGCCCGTTAAACCGGGCCGCGTTATCTGTTCGTCCCACCGGAAGCATCAACGCTTGCTCCATCGCATCAAAGACCTGCTCAGGTGAAAGCGTCTTGACGGGTCTCACGTCTGCCATCTTCAGTTGGCCACCTAGTTGTTCGGGCGAAACCGTACTACATTGATACGACTTGCTGCGACAGATCGCGCTGATCAAATGACGCAGGTCGTATTTGCTTTTCACAAATTCCATGGCAAGACCGTCCAGCAGGATCGCTCGCTGCTCCGCATCCGCCTGATCCAGATCGTCGACCGTTCCCGCCAGACTCCGCCCGTTCAGATGCTGCCAGACTCGATTGACGGCCGTCGCTGCAAAGTTGGGATTGTGCTCTGAAATGACCCAGTCCGCAAAGACTTGTCGAGGCAACGCGCCTTCGATCTTTGTTTCTTCTTCCCACAGCAATTTCGCTGCGTACTCGATATCGCTGTCCTGCGGACGGATCGTGGTTCGAGGGCTGTCTTCGACTGTCCCATTTTGCACGCCGGCAAAGAACGCGGCCATGCCCCAGAAGTCTTCCTGTTTCCAATTGGCGAACGGATGATTGTGGCATTTCGCGCAGCCAAGCCGAACTCCCAGAAAGAAGCGAGTCGCTGAGTCTGCAGCGCCTTCTGCATTTCCGCCGGCTGCCTGATAGAACATGATGGCAGACGTGGCATACGGCTTTGAGGGATCGCTGGCATCTGCGGTCTTCACGGTGAGCAGCGTCTTCGCAAATTCGTCGTAGGGAACATTGCGAGCAAACTGATCCTTCAGCCACGGCTCGATCGATTCTCCCATCGGCTCATTCGGAGTTCCCGTCGGAACAATCATCCGCCGCCAGACTCGAGCAAGATGTTCTGCCGAACGAGGCTCCTTCAAGAGCACTTCAATGGCGATATCACGCTTGTAGGGATCGGTACTTTCGAGGAACTCGCGAGCCGTCGCAACAGACGGTATCGTACCAGTGAGATCCAGATAAAGCCGCCTGAGAAAAGTGGCGTCATCCACCAGCATCGGCGAGGCCACGCCTTCCTGATCCCACTGAGCCTGCGACTTCTGATCAATCCAGTCAGCCAGCACCCGGCCCGCATGCAGATCAACGTCACGAACGGAATCGTTGTTCAACAACTGAGCCGACACCGGACGGCAAAAAAAAACAGCAAAGAACAACACCATGCCACACTGCAAAACAAAAAACTGCGATCGCGTGGTCATAGGAACCTGCCTTACCAAAAGCAATTCGGATTCGATCGGCACTAGTGTAGACACAATGTCTATAAAGTCAAGCCAACCTTCAGAAAGCTGAGATTTTATTTTCTGAAGCAAGCCTCGGCACTCAGGTTCGCTCACGACAAGGATGCTGAGAAGCCGTTTCGTCTGGAACAGAGAAGCGACAGAAGGTGGCAGGAACAAAAGGTGGCAAGCGACGAAAAAGGGTCAGGCCTGAATGGCGTTGTCCACGGGAATTTACTGGATTTTTGTGATCGCAGCCAGCGCCGGATGAAACATCCGCCTGGCCACCGTCATCAGTTTGAGAACCTTGGGACGCCGTTTGTTTTCCCGAGGTTCAACGCGGTCCGGACGCTGACCGATGATGGCGCACGTGCCCTGCTGTTGCGCTGAGACGGCCATC
>Ga0105044_10013855_pt1 | contig 10932 bp, 6 predicted proteins | sample MAT01_FD_78092 | JGI IMG/M metagenome (GOLD analysis project Ga0105044, IMG submission 78092) | Freshwater microbial communities from Lake Fryxell liftoff mats and glacier meltwater in Antarctica - MAT-01 | ecosystem: Environmental > Aquatic > Freshwater > Ice > Liftoff microbial mat | place... | reverse complement strand
CGTAGGCGCATTCCTTGTCGTCTGCCCACATCGTGTCGACCAGCGCGTACATCTTGTCCTTGACGTCCTGCGGCAGCCAAGCGCGGATGACGAAGGGGCCGTTCGGGATCAGCTTGGAGCGCCAGATTTCGACGATGGAACTCATGTCGACGAGGCCCGCATCTGAAGCCTTGCGGAACGCGCCCGAGGTGAAGCCGTCTTCCCAGTTGCCCAGGCCGTCGGCCCAGGAAACGCCGGCTGCAAAGTCGCCATTGGCGACGCCGACGATGGTCTGCTCATGGCCGCCCGACATTTTGACTTCCGAGAAGTAGTCTTCCAGCTTGCCATACTTGGCGGTCAGTTCGGCACCGGGGACGAGAAAGCCCGAGGTCGAGTTCGGGTCGGCGAAGGCGAACACCTTGCCCTTGGCTTCGTCCATGTTGGTGATGCCTGCGTCCTTGCGGGCGAAGCCGATCGAGTAGTAACCGGTCGATTCGTCGACGTTCTGGGTGGTCAGCTGAACGTCAACCGCTTCCGGGTCGGTCAGGTAGATCTTGGCATAGGCCGAAGCACCCAGACCGGCGTAGTCGAGAGTGCCGCCGAGCAGGCCCTGGATCACGCCGTCATAGTCGGCCGGGGTGAACAGCTTGACCGGCACGCCGAGCGCTTCCTCGACCTTGACGCGGAAGCATTCGTTCGAGGTCAGACGGTCCTGGGCGTTTTCGCCGCCGAGGATGCCGATGTTGAATTCCTTGATCGCGTCCTGCGCCAGAACGGGCGAGGCAAGCGTGGTGGTGGCAGCCAGAATGGCAAGCAGCTTTTTCATGGTGGTCTCCGGTTGAGGGCCCAAAGTGGGCACAGGTAAAGTCAGGCCAGCATCTGCGACGCATAGGTGCTGTCGGCGGCTGTATCGGTGGGAATGGCGGTCGAGGTTGCGGCTTCGTTGAAGCTGTCATCCGCGCCATAGATGTCGCGGGCAGCACCGGTGGTCAGTTGGTCGGGCGTGCCGTCGAACACGATTCTGCCGCCGCGCATGCCGATCACGCGGTCGCAATAACGCCGGGCCGTGTCGAGGGTATGCAGGTTGGCAATCACCATCCGCCCATCCTCTTCATGAATGCGGCGCAGCGCGTCCATCACCACCTGCGCATTCATCGGATCAAGGCTGGCAATCGGCTCATCGGCCAGAATGATCTTGGGATCCTGCATCAGGGCGCGTGCAATCGCCACGCGCTGCTGCTGGCCACCCGAAAGCGCCTCCGCCCGTTTGGTAGATTGCTCGGCGATGCCAAGGCGATCCAGAATGCCGATGGCGCGCAGAATATCCTCTTTCGGGAACAGGTTGAACATCGTCACGAAGGTGGATCGGCGGTTCAGCGTGCCATGCAGCACGTTGGAAACCACGTCGAGCCGGGGCACCAGATTGAACTGCTGAAAGATCATCGCGCATTGCGCTTGCCAGGCCCGAAGCGCGGACCCCTTCAGACCGGTGACTGTCTGCCCGTCGCAAGTCGCCTGACCTGACGATGCCGGGGTCAGACCATTCAGCATCCGCAAAAGTGTCGATTTCCCCGCGCCCGAACGCCCGATGATGCCGATCATCGCCGGGGCCGGGACGGTAAAGCTGGCAGCATCAACAGCGGTAATCATCCCGAAGGTCTTGGTCAGAGCCGTGATCTCAAGCATGGTTCCTCACCTTTTGTCACCGCTGGCTAACTGCCGGGCGATTCACTATTGTGAAGGTCTCACGACGTTTCTGCGACAGTGCGACGGACCTGACGTTTGCCGGGCTTTGACCTGACGGGCGAGGCGCGGTCGAACGCGACCCGTTGCCAGGTCGCCGAGGCCAGTCAGATGCAGAAGATGACGGCCGATCCCATCGGCGAGCTTGCAGCCGGGGTTGGCCGTCTGACCCACACTGCAATCCGCCCGACCCTTCGCAAGCTGGCCGGAACGACGCCCGCAGACTATCGTTGGGGGTTCTGGTGCCTTCTCCCGGGAGGCAACTGGCACGGCTAAAACTGATCGGGCCATGCGTCCTGCCGCGAAAGGTTCAAAAACCTTGTCGGCGCAATTCAGCCGCGATGCGCGATCTGGATGCGACATCCCGGGTCGGGAAGGCTGCGAAATAATGCGCAGCCGTCGCATCTGCCTTGCGCCGCCGCACCTCCTGCCGCCAGCGGGCGGCCTGATCGTGACGCCCAGCCAATCCGTTGGCTGCAAGGGCGATCATGGCGATCAGGTAGTGCGCGCCGGGTGTGCTCGCAGCCCGGTCGCCCCAGCGGGCGGCAGACTGATAGTCGCCGGTCTGCATCAGCATCTGCGCCCGTACCCCGTGAAACCCATAAAGCAGCGGATCAAGCGGGCTGAGTTGCAGTGCCGTGTCCAGCCCGGTTTCTGTCGCCGGTGCATTGCCGATCAACATCGAGGTCATGGCCGAAGAATAGTACCCCTGCGCATAGTTCGGGTTGAGCGTGGTGGCCCGGTCCAGCCATTCCGCCGCAGCATCAAGATCATGGGTCAGCCAGAATGAGCGGCCCATGGTGAAATTCGTGAAAGGGTCCAGCGGGTCCAGATCCAGCCCACGTTCGGCATGACGCCGCGCGGCAAGTGTCGCGGCACGGACATCAGGGGACAGGTGCAGGAATGCGTCGAGAAAACTGGTGAACGACAGGCCGGCATGGGCGCGGGCAAAGCGCGGGTCCAGCGTCACTGCCCGTTCGAAATGACCCTTTGCGCGCAGATTGTCGTCGGCAGTAAAGCGATAAAGATGCTGAAGCCCCAGATGGTAGTTGGCCCAGGCGTCCAGCGTTTCAAGGCCGGCCATCTGCGCGGTTCGGGCCTCGTTGAGGGGAATATAGACCTCCAGCGCCGTGACAAGATGCGCCACGATCCGGCTGCGCAAATCGTCGATACTATCGAGCGGTGCGACAAGACGATCACCCCAGATCACTTCGTTGCTGCTGCTGTCGGACAACTCCAGGGTCACGGCAAGACCCCGGTCCCGGGCCTCGATAATCCCTGACAGGATATAACGTGTGCCCAGTGCCGTCGCCACGAGATCGAGGTCCGGGTCAGGCTGCCGGAACCGAAACGACGACCCGCGCGCAATCACCGCCAGCCAACGCAGACGCGAAAGCGCCTGAATGATCTCATATGGGATCGCGTCGGCCAGAATCGCAAGTTCGGGTGCCATCGCCAGCGGACGAAGCGGCAGAATGGCAATTGACGGCCTGCCTGTCAGCGGGCCTGCCGTCTCTGCAATGTCCTTTGCTGCGGCGGCTTGGGCGGTTGGGATTTCCATCACATCGGCGACGAACCGAAATCCCCGGCCATGAACGGTGCGGATGATCGCCTGACGTTCGCCGTCATCGTCAACGGCCCGACGGGCCGAGCGGATGCGGCTGGAAATGCTGGCGTCCGAAACGATCCGCCCCTGCCAGACATCATCGGCAATTTCTTCTTTCGTGACCATGCGGTTGCGGTTGCGCACAAGATGAACCAGAAGCGCAAGCACCTGCGGCTCCAGCCGGACGGGTTCATCGTCACGGCGGAGTTCGAACCGGTCCCGGTCGAGTCGAAAGTCACCAAAAATCCATGCCATGCGGCATAATACCGCAGAATCGCGGATTCCTTCACGAAATCTTCAGGACTCCATCAAGCCCGACCGAAGCGAAAGACGTAGGATCGGAAGGCAAATACCTCAAGCCGCCGCAGCTCTTAACCTAGGAACGGAGAAAGACGATGCAAGCAAACGCGATAGAAACACGCCGGTTCGAAACACCCGACCAACGGCTCGACATGAAAGAGCGCGGTGGCATCTCCATCGTCAAGATGGCCGATGGCACCACAGGAATGCACGCGATCTTTGAGCCCGGCTGGACATGGGAGGCTGACGAGAAGCCGTTGCTGGGCTCGCCTGACTCTTGCCCGATGCGGCACACCGGCTATTGCATCTCAGGCAGACTGGTCGTCCGAATGATCGCCACTGGTATCGAGACACGCATCGGCCGCGGCGACTTCTTTGAAATCCCGCCGGAGCATGACGCCTGGGTAGACGGTGCCGAGCGGGTCGAACTGATCCTGTTCGCGCCGCCAGAACATCAGCATTGACCGGCCCCTGAGTCCGGCCCGGTTGACCCTGAACCGCTTGAGTCCGGCGTCCGTCAAGCATCACCGAAGTGAAGTCGCAGGCAGAACGAGTTAGACCGCCAGATAACCTCAGTTCCTCAAAACCAACCGGGAGAAAGTCAATGGACGCGATGACGATACGCATGACCAAAGGGCGCGGGATGCTTTATGACAGCATTCTTGACACTATCGGCGACACGCCTGTCGTGCGGATCAACAACCTCGCCCCGCAAGGGGTGCGGGTCTATGTGAAAGTGGAGTCCTTCAATCCCGCGGCCTCGGTCAAGGACCGGCTGGCGCTGAACATCATCGAGGCGGCGGAACGCGCGGGCACCCTGAAGCCGGGGCAGACTGTCGTCGAGGCGACCAGCGGCAACACCGGGATCGGTCTTGCCATGGTTTGCGCGCAAAAGGGCTATCCGCTGGTCGTCACCATGGCCGACAGCTTTTCGGTCGAACGGCGGCGGCTGATGCGCATGCTGGGCGCGAAAGTCGTGCTGACCCCGCGCGCCAAAAAGGGCATCGGCATGTACATGAAAGCGGTTGAACTGGCCGAAAAGCATGGCTGGTTTCTGGCCCGCCAATTCGAGACCGCCGCAAATGCCGATATCCATGAGGCCACCACCGCGCGCGAGATCATCGGCGATTTTGCCGGGGATCGGCTGGATTATGTGGTGACGGGATACGGCACGGGCGGCACGGTCACCGGGCTTGCGCGCGTCTTGCGCCGTGAACGGCCAGAGACGAAGATCATCCTGTCAGAACCCGCCAACGCACAGCTTGTCGCAAGCGGTGTCGCGCAGGCGCGCAGCGCGGATGGCGGGCCAACCGCCAGCCATCCCAGCTTTGAGCCGCATCCCATCCAGGGCTGGACGCCGGATTTCATCCCCAATGTCCTGCAGGAATGTCTCGACAGCGGCGGATTTGATGACCTGATCCCGGTCACCGGTGCTGACGGCGTTGCCTGGGCCAAGAAGCTGGCACAACGTGAAGGGATTCTGACCGGCATTTCAGGCGGTGCGACATTTGCCGTGGCGATGGGGATTGCGGAACGTGCGGACCCGGGATCAGTGATCCTGTGCATGCTGCCCGATACCGGCGAACGCTACCTGTCGACGCCGCTGTTTGCCGACATTCCCGAAGACATGGACGCCGACGAGGTGGCACTGTCGCAATCCACGCCCGGATTTCAACTGGGCTGATAACGCCGCAGGGGGCAGGGACAAGGAGCACGATATGACGGCGCAGGATACGAACATCAAAGAAGAAACCCTTGATCCCGCCGACTGGGCAAGGGCACGGGCGTTGGCGCATCGGATGGTGGATGACGCCATCGACCACCTGGGCGGCGTGCGCGACCGGCCGCTGTGGCAAGCGATGCCTGCTGCGGTGCAGGCCACTTTTGCGGAAACGCTGCCTCAGGGGCCGCAACCGCTTGAAGCGGTCTATTCCGAAATCACGGCGCATCTGATGCCGCATCCGATGGGCAACATCCATCCGCGGTTCTGGATGTGGTACATGGGGGCGGGAAACTTCACCGGCGCATTGGGTGATTTTCTGGCGGCGATCGACGGGTCGAACCTGGGCGGCGGGAATATGGCCGCAGGTCGGATCGACCGGCAGGTGACCGACTGGATTCGCGACATGATGGGCTTTCCAGATGGGGCCAGCGGCACATTGGTCAATGGCGGATCGATGGCCAACATCATCGGGCTGATGGCGGCGCGCAATGCCATGGCCGGGGTCGATCTGCGGCAGGAGGGCGTGGATGCGATGCCGCAGCCCCTGCGGTTCTATGCCTCGGATCAGGTTCACTCCTGTCATTACAAGGCGATGAATTTGCTGGGGCTGGGCAAGAAGGCGCTTTGCAAGGTGCCGTCGGACGATGCGTTCCGGCTGGATGTCGCCGGGCTGAAAGCGATGATCCATCATGATCGGGCGCAGGGGTTTCGTCCGGCCTGCGTGATCGCAACTGCCGGAACCACCAACACCGGGTCCATCGACGATCTGCAGGCCATCGCTGATCTTTGTGCAATCGAGGGGCTGTGGATGCACGTCGATGGCTGCATCGGGGCCATGATCGCAATCGCGCCTGACCACCGCCATCTGGTTGCGGGGATCGACCGGGCGGATTCCCTCGCACTGGATCTGCACAAGGGGCTTCAGGCCCCGTTCGATGTCGGGTGCGCCCTGGTGCGTGACCGCAGGCAGCATCGGCAGACCTTTGCAGAAGATGCAGAATACCTTCAGAAAATGTCACGTGGCATCGCAGCGGGCGAATTCCTGCACGATTACAATCTGGACACGACGCGCGGTTTCCGCGCGCTCAAAATCTGGATGATGCTCAAGGAACATGGGGTCGCAAAATTCGGGAGGCTCATTGATCAGGGCATCGCGCAGGCGCAGTATCTGACCGGGCTGATCGAACGCGAAGCCTTGCTGGAACTGATGGCACCGACCGTGATCGACATCGTGTGCTTTCGCTACAATCCCGGTGGGCTGGATGAGGGTGCGCTGCGAGATCTGAACATCGAGATCATGCTGCGCCTGCAAGAAACCGGCGTGGCCGCTGTGTCGGACACCACCATCCACGGCCGCCACTGTCTGCGCGCGGCGATCTGCAATCACCGGACGCGGCAGGCCGATCTGGACCTGCTGGTGACAGAAGTGCTGCGGGTCGCCTCCGGCTAGACGGGATCCCGGGTCAGGACTTTGGTAACGGGGTCGCCGCTGTCAAGCGTCTTTTGGGGTTCAAATGCGACCGCGCGGCGGTGTTCCCCGCCAGCGCAGCGAGCCGGCGCCGGATGAACTCCGGCCTAGCCGAACTTGGCGAAAAGTTTGGAATAGGGCGCCTTCAGCCCGCCAAGTGCTGCCTTGGCCGCCGCAGCATCGCCCGCATGAACCGCACTTTGCAGCGCCTCGACGCTTTGCTGGACGGCCACAAAAGCAGGGCCATATTCCGGTTCTGCGGCCTCAGGCGCCGGGTGGGCGGCAATGTCTGCGGTCAGATAGGCCAGCACAGCGCTTTCATCGGCCAGAATGGCAAGGCCACCGTCAGGCTGAGTGGCAAGATCAAGTGCCAGTATCTGTTCCATCTTCGCGTGATAGGCATTCATCCGATCTGAAAAGGTGACAATGCCGTTGCGATCATGCAACGCGCCAACATCGGCGCGCAAAGCCTCCAGCGTAACATGTACCTTTCCCAGATCGCCACTGGCACTGGTCACCTCCTCGGTGGCTTGTGTGATCACGGTACGGACGGCGGACAGAGTGTCGGTATAGCCTGGATCAGCGGCATACTGCGGCGGTGGGGTCTGGCCCCAGTTCGTTTCAAGCGCCAACCACTTGTCGGACAGCGACTGAATGGCGGTGGCCGTGGCTTCCAAGTTGCCTTGGTTGCTTTGGAAAAGTGCGGTCCGATACTGCCCGTACGCGTCGCGCAAATCATGCTCAAAATCCGAAAACGGTCCGGCGCAGGCAGTGAAGGGTACGGCAAGGATGGTGGCGATACTCAGGGCGAAAAGTCTCTGTTTCATGGCAAATCCCGTCCGATTGGGTTCATACTGCAAGATTTGCATTTAAGCAGGTTGTTCATGTCCGGAAATGACATGGATCAAATCGCTGCGTTTCATTCGCGATCACGATCCTTTCCGCCGCGCCTGGTCAAGGTTATCAAGGGCTTGAATGACTTGCATTTCTCAATTGGAATTCGGATGGTTCAGACGTGAATTCAGACCCCGCCCAGTTCCTGTCGCACTGCGTGTTCATCGATCTGGAGGTTGATCCGAAGTCTGCGCGCCTCTTTGCCTTTGCCGCAGTCTGCGAAGAGCGGTCTCTGGTTCACAAAGGGGCCGCGTTGGAGCCCGCGCTGGATCGGCTGGAGGCGTTCTGCGACAGGGCGGCGCATCTGGTTGGCCACAACGTCCTGCGCCACGACCTGCCGCATCTGGTGGCCAACCGGGCGCGGCTGGCGGCTCTGGGGGCTGCGCCGTTGGATACGCTGTGGCTGAACCCGCTCGCCTTTCCGCGCAACCCCTACCACCATCTGGTGAAGCATTATCAGGACGGGCGGCTGCAGACGGGGCATATGAACGACCCTGAACTTGACGCGCGGCTGGTGCTGCAGGTGCTGGCGGATCAGATCGCGGCTTTCGCCAAGCTGGGGCAGGCGGCACCCGGTGCCCTGCTGGCTTATCATCACCTGACCACGCGGGGAGAAGCGGCGGGGGGCTTTGACGCATTGTTCTGTCACCTGCGCGGCAACAGTGCGCCGCGCGCGGGCGAGGCTCATGGAGCGATACGCCGCCTGCTGGCGGGCCTGGCCTGCAATCATCGGCTGGACCAGACGCTGGGTCGCTTGTCCGATCCGCGCAATGGATGGCCAATGGCCTATGCGCTGTCGTGGATCTCGGTCGCGGGCGGGGATTCCGTGATGCCGCCCTGGGTGCGGCTGCAGTTCCGCGAGGCCGGGCTGATCGTGCGCCATCTTCGCGACACCAACTGCGGCGATCCAGGCTGTGGCTGGTGTGCGGAAAAGAACAACCCGAACGCCGCACTAGAATGCTGGTTTGGCTTTCCGGCTTTCAGACCCCAGCCGGTGGATGACATGGGCCGCCCCCTGCAGGAACGAATTGTGGCCGAGGCGATGGCGGGCAAATCAGTGCTTGGTATTCTGCCCACGGGAACGGGAAAATCCGTCTGCTACCAGATCCCGGCGCTGTCGCGGTTCGACAAGACCGGGGCGCTGACGGTGGTGATCTCGCCGCTTGTGGCGCTGATGGCCGATCAGATGCAGGGGCTGGCGCGTGCCGGGATATCGTCAGCGGTCACAGTGAACGGCATGCTGTCGCTGCCCGAACGCCATGATGCGTTGGAGAAGGTACGGATGGGCGATGCCGCGATGCTGCTCATTTCGCCCGAACAGTTACGGTCACCTTCGATCCGAACGGTTCTGCAACAGCGAGAGGTCGGGCTTTGGGTGCTGGACGAGGCGCATTGCGTGTCGAAATGGGGCCATGATTTCCGCCCCGATTACCGCTATGTCAGCCGCTTCATCAAGGAATTCTCGGGCGATCATGTGCCCCCGGTCCTGTGCCTGACCGCTACGGCCAAGCCAGAGGTGGTGCGCGATATCCGCGACCATTTCCAAAGTCGCCTCGGGGTGGATCTGATGCTGCTGGACGGCGGGGCGGTGCGAAGCAACCTGTCCTTCGCCGTGCTTCCCACGCAAAAAGCCACCAAGCTGACCGATATCCTGACCGCCATCGAGGCGAACCTGCCGCCTGAAGGAGCCTCGGGTTGCGTGGTCTATTGCGCCACGCGCAGCGCAACCGAAAAGGTGGCGGATTTCCTGAAAGGGCAGGGGCTGGCGGCGGATCATTTCCATGCCGGGCTTCCCCCCGACCGCAAGCGAGAGGTGCAGGAAGCGTTTCGCACCGGCGCGTTGCGGGTGATCGCGGCGACCAACGCTTTTGGGATGGGCATCGACAAGCCCGATATCCGGTTGGTGGTGCATGGCGATATTCCGGGGTCGTTGGAGGATTACCTGCAGGAGGCAGGCCGTGCGGGGCGGGATCGTGCCCCCGCCAGTTGCGTGCTGCTGTTCGCTGCCGAAGATGTGGAGCGGCAGTTCAGCCTTTCTGCCCGCTCGCGCCTGGCCCGGCACGAGATAGGGGCCATCCTCAAGGCGTTGCGGCGCATGGACCGGCAGAAGTCGGGAGAGGTGGTGGCCACGTCGGGCGAAATCGTCCGCGAGGAAAGGGATCAGGAGTTCGAACGCGACAAGGCGACGGATGACACGCGGGTTAAAACGGCTGTCGCCTGGCTGGAAGAGGCAAAACTCCTGTCGCGGGAGGAAAACCGGGTGCAGGTGTTCCCGTCCTCGCTGCGTATCCGCAACGTCGATGAGGCTGCGGCGATCTTCGAGCGCGCGCAAATCACTGGCACGCGCCGCACGCAACTTCTGGATCTTGTGCGCCATGTGATGAATGCATCCCCGGATGAGGGTGTTTCAACGGACGATCTCACGGGCGCTTGCGGCTTGTCGGGACGGACGTTGCACAAGGCGCTGGCCGATCTGGAAACGCTGGGCATCGCCAGCAACGACACGGCCGTCACGGTCTTTATGCATCTGGGGGTCGAAGATGCCTCCATCCGCCGCCTTGATCTGGCGGCGCAGATGGAGGGCGACTTGATCGCCCTGATGCGCGAGGCGGTGCCCGAGGCACAAGGGCCCGAGGCGCAACCGCTGCACCTGACCGAGACCTGTCAGGCATTGCGCGACAAAGGCCACCGCCACGTGCGCCCTGATCTGGTGGAACTGGTCTTGCGCGGTATGGCGCAGGACGGGCGCGATCAGGATGGAGGGCGTGGCAACCTGACCCTGCGCAAGGCCAGCCGGAACACTCTGTTTGTCCGGGTGGAACGGTCGTGGCCGGTGGTGGAGCGCACCGCCGACCTGCGCAGACAAGGGGCACAGGTGCTGCTGACGCATCTGGCGGGCAAGGTCGCGAAAGGCACCCGTGGCAAGGACATCCAAGTGGAAACCACGCTGGGCGACATGGCGGCGGCACTGAATGGCGATGCCTTGCTGCGCGCCGAGATCAAGGACATGACCCGTCTGATGGATCGCTCGCTTCTGTGGTTGCATGAGCAACAGGTTGTGACACTGGGCCGTGGCCTGACCGTCTTTCGCCCGGCGATAACGGTACATTTGAACCCAAAGGGCGGGCGGTTCACCGAACAGCACTTCGCGGCGCTGGACGAGCATTACGGGGAAACGACGATCCAGACCCATGTGATGGCTGCCTATGCCGAAAAGGG
>Ga0105044_10013853_pt1 | contig 10933 bp, 10 predicted proteins | sample MAT01_FD_78092 | JGI IMG/M metagenome (GOLD analysis project Ga0105044, IMG submission 78092) | Freshwater microbial communities from Lake Fryxell liftoff mats and glacier meltwater in Antarctica - MAT-01 | ecosystem: Environmental > Aquatic > Freshwater > Ice > Liftoff microbial mat | place... | reverse complement strand
TGTCCGCCCAGCAGCTTGACCACCGGTTGCCCGAGCAGCTTGCCAAACAAGTCCCACAAGGCGATGTCGACACCGGCGATGGAATCCACGTAGTAACCACCAAAAAAACCACGCACCCGCATCAGGTCGTACAGGTCTTCCTGGATCACGACCACATCGCGCGGGTCGCGTCCGATGATCACCGGCCCGAGCACATCATCGATGATGCTGGTCACTGCGTTAGGTGCGACGATGCCATAGGTCTCGCCCCATCCCACCGTACCGTCGTCGGCCGTGATCTTGACCAGCACCGACATGTCCGAGTTTGGATAAATCGAGCGGTTTCCCTGGCGGATCAGGTAACCGCGCTCGTTGATGCGTTCTCCCGGACCGAGTGGGCCGAGGTAGGGCGTCTCGCGCGGAATCGAGATGATGAAGGACTCGACGCTGCGGACCGCCGGGAAGCTGGATTGGATCATGGCGTATGGGGAAGACGGTTGGTGGCGAAGATTGCGCGCCGGCAATCAAATGGCACGCCGGGGGTTGTCGGCGACATGGCACCGCGCCAACTGTGCGGCTGGCAACAACAGGTCAGCAATATCGTGCATGAAGGCATCGACGTCCTGGCAGTCGAGCGGGTCCAGCAGCGGACCGGGCATGCGTTGGCGCGTGCTGCGCAGCAGGCCGCGGCTTTGCAGAATGTGTTTGGTCAGGGACCAGCGGAACACTGCCTGAATATTGAGGATCGGCAACATGCGCGCGAAAATGTTCCGGACTGCTGCCGCGTCGCCGCGCTCATGCGCCCGGAACAAGGCTACATGGACCTCGGCCAGTTCGATTGCCGGCATCGTGCCGCAGGCGCCGCGCCGGAGTTCGTCCGTGATGTAGCGCCCGCCCGCGCCGCCGAATACGCCCAGCAATGAAACCGGCGCCGCAGCGCGCAGCGCGGTCAAACGCTGTCCGCTCGGAAGTGTTTCCTCTTTGACGTAACGAATTCCGGGCGCGGCCGTGACGATCTGCAGCAACACAGTCGGCTCCAGGCCGGCCCCGGCCGGTGGCGGCACGTTCTGCAGCATGATGGGCGTGGCAGGCAGTGCCTCGGCAATCGCCGCGAAGTGGGCCAGTAGGGCGGCCGTACCCGCTTGCAGCGCCGGCGCCGCGACCATGATTGCGGCCGCACCCAGGCTGGCGGCGGCGGCGCCCAGTCGAATGGTCACTGCCAGGCTGTCGCTGCTGGCGCCCACGATCACTGGCACGCGCCCGGCTACTTCGTCCAGCACCACCGCGGTAAGTTGTTCGCGCTCCTCTTCGCTGAGCTGCGAGACCTCGCTGGCAACCCCGGGATACGCGATACCGTGCACACCGCATTGGATGAGATAACGCACCAGCGTGCGCAACGAAGCCAGGTCTGGCGCGCCAGATTCGTCAAACGGCGTCGGCAAAACCGGGCAGACGCCGCGGATCAGGGTCGTTACTGCGTCATTGGCGATGCTGGGCATGGTTTCAGATTTGCGCGCTCTGGCAAGGGGTTGTTGCGCCAGCGAACCGGGGCAAGTATTAACAGTGGAGACCGATCGGCAAAAGATTGGCCACAGGAAATCAGTTTGCCAACATTAACCCGAAAACGGAACAAACAGATTAGGGTTTGTACCGATAGATGAAACTATTGTATAAATAATAATCCATATTCGCTTTTTGTTCCATTCTTCGGAATTAATTTGTATAAACCAGGATTAGACCCCGGCGCCTTCAATGACCCAGATTACCGTCAGTCACCTGCACAAGTCGTTCGGCGAGACGCCGGTGTTGCGTGACATCAATCTCGAAATCGGCTCTGGCGAGTTCGTCGTTTTTGTTGGGCCTTCTGGCTGTGGCAAGTCGACGTTGTTGCGGCTAATCTGCGGGCTGGACCATGTCACCTCGGGCAACATCGTGATTGATCAGGAGGTGGTCAACGATGTGCCGCCGTCCAAACGCGGCATCGCTATGGTTTTTCAGAGTTATGCGCTGTACCCGCACATGAGCGTGGCCCAGAACATGGGTTACGCCCTGAAACTCGCCGGCGTGTCGCGTGCCGACATCGATCAGCGGGTGGGTGCAGCGGCCAAGATCCTGCGCATGGACTCGCTGCTCAAACGCAAGCCGCGCGAGTTGTCTGGTGGTCAGCGCCAGCGGGTGGCGATTGGTCGCGCGATTGTGCGCGAGCCGCGCCTGTTTCTGTTTGATGAGCCCCTGTCCAACCTGGACGCCGCCTTGCGCGTGGATATGCGAACCGAGATTGCGGCACTCAAGCTGCGCCTGGGCACCACCATGGTGTATGTCACCCACGACCAGATCGAAGCCATGACCCTGGCCGACAAGATCGTCGTCATGAACGCCGGCCGCATTGAGCAGGTCGGTACCCCGCTCGACCTCTATCGCAAGCCGGCCAACCGTTTTGTGGCCGGTTTCATTGGAAGCCCGCGCATGAACATCCTGCCGGGCACAGTCGATTCGGACGGGCTGGTGCGGCTGGACAACGGCACGGTCCTTCCGATACGGCTGCAGGCGCCGTTGGCATCTGCGGTCGGGATCGGCGTACGCGCCGAGCACCTGTCGTTGGTGCATCGCGAAACGTCGCCTGGCGCCTCGCTGTACGGTGTGGTGCGGCTGGTGGAGCACTTGGGTTCTGATGTTTTTGTTCATGTCGCAGTGTCCGGGATCGACGCCTGGGTGATCGCCAGGCAGGCCGGTGACCTGGTGGTGACCGTGGGAGACCCGATTACCCTCGGCCTTGGTGCCAGCGCGCTGCATGCCTTCGCTGCCGATGGCATGCGAATCGAAATGGAGCCGCAAGAAGTGGCCACCGCATGAGTGAAACGCCAACCCTGCAGGGCGCGACTTATCCGGATCTGGCTGCCTGCCCGGTGCTGGTGACGGGCGGTGCCTCCGGCATCGGCGCCTCCATCGTGCGTCACTTCATGCGGCAAAAGGCCCGCGTGGCTTTTCTCGACCTGCGCGAAGCTGCCATCGGACAATTGAACCAGGAGCTGGCATGTGAGTTCGGCGCTCCAGCACCCTCGCGCCATGTGGACTTGCGCGACGTGGATGCAGCCCGCGCGGCGATCGCAGCGCTGGCCCAGGAAGTGGCGCCGTTCCGGGTACTCGTCAATAACGCCGGCGACGACGAACGGCACCTGTTGGCCGAGGTGACACCGGCCTACTGGGATGACCGTTTTGCGGTCAATCTGCGGCACATGTTCTTTGCCGCGCAGGCGGTAGCGCCAGCAATGGCCACTGCAGGTGGCGGCTCCATCATCAATCTCGGCTCTACGTCCTGGATGTTTGGTGCTGCAGGCCTGATTGCCTACACAACTGCCAAGTCGGCGGTGCAGGGTCTTACAAAGTCGATGGCGCGCGAGCTCGGTGCCCAGGGCATCCGGGTCAATTGCGTCACTCCCGGGATGATCTGGACCGAAAAGCAGACCATGCGCGCGGCCAAGGACGACCCCGGCAAGTTGCAGGCCTATCTGGCGCGCCAATGTATCAAGGAACCTTTGAATGCTGACGACGTTGCGCGTATGGTGCTGTGGCTGGCATCGGACGAGTCGCGCCGTTGCGCGGGCCAGGCCTTCATCGTGGACGGCGGCGTGGTCTGAACAGGTTGTTGGCACGGGGTCGCGGCCCGTGCCATTGGTAACCCCTGGATCTGCCGCGAGATCCGAATCAGGAGACTGCCATGACATTTAGCAACCAGTTCCAACGTTCGCGCCGACAACTCATCGCACTTGCGGGGTCCGGTTTGGCGAGCACTTTGTTCCCGCCGACCCTGTTGGCCCAAGGCAACGCGATGAGCTTTATGAGCTTCAGCTTTGCCGAGGAGCCTAACAAGCCGTTCGTTGAAAAGTTGCTGGCGGACTTCAAGGCGAGCCGCGGCATTGGTGTCGAACCCATAGGCTCTGCCTGGGGTGAAGTGCAGAAAAATATCCTGTTGCGGCAACGCTCCAAGACCCTGCCGCAGGCGGCGCAGTTACAGGATCGTTGGCTGCCTGCCATGGCGCAGCTGCCGGAGATCGTGGATCTGGACGCCTTGATCGGCCGCGCCGAGATCGAGTCCGCGCTCGACCCGGCGGTACTTGGCATGGCACGGGTGGCTGGCAAGACGCTTGGCGTGCCCATCATCACTGGCTCGGTCGGCATGCTTGCCAACCGCGAGGTGCTCGCCAAGGCGGGCGTGGCAAAGGTTCCGGTCACCCTCGATGAATTCCGCGCAGCGCTGATCGCCGTACGCGACAAGGTGCCCAATTCGGTTCCCTTTGCGATGGCTACCAAGAACCCCGGTTCGGTGCCACTGGATACATTGATTCTGGTGTGGGCGTTCGGCGGCCGCATCATCGATGACAGCGGCAAGGTGCTGGTGAATTCGGCCGAGGGTCGCGCCACTCTTGACTTCATGGCGGGGCTCATGAAGGACCGCTTGATTGCGCCGGAGATTGATCGCCCGGACGCACGCCGCCTCTTCGGGCAGGGCGCTGCTGCCTTCTACATCGACGCCCCTGCGGCGCGCACCTTCGCACGTTCCTTCTCGGGACGCGGCGAAGCGGCCGATGCCTTTGTTCTCCCGATCCCGTCACCGGTACTCAAGGCGGGCGACCGGGCACGCTCGGTCGAATGGGGCCACGTGGTGTCACTGTTCAGCAGCCAGCCGCTGGCGAAAGACTCGCCATCGGCGCAGTGGGTGCGTTACCTCCTGAGCGACCCGGTGCAGGGCTCGCTGCCGCTGCAGCTCGGTGGCCTGCCCGCTACGCGCAGTGCCCGCGCTATGCCTGCAGTGCAGGGTGATGCCTTTCTCAAGGCATGGGCGGGAGCGGTTGGATCGACCATGAAACACGAGATCGGGATCTGGTCGAACGCGCCGGAACTGTCCGCGATCCTTACCGAGGAGACACAGGCAGCGGTGCTGGGTCAAAAGAGCGGTGCAGCAGCAGCGGCCTCCATGCAAACCCGTATGGATGCTTCGATGGCCAAACGCACCTGAGCCAGCGCCATGCAGAGCCAGTCAGCCACTTCCACCATGCCAGGCTTCGCGGTTTCGCCGCTGGCCGAGCGTGGTGGCTTGAAGGCGCGCGAACGGCGCGTGGGGTGGTTGTTCCTGGTGCCGGCGCTGGTGGCCTTCGTACTCGTGATCGCCCTGCCATTCGTGCGCGCACTGGCACTGGCGTTCACGCGCAACGACCTGCAGACGCCGGTGCCACGGTTCGTCGGATTGGACAACTTCGTTGCGCTGGCCCGCATGCCAGAGATTGCCCAGTCGTTCGCGGTGACTGCGGCGTATGTCGTGCTGGTCACGGCCTTCACGCTGCTGCTGGGGCTGGCCTGGGCGCTTATTCTCAATCAGCCGTTCCGCGGCCAGACCCTGTTGCGCGCGGCGTCTCTAATTCCCTGGGTGCTGCCGTCCACCGTCACGGCCTTCATCTGGGGCTGGATCTTCAACAGCCGTTATGGCGTGCTCAATGCAGCGCTGGTAGAAATGGGCGTGATTCCCCTGCCCACGGCCTGGCTTTCAACCAGTTTCGGGGCCATGGTTGCGATTGTGATGACCAAGGTATGGTTCTCGATTCCGCTGTTCATGTCTTTCTTCCTGGCTGGACTGCAGAGTCTCGACCGCGAGCAGATGGATGCCGCTCGGGTGGACGGCGCTGGCAACTGGGCCTTGCTGCGCGACCATATCCTGCCGCATTTGCGACCGGTCCTGCTGGTGGTCGTGGTTCTTGGTGTGATTGGCAACCTGCAGCACTTCGATACCATCTATGCGCTCACCGGCGGCGGCCCGGTGCGTGCCACCGCCGTCTTGTCAATCGAGGTGTACCGGCGTGCCTTCGACCAGTGGGATATCGGCATGGCCTCGGCCCTCGGACTGTTGTGGGTGACCACCATCATGCCCGCGGCGTACTTTTACCTCCGCCATCTGCTGAAGGGAGTGTGACGCGTGCTCGATCTCAACTCCCTGTCCGCCCGTATCGTGTTCGCCCTGTTGCTGGGACTGATTGGAGTCTTCCTATTCTTTCCTATTTACTGGTTGGTGATCTCGGCTTTCAAGGGCAACTCTGAGTTGTACCGCATCGTGCCGACCCTTTACCCGCACGACCTGACACTGGAGCACTTCCGGACCGCCTTTGGCCGCGGGCGGCTCGGTCAACAACTGCAAAACAGCCTGCTGGTATCCTGTTCGGCGGCTGCGCTCAACACGGTACTGGCCATGTACGCAGGGTACTCATTCGCCAAGTTCCGCTACGAAGGCAGGCGCGCGGTGATGGTGGTATTGCTGTCTGCGCAGGTGTTTCCCTTTGGCCTGCTGCTTATCAGCCTGTACCCGATGGTGACCGACCTTGGGCTGATCGACACGCACCTTGGCCTGATCCTGTCCTACATCGTGTTTGCGTTGCCGGTTTCGACCTACATGCTGTTTAGTTACTTTTCGCAGATTCCCGGTGAAATGATCGAGGCCGCCCGCGCCGACGGTGCGGGCGAATTGCGCATCTTCCACACCATTGTCCTGCCGGTCTCGGTCCCAGCGCTGGTCACGGTGTTTCTGTATGGCTTCATGTGGTCGTGGAACGACCTGCTGTATGCCATGACCCTGCTGGTGTCGGAGAACAAGCGCACGGTCGGTCCTGGCATGTTGTTGGCTTACCTGAACGAGGTCAATGCCGACTGGGGTGGCGCGATGGCGGCATCCATAGTGGCGTCGGCACCCATCGTGGTTGTATTTGCTTTTTTGCAACGTTGGTTCATCCAGGGGGTCACGGCCGGTTCGGTCAAATAGCGATTGCGCTCTGTCCGCCTGCTCCGACTGAATCATGCTCAACCAAGATCGATTGCTGACACAGACGCATGACTATCGGCTGCGCGACGATGTCGACATCAACGCAGCCGCCCCCGCGCCGTCGGTTCAGTGGTACACCACAGCCTTGCCACGTGCCGTTCTCAAAGCCCTGGCTCGGCGTGATGACCTGCGCGCCGGACAAAACTACGCGTTGTGGCTGCTTTTGCTGCTGGTGTCGGGTGCCTTGGCCTACAGTAGCTGGGGCTCCTGGTGGGCGTTTCCAGCCTTCGCGCTGTACGGAGTGATCTACTCGTCGAGTGATTCGCGTTGGCACGAGTTGTCGCATGGAACACCGTTCAAGACGGCGTGGATCAACGAATCGCTCTACCATCTGTGTTCCTTGATGACCTTGCGTGAAGGCATTCGCTGGCGCTGGAGCCATGCGCGTCACCATTCGCACACCGTACTGGTCGGGCTGGATCCAGAAATTCACGCAACGCGACCGCCTAACTTGTTCTTCCTGTTGCTGGGCTGGACATATATGCGCGCCGGGTGGATGGAGCTGTGCGTATTGATCGAACATGCGACTGGCCGCATCAACCGCGACGCGGCCCTCTACGTGCCGCGCAGCCAGTGGCCAGCGATGGTCTTGTCCAGTCGCCTGTACCTGTTGGTGATCGTGGTTGCCGGTGCAGTCTGCCCCGCCTATGACAGTGTGCTGCCGGCGATGTTCATCGCATTGCCGCGCTTCTATGGTGGTTTCCTGCATTTCACACAGGCGATCACGCAACACATCGGCCTTGCCGAAGACGTGTTCGACCATCGCCAGAATGCACGGACTGTGCTGATGAACCCGGTGTTCAGTTTTTTGTACTCCAACATGAACTACCACGTCGAGCACCACATGTATCCGATGGTTCCGTTTTACCGCTTGCCCGAGCTGCACAAACTGGTCCGGCACGACTGCCCTGCTCCCTATGCCAACTTGCGCAGCGTTTACCGGGAAATGATTCCGGCTCCGATCCGGCAACGCCGTGAGCCCGCCTACTTTATCCAGCGGCCACTACCGGCGGCTTCCACCACGCGGTAAACCCGGAGGAAACGCGATGACCCTTTGGATCGAAGTCTGCGACAGTAATGCCATCCTGGAAGAGGATGTGTTGCACTTCGAACAAGACACGAGGTCTTTTGCTATTTGCCGTGGCGAGGATGGGGCCTGGTACGCCGTCGATGGTTTGTGTACCCATGAACAGGTGCCGCTCGCCGATGGTTTCGTCTTTGGCCACGCGCTGGAGTGCCCGCGCCATCAAGGGCGCTTTGACATCCGGACCGGCAAGGCCTTGCGCGCCCCTGCGTGCGTGGACTTGCGCACCTATCCGATCAAGGTCGAACATGGCCTGGTCTACCTCGCGCTGGACTGAGACATGCCGACACCACACCTCGCGCATTGCCTGGTCATTGGAAACCATTTGCTGCGCGCGTGTGTCAATCCATTGGGCGCCGAGTTGCCCGGCCTGCGTACCAGCCTGGGCCATGAGTTGATCTGGCCGGGTGACCCGCAGTCGTGGCCGAAGTCCGCACCCATTCTGTTCCCCATCATTGGGCGGCTGCGTGACGGCCGTGTGCGGCATCGAGGCTGTTGGTACGCGATGCCGCCGCACGGATTCGCAATGAATCGGCAATTTGTGCTGGTTGAATTCAAGGCCGAGGGTTGTGTCCTGCAACTGCGGTCCTCGCAAAATACGCGCGACCACTATCCCTTCGAGTTTGCCTTGGACCTTGCCTTCACGATCGCCGGGCGCTCACTGACGATCACTGCGTCAGTCCGCAACACCGGCGACGAAGTGATGCCGTTCGCGTTTGGTTTCCACCCAGGCCTGCGCTGGCCAGTGCGCGGCGCCTCCCGCTCCGACCATCGTCTGGTGTTCGAGGCTCCAGAGCATTGCGCCACTCGCAGGCGCGCGCCATCGGGCCTGATCGGGCTACCGTTTGAGCGCCTGCCCTTGAAGGACAAGGCGCTGCAGCTCGACGAGGGATTGTTTGCGCAAGGACCCCATGTGATGGACGTGGTGGCGAGCCGATCGCTGATCTATGCCGATCCGGGTGGCCCGCTGCTGCGGTTGGGCTGGCGCAACCTGGAGCAACTGGCACTATGGTCCTTGCCGGGCGCCGGTTTCCTGTGCGTGGAGCCCTGGCATGGGCTTCCTGAACAAGAAGGGGTCGGGCACGATCTGGCCGACCGGCCCGGGATGTCATTGCTCGCACCTGGTGGACGGTACGACGCCAAGTTGGTGCTGGAGGTGGATCCATCCTTGCTTGCAGCCAGTCCCGCCGAGTCGCCGCCAGCGGCGGCATCCATGGCGTTGATCCCAAGGTAGACTCAAACACCATGCAGGCCATAGCCCCTGACTCCAGCCCTCTAAGCCCGCTGGTGGCTTCCGTCCGAAGCACAGCACGCGACAGCGCGCCGCAGGTCGGCCTTGGTGTGCTGGAAAAGGCAATGAGCCTGCTCAACATCGTCTCGGTGTCTCCCGCGCCGCTGACGTTTACCGAGTTGCTGCGGGCGGGCAATCTACCCAAGGCGACTCTGCACCGGATCCTGGCGACCTTGATGCGAGAGGGCCTGCTGCGCTACGAGGCCCCCTCCAAGACCTACCAGCTCGGGTTCCGCCTGCTGGAGCTGGCGCATGGCGTCTGGAGCGACTTCGATCTGCGCCTGGCGGCACAGGATGAGCTTGTGCGTTTGCGCAATGTCCTGGGCCAGTCGGTGCAGTTGGTGGTGCTCGACGGTGATAGTGCACTGGTTATTGCGTCGCAGGAAACCGAACGGCTGTCCCGCACCAGCACCCGCGTGGGTCTGCGCCTGCCGCTGCACGCCACTGCCGCCGGCAAGGTGATTTTGGCCCACATGGACAAGCCGGGCCAAGTGGCGATGCTGGACCGCCTGACATTGCAGGCTTTCACAGAACACACGATGACCCAAGCCAGGATCCTCCAGAGTGAGCTTGATCTGACACGGGCGCGCGGTTACTCGGTCGAATTGCAGGAGTATGAGGACGGCCAGGTTTCAGTTGCGGCGCCGATCCTGGACATCGAGGGCCGCCCGATCGGCGCCATCTGCATTGGCGGGCGGACTGAGCAACTCGACCCAACCCACCTGCACGGCCTGTCCTCACCAGCCATCGGCGCAGCACGCACGATCTCGCACAATGCCGGAGGCCAGTTCATGTCGATTCAGCCGCGCGACGAACCCACCGAAGAGGCGCGCTTTGACGTGCAGTGCGTCGCCGAGACGCGTGCCTTGCTCGGCGAAGGCCCAACCTGGTCCCCGCGCGATGGCCTGCTGTACTGGGTGGACATCCTCACGCCCGCCGTACACTGCTTCGACACCGTGCAAGGGGTGGACCGCGAGCTCAAACTCGGCTCCATGGTCAGCGTGGCCATTCCCAAGGCCACCGGTGGCCTGTTGGTCGCCACACCAGCAGGGCTGATGACGCTGCATATGGAAACCAAGTCGCTGACAGCGTTCTGCCATCCCGAATCGGACCGCCCGGGCAATCGCTACAACGACGGCAAGTGTGATCGCATGGGGCGGCTGTGGATCGGCACGCTGGACATGGGCACGGCGGCGAATCGTGGCAACCTGTTTCGCGTGGACGCCGACGGCGCCTGGAAAAAGATGGATTCCGGAATCACGGTGTCGAATGGCCTGGGCTGGAGTCCGGACAACCGCCTGATGTACTTCACGGATTCGATGCGCCGGACTATTTACGTGTACGACTTCGACCTGCGCCCGGGAACCATCAGCAACCGGCGCCCGTTCATCGTGCTCGATGCGAGTGACGGCACGCCCGATGGCCTGACGGTGGACGAGGAGGGCTGCCTGTGGGTTGCCGTCTGGGACGCCTGGCGTGTGTCGCGTTATTCGCCTGAAGGGCGCGAGTTGTTGCGTATTCGCATGCCAGTGCCGCGTCCCACCAGTTGTTGTTTCGGCGGCGCCAACCTGGATACCCTGTTTGTGACCAGTGCATCGGTGCGGCTCAACGAACAGGCGCTGGCTGCGGCGCCCCAATCGGGCGCACTGTTTGCGATTCGTATTCCAGGGGTGCGCGGGCTGCCTGAAACCACGTTCGCCGGCTGAACGAATTT
>Ga0105044_10013850_pt1 | contig 10933 bp, 7 predicted proteins | sample MAT01_FD_78092 | JGI IMG/M metagenome (GOLD analysis project Ga0105044, IMG submission 78092) | Freshwater microbial communities from Lake Fryxell liftoff mats and glacier meltwater in Antarctica - MAT-01 | ecosystem: Environmental > Aquatic > Freshwater > Ice > Liftoff microbial mat | place... | reverse complement strand
TGCGGGGGGCGACCAGGTGGGAATCTGGCCGGTGGATGATAAGTTCGCGGCGGAGGAGCTCAGCAGTCACGGATTACCACGGGAGTCTGAAGTTATCGCGCCTGCTTCTTTCCAGGCGATCGATGTTAACTTAGCCTGTCCGGTCAAGAAGATTGAACGTAAGTCGCGAGGCGGTCACTGGCTTACCTAGCCTAAAGGGGCGATCAGAATTCTTGAGGCGGTTCGAGAGGCGGTTCCATCGCGCATAGCGTGCACGGTTAAGATGCGTCGATCGTTCGACGACACCCCGGAAATGGTGGAGAACTTCGAGGTGATTTTCGCCGCGCTACGGTCGATCGGATATGCATGGGCAACTGTTCATGCCAGGACTGTCGAGCAACGGTACATCGGGCCGAGCCGGTGGACGTTCCTGCGAGATCTTGTCGCGCGGTATCCGGATAACGTAATTTTCGGTAGCGGGGATATCTGGAACGTAAACGATATATTCCGTATGATTGCCTACACCGGTGTTCACGCGGTGTCCGTTGCCAGAGGATGTATCGGCAATCCCTGGATATTCGCGCAGGCTCGGGGAATGATGGCCGGCGAGAGGCCCATCCCCCCCACTATCGCGCAGCAGCGTGCCGCGTTGCAGTCGCACTTTGATCTCTCTTTGGCGGTCACCCGGCGCTTCAAGCACGGCGAAGAGGCCACGAGCAAAATGATGCGAAAGTTTGGAATTAAGTTCGCGCACCATCACCCGCGAGGCGACGAAATTAAGCGAAAGATGATCGGGGTTGAGAGCGCAGAAGATTGGCGGCGAACGATCGAAGAGTTCTATTACCAATAGCTACTGCTCGATGCGGACAGACTTGATGGGAGTCTTGCACTTCTTCTTCATCGCCGCGAGCCCTCCGCCGCGCAACCACTGATCAAACTCCCACGCCGCGGCGGAGTCAGAGACCACAACAGTGAGCACACCGTCGGAGCCGATCTTCTTAATCGAAGCGCGATCGACGAACTCGTGGGGGGCGATCTCTCTCCACACATCGTCGAGGAGGCCGGTGGTCTTGTGGTGCTTCGAGAAGTTCTTGTACAGCTCGGTGATATCTTGATGCAGCGAGAGATCGGGCGCGACCTTCGCACGAAAGCGACGAAGTTTTTCCAGTTCTAGCAAAACAGGGGATCGCCTTTGCACGCGGATACCTCGATTGAAGAGCGGGCGCAGAACTGCCGCGGTTTTCCAAACGGCCCGGTTCACTCATAGTGAACTCCTTTTCCCGCGGTCGCTTGGGGCGAATGATACACCCTTCCCCCACCGCTCGCCTGTCGCTACCTTTCCCCGCAATGCAAGCCGCCACAGGTATTAATATTGACCGATTACGGAAGTCATTTTCGTCAAGTCCTACGGGGCCCGCGGCGGTTGACTCGATTTCGCTTACGATTGAGCCGGGCGAACTCTTCTTTCTTCTGGGTCCGTCAGGTTGCGGCAAAACGACGCTTTTGCGAATGATTGCCGGGTTTATTGAGCCGACGTCGGGGAAACTTTGGTTTGATTTCGCCGGGCAGCGTCAAGATGTAACATCGCTCCCGCCGGAACGGCGGAACACGGGAATGGTTTTCCAGTCCTATGCCCTCTGGCCGCACATGACCGTCGAGGGGAATGTGGGATTTGGTTTGGATGTTCGTAAAATAGTTGGTATCGAGAAGAAGCGACGAGTAGGGGAGGCGCTGGAGGCGGTGAAGATGTCGGAGTATGCGTCGAGGCGGCCGACCCAACTTTCTGGCGGTCAGCAGCAACGAGTCGCGCTGGCAAGAGCGATTGTTATCCGGCCAGCCGTACTGCTTTTGGACGAGCCTCTGTCGAATCTGGATGCGAAGTTAAGGATCGAGCTGCGAAGTGAGATCCGCCGGCTTTGCAAGCTGTTTGGGATGACAACTGTGTACGTGACGCACGACCAGAAGGAGGCGTTAAGTATGGCGGATCGAATCGCCATTCTTCGCGATGGTCGGGTTGAGCAGGTGGGAACTCCGAGAGGCTTGTATACAAAGCCGCGTACCGCGTTCGCGGCATCTTTCTTAGGGGAGACAAACTTCTTGACGGCGCAGCTTATCGCGGCGGACGAGGTCAAGTTGAAGTCTGTAACGGTGAAGACCTCTCATGGTGAAGGCAGGCCGCTTGGCTCCGTGATCGTCTCTGTTCGTCCAGAGGCCATCACTGTTTCTAGAGCTAGAGGATCGAAGGGGCTGCGCGGCACATTGACTGAGTCAGTCTATTTGGGCGATGCGGTGCAGTTTACCGTTGAGCTCGAAGGGGGAGAGCGATTACTCGCCGCGATGCATAATCCTGGGACCGAGACGCCCGCTATCGGGCAAGCGGTGGAGCTAGGGATCGCGGCTGACGATGTCGTGATTGTCGAGAGCTGATGGCGGGTGTTCCACGTGGAACATACGGATGCGCCCTAGTGATTCAAAACTTTTTCGCGGTGAAACTTGGGTTTCACGTGGAACAACCCACCCGCGGGTGACTATTGTGCGCCAACAACGAAAGGATTCGTATATGGCCCGCAATGATGCGACTCAAAATAAAGGTGCCGTGCGAAAGCTCGGTCGAGGAATTGGATCTCTAATCTCCGTTCCAAACGCTAGCGGGGCCGAGATTCAATCGAGGCCTTCGCCCTCGAGTACAGAGATAATTCAGATGATTGTGATCGAGGCGATCGCAGTAAGTCCCTTCCAACCGCGCAAGACGATGATCCAAGCGACGATCGAGCAGCTCGCGGATTCAATCCGCCATTCGGGCGTGATGCAGCCAATTATAGTTCGGGAGATCAAGGGTGGATTCGAGCTAGTCGCGGGTGAACGAAGGTGGAGAGCCGCTCGACTGGCCGGGCTAGCGTCCGTACCGGCAATCGTGCGACGGCTTACGGACGAGCAGTCGGCTGAATGGGGATTGGTGGAGAACGTTCAGCGAGAGGACCTTAATCCTATAGAGCGTGGGGTGGCCCTCAAGCAGTTAATTGCGAAGTTTGGTCTTAGCGCCGCTCTGCTGTCGGAACGAGTGGGACTGGACCGGTCCACAATCACCAACTTGATGAGACTAACAGAATTAGAACAAGAAATCACGGAGATGATCGCCCGCGGCGACCTCTCGGGCGGCCATGGAAGGGCTTTGTTAGCAATACCTCCCGGCGAAGCGCGCCTTTCTTTGGCGCGTGAGGCAGCGGTGGGGGGGTGGAACGTGCGCAAAGTCGAGATGTTAGCGAAGGCCCACGCTGTCAGCCCCGAGAACATCGGAACTAAAGCAGTCAAAGACGAGGAAGCCAGGGCGCGGCACGCGGTGTTAAGAGATCTTGAGCGCAGAATTGGCGAGAAGTTAAGCACAAAGGTGCTAATTACTACCGATCGTTCCGGCGCGAAAGGTAAGTTAAGCATCGAGTTCTATTCGATCGATCACTTCGACGGCCTGCTCTCCCGGCTGGGAATACAGAGTCAATAATTTTTTTAGTACAACTTGATATTGTGTCGATACTAATATAGCATCCGGTAAGGGTGATGTAACGTATCGGTGTGAGAGGCGATGTTGTTCTGCTCCAGATCCTGCGGCGTGTTCCCGGCTGGTATCTCGGAGCTTCCATTCGGATCTATAAATTATGGCAAAGAAGATTACGTCCAAGGCCAGTAAGTCAAAAGTAACCAAAAAAGCCACCAAGGCCGCCAAGGCCCCCGCGAAGAAGGCTGATGCAGCCCGTCGCGGCGGTCGCCGTCCCAAGAATGGCATCGCGCTCGTCGACGCTGTCGCGGGTGTCCTCAAAGGCAAGACCCTTAGCGTGAGCGAAATCACCGCTGCGGTCAAGAAGTCGGGCTTCAAGACCAACGCCGTGAACTTTCGCGTCATGGTCAATCAGGTCTTCAGCAAGTTCGCTCCCCGCTTCAAGCGCATCAAGCACGGTCACTACACCACTGCTTAATCGAACTGCGGCTTAACTATTTCAGGGCCGCCGCATCTAGGCGCGGGTTGGAGCGCGTTCGCGCTGCTGCCGCCACCGCCCAGAGAGTGTAACGCCTGGCGCAAGTAGTGTTTGTGAGTGCCGCGGCCAAATGTTTTGCCGGAGCGTTAGCTTCGACGCAATATTCAACCGCTGGCGCGGCGATCGCTAATAAACTGGTCGCCTTAATTGCAAGTGGCCAATACAAGAGAAAACCTCCCGAGCAATCGGGAGGTTTTTTTACGTGTAATGATATTCTCGGGGTCGAAGTCTGGTAGCAACCAGTTAATCTGCTAGAATTTCAGGCAGGCCCGGATAACCCTGAACTTAAGAAGACTAGTGTGGTACGGGCAACTTCGACAGACGCGAAGGGCGATCGACTAGGGCGGCGCGAGACAGATCGTCCCAGAACTGGCGGTTGGTGGTGTTCCAGACAAGGGAAGTCTTGTTCCGAACGTCGACCGGTCGTTGGGCGGTGCTGAGTAGATCCGGAGTTAGATTATGAACAATCGCACCGTGCCTAGGGCTGGCGGTCTGGCAGCCGCTTAAACAAGCCGCAACGCACGCCAGAAGACCGAAGGTACATACACGCTTGTTGAGTAACTTGTTCATCGTCAAAGCACTTTCAAAAAGGAGGCCCGCCACGCTTGCCGGATCTCGCGACATAAAGCCGCATGCACAGCGTAGGAGGCCTCGTGCCGAAGAAGCGGAGAATCAGGTGTTCCGCGTCCCTTTGGGGTGCGGGAAAAGTTTGGGAGCGAGAGAGTTGACTGCCGAACTTGCAGCGGCGAGACTATCGCTTAGGATGAAACAGTACCGATCAGCGCGGCTCTCACTTTACAAGGCGATCATCAGCATCCTCACGGGCGTTCAATCGCCATGAAGTTGGTATGCCAGTTGCAGCATGATGAACATGAAAATGGATCGATTCACCGCCGCGGCTCAACAGGCACTAGCAGATGCCCAAGGGCTGGCCACATCAAAGGGGAATCCTGAAGTCACCGGTCTGCACATCCTCGCAGGTCTGATTGCGCAGCCATCATCGCCCGGTTGGTTGGTACTTGAGAAGGCAAACTTAGTCCCCGCGCGAGTAACCCAGCTCGCGAACAACGAAATCTCAAGGCTACCAACAACTTCCTCGGGCCCGGGCACCACAGGCAGGGCTGTGATGGAGATCTTGAACAAAGCCGAGGCCGAAGCAAAGCGAATGGGAGACGCTTATATTTCGACAGAACACTTACTTCTTGCGGTCTGCGACCAAGGTGGAAGTGGGGGAGGCAAGGACGTTCTGACGCTGGCGGGCGCTAATCGCGCCCGGATTGAGGACGCCGTGAAGGCGATCCGTAAGGCAAGCGGCGTTGAAACAATCGCCGATCAGAATGCCGAGAGCAGCTTTGAGTCTCTCAAGAAATATGCAGTCGATCTTACCGAGAAAGCCCAGCAGGGCAAGCTCGATCCGGTGATCGGTCGCGATGAGGAGATTCGTCGGTGCATCGAAGTGCTCAGCCGACGGACTAAGAATAACCCTGTTCTAATTGGCGAGCCCGGGGTAGGAAAGACGGCCATTGCCGAGGGGCTCGCCCTCCGCATCGTCAATCGCGACTGCCCCGAAGGAATGCGAAACAAGCGAATCATGGCACTCGATGTTGGGCAGTTGCTCGCAGGTGCTAAGTTCCGAGGTGAGTTTGAAGAACGACTTAAGGCGGTCTTGCGTGAAGCCCAGGCCAGCAAGGGCGCGATCATACTTTTCATCGATGAGTTACACACTATCATCGGGGCTGGCGGGGCGGAGGGCGCTGTCAGCGCCGGTAATCTGCTCAAGCCAGCGCTCGCACGCGGCGAACTCCGATGCATTGGCGCAACGACGCTCGATGAATACCGCAAGCACGTCGAGAAAGACGCGGCGTTCGAGCGACGCTTCCAACCCGTCTTCGTAGATCAACCTTCCGTTGAAGAAACCGTCGCCATTCTTCGCGGACTTAAACCTCGTTACGAGGCCCATCACGGGGTGCGCATTCTAGATGGCGCGATCCTCGCGGCGGCCCAGTTGAGTAATCGTTACATTGCGGACCGCTTTCTTCCTGACAAGGCCATCGATTTGATGGATGAAGCCGCGGCGAGATTGCGAATCGAGAACGATAGCATGCCCGCGGAGCTTGACGAAATTCGCAGGCGTGTTCTGCAGTTGGAGATTGAACGCGAAGCACTCCGCATCGAGGCGAGCGAACTAAGCAAACGTCGAGGGGAGGAACCCTCGGACGGCCGCCCGGAAGCAAGAGGCGAATCCGTTTCGCAACGAGAACTCGAGCGCGTCGAGCGAGAACTGAGTGATTTGCAGGAACGAAACCGCGTGCTTAGCACCAGGTGGGAAGCTGAGAAAAAAGACCTTGATGCGATCCGCACCATCAAGGAGGAGATGGAGAGCAAGCAAGTTACGCTCGACCAAGCCCAGCGTCGGGGCGATCTCGAAGCCGCGGCGAGAATTCGATACGGTGACTTGCGGCAGCTTGAAACCCGGCTCCGCGACGCCGAAGCCGCCGGGGCCAAGCGAGAAGCCGCGGGTGACGCACTCGTCAAGGAGGAAGTAGACGCCGCGGCGATCGCCCAGGTGGTCGCTCGTTGGACTGGAATTCCAGTTTCGCGGTTAGTCGAGGCTGAGCGCGAAAAGCTCACTCGCATGGAAGAGCAGTTAAGTAAGCGGATTATCGGACAAGAGCATGCCCTGCGGGCTGTAAGTGATGCCGTACGCCGGAGCAGAGCCGGCCTTGGCGACACGAACCGGCCAATCGGCTCGTTCTTGTTCCTGGGCCCCACCGGCGTAGGCAAAACCGAGACGTGCAAAGCGCTCGCGGAGTTCCTTTTCGATACTGATGAGGCGATTGTGCGCATCGATATGAGCGAGTATGGGGAAAAACACGCAGTGGCGCGTTTGGTGGGTGCCCCTCCAGGTTATGTTGGCTACGACGAGGGCGGTCAGCTCACCGAGGCTGTGCGTCGACGTCCGTATTGCGTCGTGTTACTGGATGAAATCGAAAAGGCGCACCCCGACGTCTTCAACATCCTGCTACAGGTTCTCGAGGATGGCCGTCTTACCGATGGGCAGGGACGCACGGTTAACTTCCGCAACGCAATCATTGTCATGACCAGCAACTATGGGAGTGTGCAGATTCAAGAGCTCGCCGCGGGTGGGGCCGAGGATTGGGAGATCGAAGCCGCGATCCGCGAAATGCTCAAACGCGGGCCTGCCGCGATGATGGCTGATCAGTTCGGTAAGGCCACTGGCCTCCCGCAGCACATAAGCGATGTGATGAGCAAAGCCGCGGCCAGCCTTGCTGGCGGTCAGGGATTGATGCGCCCGGAGCTGCTAAACCGCATAGATGAGGTGGTAGTCTTCCACCAACTGAAGCGAGAAAATGTCGGCGCAATCGTCGATATTCAACTTGCAAGATTGGTGGCGCGCCTTAAAGATCGTGGCATGACCATGGAGCTAACGCACGAAGCTAAACTTCAGTTAGCGAGCGAAGGGTGGGACCCCGCGTTCGGTGCAAGGCCACTTAAGCGGACGATTCAGCAGCGTATTGAAAACGCGTTGGCGAGCAAAATTCTCTCCGGGCTCTTTGGCCCGGGCGACCATATTAAGATAGACGTGCAGGGCGGCGGCTTTGAGTTTACCTCGCGCTAAGCTAAGTGCCAGTGCCCACTTTGAGGACCTCACATCGCGTTCGCGCGCCGCCATCACCAAGAGAAGTTCGCGACCGCTCCCCTCGTTTGACCTATCGTAAACCTAACATTAGTGCTGCGCTCTAACTTTTGAGGGCGAAACCGAAAGACGCGATGTAGCCTGCTTCGTCTGTCGCTGGCATCAGAACGCGATTTTCGTTGCGTCCTAAGCGAAAAAAGTGCCCGAACACATCGCTGTGTTGCGTGAACACCGATAGCCTTGCTGAAAGTGGGCTATGCATACGCTTGCGCCACGCCCGGTCTGTGCCGAACCGGCCGGGCTGCGGCATTTAACCGTGCTTGCGAACGTCGGTACGTCTAGGTTTGTTTTCCACGGCTTGGTGTTTGTTCAGGTCAGATTTGTCTGTTCGGTCGAATAAGGAACTTCCGGTATGTCCCAACGCATGAGTGATGGAAGATCGATCGTTTTTCTCGCCGGAGCAAAGAAGCGCGTCGCGCTACTCGCAGCCGCGGCGTGTCTTTTCGCTGGCAGTGCTGCAATGGGGCAGTTTGTTACACCTCCTCCAGCGACCAACCCCACCCCTGAGAATGACATTCCGAAGGCTCCACCGCCTCCGATCGTTCCGCCCGCTCCTCCCTCCGAGGCTCCACCCCCGCGCCCGATCAAGGCGACCAAGGCTCCCCTCCCCGATGTAAAGTGGAAGGAATGGGAATTGGTCGATGGCAAAGTTGCCCCTCTTTCCGAACCGCTGGAGCTCGCAGCTCTTCGCCGAAACCCTTTGGTGACCACCGAGCAGATGGCGCGGATCGAAGCGTTTTTGCCGGATCGCCGTCGCTCGATGGAACGTGTGGTGGTTGAAAACCTCGACCTCGTAGAGCGGATTGATGCCGGAATGTTCGAAACCGCCAACTTCAGTGATCGCGCGGATGTAACCAAGGTTGTTGAAACCACTAAGCCATTGCAGGTTCCGTCCCTCGCCACCGATCTTAAAAATCGTCAGATCATTGACGATCAGGCCTTTGGAATTAACTCCCGTATCACCACCTCATACACCAAGGCATCTGCGGGCCAAAAGAAAGAGAGCGCCACCCCAGACGAGCAGAAGGCCTCGACGCTCGCGTACATGCGCGCGATCTACAAGCAGAACTTTATTGAACACCTCTGGACTTACAACAATCTGCTCAATCAAGCCGGGAAAGCAGCTGGCGTTGATCAAACTCTTGCCGCAGACCTTAAGTCAGTCGCGGTGAAAGAGAAGTTGGCCGCGATGGGACTCGAAGAGCGCAAGGCGCTCCTACGCGGCGTGGCAGGCTATGCCAAGGGCGACGCGGCGGCAAAGCAAGGCGAAGCAGCCAAGCCAACAAGCGAAGCCAAGCCAACAGGCGAAGCCGAGCCAGCAGATCCCAAGTAACTCCAGTCGCAGCCGCTGGTGAAATGTTCGCGGGTGCAGGGGCTCGCAGCCGCGTTAACGACTATCTTGTTATGAGCAATAGAACCGATCCCTTCCGGGGTCGGTTTTTTTTGTGGCATCGGGCCTCTCATAATATCGATCCACTTATAGTTGTTGATCTTCCACCCCGATCTAGCCCTTGCTGTAGATCTCGTTGCGGGTGAGCGCGGCTGACCGATAGCAAGCAGCAGCGAGCCGCGGTAACCTCCCGCCGAAAACCCCGCGTGTGTAAAAACCAGTTCAGAGTATTTCAAGCCGAGAATGCCCCTTGACCGAACCCGCTTTGCCTAGAGATGAGGACCGACCTAGCGCCTTCTCGCCACCGCCGTCGGTCGTGAATCATGTGCCTCCCGCGGCGACCCCCTCAACCCCGCCCCCGCGCGGTGGTTCGATGGGGCGGACCGTCGGGGGCGGCATGTCGTGGATGTTGGTCGCCACCGTTGTAAGTAAACTAGCAACCAGTGTCACACAGTTACTCCTAGGCTGGTGGCTGCTGCCCGAGCACTTCGCAAAGTTCGCAATTGCCACCACCATCGCCGGGTTTCTGATGCTCGCAAAAGATGCTGGCATACCCAACTACTTAATCAAACAGGGGAGCGAGAAGTACCCGGCGATTTCCGGACCAGCCTTCTGGATGTGCGCAGTTTACAACACCGCCGCCGCGGCGTTGATGGCGCTCGCCGCGTGGCCGGTCGCTCATTACCTTTACAAAGATGACGCCTTGGCGCCAATGCTGTGGGTCATGGCCTTTGCCCTGCCGCTGGGCACCCCCGCTGCTGTTTTACAGGCGAAACTGCGCCTAGATCTGCGCTTCAAGCAGTTCTCGATGCTTATGTCGTTCTCGATCATCATGCGGCAGGTGCTCACCATTGTGCTCGCGGCGATGGGCTTTGAAGCGCTGAGCCTGGCGCTTCCGGTGGTCTTCACCGCAGTTCTTGATTCTCTTGCTGCATGGTGGATGTGTAACGATCGCCCCTGGAAACGCCCCGCTTTATTTGATTCCTGGGGCCGCCTGATGTCCAGCACCAAATGGCTTATTAACGGCACCGTTGGCTCATTCTCAAGCGAGTGGGGGCCTTATCTGGTTTTGGGAAGGATGGTCGATCACACCATTACAGGTTATTACTTCTTCGCCTACCAGATAACCGCTCAGATCGGGATGTTACTTTCGTTTAATCTCCATGTCGTCCTCCTCCCCGTGCTCGCAAAGCTCAACAACGAGCCCGCCCGCCAGCGAGAAGCATTTGTGCGGGTGTTGACAGGACTTACGCTGGTTGGTTCCTATTTTTCCCTCGCCGCCGCGGTGGTCATGGCGCCGCTTGAAAGCCTGCTTTGGCACGGTAAGTGGTCGCCCGCAGTGATCGCCGTGGTTATATTCGGCATCTTCTACCCGTGGCGTGTAAGCTTCGCCGTGACGTGCGGGTTGCTCATGGCTCAGGGAAGGTTTAAACGTTTCTCTCTCTCAGCGTGGGCCGAGGGGCTGGTGCTCATTGGCGTTACGATAGTGACCTGCCTTTACACCAGCGAGCTTTGGATCATCGCGCTAAGTAACGGCCTGGCCCTCATCTTCACCCGCTTGGCAGTTACAATGCACACCTTCCGCCTCTGCGGCGTGTCGCTTACTCGCCTTGCCCCTTCTATGGTCTACGGCTGGCTAGTCTCGGTGATCGCCGCGGCACCATTCTTCTGGCTTGATCGCACGCCGATGTGGGCGGAGCTTACCTCCTGGTTTATCCGCATCCTTCCCGTCACCCGCGTGAGGCCAGAGTTACTCGCGCAAAGCGCGACAGACGTTCTGCGGATCCTGCTCGCTGGTTCCGGGTTTACGTTGCT
>Ga0105044_10013847_pt1 | contig 10935 bp, 10 predicted proteins | sample MAT01_FD_78092 | JGI IMG/M metagenome (GOLD analysis project Ga0105044, IMG submission 78092) | Freshwater microbial communities from Lake Fryxell liftoff mats and glacier meltwater in Antarctica - MAT-01 | ecosystem: Environmental > Aquatic > Freshwater > Ice > Liftoff microbial mat | place... | reverse complement strand
GTGGTCCCGTTCGAACCAGGTCCGGTCGTCACCATGTACACGTGCGGGATCACGCCCTACGACGCGACGCACTTCGGCCATGCTGCCACCTACCTCACCTACGACGTGCTGCAGCGGCGCCTACGCGACCTCGGACACGAAACCCGATGCGTCCGCAACATCACCGACGTCGACGACGACCTGCTGCGCAAGGCGCGCGAGCTCGGCGTCCACTACCTCGATCTTGCCGCTGGCGAGATCGCGCGGTTCGACGACGATATGGCTGCGCTTGAGTTGCTCCCCTCCTACAGCGAGCCCCGGGCCACGTCGGCTATCGCCGATATCCGTGGGTTCATCGGGATGGTGCTCGACCGGGGGCATGCCTACCGATCGGCGGGCGCGGTCTACTTCGATGTGTCCTCGTGGCCGCGCTTCGGTGAGGTCAGCCACTACGACCGAGCGCAGATGCTGGCCTTTGCGAAGGAGCGGGGCGGCAACATCGACGATCCGGCCAAGCGCGACCCACTCGATTTCGTGCTCTGGCAGCCGTCGGCCGCCGACGAACCGTCGTGGGAGTCGCTTTGGGGTCCAGGTCGCCCGGGGTGGCACATCGAGTGCTCGGCGTTGGCGCTGCGCGAGCTCGGCACCACCATCGACCTGCACGGCGGTGGCAGCGATCTCATCTTCCCGCACCACGAATGTGAAGCGGCACAATCCGAGGCGGCAACGGGTGAGCCATTCGTGCGCCATTGGATGCACCAGGCGATGGTGCGCATGGACGGCGAGAAGATGTCGAAGTCACTCGGCAACTTGGTGTTCGTGAGCGAGTTGCGCAAGGAGTGGGACACCCGAGCGATCCGCCTGGCGGCGTTGGCACACCACTACCGCACGCCCTGGGAATGGACCGATGACCTCATGGCGCAGGCCGCGTCGCGGCTCGACGCGTGGGAGGCGGCGGGCCAAGGAGAAGGCGCGCTCGACGCCACGCGAGCGGCCCTCGACGACGACCTCGACACCCCCGCTGCGGTCGCCGCCATCGATGCCGCCGCTGCTGCAGGTCTTGGGGTGAGTGCTGCGGCCATGCTCCTCGGTGTGGATCTGAACCGAACCTGACCTGCTGCCAACCGGCGCGCGGGGTCGCCGTGGGTAGGGCATGATCTGTGGCGATGGCCACAGAAGAGGTGGGCAAGCTCTATCCGATCGCCAAGGCGATCTTGACGCCCCTCTTTCGCGCGTCGTGGCGGTTCGACCTGCAGGGGCTCGAGAACGTCCCCGAAAGCGGCGGCGCCATCTTGTGCCCCAATCACACCTCGGTGCTCGACTCGTTCTTCGTGCCGGCCCTGCTTCCTCGCCGGGTCACCTACGTGGGCAAAGCCGAGTACATGGACGACTGGAAGACCCGCAAGCTGTTCCCGGCCCTCGGGATGATCCCCATCGACCGCGAGGGCGGCGATGCCGGCGAGCGTGCCCTGACCACCGCGCGGCGCGTGCTGGAGAAGGGTGAACTCTTCGGGATCTACCCAGAGGGCACCCGCAGTCGCGACGGACGCCTGTACCGAGGCCACACCGGCCCCGCCCGGCTGGCCCTCCGAGCCAACGTCCCCATCATCCCCATCGGCATCAGCGGCGCCCGAGATGTCATGGCCCCCGACGCGAAGTTTCCGAAACTGCGGATGCCGGTGACCATCCGGTTCGGCCGTCCCATAACCGTTGGCCGCTACGTCGACCGGGCCAACGATCGCATGGTGCTGCGCCAGATCACCGACGAGGTCATGTACGAGATCCGCGAACTGTCGGGGCAGGAGTACGTCGACGAGTACGCCAACAAGAAGAAGGCCAGCCCCACTGCGACCGAGGCGCTTCACGCTGCTGGCTCGGTGGCCTCGGCACCGAACGGGCATGCAGGCCCCGCACCCGAGGTGCCCGCAGAGGCGGCGCGCCGAGAAGGAGAGGGCGAGGACGGCGCGTTCGTCGAGGTCACCACCCCTCGGTCCTCCGCCGACGCGCTCAAGGCGCCCATTCGTCGTTCTCGCGTCTGAAGACCCGCGCCTACGCTCGGCCCATGGCCGACATCACGATCAAGCTGCCCGACGGACGTGCCCAGGAGGTCCCCGCTGGCACCACCGTGGGCGCGCTGGCCGCGGCTATCGCCCGGGGTCTGGCCAAAAAGGCGGTGATCGGCTCGGTGAACGGGGTCGAGCGAGACCTGGTCTGGGTGCTGGCCGACGGCGACGAGGTCGCCATCATCACCGCGGAGTCCGATCGTGGCCTCTTCACGATCCGTCACTCCACGACTCACGTCATGGCCCAAGCGGTGCTCGACTTGTTCCCCGGCGCCACGTTCGCCATCGGCCCGCCGGTCGAGAACGGCTTCTACTACGACTTCGAGTTGCCGCCGGACGAAAATGGCAAGCCGGCCACGTTCGTCCCCGAGGACCTCGAGCGGATCGAGGCCCGCATGCGCGAGATCCTCGCCGAGGCCCAGCCGTTCGTGCGCGACGACCTCACGAGCGAGCGAGCACGCGAGGTGTTCGCCGATCACCGCTTCAAGCTCGAGATCATCGACGGCGAGGCCGATGACCCCACCTCGGCGACCGAGTCTGGCCTGGTGCGGACCTACGAGAACCCTCCCGCAACGCCCTCAGCCAACCCTGCCTTTCACGGCTACCCGGGCTTCATCGACCTGTGCCGAGGTCCCCATGTGCCCTCTACCAAGACGTTCCTCGGGCACTTCAAGCTGATGCGCGTCGCCGGCGCGTACTGGCGGGGCGACGAGAAGAACCCGATGTTGCAGCGCATCTACGGCACGGCATGGGCGTCGAAGGCGGCCCTTGAGGAGCACCTGCACCAGTTGGACGAGGCGGCCAAGCGCGACCATCGCCGCCTGGCCACGGACCTGGATCTGCTCAGCTTCCCCGAGGAACTGGGCGGCGGCCTGGCGGTGTGGCACCCCAAGGGTGGCATCGTGCGCAAGCTCATGGAGGACTACTCCCGGGAGCGCCATGCCAGGGGGGGCTACGAGTTCGTCTACACCCCGAACATCGCCAACGGGAAGCTCTTCGAGGCGTCGGGCCACCTGGGATTCTACCAGGACGCGATGTACCCGCCCATGGAGCTCGACAACGGCGAGTACTACCCCAAGCCCATGAATTGCCCCGGGCACAACCTGATCTTCGGCGCCCGCCAGCGCTCCTACCGGGAGCTGCCGCTGCGCCTGTTCGAGCTGGGCACCGTCTACCGCTACGAAAAGTCCGGCACCTTGCACGGGCTCATGCGGATCCGTGGCTTTACCCAAGACGACAGCCACATCTACTGCACCCCCGACCAAGCCCACGACGAGATCCGCAGCCTTCTGGGCTTCGTCCTCTCGGTCCTGCGGGCCTTCGGATTCGACGACTTCGAGGCCAACCTCTCGACGCGTCCGGCCAAGGCCGAAACCGTCGGCACCGACGAGGGGTGGGCAACCGCCACCGAGAACCTGCGGGCCGCGCTTCAGGCCGAGGGGCTCGCTTACGAGGTCGACGAGGGAGGTGGGGCTTTCTACGGTCCCAAGATCGATGTCAAGGTTCGCGACGCCATCGGGCGCACCTGGCAGCTTTCCACGATCCAGTACGACTTCAACATGGCCGACCGGATGGGCCTCGAGTACGTCGGCGAGGACGGCGCCCGTCACACGCCGGTGATGTTGCACCGTGCGCTCTTCGGATCCATCGAGCGGTTCTTCGGCGTCTTGCTCGAGCACTACGCGGGTGCGTTTCCCACGTGGCTCGCGCCCATGCAGGTGCGGGTCTTGCCCGTGCGCGACGACCACGACCCCTACGCCCTCGAGGTTGCAGAACAACTCGGAGCCCTGGGCATCCGGGTGGACTGGGTCGACGCGTCCGAGAAGCTCGGCAACCGCATCCGCAAGGCCAAGGGCGAGAAGATCCCCTACGTGCTGGTGGTGGGCGACGACGACGTGGCCGCTCGGACCGTTGGCGTGAACCCGCGCGGGGGAGAGGTCGAGCGTGGGGTCCCGCTCGACGCGTTCGCCCAGCACGTGGCCGATGAGGTCGACGACCAGATCCATCTCCGATGACCACCGCCGCCCAGGCAGGTGGTGGACCGGCGCCGTCGCTGGCTCGGCTGTGGGCCGGGTGGCGCACGGGCTACATCGAACGAGTCACCGGAGACTCGCCCGAGGTCCGCCCCGACCACGAGGGGCGTTCGCTGTTCGAACGGATCTTGCACAGCGGTCTCCCCGATGACGAGACGTTCATCCTCTGGCGCGGCGACCACTGCTTCGCCGTCCTCAACGCCTACCCCTATGGCTCCGGGCACCTGATGGTGCTGCCGCATGCGGCGGCCGCCGACCTGAGTGACCTGGGGCCGGAGGCGGCATCGGAGCTGTGGGTCGGCGTTCAGTTGGCGGTGGCTTCGATCCGCAGGGCCTACGGGCCCGATGGCGTCAACGTGGGGATCAACCTGGGCGCGGGCGCGGGCGCCGGGATCCCCGACCACCTTCACGTGCACTGCCTGCCGCGTTGGACCGGCGACACCAACTTCATGACCACGGTGGCCGAGACGCGCGTGCTTCCCGAGCCCCTCTCGGTGTCGTGGACCAAGCTGAAGGCGGCGTGGCCGACCTGATGACTGGTTGGGAGGGTGGCGACCGCGCCGCTACCGTCGACCTCGTGGCCACCTCCGATGACCTAACCAACGATGCCGAGGTGCGCGATGAGCTCCCCACCGATCTCAACGTTTCGGAGTTCGTCGGGCCCTACGTCTTCCCCAACAACAACCGTCGGCGGGTCCCGGGATACCTCTACGTGTTGATCGGCGTGGCCTGTGTTGGCTTGGGCGTGTTTGCCGATGCCGATGCCGTCTTGGTGAACGAGGGCATCCTCATCGCCGGACTGGTGCTCGTGGCCATCGGCGCCTACCACCTACTCGCGGGCTGGAACCTCGACGTCGATGAGCGCGACGCCCTGGTTGCGGCCACTGAGCGCGTCGCCTTTCCCGTGGGCCATGCATCGGCCCAGCTCGGCTGGCGAGGCCTGGCCAGCCGGCCCACGTGGCGCATCTTGCTCTACTCGGCCGAAAATCCGCCCACCCGGCGCGGCTTGGTGCTGGTGGACGGCGTCGATGCCGAGATCATCGCTTCGTTCACCGAGGACAACCCGGAGGACTGGAGCGATCTCGACGGGTCGCTTGATCGACGCTGACGAACGGAAGTGCTAACTTCTGCAAGCAGTCCCGGTCCATCGAGGAGACCCCATGTTCGACGGCCGATTCCGCGCCGAAGCTGAGCGCACCCTGAAGCCGGTTGGCGCCCAGATCAAGCGCACCGGCATCACGGCAGATCAGTTGACCGTCATGGGTGTGGCCATGGCGGCGGCGGCATCATTGGCCGTCGCGAACGGCGCACTACGCGCTGGCCTGCTGCTCCTGATCCTCACCGCGCTGCCCGATGTGCTCGATGGTGCCGTGGCCAAGGCATCTGGCACCGCATCGCCTCGCGGTGCCTTCTTCGATTCTGTGGCCGACCGCTTCACCGATGCGCTTCTGCTGCTCGGCGTGGCCTGGTACCTGGCCTCCACACAACCAGGCCGTATCGCGGTGTTGCCCATGGCGGTGCTCGGCGCATCGATGCTCATCTCCTACGAGCGGGCGAAGGCAGAGGCGCTTGGCTACGAGGCCAAGGGTGGGATCATGGAGCGCGCCGAGCGACTGATCGCCCTGGGTCTGGGCCTGCTGTTCAACCAACTGCTCGTGCCCATCTTGTGGGTGATGCTCGTCCTCACCGGGGTCACCGCAGTCCAGCGCTTCGTGAAGGTGTGGAAGCAGGCCAGCGCCGAGGTACCCGCTCGGCCGTCCCGCGAACGCACTCGGTCGCGTCGTCAGGCCGACCGGCGGGTTGCCCGCTCCACTTCGCGTCAGGTGCGTCGCCGCACCCAACTCCGACCACCGCGCTGACGTTCCCGTGCTGCCCGATCCCAGCTACGCGGCCTACCGGGCCGGAAGCGCGCTCTCCCGGCTCCTGCCCGAGCCGGCCCTCGGTCCGTTCTCTCATGGCGCGGGGTGGATCGCCGCCCGGGCCATGGCAAGCCGCCGTGAGATGGTGCGGCGTCACCAACTGCGCATCCGCCCCGACCTGACGCCAGCCGAGTTGGAGCGCGCCTGCGACAACGTGTTCCGGTCCTACGCCGATTATTGGATCGAATCGTTTCGCCTTCCGGGCACCCCCGCCTCCGTACTCGAGGCAGGGCTGGTCACCGAGGGGTTCGAGCACGTCCGTGCGGCGTACGACGCCGGATCCGGCCTCATCACGGCGATGCCCCACCTGGGAGCGTGGGAGTGGTCAGCTTTTTGGCTCACCGCCTGCCAGCAGATCAACGTCACCACGGTGGCCGAGGCCCTCGACCCACCCGAGCTCTCCGAGTGGTTCATCGACCTTCGCGAGCAGATGGGCATGGAGATCGTTCCGCTCGGCCCCGAATCCGGCGCGCGCGTCATCAAGGCGCTGGCCGACGGCCGCCTCCTCTCGCTGGTGTGCGATCGCGACATCGTGGGTGGCGGGGTCGAGGTCGAGTTCTTCGGTGAGCGAACCACGCTGCCCGGAGGTCCCGCAACGCTTGCGCTACGCACCGGGGCTCCGCTGATGGCGGCCACGTGCTTCTTCGATGGCGACGGCCACCGAGGTGTGGTGCGCCCGCCCATCGACACGGCGCGTCGCGGCAAGCTCCGAGAAGACGTCGCTCGGGTCACGCAGGTACTGGCCCACGAACTCGAGGAGCTCATCCGCTTGGCGCCCGAGCAGTGGCACCTGCTGCAGCCCAACTGGCCCAGCGACCGCGCCCTCGCCGCGGGCGGCTGACCGTGCGCATCGGTCTGGTCTGCCCATACAGCATCAGCGTCCCGGGAGGCGTCCAAGAGCAGGTGATGGGCCTGGCGCGCTCCATGCGAGCCAAGGGCCACCCCACCCGCATCTTGGCCCCCGCCGACGGCCCACCACCTGACGGGTGGATCACGCCACTCGGTAACTCGATCCCCACGGCAGCGAACGGCTCCGTGGCGCCCATCGCCCCCGATCCCTCGGCCCAGCTGCGCCTCATCCGCGCCGTGCGCGACGAGGGGTTCGATGTGCTGCACCTCCACGAACCCATGGTGCCCGGTGCCTGCGTGACCGCCTGCCTGCTGAAGCCCACACCCCTCGTGGGAACGTTCCACGCCGCCGGAAACAGCGCTTCCTACCAGTACCTCTCGCCGGCCCTGCGCTGGCTGGCGGGGCGCCTCGACGTGCGGGCTGCGGTGTCCGCCGAGGCCGAGGCCCTCGCCATCGAGCACCTTGGCGGCACCTACGAGCACCTCTTCAACGGCATCGAGGTGGACCGGTTCGCCTCCGCCGAGCCGTGGCCGAGCGCTGGGCCCACGATCCTCTTTCTCGGTCGCCATGAACCGCGCAAGGGCCTCGACATCTTGCTCGCCTCCTTGTCGATGCTGCCCGCCGACGTCACGGTGTGGATCGGTTCCGATGGGCCCGACACGGAGCGCCTGCGGGTCAAGCATGCGGGCGACCCGAGGCTGGTGTGGCTCGGGCGGCTGAGCGATGAGGAAAAGCGTCGTCGCCTGCGCGCCGCCGACATCTTCTGTGCCCCCTCGCTGAGGGGAGAGTCGTTCGGGGTGGTCCTGCTCGAGGCGATGGCCTCCGACGCGGCGATCGTGGCCTCGGACCTGTCTGGGTATCGCTTGGTGGCTCGGCCAGGCCGCGACGGGGTCCTCGTCCCACCCGGTGACCCCAAAGAGCTGGCCGAGGCGTTGACTGCGTTGCTCGCTGACCCGGCCCGCCGGGCCGAACTGGTGGCGAGCGGTCGCCAACGGGCGGCCTCGTTCTCCATGGACCAGCTGGCCGAGCACTATCTCGAGCTCTACGACCGCGTGTGCACTCCGGCGCCACAAGCCCGCGGGTGGTTGCGCTCCCGGCCCATCCTGCGAAGGTCGTAGACTGCGGCGGTGACCGTCATCTTGCTCATCCTCGGCATCCTCCTGCTCGCCGTCATCGTGTTCGTGGTCTTGTACAACGGGCTCGTCGCCCTCAAGAACAAGGTCGAAGCGGCCTGGGCGCAGATCGACGTGCAGCTCACCCGCAGGTCCGAGCTGATTCCCAACTTGGTCGAGACGGTGAAGGGCTACGCCTCCCACGAAAAGGAGACGCTCGACGCGGTCATCTCGGCCCGCAACATGGCGCAGTCGGCATCGGGCCCCCAGGAGGCCGCCGCGGCAGACAACGTGCTCACCGGTGCGCTCAAGTCGGTGTTCGCCCTGGCCGAGGCCTATCCCGACCTCAAGGCCAACGAGAACTTCTTGAACCTGCAGGAGACCCTCACGGGGACCGAAGACAAGATCGCCTACGCGCGCCAGTTCTACAACGACACCGTGAACCGCTACAACACCAAGATCCAGTCGCTGCCGTCGAACATCATTGCTGGCATGTTCAAGTTCACCGAGCGCGAGTACTTCGAAGCTGGGGGCGAGGCCCGCGGCCCCGTCTCCGTGCAGTTCTGATCCCTGCGTGTACGACCAAGTCACCAGCAACAAGCGGCGCTCGCTGGCGCTCGTCATCGGGTTCGTGGTCTTCACCACCTTGGTGGTGGCCACGATCCTGTACCTCTTCGACTTCGGGTTCATCGGCGTCTTGATCGCCGTGGTCGTCGCAGTCGGCTCGGCGTGGGCGTCGTATTGGAAGTCCGACGTGATCGCCCTGAAGATGAGCCGGGCGGTCGAGGCCGACCCCCAGACCTACGCCCGGCTGCACAACCTCGTCGAGGGGCTGTGCATCGCCAGCGGGTTGCCCAAGCCGCGGATCTACGTGATCGATGACGTGGCCCCCAACGCCTTCGCCACGGGTCGAAACCCGAAGCACGCGGCCATCGCCGTCACGACCGGGCTGCTCGAGAAGATGAACCGGGTAGAGCTCGAAGGGGTCTTGGCCCACGAGCTCAGCCACATTAAGAACTACGACATATTGGTCGCCACCTTGGCGGTGACGATGGTCGGGCTCATCACCTTGGCCGCCGATATCAGCATCCGAATGATGTGGTGGAACGGCGGACGTAGCGGACGCAACGACCGTGAAGGGGGAGCCGCTCCGTTCCTGGCGATCTTCGGCCTCGCCATCTTGTTGCTCTCGCCGCTGTTGGCCCGGATGATGCAACTCGCCGTGGGCCGCAAGCGAGAGTCGTTGGCCGACGTCTCGGCCATCGAGATGACCCGTTACCCCCCGGGACTCATCGCGGCGCTCGGGAAGCTGCGCGACGACAACACGGTCGTCCACGCCAGCTCTCGCGCCACCGCGCACCTCTGGATCGAGGCACCGGTCGCCCGGGCCGAGTCCGAGGGCAAGCTCTCGAAGTGGAATCGACTCTTCGACACCCACCCGCCCATCGAAGAGCGCATCGCCTCGCTCCAAGAGCTCTGAGGACCTGATCTCCCAGGCCATGGCGCATCCACCCGTCGTCGGCATCGGAAGAGGAAGCTCAGTACATGCAACGCCTCCGTGAGCTGTGGTCTCAACTGTCTCCCAACGGCCGTCGCGGGGTCGTTGGGGGTGGCATCGGGGTACTCGCCTTGGCGCTCGTCGGTGCCATCGTCGTCGCGGGCGGCGGCTCGGACGAGGCCGCACCCACCACCACCACCAGCACCAGCACCACCATCGCGACCACCACCACCGCAGTGGCCACCACCACCACGGAGCCTGCCACTGGACCGATCGCGCCATTGACCGGTCTGCGGGTCCAAGACGGATCGCTCTTGGAGCGACCAGCGCTCGCCATCAAGATCGACAACCTCGACGTACCCAACGAGACGGCCGTCCCGCAACTCGGCCTGTTGCGAGCCGATGTGGTGTTCGAGGAGATCGTCGAGGGAAACATCACGCGCCTCGTCGCGGTGTTCCATTCCCAGCAGCCCGGCCGCGTGGGCCCGGTTCGGTCAGCCCGGACCACCGATGTGCAACTCCTGCCGCAGTTGGGTCGCCCATTGCTGGGGTGGTCCGGTGGCAACGGTGGGGTGGTCGGTGCCGTGCGCTCGAGCCCATCGATCATCGACGCGGGTTGGGACGCCGCTCCTGGCTCCTATGCCAGAGCCGGGCCGCATCGCGCACCGCACAACCTCTACGCCAACGCAGACGAGCTGTGGGCCAAGGCGCCGGGTGGCACCCCACCCCCGCCCGCCCTCTTCCAGTACCGCACGCCAGGGCAGGCTCCTCCAGACGGTGCGCGCCAGGCGCTCGGCGTCGATCTCTCCTGGGGTGGCGGCGCAGCCGTGGCCCCGGTGAGCTGGCGGTGGGACGAGAACATCCGGGCATGGGTGCGCAACCAGCGCGGTCGCTTCCACATCGACCAAGACGGGAAGGCCATCACCGCGAAGAACGTCGTGGTGCTGGTCACCGAGTACGGGCGCAGTGCGGCTGACTCCCGTTCGCCTGAGGCGCAGACCGTCGGATCGGGCGAGCTGTTCGTCTACACCAACGGGCGCGTAATCCACGGCCGTTGGGACCGTCCGGACATCAACAAGCCTGCCACCCTTGTGGATGACAACGGGGCACCGGTGTTGCTCAGCCCCGGTCAGACCTGGGTCGAGCTGCCCCGGCCCGCCAGCACCACCACCATCTTCCGGTAGCCGATCGGGCTTCGGGAACTGGCCTCGCCGTCCCTAGACTGGCGCCATGTCAGAGACGTCCGCTTCCTCCTCCAGCATCACCCCGTCCACCGGTACCCAACTGGTCAAGCGCGGCCTCGCGGAGATGCTCACGGGTGGCGTGATCATGGACGTGGTGGACCCCGAACAGGCCAAGGTGGCCGAAGACGCGGGCGCCGTGGCGGTCATGGCCCTCGAGCGGGTTCCTTCCGATATCCGGCGCGACGGCGGCGTGGCCCGCATGAGCGACCCCGAGATGATCGAGGGCATCCAGGAGGT
>Ga0105044_10013846_pt1 | contig 10935 bp, 8 predicted proteins | sample MAT01_FD_78092 | JGI IMG/M metagenome (GOLD analysis project Ga0105044, IMG submission 78092) | Freshwater microbial communities from Lake Fryxell liftoff mats and glacier meltwater in Antarctica - MAT-01 | ecosystem: Environmental > Aquatic > Freshwater > Ice > Liftoff microbial mat | place... | reverse complement strand
TGCAACGATCGGCCGAGGAGTTCCTCGCGAGCGTAACCCGTGAGTCGACAGAACGCATCGTTGACGAATCGCACCGCTCGCCCGCCCATCTCGGCCTGGGGTTCGGCTTCCAGCACGATGATGGCATCATGGGCATGAAGCACCGCGGATTCCAGCATCCGCAATCGGGCGCCCGCTTCACGTTCGGCGGTCACGTCGATGATCGTGCCTGCCAGCCAGTCGGTCGGTCGGCCACGAGCATCGAGAACATGATGCCCGCGAATATCGACCCAGACCACACGGCGATCCGCAGCGATCAGGCGATGCTCGATCTCGCCAGGCGGGTTCCCCTGGGAACACGCGTTCATCGCCGCCGCCACGCGGTCGCGGTCATCGGGATGCACCGCCTTGAGCCAGCTTTTCGGAACTTCGAGTGAACCTTCGGGCATGCCCAGCCAGGATTCCATTCGAGCGGTGCCCCAGAAATCCGAGGTCTTGGGGTTCCATTCCCAGGCGATCATTCGCGTCGCTCGCAAGGCGAACCGCAGGCGTTCCTCGCTGCGATTGAGCGCTTCCGCCTTGGCCTGCAATTCCGCCAGGAACTGCTCACGGCGCACGATCACCAGGATGAACGCCCCCAGCCCCGCCGCCATCACCGCAAGCAGGGCCACATCCTGCTCGAGGCGATAAGCGAGGTAGCCCGTCAACAACCCCACCAGAACCGCGGCGAACACGCTGGTCCAGGGGGCCCGTAGCGTCCAGCTTTTCACAAGGAGGGCCTCACGGCAGAAAGAATGACCTGTGAGCTTCCACCAGGAAAACGTAGGTCATCAATTGCCGTGAAGAATGAGAACAGGGAAGAATTCTTCCACCGGTTATTACTGTGGCGGGAATACTCTTCTTAAAGTGTAAGCCGTTCTAGCGTGGCCTGAACTTCTACGGAACACGAACTCCTGTCGGGACTGTGGCACCAGCCGGAGGCGGCGAAACGACTGTGCCACAGGCCCGCTCCCCATCTTCCATCACTTCAATCGCTGCACGATCGCGTCGACGTCGTACACACAGCCGCCCCAGACTCCGCCGCTCGCGTTCTGAAGGGCGGCCCACAGGCGCGTGTCCGCTGGCAACGCGGGGTCGCATGACAGGTCCGGCCGGGGCTCGCGGCGAAGCAACTCCGCCGTGCCCCACTCGGCCCCCTTCACGCCGGCCGCATCGCCCACAAGGTCGATCGTCCCTTCCAGAGTGATGCGGTTGATGACGATCTGCACGAGGTCGCCATCGCGAATCTTGCCGATCGGACCGCCCGCAAGGGCTTCCGGCGACACATGCCCGATGCACGCGCCGGTGCTCACCCCGCTGAAGCGTGCATCGGTGATCACCGCGACCTGCTTGCCCCAGTGAAGGTACTTGAGCGCACTCGTGAGTTGGTACGTCTCCTCCATGCCGCTGCCCATCGGCCCCCGGCAGCAGAGAATCAGCACGTCGCCCGCGATGACCTTGCGTTCCCCCTCGCCCTTGATGGCGGCGATCGCGGCCTTCTCGGTGGTGAAGACCTTCGCGGGGCCGAGCTTGCGATAGACGCCATCCGGATCAACGACGCTCGGGTCGATCGCGGTCGACTTGATGATGCTTCCCTCCGGGCTGATGTTGCCACGGGGGAAGGTGATGGTGCTGGTGAGACCGATAGCGTGAGCCTGCGTGGGCGACATGATGACCGAATCCGGGTCGACGCCATCGCGGTTCTTCAGGAGTTCGCGGAACTTCTGCCGTCGCGGCGAACTCGCCCACCAGTCGAGCACCTTGCCGAGCGTCTCACCGGAAGCCGTCAACGCATCGAGTTCGAGCAGGCCGAGTTCGCGGAGGTGGAGCATCACTTCGGGCACGCCGCCGGCGAGGAAGACGCGAATCGTGGGATGCCCGACCGGCCCGTTCGGCAGCGCGTCGACGATCCGGGGCACCTTGCGATTGATGCTGTTCCAGTCGTCGACGCTCGGCCGCTTCACCCCGGCGTGGTAGGCGATCGCGGGTATATGGATCAACAGGTTCGTGCTGCCGCCGAAGGCCGCGAAGACAGCCATGGCGTTGCGGAAGGACGCCTCGGTGAGGATGTGCTTGGTGGTGAGCCCGCGGGCGCTGAGGGCGTTCAGTGCGCGTGCGGATCGCCTTGCCATGTCCAGCCACACCGGTTGCCCGGAGGGTGCGAGGGCGGAGTGCGGCAGCGAAAGGCCGAGCGCTTCGCCGACGACCTGCGAGGTGGCTGCCGTGCCGAGGAACTGGCAGCCGCCGCCGGGGGACGCGCACGCATGGCAGCCGGCTTCCGCCGCCTGTTCGAGCGTGATCTCGCCCTGGGCGAAGCGGGCACCGATCGTCTGCACTTTGGCCGTGTCCTCGACGCCCGGGGTGCCCGCAAGCATCACCCCGCCGGGCACCAGAATGGTCGGCAGGTCGTGCTGCGACGCCAGGGCCATCATCATCGAAGGTAAGCCCTTGTCGCACGTGGCCACGCCCATCATTCCCTTGCGCGTCGGCAGGCTGCGCATCAGGCGGCGAAGCACCATCGACGAATCGTTGCGGAACGGCAGGCTGTCGAACATGCCCGTCGTCCCCTGCGTTCGGCCATCGCAAGGATCGGTGACGGCTCCCGCGAACGGAATGCAGCGAAGGGCCTGGAACTCCTCGGCCGCAGCCTTCACGAGCAGGCCAACCTCCCAGTGCCCGGAGTGGTACCCCAGTGCGATGGGCGAACCATCGGCCGCGCGAAGGCCGCCGTGGGTCGAAAGAATCAGGAATTCCTTCCCGCCAAGAAGTGACGCATCCCAGCCCATGCCAACGTTCTGGCTCCAGCCGAAGAGATCGCCGCTGGGGGCATGGCGAAGGAGATCGTCCGTCAACGGCAGTTTCCCGGACGGGCCCGGCGCCGCCGTGACGAGATCGAAGATGCCAGCATCGGAGCTGTCGAGGATCGTGGTCGACATGGATAGTCCCAAAGTAGGTCACCCGCCCCGCGAGTGACTGCGAACGACGTCCGGAGTAGGGCTCGTCGAGTGGTCCAAGCGGTTTTTATTCTCTTCAGGTTGCGACACGCGGAGCGAGTCGCCTACTTTCTTATAACAAAACCCGGTAACCGCGAACCCTTACGGAGTAACCCTCGATGCGCTTCTCCCACCTCTCCACTCTCGCACTGCTCGTCATACTCTCACCAGGTCTCAGTCACGCAGCCGATGCCCCCAAGGGGCGCTTCGGCCCCGCGTTCGAGCAGGAGCCTTACGGCAAGCTCGCCGACGGAACACCGGTCACGTTGTACACGCTCATCAACCGCAATAACGCCGTGCTGAAGTGCATTGACTACGGCGCAATCATCACCGAACTGCATGTCCCCGATAAATCCGGCAACCTCGGCGACGTCGTTCTCGGGTTCGACAAGCTCGAAGATTACCTCAAGGGCCATCCGTACTTCGGCACCAACGCGGGCCGGGTCGCCAACCGCATCTCGGGGGCGAAATTCGACCTCGACGGCAAGACCTATAAGCTCGCCGCCAACAACCTGGACAAGCACACTCTCCACGGCGGCAAGGAAGGCTTCGACAAGAAACTCTGGCGAGCCGAGCCATTCATCGGCCCCACCGGCCCTGGCGTGAAGTTCAACTACACCAGCAAGGACGGCGAGGAAGGCTTCCCCGGCGCCCTGTCCACGACGATCACCTACACGCTGACGGACAACAACGAGGTGATGATGGACTTTCGCGCCAGCACCACGAAGCCGACGATCGTGAACCTCGCCCACCACAGCTACTTCAACCTGGCCGGTCAGGGTAACGGCACCATCCACGACCACACGCTCCAGATGCTGGGCTCGAAGATCACGGAGAGCGACGCGGACCTGATCCCGACCGGGAAGATCGTTCCAGTCGCAGGCACGCCATTCGACTTCACGAAGACGAAGGCCCTGGGCAAGGATCTCGTCGCCGCGGGTGGCAAGCCGGTGGGCTTCGATCTGAACTACGTCCTCGACACGCCCGCCTCGGATCGCCCCCGGCTGGGCGCAATCGTGACAGAGCCGAAGAGCGGCCGGACGATGGAAGTGTGGACAACGGAACCTGGCCTGCAGCTTTACACCAGCAACTTCATGGATGGCACGCTCAAGGGCAAGGGCGGGAAGGTCTACCCGCAGTATGCCGCGCTATGCCTGGAAGCGCAGAAGTTCCCGGACTCGATCCACCACCCGGAATGGAAGGAAATCTCCAACACGACGCTGCTGCCAGGGGAAACGTACAAGCAGACGACGGTCTACAAGTTCGGCGTCGCGAAGTGACATCGCATCGCGGAGCGCGTGAACCCGACGCGCTCCGCTTCCGACGTCGTTACGACGCCTTCAGAAGCTTCACCACGTCCTCATCCAGGCTCGCCGGGCCGGTGGCGGCCGAGTAGCGTTCGACCACTTCCCCCGCACGATTCACCAGGAACTTCGTGAAGTTCCACTTGATCGCGGACAGGCCCAGGATTCCGCTCTTCGCCTCCTTGAGGACCTTGAAGACGGGGTCCGCGTCCTCTCCGTTCACATTCACCTTCGCAAACATCGGGAAGGTGACGTTGTACTTCGTGGAGCAGAACTGCAAGATCTCCGCTTCGGTCCCTGGCTCCTGATGGCCGAACTGATCGCAAGGGAAACCGAGGACGACGAATCCTTCATCCTTGTGCTTGAGATAAAGCTCCTCAAGCCCGGCATACTGACCCGTGAAGCCACACTTGCTGGCCACGTTCACGATGAGCAGCACCTTGCCTCGATAGTCCTCGAAGGACTGATCGCGGCCATCGATCGACTTGGCATGGAGTTCGTAGAGACTCATGGCATCCACTCGAATTCAGGTTTTGCAGAGGGTTCGGCGAAGCACGGCATCGCTGAGTTTATTCATAAGCCACATCACGGGTGGGACCAGGGAAGTTTGAATCGACAACTCGGAACTCACTTCAACCCTTGCACCAAAGCCGTGACCGCCCAGGCAGTGGTGGCGGCGGAGATGAACTGGTCTTTGCCGTGAGGGAAACCACTCTCAAAATATTGCTGGATCGGTCGGCTCCGAGTCTTCACGTGCCAGCTACCGTCGTGCTGCTGCGTGCGAAGGAGGAACGACAGGCCTCGCTTGAACGCGGGGGAACTCGCCGGCATGCCGCCCGCTTCGCGAAGGGCCGCGAGTGCCGTCGCCGCGGCGTAAGGATCGCTGGGCATCTCGTCCTTCTGGCCCCAGCCACCGTCGGATCGCTGGGCTTTACGTAGTTCGATCATGGCATCACGGATCACATCGCCATTCGCGTCCACCGCTTTCAGGGCTCGCAGTCGATAAACGCGATCCTCGGTGTCCTTCGCGGGCGTCGTCTCGAGCCAGGCCTTCGCGGCGTCGATGCGTTTGTCGATCGGCTCCTTCTGCTCCGGAGTGCCCCAAGTTTTGAGAGCCCGAATCGCGAGGTACGTGCTCGTGAACAGGCTCCCCTGCGTGGGCGGCCGGTTTGAAGTGGGTCGCCAGGGGCCGTTGAGGTTTTCGTGCTGCTTGAGGATGTAATCGACGACGGGTGCAGTTGCGTCCACGTCCTCGTGTCCCGCCTTGTCGAGCAAGTAAAGGCCCCAGCCCGCGCTGTCGATGCCGCCGCCAAGGCTGCCCTTTTTCAGGGAGGGGTGCCGTTCCTTGAACGCCGCGATGACGTGCTCCGCCTGCTTCTCGATGAACTCATCCTCGACGGAAAAACCCCGTTCCCGAGCCGCGTGAAAGGCGACCATCGATAGGCACTGATTGTGGCAGCCGAAACAGGTGCGCTTCTCGGCGTAGCCCACTGCGCCCTTCACGAGAATGGGGAGAGCTTTTTCGACCGAAGCACGAAGAATCGCGGGGGTGGGTTCCGGGCCCAGGAGCGTCACGAGTGCGAAGCCAGCAAGCGTGAGCATGGGAGCAGCCTCAAGGAGTGTGACTTCACTTCACGCGATCCTGGAGCCAAATGCAAGCTCGCCACAGTAAATCGCTCAGAGGTTCTGTAAACCTGAAGTTACCACTCAGGACTGTGGTAACGGCGTCTCACCGGTGCGCGAAAGCTTGCACCAGCGTCTCACCGGTGCGCGGAAGCTTGCACCGGCGTGACGACGGTGCCACAGTCCAAGTGATTCTGAAACCCATTCGCCTTCGTGGCGATCACCGCACCCCGTTCCGCGAGGGCTCGTGCCGTTCGCGATGGGCCAGTTCGATCGCCTGCTCCTTCCAGAAGCAACGCAGGGCGATCTGGGCACAACGCTCCTGGAACTGTGCCGGCGTTTCCTGGAGATCCGGGAAGCGATCGATGAACGCGATCATCTCCAGGTGCTCACCCTCGAAGGCGCCAAGGATTCGGCTCGCCATCCGCTTCTTGTCGGCCGGTTCCATGGGGCCAAGCTCCACCGCCTTGTCAACTCGGCCCGGGCGTGTCGAGATGAACTCCACGCTGCCGTCGGGCAGTTTCCGCGGCTGGCCGAGGGCGGCGTCGATCTTCGAGATGTCGTTGGTCGTCACGATCGTGAAGATCCCGTCCGCACGCTCCACGCCGTCGAGGCAGTTCAGCAGGCAGTCGAACGTCAGCGGCGGGCCCATCATGCCGCGGGGGCGGTCGCCGTTCGAGTCGCTGTCGCTCTTCTGAGGCATCATCATCGGGAACATCCCCATATTCTTCCTCGCGATGTTCTCGCGACCGTGGAAGACATTGTCGATGTCCTCAAGTAGAGCGATGCACGGCACATTCACTTGCATCTCGGCCCAGGCTTTCATGAGGTCGTGGTTCGTCATCTCCGCCAGGTTGTAAACGTAGATCGGCATGTTCAGATCCTCGGCGAAGGCTCTCGCGAGTGCCGTCTTCCCCGTGCCCGGCGGACCGTAAAGCAGCCAGCCACGCTTCCAGGGAATGCCCTTTTGGAGATACCACTCTCGGCTTTTCCGCCACAGTTCGATCTCGCGGATCAGATCCTTGATGCGCTGCGGGAAGATCAGGTTTTCCAGGGCCGGGCCGTTAGCCGTGCGGGCCTTGCCAAGCTGATCCGCCGTGTGGGCGAGCAGGCGATAGTGCCCTTGCTGATACCACGCCAGGCCATCGCTGCCGCTGCTGAAGTCGTCATCCGAGTCGGTTCGCTTCGGGATGTAGTGAATCACAAAGCGGTTCTTCTTCGATTCCTGTTCCTGCTCGACGGACCAGGAGATGTGGTTGCGAGCGGCGCAGGCATTCCGAAGCAACTGCTCCACATCGAGCGTTCCCCGGAGGAACGTGAGCGACGAGTGAATCTTCGCGACCCCGGGCATGTCGCTGCCGTTGGCCGCGCTGCCCGCACGGGTGGACGATGCCTTGCGCTCGAGTTGGTTGCTGAAGAAGAAGGGGAACCAGCCGTTCCAGAAGATGAGGGCCCGGTTGCCGAACATCTCGTACGGGATCAGGCCATAACGGCCGTCACGCTGGTAATCCCAGCTTGCGCCGAAGACGTGGTCGTAGTTGCCGGACCGCTTGTAGTGAGCGATAAGGAATGCCGTGAGCGCTTCGTGGGCGCTCTCGGTGGGGATTTCGACGCGCCGTACCAGCAAGCCGATGGCTCGCCAGACGAAGCCTTTGAGGTAAGTCCAGAGGCTCGCGATCACACCGAGCACGGCCCCGCCCGCGAGAAAGTTCCAGGCTGTGTCCATGAGTGTTCACTGCTTCCAGTGGTAAGGGTCACCGAGCAAGTCAAGACACTGTCGAGCCCCTCAGGGTTCGCATCATTTGGCAACCTCAGTATGATTGGCGATGCGAATCGAGGGTATGTTAGTTGCGATACTTCGCGTCGAGTTTTATTCCCGAAATCTTTCCCATCTGGAGTTCGCTCCATGCTCACTGCTGATGATGTTGTCCGCATGTTGAATCTCCAGCCCCACCCAGTGGAGGGCGGATACTTTCGGGAGACCTATCGCAGCTCGGATTCTCTGCCCGCGTCAGCGTTGCCTCGCCACGGGAAGGTTCGCTCGGTGAGCACGGCGATTTACTTTCTCCTGCGGCCGGGGATGGTTTCCGAGATGCACCTGCTTCCCGGCGATGAAGTGTTCCATCTCTACATGGGCGGCCCGATGCGGATGTTGCAACTCTGGCCGGATGGGTCGTCGAGGCACCTCACGCTCGGCACCGACCTCGCGAAGGGCGAGACACCACAGATCGTGGTGCCCGGCGGCGTCTGGCAGGGAAGCTTCTTGCTGGAGGAATCGCCATTCGTGCTGCTCGGCGCGACAATGGCCCCAGGCTTCGACTACGTGGATTACCTCACGGGGAAAAGAGCCGAACTGACCGCGAAATGGCCCACGGAAGCGGAAGGAATCGAAAAGCTAACACCCAAGGGATAACGCCGCTGGGACAGGGGACAGAAGACAGAGATCAGAGGACAGAGGGGGGCGGAGACCAGGGGACAGAAGCGGGACCCTCACTCACAGGATCTCTCGGCCGAGACCTCGTTCCCTTGCCAGGGGCAGCAGCTTCGCGGCGAGCACCACGTCCTCGATGCCGAGGCCAAGCGACTTGAAGATCGTCACATCGCTTGGCGACGCCCGGCCGGGATAACGACCCACAAGCAGCGGCGCCAGGTCGCAGATGTCCGCCCAATGCAGCACGCCCTGCTCGACCGGCTTCACGAAGTCGCCCGCTTCCATCTTCGCCTGGTCCTTGCTGTCCACCACCACGCACGTCGCCTTGCGGAAGACCTCGACATCCGACTCGCACTTCGCCAGGAAGTTCGAGCCGACCAGGTTGATATGCGTGCCCTCGCCCACCCATTCGCCATGCAAGATAGGCTCGCGGGCGCTCGTTGCGGTGATGATAATGTCCCGCCCACGCGCTGCATCTTCGGGGCGTTCGACGGGGACGACCTCGACGCCAGTCTCCTGGGCGAGTTGCGCTGCGAACGCCTTCCGCCTCGCGTCATCGCGGCCGTAGACATGGACCGACGTGATCGGTCGGACCTTGCAGATGGCGAGCAACTGCGTCCGGGCCTGCTTGCCTGTGCCGTAGAGCCCCACGGTGGCGGCGTCCGTGCGGGCGAGCTTGCGCGTGGCGATCCCGCTGGCGGCTCCAGTGCGATACTGGCCGAGCGCATCCGCATCCAGGATCGCGATCAACGCTCCCGTGCGGCCGTCGTGGAGGAAGACGCGGAACTGCGTCGTCTCCTTCGTCACCGTGTACGCCTTGTAGCCCAGCACGCCGATGGTCTTCGCCGCGGCGGGGAGCAGGTGCAGCATCACGCGATCCGTCTGGCAGCGCTGCCTGGGTACGTTCACGGCTTCATCGAGGGCCAGCTTGCGAAACGCCGCCTCGGTGGCCTCGAGAGCGAGTTCCATGGTGAGAAGCGTGGCGACCTCGTCCTCGTTCAAATAGAGCACAGCCATGATCGATTCTCGATTCTGGGTTCGCATCGGTTGGCTAGGAGGTGCCAAGCGTGCCTGGACTTCGGCTCCATCATATACGGCAGAGGGCTGTTCGATGTCCCGCACTCGGCATTGCCTCTCGGCGAACCCGTTGTGATGCTCATGCCGCCGCCAGCCAGGCCTTGAGCTTCGCGAGGCCGCCTTCGATTTCTTCGCGGCTGGTGGCGAACGACATGCGAGCGAACCCATCCGCACCGAACGCTGCCCCCGGCACCAGGTTCACGTGAGCCTGCTCCAGCAGTGCCGTACAGAATGACATGGAGTCGATGACCAGCTTGCCGCCGAAGGTCTTGCCGAAGTACGAGGCGACTTCGATGAAGGCGTAGAAGGCTCCATCGAACGGAGCGATGCGAAGCCCCGGAATGTCCGCGAGCCGCTTGAGCACCAGTTCCTTGCGGGCCTCGAATTCCTTGCGCATCTCCGCAACGCATTCCTGAGGGCCATCGAGAGCCGCGATCAGCGCCGCCTGGCTGACGCTTGAAGGGCAACTCGTCTCCTGGCTCTGGATCGTATCCATCGCCTTCACCACGGCCGCGGGGGCGATGGCCCAGCCCATGCGCCAGCCGGTCATCGCATAGCTCTTGCTCGCACCGCTGACGGTGATGACGCGGTCCTTGATCGCGGGGCGAAGCATCGCCACGCAGGTCGGCTTCGCGTCGCCGTAGGTCAGTTGCTCGTAGATCTCGTCGCTGAGGATGATCACATCCGTGCCAACGATCACATCAACGAGGGCTTCGAGTTCCTTCCGTGTGTACACGGTGCCCGTCGGATTGCAGGGGCTGTTGAGCATCAGCATCCGCGTTCGAGGCGTCAGGGCGGCCTTCAACTGCGCCGGCGTCATCTTGAAGCCGCTCTCGAACGTCGCGCTCACCAGCACCGGCTTGGCCCCGGTCATCGCCACCAGATCGCTGTAGCTCACCCAGTACGGAGTCGGGATGATCACTTCCTCGTACGGATTCACCGTCGCGGCGAGGGCGTTATGAAGCGAATGCTTGGCACCATTCGAGACGATCACGTTTTCGATGCCGAACTCGTAGCCATGCACCTTCTTGTACCATCGAACGATGGCGGCCTTGACCTCGGCCGTGCCGCTGGACGGGGTGTAATGCGTCTGCCCTCCGGCCATCGCCCTCTCGGCCGCCGCGCAGATGTGGGCCGGCGTGTTGAAGTCCGGCTCGCCAAGGCTGAAATCGAAGACCTTCACGCCCGACGCCCGCAGTTGACGAGCCTTCGCCCCCGCGGCTAGAGTGGCGGAGGGCTGGATCGAACCGGCCAGGGACGAGATGAGAATCATGGGTGGTGCTCGCGTGGCGTCTTGCGTCTCGGTTGAACTAACATCCTACGGGAGTGAGAGACGAGGAGACAAGGAGACACGGTGACACGGTGACTTGGTGACACGGTGACTTGGTGACTTGGTGACTTGGTGACTCGGTGACATGGTGACTCGGTGACTTGGTGACTTGATGACTCGGTGACTTGATGACTCGGTGACTTGGTGACTCGGTGACTT
>Ga0105044_10013843_pt1 | contig 10937 bp, 5 predicted proteins | sample MAT01_FD_78092 | JGI IMG/M metagenome (GOLD analysis project Ga0105044, IMG submission 78092) | Freshwater microbial communities from Lake Fryxell liftoff mats and glacier meltwater in Antarctica - MAT-01 | ecosystem: Environmental > Aquatic > Freshwater > Ice > Liftoff microbial mat | place... | reverse complement strand
CGGCGTGACGCTGGCAGGATACTTTCTCGGTCAGCGCATTCCCGGCGCAGAGAAGTATCTGCTGCCCATCAGCCTCGTGATTATTGTGGTTTCAGTGCTGCCCAGTGCGATTCATGTGCTGCGCGACGATGAAATGCGCGGCGACCTGATGAATACCGCCCGCCGCGCTGTGGGTCGTGCGCCTGTCGAGATCAAAGCCAAAAACAACGATCTGGTGTGACCCCTCCCTGTCTCTTCTTCAACAGGCCATGTAATCATTCACCTATCCGTGAGAGTCGTGGGTTTGTAGGGGCGCGATGCATCGCGCCCCTACGATAATCCCATCTCAAAATGGAGGGCACGGCTTTAAACCGTCTCCGGCTCGGTATCGATGTGCAGATTCTTGAGCGCCTTCATGACCGCACGGAATTGATCGAAGTACAACTGCTGCTTGGCATCGCTCATTGCCACAGGCGGGTTGGGATGGACTTCGACCATCATGCCATCCGCGCCGCTGGCCTTCGCCACACGCGCTAAAGGCACAGCGATATCGCGCCGCCCGGCAGAGTGCGAAATATCCACAATCACGGGCAGATGCGACTGCGTTTTGAGCACAGGCACAGCGCTGATATCGAGCGTGTTGCGCGTCTCTGTCTCAAAAGTGCGAATGCCGCGCTCCATGAAGATCACGTTGGTGTTGCCACCACTGATGATGTACTCCGCCGAACTCAGCCACTCCTTGATATTGTTGCCGAAGCCGCGCTTGAGGATGATGGGCTGCGGAATCTTGCCGAGCGCCCGCAGCAGAAAGCTGTTCTGCATGTTGCGTGCGCCCACCCAGAAGATATCGACATAATCCGACATCATCGGGATTTGCGACTGATCCATGATTTCGCAGGTGATCTGCATCCCGTATTTGTCGGCCACCTGCCGCGCAATCTTCAGCCCCGGTTCGCCCAGCCCCTGGAACTCGTAGGGCGAGGTACGGGGCTTCCAGGCCATGCCGCGCATGATCTTGATGCCAAACTCGTTGAGCAGTTCGCCCACCGCGTCCATCTGATCGTAGCTCTCGATGGCGCACGCGCCCGCGATCACCTGGAATGTGCCGCCGCCGATCTGCGTGCCATCCTGCAAGACAATCGCAGTGTCCTTCTGGTCAGGCTTGCGATTGACGAGCATCTTGCTGCTGGCCTGCTTTTCTTCCAGCGCCAATGTCGCCTTGAAAATCTCCTTGAACAGCGTCTTGATCGTCTCGTTGCTAAAGGGGCCTTTGTTCACCATTTCGAGCGAGGTGAGCATTTCGCCTTCACGCACAGGATCATAAATCTGGCTGCCCAACGACGCCTGAATCTTGCCAATTTCTGAGGCAAGGCTGGCCCGCTTATTGAGCAGTTCGAGCAGTTGGGTATTAATTCCATCAATTTGGGTACGGAGTTCCGAAACGCGGTCTGGTGTTGACATAAGAACAACCTTCGTGTCTTCTATTTTGTCGAATTGGAAATGCTGAGAATCCTCTCATACAGCGCATTGTAACGCATGGCACGTCAAAAATCGTTTACCAGAATCGACGGTGTGATGCTGTGCAAAATGCCGAGAGAAAAGATAGGACACCGCAAAGACGCAAAGAGCGCAAAGAAAAAGAACCGAGGAACCACAGAGGCCGCAGAGAAAAGCCGAGCGATTTGAATGCAACACAAATCCTCCTTCCACCAATTCTCACAGCCTGAGCGCCATCACGCCCAAACTTGATGCAAAACTAACACTCTTCCGCTAAAATAATTTTAAATGGCATTCATGCCAGAATTTACTCTCAAAGGATCAATCGATGTCTGATCTTGTTCACGGCTTCCGCCTCATAAAAGAGGCGGCTATTAATGAAGTTAACTCCCGTGTGCGGCTCTACCAGCATGAACGCACCGGCGCACTGCTCATGTCTGTCGAGAACAGTGATGAAAACAAAGCCTTCGGTGTGGCCTTCCCGACGCCGCACGACAGTAGCACAGGCGTCCAGCATATTCTGGAACACTCCGTGCTGAATGGCTCACGTAAATATCCCGTCCGTGAGCCGTTTGTGGAACTGCTCAAGACGAGCGTCAACACGTTCCTCAACGCGATGACGTTCACGGATATGACGATTTATCCCTTCGCCAGCACCAACACGCAGGACTTTTACAATCTGCTCGATGTGTACCTGGATGCGGTCTTCTATCCGCGCATCACGCCGCAGATTTTGCAGCAGGAGGGCTGGCACTTCGAGTATGACGCTGAAAGCGACGCGCTCAGTTACAAAGGCGTCGTGTTCAATGAGATGAAGGGCTATTACTCCTCGCCCGAAGTCGTGGTGGATAACATCACCCGTGCGGCAGCCCTGCCCGATACGCCTTATGCTCATGATTCGGGCGGCAATCCAGTCAACATCCCCGATCTCACCTATGAGATGTTCAAGTCCTTCCACGAGACCTATTATCACCCATCCAACGCCCGCTTCTTCTTCTATGGCGATGACAATCCCGAAGAACGTCTGCGCCGCGTCGATGAGTTCATCGTCGATTTTGAGGCGCGGCCTGTCGATGCCAAGCTGCCCCTGCAACCGCGCTTCGATGCGCCGCGTGCGGTCAATGAGCGTGTGGATGCAGGCGAGGCCGGAGCCGACAGCAATAAGGGCATGGTCGTCCTGAGCTGGCTCACCGATGAAGTGACGAATCCTGAGCGGATGCTTGAGCTGGAACTGCTGGCGGATATCCTGCTCGATTCGCCTGCCTCCCCCATGCGTATGGCCCTGATCGACTCCGGTCTGGGCGAAGACCTCGCCAATGAGGGCGTGCATACCTTCCAGCGGCAGGCCACCTTCAACATTGGTCTCAAAGGCATCGTCGCGGAAGATGCGCCTGAGATCGAAGCCTTGATTCTCGATACGCTGCGCGATCTGGTTGAAAATGGCATTGATAAGGCGACGGTGGAAGCAGCGGTCAACACGCTCGAATTTGAGCGCCGCGAGAAAAATACTGGCTCCTATCCGCGTGGTCTGGTCATGTTCATCGAGATGCTTCCGCAGTGGATGCATGGCGGCGATCCCTTCGAGGCGCTGGCGTTTGAACTGCCGCTCTCGCGCATCAAGGATCGCATTGCCCATGATGAGGGCTATCTCAAGGGCCTGATCAACGTCTATCTGCTCAACAATCCGCACCGCGTTACCGTCACGCTCACGCCTGACCCAACTGTAAAGACGGAACGGGCCGAGGCGGAAAAAGCGCAGTTGGCGAAGGCCCGCGCTGCCATGACTGCCGAGCAGTTGGCCCGCGTGCAGGAAGAACAGGCCGCGCTGGAACTCATTCAGAACACGCCGGATCGCCCGGAAGATATCGCCAGGATTCCCACGCTGCGCCTGAAAGACCTGGATCACAGCATCAAGCTCACGCCCACCGAAAAATTCAATGAGTTCGGGGCGCAGGTCTTCTATCACGATCTGCCCACCAGCGGCGTCGCCTATGTCGATGTTGGCTTCAATCTGTATCAGGTTCCCTCCAAGTATCTGCCGTATTTCTCGCTGTTTGAGAAGGTGCTGCTGGAGATGGGGACGGAGAAGATGGATTTCATCCGTCTCGTGCAATGGATTGGCGCAAAGACGGGCGGCATCGGCGCAGAGTTGTTTGCCTCCTCGGTCTTCAATCAGCCGGGCGGCGTGGCCTACTTCTTCCTGCGGGCCAAAGCCATGCAACCGCAAACCGCTGAGATGATGTCGATCCTGAGCGATGTGCTGCTCACGCCGCGCCTGGACAATCAAGAACGCTTCTATCAGATCGTGCTGGAAGAAAAAGCCCAGCGTGAAGCCTATCTGGGGCTGGCCGGGCATATGCTGGCGCAGATGCGGCTCGGCGCGTCCATCGATGACGCGGGCTGGCTGAATGAGCAGACCAACGGCGTCACGGGCCTGCTGTTCATCCGCGAACTGGCCGAGCGCGTGCAGAATGATTGGCCGTCTGTGCTGGCCGATCTGCAAGACATCCGCCGCCACCTCGTCAATCGCACCAATATGATCGTCAACATCACCGCCGATCACAGCCAGTGGGAAGGGCTGCGCGGCCAGCTCAAGCAGTTCCTCGCCACGCTGCCCGCCGATCAATTCCCGCTGCTGGCGTTTGAGAAGACCACACTGCCGCGTTATGAAGCCTTCACCGTCCCGACGCAGGTCAACTTCGTCGGCAAGGGCGGCAACCTGCGCGACATGGGCTACAAGACGCACGGCTCACACATCGCTGCTTTCAAGCACATGAACCTGGATTATCTGTGGAATAAGGTGCGTGTGCAGGGCGGCGCGTATGGCGGACGCGGCGGATACAATCCGTTCTCCGGCGCAGTCACGTTCCTGTCGTGGCAAGACCCGAACCTCAATGCCACACTCGATGTGTATGACAATGCCGGAACCTACTTGCAGCGTCTGGAACTCGATTCGAGTGAGATGGAGCGGGCCGTGATTGGCGCAGTCGGCCAGTTAGATCGCTATCTGCTGCCGGATGCGAAGGGCTTTACGGCCACCACGCAGCAGTTGGTCAATTACAGCGATGAGGATCGTCAGCGTGTGCGCGATGAATTGTTCAGCACAACGCTCGAAGATTTCCATCGTCTGGGCGAAGCGTTGAGCCAGCTTAAGGACAAGGGCCGCGTGGTTGTGACGGGCAGCCCGCAGGCCGTTGAGCAGGCCAATACCGAACGCGGCGACACGCCGTTTGTCGTCACCAATGTGATGTAGCGATGATTGAGGGGGCCAGAGATTCGATCTGGCCCCTTTTAATTTCCGAGGATACGAGCAGGCGGATTCTAGAGGCTGTTATGAACTCGACCCCTCACCTCCCAACCGCCTCTCCCACAGGGGGCGAGGCGGGGAGTGGGGTCAAAGTCTCCTCTTCCTTGTTGTAACCCAACTGAACACAGCGTATGATCATTGAAAGCTCTTCGACATATTATTTTAAACTAAGAAACGAACGTTCTTGCCCTGTTTTGCACCCCTCTACCCTTGTGGAAGCGGGGCCGGGGGTGAGGGGTTATGACCAAACAATAAATGCATGACCCACTAGCGCTCTTGTCGGAAGAGGTGACAACAAGCCGCTCACACTCTATGGCTGTGCGGTCAGAGTGGCCTGCAAACCCTGAATCTGCTGATTGGCGGTGTTGATGTTCAGTGTCATGGCATCTGAGGTTGATTGGAGAGTATTCGCTCGGCCCTCCCACGTTTGCCACTGCGAAAAATTGAACACCACGAGACCCAACACAATCCCTAACACGAGCACCATGCCCACAATCGTAATTTGCAGGATGCGATTGCGATTGCGCTCCTGCTCAATGCGCTGGATCTGACGCGCCTTCTGCCGAGCGTCCTGCGTGCGCTTCTCGACGAGGCTGCTGGCGATATAGGCCCGTTCTTCTTCCGTGAGCAGCACATCGGTTTTGGCAGCCCACGAAGCAATTTGCTCAAGCTGTGCGCCTGTGAGCAAAAAGCTTTTGTCACGGCCTGCGGCACGCCATTCCGTCGCATCAATCGCAAGGCGGCGTTGAATGCGAATGTCTTCGCGGCTGGTATTGAGCCATTCCAGCATGCGCTGCCAGCGGCGGATCAACGCCTCATGCGCGATTTCGAGAGTGGGTTCGCGGGTTTGCGGATCACGATCCGTCGTGAGAAGACGATACTTCACGTAAACATCACGCACCTCGACAATTTCAGGCGCATTTTCAATGATGAGCGAGAGTTCGCCCCATCCCATGCGGCGGCGCGTGTCCTGCTGGCCTTCGCCCAACGTGATGAGGCGCAAGAATAACTGCCGCACCGAACTCTGCGTTTTATCATCCAGCGTCAAATACAACTGTTCAGCGCGGCGGGCCAGCGCTCCCGTTGCGCCGCCGCTTTCGAGGTAACCTTTGTGGGTAAGCACCAATCCCTGACGCCGTTCAAATACTTCGGTCAGCGCATATTGCAGCAGGGGCAGCGCACCGGGTTGGCCTTCAACATCGGTCACGACAGCCGTGACAAGTTCAGGCTCTACGATCAGGCCCACGCGCTCAACAGGGCCGCGCAGAGCACGTTCAATCTCATCGGCATTCATCGGCAGCACAAATTCAATGCGTTCGCGCATCAAGGCCCCAAAGCCGGGGTATTGCAGCGGATGATCGAGGAAGTCGGCTCGCATGGTGACGATCACGCGCAGGCGGCTCTGGGGATGAACAGCGGCCTGACGCACCATCGCCAGAAACAGCGTGCGCTCTTGCTCATCATCGACCATCGTAAACGCTTCTTCAAACTGATCAATCACCAACACCAGCTCTGCGCCTGCTGGCAGGATGCTGTTGACGGCATCCACCAGGCCGCGCTCACCCTTAAACAGAATGCTGCGAAGATCATCAATCGGTGTGGTGGCGATGCTCAGGAGAGCGGCCTCAAGCTCACGCAGAGGATGGATATTCGGCACGATCTCAGCGATGTACCAGTGCAGCGATCCGGGCAGCTTGCCCTTGCGTAATGCGGGCAGCACACCCGCCTTAATCACGCTCGATTTGCCGCTGCCGCTTGCGCCAACGACGGCAAGAAAACGCGCCATCGGGTGGAAGACTTCATTGAGCCGCCCTAAGAGCCGCGTGATCAACTCTTCACGGCCATAAAAATCATCCGAGTCAGCCTGCTCAAACGCCCGCAGCCCTTTGTAAGGATTGACGATGTTGGCAATCTGCATACTGTCAAACATGATTGTCTGGGCGGCGATCTCCTCGCCTGTGCTGATGGCGCGGCGAAATTCCTGGGCAATCTGTACGGCATCCGCGTAGCGATCCTGCGGGTCTTTGCTGGTGGCCCGTTGAATGATGTCATCGACTTCTTCCGGGGTATCAGGCCGTATCTCCAGCACAGACGGAAGAGCGGTATTGAGCTGGAGCACCATCAGCTCAGACAGATTGTCCGTGATAAACGGCTTACGACCCGCCACCATCTCAAACAGGATAATGCCGAGCGCATAGATATCAGTCTGAGCGCTGACAGGCGTCCCCATCACCTGTTCTGGCGAGATATAGGCGGGCGTGCCGGAGATCGATTCCTCCTCGCCCTCACCCTCTGTCGTCAGCACTTTAGCGATGCCAAAATCGGCCAGATAGGTGTTGTGATCCCGATCCAGCAGAATATTGGCAGGCTTCAAATCACGGTGTACCACGCCGTTGCGATGAGCCACCATCAGCGCCGAGGCAATTTGATCGAGGACGGTGGCGATTCGTTCCAGCGGCAGCCCATCGGGGGCCTCAGCAATCTCTTCGCGCAGGCTGCGCGGCAGCAAGCGCATGACGAGATACGCGCCTTCAGGATCACGCCAGTAATCAAACAGCGGCACAATATGAATATGCTCCAGGCGGGCAACAAGTTGGGCCTCGGCTTCAAAGCTGCGGATGAAGTCGGGACGATTGGCATACTCAGGCAGAATGATCTTGATAGCGACTTCACGCCCAATCACACTTTGTTGAGCGCGATACACCGCTCCAAATGCGCCTGTGCCGACCACCTCCATCACCCGATAGCCGCGTATTTCTTGCCCTGGTGCGACACTCATAGGAATTTATCTTTCATCTGTTACAGGAACTATTGTGTTCAATGGATTATTTTTGAAGCTTTTATCATGACATATGAAGATCGATTGCGCCACATGATCGCTTTGCTGCCCATCGGACAATCTCTTTATAACGCTTTTAATAACACTATGCTATCTCCCTAGCGCATCCCAATCAGGAGAGCCACAAGCCAGCCAATCGCCATGAGAAAGCCAAATGCGCCGTGATGCTGTGCGGTCTGACCCTGCGCGATATGCAGCTTTGCCACATCCGTCTCTGTATTGATGGTGCGGATGAGACGCGCCGCCAGAGGCAGAGTCAACCATGAAATAAATGTTGTAATCGGATACCAGCCGATGAGCACGAGGATAATCTGCGAGACATAGGCCGCACCCATCAACACTGTGTATTCCTGCCGCGCCACCCTGACGCCGAAGCGAACCGCCAGCGTGCGCTTGTTGACGGACATGTCCGCATCCCGATCCCGAATGTTATTGGCGTGCAAAATGTTGGCACAGGTGAACATGATCGGGAAGGCCATCAGTGAGAGCTGCAATCCCTTCTCGGCGCTGATATGGGGATTCATCACGTAGTAGGCCCCCAATACTATCATCGGCCCCATGAAAAGGCCCGCCGCCACTTCGCCCAATCCATGATAGGCCAGCGGGAACGGCCCTGCGGTATAGGTGACGGCGACCAACACCCCACCCAGACCAATCGCCAGCAACCAGGGGCCGCTTTGCGTCAGGAAGTAGAGGCCAATCAAGCAGGCTGCGACGCCGCAGGCAATGGCGGCAATCAGCACCTCGCGGGGTTTGAGGCCGTACTGCTTGATCCCCATGCCCTGCCCGGCCTGCTTCAATTCATCGGCCCCGCGATAAAAATCCGCATATTCATTCACGAGATTGGCGACGGTTTGCAGCAGCATCACGCCGATGAGCGAGAGGACGAACGCCCCCAGAGAAAACACCCGATCTTGCAGCGCAATCACGGCGGCCAGCGCCATCGGTGCAAAGCTTGCCACGAAGACACGCGGACGAGTGGCGGCATACCAGGCCCTCAGCTTGGAGGGGTTTTGAGGGAGTGTGGTCATACATTGAGTCCTATTCCTATAAGGAGGCGCAAACAGATCTATTTTATCCCTGTACGCCCATGCCCCGCTATCAAGCCCACAAGACATGTTTGTGTCATCAAGAGCGTGCATCTATCCCAGCACCCCTGCCAGCTTTGCCTGACTCCGCAGCACGCTGATCAGGAAGCCCGCCGGATTTTGAACGCTGTGCCGCATCTCCAGCAGATGAGTCGCCCGTTTCACCGCACCCGATCCAAATTGATCAAGTAGTTGTCTAGCGCGTGCCAGCGTCATATAGCCTGTTTTCTCAGTGCAGCGGCGGCGGATGACATCATACAGGCGCTGGGCCGATCTCTCAATATCCCATGACGCCAGCGGGTTGCGATAGGCATCAATCGGCTTGGGTGTTGCGGGCATGACACGCGCTGTCTGCGGCGTAAACAGCAGCGCATCAGCGGGTACAGGCGAGATACTGGGCGCACCCATCACCCGCGTCGAGACAGAGGGCGTATAGCGCCATGTGGGGTCAACAGGCAGCCCCTGTGGAATGGCATCTTCTGGACGATACGGCGAGACAGTCTTGTAAGGATTCGGGTTGTTTTGACCTGTTTTTATACCCCTGTGGGCCGCTGCTGCAACCCTATCTCCATCAGATGCTAATGATAAGTCATTATGACTACACGCAGCGATTTGCATGTCTTTTTCAGAGGCTTCGGCGTGAGCGATGAGCCGTTTGACAGCCTGTTCTCGCGCTGTCAGGGCTGTCTCAGGCGAGACAGGCTGCGAGATATCCTCGTCGGGCAAAACGCTGTAGTGATTGGGCAGTTGATACATCAAAAACACCCGTTTGCGCCGTGTCAGCAGCCATTTGACAATGCTGATATCCATCGGGTAACGCTTGCCCGTCTCATCCTGCAAAAAGGCTGAATGCGGCGGCACATCGTCCTTTTTCGGCACGTTGCTGAGAGTCTCCCAAAAGATTTCGCGCTGGCGAAAGGCGAAGCGTACCCGCACACACGCATTGCGATGATAGCGCTGCACGCTGCGGACGCTCACCCCCAGGCGGCGGGCCAATAGCTTGCGCGAATACAGGCCCGGACGACGACGCAGCAGCTCACGATGAATCGCCTGGCGTGTACGGCGGGTGCTTGTGAGGTCAGCAGCGGTGATAGGGTCTGACGGGCTATAGCTCACCCCAAGCGCCTGACACAAACGATACACCGTTGGCATCTCATATGCCTGCTCAGGACGCCCGCGCCGATTTTTGTTCGATTCTGTCGCCCCGACAAAAAGCATTTTTTGTCCTGGGAACAACGTGACCTCAGCAGCAACGTCAGTATGGGTAGGGGTTCTAGGGGAAGGGGCAAACACGGGTGTGCCATCCGGCAAACAGGCTTTCAGGGCCTTCAAGACGGAGTGGCGACCAATGATGTTTTCCAGCAGCGCCGTGATGATTTTTTCTGTCAGCCGTGCGCCTGCCACGATGCCTTTCAGAATCAGACCATCAAGTACCCGCAGCACAGGCATGAGCTTCAGCTTGAGCAGAGCTTCGCGCACACTCACAGGCAGCCCAACCTGTGTATCCGTTTGCGGCACAGAACGCGGCGGACGCTTAAAGGCACTGGCAATCGTGCGCTGTGCCTCATGGATGCGCTGCTGTGATGTTTCGGAGGCATGATCAGCAGGTGCAGGATGGGCCACATGAACAGGCGTCAAAACCGACTCGACCTGGATTTGCGACCAGCCATAATCACGCGCCCGCACAGCCATGCGAAACAACGCCTCATTGCGCCCAACCTGCCCGGCAATGTGCTGATACTGCTGAATGAGTCGTGCTGCCGATAGCGTACCCCTGGATACGTTATCGGCAGCACCGGGAGGGACAACAACGATATTGGGGGCGTGTCCAGCATAAGGAGGCTTGTTGATCTGCAAGGATGTATCAACAGCACCCGAATCAGGTCGTGATGAGTCAGAGACAATCTCTTTCGCGGCGAGGCGTAGTGTATTGAAAGCCTCATGAGCAGCAGATACAAGACGTGCCGATACCGTATCCCTGGATACGTCATCGGGTGCATCTGAGGTGGATAGCGTACCCCTGGATACGCTATGGGATGGATCTGTGGGCGATAGCGTACCCCTGGATACGCTATGCTGAGAAGCCTGAGCCGCGTCTCTCGGAAACGATAGTGTACCCCTGGATACGCTATGGGATGGATCTGTGGGCGATAGCGTACCCCTGGATACGCTATGGGATGGATCTGTGGGCGATAGCGTACCCCTGGATACGCTATGGGATGGATCT
>Ga0105044_10013842_pt1 | contig 10937 bp, 10 predicted proteins | sample MAT01_FD_78092 | JGI IMG/M metagenome (GOLD analysis project Ga0105044, IMG submission 78092) | Freshwater microbial communities from Lake Fryxell liftoff mats and glacier meltwater in Antarctica - MAT-01 | ecosystem: Environmental > Aquatic > Freshwater > Ice > Liftoff microbial mat | place... | reverse complement strand
GCGCCAGCGCCAGCGGCAGAGGCACCGGCAGCCGGCGCTCCAGCAGCCGGCGCACCTGCCCCAGCAGCCGACGCCGCTGCGGCTCCAAAGGCAAAAGAAGACAGCTTGTTGATGTGGTGGATTCACGCGCTCACATGGCCCTACGTGATCGTTTTCCTGGCGATGTCATTCGTGCTGGTATCCCTGGCGGTAATGAACATTTTGGCCGTTCGACGTGACGCGATCATTCCTCAGGAACTCGTTGATGGGTTTGACGAAAAACTAAACGCGAAAGAGTTTCAGGGAGCTTATGACCTAGCTCGTGCCGACGAATCGATGCTCGGACAAGTCTTGTCGAGCGGACTGGCAAAGCTTTCCGGTGGATACGCCAAGGCGCTCGAAGGAATGCAGGAAGTCGGTGAAGAAGAAGCGATGAAGCTTGAACACCGCCTTAGCTATATGGCATTGATTGGCAATCTCGCGCCGATGGTCGGTTTGCTTGGTACGGTACAAGGGATGATCGCGTCATTCGATGTGATCGCGAAAAGCACATCGTCACCAAAACCGTCCGAGCTCGCCGTCGGTATTTCAACCGCGATGACGACGACGCTGGTTGGCTTGTTGCTCGCCATCCCCGCGATCGCCGCCTACAACATTTTGCGAAATCGAGTTGCACGCTTGATGATGGAAGTCGGTATCGCCGGCGAAAACTTGATGGGCCGATTCGAAGAATTTCAACCTCAGACACCAAAGAAGTAATTCATGCGCATCGAACGCAAGAAACTGGAAGCGTCCGAAGGTGACATGACGCCGATGATCGATATGGTTTTTCAGTTGATCGCATTCTTCATGGTGTTGATCAATTTCAGCGAATCAGAAGCGAACAATCGGGTTGTCTTGCCCAGCAGTCAGCTGGTCAAACCTCCCGAAGCACCGCTGGAGTTTCCGATCATTCTGCATATCGCGCAGGATGGTGAGGTGATCTTGGGAGGCGACACGTACACGGCCGAGACGCTGAAAGTCGGACTCAGTCGCGAGTTAAGTGTCATCAAAGCAGAGAAAAAGAATCCAGGGGACGCGAATGTCATCATTCGAGCCCACAAAGATGCCGCCGCGGGCGACGTCCAAGAGGTCATCCGTGCAGCACAGGAACAAAAGTTGGAAAAATTTGCCTTGCGAGTCAATGAGGATCAACGATGAAGTTCCGTAATCGGTCTGGCGACGTCAAACAAGAAGTCAACATGACCGCGATGATTGACATCGTGTTTCTGTTGTTGGTCTTCTTCATGGTGACTTTGAAGATCGTTGTTCAAGAAGGCGACTTCAGCGTCAAGATGCCGTTAGCATCCGATAAAAGCGGTGCCGTCGATGACACCGAATTGCCGCTCAAGCTACGCTTGAAAGCTGACGAAAACGGCCGTCTCGTTTCCATGGCGATGAATGACTCCCAGCTTGGTACCGATTTCGATTCGCTTCGCGATACCGTGATCGGATTAGTCAGCGGCTCGAAACCAGGCGAAGGCGCTGAAGGTGGTCCCGAAGTCGAAATCGATACCGATTACAACTTGCGGTACGAATACGTCATCAAAGCCATCACTGCGGTCAGTGGCTACAAGGTCGGTGATCAAACCGTAAAGTTGATCGAGAAGATCAAATTTGCAAAACCTCGACGCTAATGAGTGACGGCCGCCGGAGGATTGGACCGTAACCTTACTTCTTCAGTGGATCATTACGAACGCCGTTGCTGATGACAGGGTTCTGCGCTGGTGTTCAGGCTTTCGCCGCTCTTCAATCAAAGAACCCTCATAAGTGGATAGCACCTTGCAAGCTTTCTTATGAACTTTGTTTAGATGGATACCAAACATACACCAACTGCAAAGCAGGGGCAGTACTTCGTTTTTATCTACTACTACTACTACACAAAACTTAACGACCGCCCGCCCGCTGAATCAGACATGCGGCGTTACTTTCGAACGACTTCGGATAGCGTTCATAACATGGTCGTAACTCTTTGTGATCGCGGCTTCATCTCCCGCGAAGAGGCACTTGTTGAGGCGCATCCGAAAGTGATACTCATGGCCTAACGTTGGGAACCCCTAGGGCTCTGCCAAATTCCATTGCCAATGTTTCGTGTGTTAATCCGAAGTTATTTTGTAGTGCAACTGCCGGTTCTTGGCCGCTCTTCAAGTCTCGCACGTACTGAGTCGCCGCAACGGAATCGCGAGCGATTAGGAACTGAACCAACAATTTTGCAAGCGGTTCGCGTTCGCCATCAATATTGGTCGCGTCGAGGATGGCGTTGAGTGAGCCGCTTCGCCGTATCGATGAGGCAATCGACTCCTTGCCATGACGCAACGACTTTTCATCGCGTGGTAGAACAGTGTCCGCGAGTGCTCCAGGCAATCCTGCTGCGAACCAAGTGGGCAGTGTGACGTTGCTGTAAAACCGATTCGTGTATCCGCCTGCGATTGCCCAACCGATACTGCGAACGGAACTTATGTCGAGCGATTTATCAACGCCGGCATACACAAAACGCTGGCCACTGAAATGGACCATGCCGGTCGACGTGCCGTAGGTGGGGTTCTTCATAACGTCCTTCTCGAACGCAGCATACGCTTCACGTTGGCCAAAGAACGCGATCACCGCTTTACCTGGTAGGACTGTTTCGTTGATCGGGATCCCGAATTGCGGGTTCATACTTCTGAACACTGCTGGAATGAACTGCGAAAACATCTTGGTTTGGGGTGCTGGCAAATCGGTGACTAAGCTTTTGATTTGCCAGCTTCTTCATTTCTTCGGGGTTGATTTTCCCGTCGAATTCTTGTGCGCCGACGAGATGGCAATAAATACGAAAAACGTGAATGTCAGAATATCACGGTGGCCCCGAATCATGTCTTACCCTCTCAATATTGGAAAACTCATTTTTCAGGAAATATTACCACCAGTCGCACGTTTGTGACACCAGAGATTGTCGTCGCAGCATTCGTGGATGCAGCGTAGTTGTTAAACGCGACGATGGCCGCCTTTGGTCGATCGGAGAACACAAAAATGAGAGTGACCGCAGCGATCGAGCAAACTAAACCACGCACAGAGCGGTGATAACGAACATTGCCGCGCATTGAAGATTCGCCAGAATATGAATAGCGTACGGGACGGAGACGAAATTGACTAATCCGTCGACAGCAGTTCAGGCTGACCCCTCAATCAAGCTGGGCGAATGGAATTCAAGTCATATTCAATATTTGGTTCCCAGCCCGTAGAAGCGTTTTGCGCACTGTTTCGGTCACCGTTGTGCTTTCCCAGGGCTGCTCAAATTTGGGGTTGCTACGCTCCAGTAGCTCCGAAGCTTTTCGGCCTGGAGGGACAATCCTACGGAGCTTTGATTTACCTGATCGCGCGGAGCATGCCTTCGGCTTTCACCCAGGTTTCGCGCTCTTCGGCTTCGGCGTTGCTGCGAAGTGTGATGCCGCCGCCAACTGGAATTTGTAGCCAGCCTTGCGACGAGGTGATGGTGCGAATCAGAATGTTGAACTCTGCATCGCCGCCACAGGAAACATAACCGAGTGATCCACAATACGGTCCGCGTACCGTCGGCTCTAAGTTCGCGATCGTGCGCATCGCCTCGATCTTGGGAGCTCCGGTGATGGAGCCTCCTGGAAAACATGCGGCCAGCAGGTCGATCGCGGTGAGCCCTTCGCGAAGCTTCCCTTCGACCACGGACACGAGATGTTGAACATGAGCATAAGTTTCGATGCCACACAGTTGACTCATTCGCACGCTGTCGTCTTCGCAGACGCGTGACAAGTCGTTTCGCATCAGATCGACGATCATCACGTTTTCAGCGCGGTCCTTATCGCTTTGGCTAAGTTCTGCAGCCAAGCGTCGATCGATTGCTTCGTCACCTGTGCGAGCCGCAGTTCCTTTGATCGGTCGCGTCTGTACGATACGATCACGCAGACGCAAGAAGCCCTCAGGCGACGAGCTGATGACTTGAAACGAGCCGCCATCGTAGTAGCCTGCAAAGGGAGCTGGGTTAGCAGCGCGGAGGCTGAGCATCAATGAAGCTGAGTCCCATGGCGCGCGTGTAAGCAACCGTTGAGCAAGATTGACCTGGAACGAATCGCCGTTACGAATCGATTCGACAATCGACTCAATCGCCGCTTGATAACCAGCCGAGGAGAAATTGCTCCAGACGCCCGGCCAATGCGTTTGAAACGAAGGTGCATTGGTTGCTGGTGGCTCATCGATTGGACTCATCGGCGCAATCGAAGCTGATCGCTGTTCGGCATTCAATCGGTGCAAAACCATCTGCATGCGAGATCGTGCGCGCCGTTCGTCTGGCTCCAGAGTATTCGCATCAAAACCCCAACTGATGAGCCACGCGTGAGCGCGCAACCGATCATGACAAATGACCCAATCGTAAAGTCCAACGCTGACTGCTGGCGTGGGCAGGTCATTGACGAGTGATCGCTCCAGCGGTTCGAGCCAAGCACCTGCCTCATAGCCCCAGAGCCCCGCGATCCCACCTTGAAACGGAGGCAGATCGGGAGCGCGATACGTTGGCAATGCGTCGCACCAACGGCGCAGCAGCGGCCAAGGGTCATTGTCGCTAACGCTGGCAATGACACGCTGAACCGGGTCAGCCGAAAGAAAGCTGTAGCGACCTGCGTGGTCACCACCGGGCTCCAGCTCGGGGCCTCGCGCTGCGGAGTCAAACCAGATGCATGAACCAAGCGAATGCAATTGCTCGAAGGCCTTCGCGACAGAAAAATTGCTTCCCAGAGCGTGTACGATCGGTAGCTTCATCATGTCAATTCGACTCCCTTCGATGGCGACTTGTTCGCGTCAAACGATGAAGATTTTCAGGACGTGTTAGATGGCCCCAGCGAAGTGCTTGGTCTTGCTCATACTGCTTACCTAGTGTCAGCGCGGTCATCGCCTTCGCCATTTCGAAACCAAGATAAAACGCGTGGCTGGGGTCAACGTTGTCGGACTGTGGAAGCTGCGTAAGTTGCTCAAAGATTACGTAGGGGTCGGCGTCCGCGAGATGCACACCGGCAGAAATCAAATGAATCTTCTCGTCTTGGGCGAATAAGCGATAGTTGTTGTCACGAAGATTCTCGGCGAGCGATGCGAGCATCGCTGGCGAATGAGGACGAAGCTTCGGATCACGCAGCATGACCAGCGAATCATCAAGGCGTTTCGGCGGCGTTTGATGATTCAGGCTGTAGTGGACCAGTCGCCGCGCAAGATCACACTCGCGAACCGACGATCGCGCCCAATTGATGACTTGGGTTGTCAGCACGCTGCGAATCGAAAGTTCTTGGCAGACCGCCAGGAGCATAAAATTGACGCCCGCAGAATCGACATCCGTCAGCTCCGTCAAATTGCCGATTCCCATCATCATTTCAGCGTCGGGAAACATCCGTCGTGTTCGCGCGTAGCGAAGTAGGCTTTCCGTAAACCCCATGCCGATCGGTTCAAGGATTGAATCGAGCCGAATCGAAACGTTGCGAGAAGATAAAAATTCGATCGTTTCAAAAAAACTTTTTTCATCGTCGGGAGTGTCGGGAATGACAACGACTTCAGTGTTCCAGTCAACCGCTTCGTCACGGTTTGAACTGTTCACCGAGAGCACGAGCGACGCACCGCGTTGGCATGCCTGCGCCGCTTCCCAAGCATCGAACGTATCGATCGAAATCGCAAAACCCAAGTCAACTAAACGAGCGACAGCATCGCCGACGCCCGACCATCGCGATGCGGGATCACAACCGATATCGATCAAGTCGGCACCGTCATCACGTAGCGTTTTGGCGCGAGAAATTAGTTCCTCGATGGACAATCGCGGAGCATGATTGATCTCGGCGATGATGCGAATGTCAAACTCCCGCAGAACATTTTCAGTGTTGACGCGACCTCCAAAAAATTCCGGCAATTGCCGTAGATCGCGAGGGCCGAAGAGAACCTTTCGCTGAATGGCGTGTTCGATTTCGGAGCCTGAATCAGACAGGTAACCAGGCAGCACAACGACGGTTGCTTCGCGCGGAATGACGAGGTGCCGGAGCAGCCATTTTGGTGTCATCAGCGCGGCCACGGTGATCGGCATGACGCCGATCGAATAGTCAAAGCCGACGCTCGCGGAGATCGATAAAACGACTTCGCGCAGCGCCGACTCGGCCAAACGTCCGGTGACAAAATGGTAGTGCGGCTTGGGTGCTGAAATGTTCGCTTCGTTCACGCTGACTGGTATCGCTTAATAGATGTAAAAAGTTTGAGAGCCGAGGTTGAAAGGGAAACGATTGACGTTAGTCAGAGCTCTGCCTACTTGATGGGCGATCCGCTTAAGCGTGTTACCCGCTTGACCTGGCGCGTTAAGATTCTAAAACTTATTTGTGGCGAGAGACTCGTCGATTGAATCGCGCTAAATGGATGCAGCAAGATTCAACGTGGCCGGGGTCTCTCGCTTTTTTTATTGCCATTGATAGTGGCTTGATAGTCTAGCCGGTTGAACACTCTTTTCGATCTCACTTTCGACATGATCCCTGTTATCTGGTCAAGCGATGCCGCAACGGTTGTCCTGAAACCCGCAGGCTTGGCGACGCAAGCGCCACCGCCACACGATAGTTTGGAAATGCGAATTCGCGAGCAGTTTGCTGATCGAACAAGCTACATTGCCTTTCCGCATCGATTGGATCGTCCGGTTGGCGGTTTGATTTTGGTCGCATTTACCAAGCGAGCGGCAAGATTGTTGGGTGAACAATTTGAGGCGCGCCGAGTCGCAAAGACTTACGTGGCTTTGGTCCAAGGCCGCGTTGACGCTGATTCGCAGCGTTGGACTGACTTTTTGCGCAAAGTCGATGATGAAGCAAGAGTGGAAGTTGTACCAGGGCAAGTGGCAGACAAGACCTTACCGTACGACGGACTTCCAAGTCCGTCGAAAGGCACCACGAACTTGGAAGTCCGTCGGACAGCAGGTGATGCAAAGTTAGCAGAACTGCAAATGCGAGTCATCCAGCGCGGTGATGCTCAAACGTTGATTGAGCTTTGCCCGCTGACCGGGCGAATGCACCAGTTGCGAGTTCAAGCTGCATCGCGTGGGCATGTGATCATCGGTGACTCGCAATATGGAAGCGAACTCTCGTGCGAAGGACTTGCCGATGGTTGCATCGCATTGCAGGCTTCAAAGCTAGAGTTCAACGATCCTGTGAACGGTAAACGCGTGATCGTCGAAGCTCCGCCGACAGCTTGGCGTTTGGCACCGGCGTAGGACACCGATGTAGAACCGCGCGTTCCTAACTGAATGGTGGCGGTTCTTTCTGCAGCATTGCTAACGCGTTGGCCGCAGCATTTTGCTCGGCATCTTTTTTGTTGTTGCCCCAAGCCGGGTGAAACTGCTGATTGTTGATGATCGCAGCGACTTGAAACTTTTTGCAATGATCGGGGCCAGATTCACTGACAAGTTTGTAAATCGGCGTGCTGGCGCATTCTCGTTGGGCGTATTGTTGCAGCGTTGACTTGTAATTGCCGCTGTTTTGGTCTTCGACAGCTGCCGCTACTTCGGCGGCAAGCCATTTTCGAAGCCGCATTCGGACCGCATCCAGCCCCGCATCAAGATAGATCGCAGCCACGACGGACTCGAACACATCGCTTACCAGAGAACGTGGGAAGCTGCGACTTTTGGTGACTCCCTTGCCCACGATCAAGCACCTATCGAAGCCAAGCTCACAGGCCGTTTTGCCGCAGGACCTCCGGCTAACCACGGCGGATTTGATTTTGGTTAGATCGCCTTCGCTGTACTCGGGATAGTCCTGATAGAGCCATTCGCAGACAACTAGCCCCAAAATACTATCACCAAGAAACTCAAGACGTTCGTTGTTCGCGAGTCGGTGGGTGGCACAAGACGCGTGCGTTAAGGCAGCGTGAAGAAGCTGTTCGTTGGAAAACCGGTATTCGATGATCTGTTGGCAAAGCTCCAGCTTGCCCTTGGCGTTCTCAGCCGACTCGCTGTCTACATCAGAATTCACATGAATGCGAAAGTCAGGCGTAAACGCGTGCTTCGGTGCCAGCTCTGCTGAGTCCGGCTCAGCGACGTCAACGTCGTTGGCTGACGATCGTTGGAGGGAATTCGGATCGGGAATAGACTCAGACGACATTACCAAGATTAACTCTGCTCAAACATCTCGTTCGTAATTGCCGGCTTCGCGTTTCGGCTTCCTTGCGATCGATAAGCGTAACGCGGACAGGGTACAACCGCCAGGACATGAGCGGTTTATCCCGAGAAAAGACAACCCTTGCGCTTAGTTCGCAGGTTGTTTCTGACCCGCCATCGCGATTGCCTCGGGATTCTTCAGAACGAAGTAGTGGCCATGGTCTGAGGTCACAATGACCGCAGTCTTGCTCCAGGCTTGTCGCGAATCGACCCAGTCAAAAACGGCTTTTACTGCCGCATCGCCACTAAAAACCGCCCCGATCGAACTGTCGACATTGTTCGCGTGGTTCGCCCAGTCAACGTCGCCTGCCTCCACCATCAACCAAAATCCGTCTTTGTCCAACTCAAGTACGTTCAATGCCGATTCTGCCATATCCGCTAAAACGGGATTTTCGCTGACTTCACCGGCCGAATACTTTTTTTCACCCTGCGCGTCCAAGGCCGGATCAAAACCGCCGTCAGCTGTCGCGAACGGCAGATGGCCGGCGGCCGCACCAAAGATACCGAGCAGACGATGGTTGCCTGCAATCGCCGAACGCGTCGCTTGATTTAAAACTTCGGGACCAGAACGCCCGACGGTGCGTTGTGCAACAACATATTTGCCGCCGTTTTCAACCGCGACACGCCGAAAATCGTCGGGATCATAGAATTCACGCCCCGGCACAAAATTCTCGCCTTGTTTGGCGTCTTTCTGTTTGGCTTCCCCCCAACCGCATCCAATCAAAACGTCGACGCCAGGCAGCGGGTCTCTTTTGTGCGAGACAGACGGCAGTCCGATCAAGTCGCGAGTGATGTCTTGATAATCGTCCCGCGAGACGTTTTGAGCATACGCACACGCAGGCGTTGCGTGGCTGATCGGTACGCTCGTGACGACGCCGATCGCAAACCCTCGATCGCGTTGCAGCTGATGACCGATTGTTTCCACTCGTTCTCCCGCGACGTCGAAATTGATCGCGTCGTTGTACGTCTTAATGCCCGTGGTCATTGATGTCGCGGAGGCTGCTGAATCGGTGACAGTATGTGGCTGAGTTTGGTCTAGCCCCATTAAGTATTCATGTTTACTGGTTGGCTCGCCAGGCGAACGTCCGGCGCGGCTAGGGTCGTAGCCGCCCGTTGCTGGCTTATCGCCATCAAGAACAGTCTGCGCGTCCACATCGGTTCGGCATCCTGCCAGCCGAGGCGACGTAACGATACCGCCAAAGTCAGTTACTGTCCCACGGTAATCTTGGAAAACCAGCCCGTTGCCGCGTCCTGCGGTATACGTGACGCAGCCGTTTCGATACAGCGCCGCGTTATAGGTCGATTGCCAATCCATACCGTCGAAGACGATTAAAATGATCTGCGTCTTTCCGTCGGCAACGGCCTGCTGCTGTAGCCGATAGATGTCGGTTTGATCAAAGTAAGGCGCGTCATCGACAAGCGATCCCTTGGGGACGCGCCCGTAAAGCTTTTCAAGTCTCGCCCGATCCGAGTAAACACTCCCTTCTTGTCGAAGGCGATCAAGCGTTATGCCGAACGTGTAAACCGGAATCAAGCGATTGCTGTGTTTCACCCAGGTGCTGTAGCGATCCGGTGCGAAGCCCCAAAAGCCCCAATCCGCGTGTAGGTTCGTCATCGCTTCCTGCTGCATTTGCCGCATTCGGTCGACTGGAATTGGCTTATCCGCAGCTTCCCCTACCGCAGCTTCGTCAGTAACAGCTTCCAACTTGGCGGGTGCAGGGGCTGACTCCTTGGCCTTGACGTCATCCGCAAACGCGGGAGCAAAGGCCGCGAACGCCGCGAACGCCGCGAACGCAGCCAGAGCCATGAAGCGAGGTGAATTTAGCAGCATTAACTTACCGATCCGAGGAGAGGCGACAACAATCGACAGCACTAGCTTAATAGAAAAGTGCGAGAGCGGCGTTCATGAAACGCGACTTTTTCGTGTCGACAGTCACCGACTTATGACTCGGCCAGGACTTGCAGCAAGACCCGAGTCTAGCTACTTTAGCGATCCTTGAGGGCGGCATTTTTCTCGAAGGTCGAAAGGCGAACCCTTCGCTGAAAAGGCAGTGGTTATGCGGATGTGGCGAAATTGGCAGACGCGCTAGACTCAGGATCTAGTGCCCCTTATACGGGCGTGGAGGTTCAAATCCTCTTATCCGCATTGAAAAAGACGAGTAAGTCCATGCTCCATGGCGATTCGACGCCTGCGAGCCTGTCGGACTGATACTCACCATTACGATACCCAAGTGGCCCCCTCAATTCTTTAGTTCGACAACGAATAAAATCTATCCCTCTGTACGCCGAGGAATAGATTGGGCGTTGAACTTTGCGTCGCGGTATCATCAGACTGCGGTGTATCAATCCTCAAGGCTTTGGCGCCGCGTTGGCCATGCTTTCAAGCTCGTCGCGGCCAACCCGTGCGCAGAATCCGCCAAGCGTTTCGCCGTCGACGCGATTGGCTTTGTAGGCAGCAAAGATGCCAATGATCTCCTTCGTCACATCGGTGTCGGGCACAAGGTCCTTATAAATGTACGACAGCCGATTGCCCAGCAATGCACCGCCAGCGAACAGCGTGTATTTGCCCTTAGTCTTGCCGACTAGGCCGAGGTCGCTGTTGTATGGCCGAGCGCATCCATTGGGGCAACCCGTCATCCGAATCGTGAAGCGATCGTGAGCTAAGCCGAGCTTTGCCAGCGGCCCTTCGAGCTCATCGATGATGCCTGGCAACGCTCGTTCGCTCTCGGTGACGGCGAGCCCGCAGGTT
>Ga0105044_10013839_pt1 | contig 10937 bp, 8 predicted proteins | sample MAT01_FD_78092 | JGI IMG/M metagenome (GOLD analysis project Ga0105044, IMG submission 78092) | Freshwater microbial communities from Lake Fryxell liftoff mats and glacier meltwater in Antarctica - MAT-01 | ecosystem: Environmental > Aquatic > Freshwater > Ice > Liftoff microbial mat | place... | reverse complement strand
TTCAGGACAAGGAATTGCTCCGCATCGGCGTGCGCGACATCCTCGCGAAGGACAGCGTTCGCAACACGTCGGCGTCTCTCAGCGATCTGGCCGAAGTGATCCTCGAGCGCGTGATCGCATGGCAGGAACCGACGCCGGTTCAACGCTACGGTCGCCCGCTCATCGCGGAGGGGCCACGCGCCGGCGAAGTGTGCCGATACGCGATCCTCGCACTCGGGAAACTCGGCGGGCGCGAGATGAGCTACCACAGCGATCTCGACCTGATCCTGATCTACGAGGGGGATGGCAAGACCGAACCGATCGCTTTCAGCGATCGGTTCGAGCGAATGGAGTCGATCGAGAACTTCCAGTATTTCACCGAACTCGCCCAACGGATCATCAAGGCGACGAGCCATCTCGGACCGATGGGACGACTCTACGCGGTCGATATGCGATTGCGACCCGCCGGAAACACGGGCGGCCTGGTATTGTCGCTCAACGAGTTCCGACGCTACCACGAAGCGGGAGGCGGCGAACTCTGGGAACGTCAAACGCTCACCCGCGCACGACCCGTCCACGGCGACCCCGAATTCGCGCAGGAACTGATTCATGCCGTGCGCGAAGTGATCTTCGGTCGCGAATGGACACCGCAGTGCATCGACGAGATGGTTTCCATGCGTGAACGACTCGAACATGCTTCCAATCCCCGCAGCCTGAAACGCGGACCGGGTGGAATGATGGATGTCGAGTTCATCGTACAGATGTTCCTGATGAAGTACCGCTGTCGCGATTTGCACCGGACGAACATCTGGGACGCGCTCGATGCGTTACTCGCTGGCGGATTGCTCGGCGTGGAAGAACATCAGGGGTTGAAAGACGCGTACTCGTTCATGCGACAGGTCGAGAGCCGATTGCGGATCGTCACGAATCGCGCGCTGAACGAGACCCCGAAGGCGACCGAAGATCTGGAAAAACTGGCGCGGCGGCTCGGGTTCGAGAATTCGGAGCAATTCCGTAACGTGTTACAGGATCACATGAAGCGAGTGCGGAAACTGTTCGGGGAACTGATGCGGCGAGAACGGTGAAAAAAATTCCGAAAAAAACGCGTTTTCCGACACCCTGTCAGAAAACGCGCTCTAAGGTTCTGGTGTGATCAGTAAGCTCCGCGACCTGAGAGCACCGCGGGCACTGTGAGCACCATCAATTTGACATCAAGCCAGAACGAACACTTCTGGATGTACTCCAGATCCATCTCGACCTGTTGCAGGAAGTCGAGATTGGCGCGTCCGCTCACCTGCCAGATGCAGGTCAGTCCCGGCGTCATGTCGAGACGACGACGTTCGTGCGCATTGTATTTCGCGACTTCGCACGGAACGGCCGGTCGCGGGCCGACGATCGCCATATCACCGACCAACACATTCCACAGTTGCGGCAATTCATCGATGCTCGTCTTCCGAATGATGCGACCGATCCACGTCACGCGCGGATCATGCTTCATTTTGAAGGTGCGAGGATCGCTGTGCTGATTCTGAGCCGCCAATTGCGCCTTCAGCTTTTCCGCATTCATCACCATCGAGCGGAACTTGTAGAAGACGAACTCACGTCCATTGCGCCCCACCCGCACCTGTCGAAACAGGATCGGCCCGCGATCCGTCAACCAGATCAGCAGAGCGACGAAGGCGAACAGGGGCACCAGAGCGACCAGCATCGTCAGCGAGACGGCAATGTCAAAGCCACGCTTCACCATCGGGTAGAAAGCGGGGCGCGACGACTGGGAAAGACCGGCGAATTCGGGGAGGTAATGAGCGTCGGTCGTAGGGATTATCGAAGTCGCGGGCATGGCAGAATCACTCAGTGGATAAGAGCAGGGTCGGGATATTCACGCTTGACGACGAAAGGTCGATAGCGGAGAGAGCACCATCGGCCGAGGCAGTTCAACTTTCAGTTTTGCGATCGTTCGGTCCGAATCCACGCTCGTTGCGGAGCGACGAGACCAGTCAGAGCGATCGGCAACTTCCAGAGCAGGTACAACGGTAATCCCACCAGCGATCGTGCCGGCAGGTCGGCCCGTCCAAATCGGAGCCAGGCCACGAACAACGATGCGAGCATCCAGGCCATCGCGAACCCCAGCACAAGTGCCGGAACCATCGACGCCCCGAACCACCAGGCCGCTGACAACCCGGTGAAAACGACCGTCATCAGCGTCAGGAGCATCGTGAGCGGAGGCACACTCAGTTCCATCGCCAACGACATCAGCGACAGCCGACCTCGTGTAAGGCCAGCCCACATCAACCGGGGAGACTGCGTCCACATCGTTTGCAGATGACCGTGCTCCCAGCGTTTGCGCTGCGAAGTTTCGGATTTCTGCGTCGGTGCGGTCTCCCCGATCACGAGAGCCTCCGGGCAGAACCGCGGAGCGGAACCACACAGAGCGAGATCGAGGCCCAGTTGCATATCTTCCACAATGTTTCCGCTCGCCAGCGACACCGAGGCGATCGCCGACCACGGGAACGCCATTCCGCTCCCCGTGAGGAGACAGGGCATTCCGAGGCGATCCAGACCACGCGGACGCAGTGCGTTTTTCACGCGGAGCGCAAAAGCCGACACACGCTGGCGATCGTTCGCGTCATTCGGGATGCTCATCAGGTAAGTGGCCTGAGCCGGTTTCCCCGTTGCTTCCACCTGACGAACCAGGTGTTCGATGGCCTGTTCGCCGAGAACACAATCCGCATCCAGGACCACCACGACGCTCGGCAATGATGCACCGTGGGTAGCTGATTCTAAGTGACTGAAGCCAAAGTCAAGGGCGTAACCCTTACCCCGGCGCGAATTATCACGTCGTTCAATAACCTCTGCACCGAGTTCCTGAGCCAATTCCGCCGTTCGATCGTCACAATTGTCCGCAACCACCAGCAAGCGGTCACCCGCGAGGAGCTGCGACTTTATGCTTCCAATCGTTCGACTGATCCCGGATGCTTCGTTGTGGGCTGGAATGAGCACAACACATGCCAATCGCTTCCCGAGTGCCGACTTTCGACGGGTCGGAAACTGAGCGAGGAACAGTTCCGCACCGATCACCGTCGCCGGGATCGCGAGAACAATCGCCAGAATCAGCAGTCCGATTTCCACTCAGTGTTCTCAGAGGTTTAGGGTCATTGCGGCTCAGATGATCATACTGTAGCAGGGGAGTTTCTGTATGACAACAGGATTCCTGCATTTACTGAACTTTTTTGCCGGGACGTCAGAGATGTACGATGAGGCATGAAGAGTAAATGTGGATAATCGGTCAGAATCGGCATGTTTTGCCGAGATTCGTGCCAAAATAGCATATCTTTTTTACCAATACGCAGGGAATGAGGTGGGTGATCATGAGCGTCAGTAATTTAGAGAAAGTGGAGAAGCAATTGTTCTCGGACGGTCTTCCATCGCTGCCCGTGAGTCAGAACGGATCAGTCCCTGAACCCGTGTGGATCTGGGGACTGCCGCTCATGCCTCTGACGATGGAACAATCAATCGCGGCTATCGGCGAATTGATCACGAAGGCACAACCCTGCTACCTGATCACGGCCAATCTGAATTATGCGATGGTGAGCGAATCCGATCCGCTCCTCCAGTCGATCAATGCGCAGGCTGCAATCATTCTCGCGGACGGAATGCCGCTTGTCTGGGCATCGCGATTTCAGAATCGTCGGTTACCGGAGCGTGTCGCGGGCGCAGACCTGCTCTTTCGAGTGTGCGAACGTGCCGCCAGCGAAGGTTGGCGCATTTTCCTGGTCGGCGGGGCCGAAGGAGTTGCGGCCGATGCGAAAACGGCTCTCTGCGAGCGATACCCGTCGCTCCAGATCGTCGGCATCGAGGTTCCGCCGTTCCGTGCGTTGGCCGCTGACGAAGAACAAGCGATGCTCCAGCGGATTCGCGACGCGAAACCCAATCTGCTTCTCGTCGCGTTCGGACAGCCGAAGGGCGAAATCTGGATCGCGAAGCATTACGAGGAATTGGGTGTGCCCGTTTCGATCCAGGTCGGAGCATCCCTCGACTTCGCCGCGAATCGGGTCCGCCGCGCGCCGCGCTGGGTGCAGCGCAGCGGACTGGAATGGTTTTTTCGGCTCGCACAGGAACCGCGACGATTGATGATGCGATACCTGCGCAATGCGTGGTTCGTGGTACGCATGGTCGTGCGATCGATCTTTGGAAGGCGTTCTCGCCACGGCTGACCTCGTGTACAATGCAGTTTCGACTCTGTGAGAAGTTCATCGGGAGAGAACCACATGACGCAGCCGACCGCACCGCAACAACCGTCGCTGGTACAGATGGCATTATGGGTGCTGTACCGCTATCGGTTCACGCTCGCGGTGTGGTGCGCCGTCAGCGCGGTCCTCGCCATCTTCACCGGTCAGAAATTAGGCAAGGAGACGTGGCGCGCGAATTCCACGCTGATCTACGCCCAGAAACCGTTGCACGACGGACAGCGAATGGTCTACCAGCCGCCGAGTCAGTACACGCTCGCCGAATTGTTGCGCTCACTCGAGTACCTCGACGCTGCGGTCGAACGCTCGAACATCTTTATGCCGACCGCTTCGGTCTCCACGATTCTCGAAGTGCAACAGCCGCCGAACTCCGAGATGCTGCAACTCTATCTCAACTGGGGGAACCCTCAGGACGCCGTTCAATACCTCGATGCCTTAATGCAGGTCGCGATCGAAAAACGTCAGGCGATCCGCGATCGGATGATCATGGAAGCGGAGAAGAGCAATCAGAAAGAGATCGTGCGGGCACGCGAGAACTTCGATCACCTCGATGCCGAGCTGGGGAAACAGTTTCCGAGTACGCCCGGTCTGACGATGACGCAGGAACTCGATCGGTTGCTGCAAGCGATTACCCTGACGAAAATGGCACTCGCGAAGGCGAAGTCGGATATGAATCGCAACACATTACAGTCGAAAGAGATCGAATCTTACTACGAACCGCTCATCCGCGAGGAAAAGGCGAACGGCAACAACATCGGTACGTCGCCGGAAAGCCAACAGAAGTTCGAACGGCTGCGCGAGCAGATGAACAATCAGACCGAGATCGGTGAGCTGGAAGCGATGCTCGTCCAGAAGCAGGGTGAACTGGAAACTGCCCTGAATCTGCTGGCATCGAACGCGATCGCGCGGAACGAGGTCGAGAACCTGAAACTGACGGTTCAAACGCTCCGGAACCGCATTCAGAGCAAACGGAAGCTCAACGAGCAGTTCGAGAAATTGCTCAAAGACCTGGAGAAAGATGCGAAGGCAGTGGTGAAGAAAAACTCCCTGCTGGAACAGGAGTACCTCGCCAAAAAGGGGTTCTGTCGGATCGCGGAGGTGGGATTCCGGGACGAGATCAAAGAGCAACAGGGTATCCTGGAAGTTCAGCAGAAACAGAACGACGATCTCACGGTGCGCATCCGGGAAGCGGAGCCGCTGATTCGGCGGGTCGATGAAGCGAAGACGCAATTGCAGCAACTTCAGAGCGTTGCGCTGAACATGAAGGCGCAGTTGCAACCCGATCAGCGTGAACTGTCGATGGCGGCAAAGGCGTCGGCAGGGTTCGCTCCGTTCGCCAATTCGCACAAGAAATGGACGATCGCCGCCTACATCCTGCTCGTCGGTTCGCTCATCGCCGGGTTGATGGCGTGGGAGATGCTGAAAGTCTATCGCGGATTCACGGGTCTGGCGATGCGATTGAAAATTCCGATCCTCGCACGATTCGGACCGATGCCGTTGAGCGACGGCCCCGAACTCGCCGCACGACTGATGGAAACCCGACGACTGGCACTCCGGTTGTGTCAGGCTGTTCCCGAACCCGGAAGCATGATCCTGCTGGCCTCGCCGATGCGGGGATCGCAGGTCGAACACTTCGCCGCCGAGATCAGCCGGTGTCTGGCGCACCACGAAGAGCGCGTCCTGATTCTGGACATGCGCATCAGCGAACAGATTCCACGACAGGGGATTTACTCCAACGGTCATGTGAATCATTTGGCGAATCGCTCTGGATCCACCGCACTGCTCGAACATGCGTCGATGACATCCGCTGTTTCGCTCGTTCAGCCGACGCAAATGACTGCGGTGGATTACCTTCCGATCGGAAGCACGGAACGTCTGACGGGCGTGATGGCGATGACGAAACTCCGTCAGGCGGTCGCTCAGATGAAGGAGCGGTACACACTCATTTTCATGATCGGACCATCGCTCACGGGTGATATCGATACGGAAATCCTCGGTGCGTTCGCGAATGCGGTTCTGTTCGTGACGGATGATCATGCCCACGCAGGGATTATGACGCGAACGGTCGATGGATTGCGTGCGGCACAGATTCCGATCGTCGGGGCCGTGCTGTATCCGAGTGAAGATCCTCAGGTGCCCGCACTGGTGCTGGGTACACGATGATTCTTCGGAAATCCGCGCAAGTCGTGCTCGTTCGGGCGTCCGAGTGATGAAGTCCACGGTCTCGATGCCGGAGAAGTACCATGAATCCGACGAATACTCCACGCCCGAACAGCCCCACTATTCAGGATCTGATGCTCCGATATCTGGAGCGACAGGCGACCGCCGAGGAAGGCGAACTGGTCATCACCGGCGATGTCGAACCGTATCAGGCGAGCGTCGGCATTTCGACGGAACCGCGTGTGGCGTGGTCGGATGCGCAATCGGCGATCAACACGATGCACCCGCGATCGCTCCACAAAATCGCGATGCCGCCGGAGTGGGGCAACTGGGTGATGCAGTCGGGTGCCGAAACCGCCATCGCGTTCGCGGCCGGTAACTTCCCCGAAGACGTACAGGACATCGCAACCCTCGTCGAAACCCGACCGTTGTCGCGACTCCAGCCGAATTCGACGGAATCCTCGCACATTAGTTCGACGATGCAGAAATGGCTCGATCAGCGGATGCGATCCGGCAACGTGGCGGAACAGCTCCTCGCGGTCGGCATTTTCCGCCGACTCGGTGCCTTTGAACAAGCAGAACGGTTGTTGAAACAGGTGTCGGCGACGGCGGGAACCGAATGGCGAACGGCGGTGCTGAACGAGCAGGCCGCACTCGCATGGCAGCAGGGCGAGGCCGACGAAGCGTTGGAGTTGTGGGAGTCGGCGGGCGACAGCGTCGTGGTCCTGTTCAATCGCGGGATGGCCCTGTTGTTCCTCGATCGGGCGAACGAAGCCCGCGTCATGCTCCGCAAAGTGACCGAACAATTGCCCGAAACAACATCGTGGCATCACCTGGCCGGGTTGTACACGGCCCTCGCGGAAATGCGTGGCTGAGAAATGGAATAAGCCGTTGGAGCAATCGCTCCAACGGCTTTTAGATGAAAGAGGTCGTTCGCGAATGAGCGGGAATGTGCGGTTCTCGTTCACTCGCGATTTCTATTTTGCACATCGCGGACGAGATGTCAATGATTTTCCAGCAATTTTCGATTCCGTTCGAGCAATTCGTCGGGAACCCAGATCGAAACAGTCGGTGTCCCATCCAGATGGATGATCATTCGCAATCCGGTTCCGATCATCGCCCTGCGTCCGAGCAGGGTACGCACTCTCCCCGTCTGGACCAGAAGTCCGCCAGTCCTTGAATTGAGTCGAATTGGAACTCCCCGAAAACCGGCTTGATTGCCGACCAGCCACAAATCGGCCTGATAGTTCGGAAGCCATCCAGACTCACCAACGCCATCGGTCGTGAGTTGGATGTATCGATTGTGAGGAAGGGAAAAGTCGTCCTGTACCGTTTCGATTTCGTCGGCCTCTGGGGCGAGTGTGAGGTTGTATTGCTCGTCGAGGAATTCATCCGAAGTTATTGCGAAGTAGGAATAACAGGTATCGAACGGCCAGAGTGGCGGTTCGGCGAGGAGATGGGGTTGTGGGATCCTGTCGGGTGCTGTTACGACGATCGGGAGAATCAGATCGTACTGTTCTTCACCCCGAAGCGGGTCGGCCATCCCTCGAAAAAATCGCTGAAAGAACAGTTGGTAGCCCGGCCACGGGGGTGGTGTGTGCGACCCGGTCATGGAATCATTCTCCCTGACCGGGTTCGACCACTCGATAACCCCAGGAGAGTCGGACGACGGGAACGTCCTCTTCGTTGACTTCCAGATCGTTTGAAACATGGCTGATAGTGCAATCCTGAAGTCTCACCTTTTTCTCGGCCAGCAACCGATACAACTCGTCATAGTCGAATGACGAAGCGAGGAATCCATTCTTCCCGTAAGCGACCCATTGGTCCGGTCGCTCTTTCAACAGGTTTTGCCAATCACGAGTCATCAGCAATTCGGCCGGTTTTCGCGGATCGCGTTTCGGTTCCATGATTGTCTCCCGAGTGAAGCCCACCTCTTTCATCGAATCAGATCTGATCGGAATGTGCAAGCGAATTCGCGCCCCCGAAGAAGCGCGAACTGGAAACCTCGCTTCGTCTCACACCCCCGCACCGACATCGCTCAACATCGGCAATCCGCCCTCCTCCGACAGCTTGCGAATGTCCTGCGTGATGCGCATCGAGCAGAACTTCGGCCCGCACATCGAGCAGAACTTCGCGGACTTGAACACTTCCTGCGGCAACGTCTCGTCGTGCATGCGACGTGCGGTTTCCGGATCGAGCGACAGGTTGAACTGTTCGTTCCAGTCGAACTCGAAGCGGGCCTTCGACAACGCATCGTCGCGATCGCGTGCGCCCTTGCGACCGCGTGCGATGTCGCCCGCGTGGGCGGCGATCTTGTACGCGATCACGCCCTGACGAACGTCGTCCTTATTCGGCAGACCGAGGTGTTCCTTCGGGGTGACATAGCACAGCATCGCGGCACCGGCTTCGGCGGCGATCGCGGCTCCAATCGCTGACGTAATGTGATCGTAACCCGGTGCGATATCGGTCACGAGCGGTCCGAGAACGTAGAACGGTGCGTCGTGGCACAGTTCGCGTTCCTTCTCGACGTTCATTTTCACCAGGTGCATCGGGATGTGTCCCGGTCCTTCGACCATCACCTGACAATTGTGTTCCCATGCCTTCAGCGTCAGTTCGCCGAGCGTCTTCAGTTCCGCGAACTGAGCGTCGTCGTTCGCGTCGGCCAGCGAACCGGGGCGCAGTCCGTCGCCGAGGCTGAACGTCACGTCGTAGGCCTTCATGATTTCGCACAACTCGCCGAAGTGCGTGTACCACGGGTTCTGCTGGTGTTTCGCGATCATCCACGCGCCCATCAACGAACCGCCCCGGCTCACGATGCCCGTCACTCGCTTCGTCGTCATGGGGAGATATTCGAGCAGGATGCCGGCGTGGATCGTCATGTAATCGACGCCCTGTTTCGCCTGGTGCTCCACCATGTCGAGCAAGTGCTGAATCGTCAGATCGCCGATGTCTTTGATGTTCTGAATGACCTGATACATCGGCACGGTACCGATCGGGACCGGTGATGCGTCGATGATCGCCTGTCGGATGCCGTCGATGTTGCCGCCCGTCGATAAATCCATGACGGTATCGGAACCGAGATGGACCGCCATGTGCAGTTTTTCGAGTTCGTCATCGACCTTGCCGGTCACGGCGGAGTTGCCGATGTTCGCGTTGATTTTGCACTTCGACGCGATGCCGATACACATCGGTTCGAGGCTTTTCGTGAGGTGAACGGTGTTCGCGGGGATGACCATGCGGCCGCGAGCGACTTCGGAGCGAATCAACTCCGCATCGAGGTCTTCGCGCTTCGCGACGTATTCCATTTCGGGCGTGACGATGCCCTTGCGAGCGGATTCGATTTGAGTCATGTTGGTCATTCTTTCGGTGAAGATAGAAGACCGGAGCGGGAGCTGGGAGTGTTGTACGAACAACTCGCTTCCCCACGCCGGTACGAACCGGATCGGGTTCCAAGGGTGTCATCTCAGCCCATCCATCCCGGACGGGCACCCCTAGCGACGAAATAATTATAGGCACTCGAACACAGAGGACAAGCGACCGTCAGTCGGCGTCGAAGTTCGGCGGCGGCGGATTGAAGAGTTTGATCTTCGCGCGCGGGCCGGGTGTCGGTAACGGTTCGAGGTGCGGGGCCGCGATGAGTTCCGGTGGCGATGCCTTCAGTTGCGCGATGATTTTCTCTTCGACGACCGCATCGCGTTTCAGAGCGACAAGAGCTTTCGCCCGCCGCTGATGCCATTCGAGGTGATCGGGTGCGTGTTCGACGAGCAACCGGAGATGAAACTCGGCGGCGAAGGAATCGTTCAACTTTTCGGCGTCGCGGGCCTGTCGATAGTACCAGAACGCATCGAAGCGGGCGAGGCGTGTGAGGTATTCGCGACGCCGTTCGGCTTCGACATCACCTGCTTCAGTGTCCCAGACCTTTGCTGTGTTGTCATAACTCCCCGTGACGATCCGGGTTCCGTCAGGGCTGAAACTCACACATTCTACGGAATTAGTGTGTCCTTTGAGGATCAATCGTTCTTCGCCGGTCCGGGCATCCCACAACGTCGCCGTGTTGTCAGAACTTCCCGTGACGATCAGCATTCCATCGGGACTGAAACTCGCGGTTTCCACTCCGCCCGTACCCGAGAGAGTGAGTCGTCGTTCGCCGGTTCGTGCATCCCACACTTTTGTGCCGTCACCGCCCGCCGTGAGAATCTGTGTTCCGTCGGGACTGAAGGATGCACTTATGACGTTCACTTCATCGGCCATGAGAGTAAGTCGTAGTTCTCCCGTTGTCGCGTCCCACACTTTGGCCGTTTCATCGCGACTGGCCGTGATGATCAGTGTCCCATCCGGACTGAAATTCACATCGGAAACGTAAGCGGTATGACCTTCGAGAGTGAGCCGTTCTTCGCCCGTATCCGCATCCCACACTTTCGCCGTATTGTCTTCACTACCCGTGATGACATACTTGCCATCGGGGCTGAAACTCACACATTTCACCCAGTTCAAAAGTCGTTCGGGACGGATATGTCCCTTGAAAGTGAGTCGCTCAACCCCGGTCCGTAC
>Ga0105044_10013838_pt1 | contig 10937 bp, 7 predicted proteins | sample MAT01_FD_78092 | JGI IMG/M metagenome (GOLD analysis project Ga0105044, IMG submission 78092) | Freshwater microbial communities from Lake Fryxell liftoff mats and glacier meltwater in Antarctica - MAT-01 | ecosystem: Environmental > Aquatic > Freshwater > Ice > Liftoff microbial mat | place... | reverse complement strand
TCCGCTGTCATGTCCAGACTGTCCTTGCGAAGCACGGACTCGATCGTGTATTCAAACGCGACCGGTAAATCCAGGAGCATCCGTGCGACGCCCGGAGAACCGACCTGATATTCGCTCAGTTGATCGAAATAGACTTTATCAATTGTCCCGCCGACGGTAATAAATCGCAGTTTCATATTTCAGCCCTTCGGTTTTGGTTCACGACGTTTGGCGGCCTGATAGGCACCTTCCATTTCGCGGAGAGTGGCGTCATGCATGCTGCGTCCTTCACTCATCATGGCCGCTTCGATCGCCTGAAACCGGCGTGAAAATTTCGCATTGCTGCGGCGAAGGGCTTCTTCCGGATTGATGCCCCAGCGACGACCGATGTTTGCCAGCACAAACAGCACATCACCAAGTTCAGATTCCGCTTTGTCCTTCAGATCCGGCAGCAGCGGTGTATCGGGCACAACGTCAGAATCTACAGTCGCGAGAACTGTCGGAATTGTGGTCGATCCGAAAAGTTCCACTGCCAGCTCCTGCATTTCTTCATGCAGTTTGTCAAACAACATGCGTCGATCAGGGAAATCATAGCCCACTGCGGCAGCTCGCGCGGTGATGCGGGCGGTGCGCGCGAGTTCCGGTAAAGCAACCGGGATTCCTTCCAACTGCGATTCGCGAGCTGGCTTTTCCTGTTGTTTGATGGCATACCAGTTGCGTCTGACGTCTTCTGTCGTCGGAGCGTCCACGTTGCTGAACACATGCGGATGACGGCGGACCATTTTGTCGGCGATGCGCTGCACCACGTCGGACAGCAGGAAGCGTTGTTCGTCGGCAGCGATTTGTGAATCCAGAATCACCTGCAGCAATACGTCTCCCAACTCTTCGCAGATTGCATCGTTGTCGTCAGCGTCGATCGCTTCGAGCAGTTCGTACGTTTCTTCCAGAGTGTAAGGCTTGATCGTCTTCATCGTTTGCTGTCGATCCCACGGACATCCATCCGGGGCTCGCAGACGGGCGACAATTTCGCAGAGTCGTCGAAATTCCGGCAGCAGTGACTCGAATTCCGGCGGCGTGCCGGGTGTTGGAATCACGTCCGGGTGTGCAGGAATGAGCGGAAGTGCTGCAGTTGGTTTTGTCTTCAGGTAAATGACCCTGGAATCCCCTGGACCGTAGAACTCCGGAAGTTCAGCAATCTGCTTGTAGCCGCAGCGATCATAAAACTTCCGCGTCGGCAGGTAAAGTTCGCGCCCGGATGTTTCGATGTAGATTCGTTCACCATTGCCACCAAAAATGAGTTCTTCCGTCGCGGACATCAGCCACTTCCCCAGGCCCTGCCGCTGCCCGTCGCTGTGAATGGCAAGCCAGAAGATATCGAAACTGCTGGCCGTGCAGGCAATCGGGCCGTAACACGAATAGCCGACCGTGCGCCCGTCAACTTCTGCCAATGCAAAGAAATAGTCTGATGCTTCTCCTTTTCGTAATCGATCGTCAACAAGCTCCACAGCAACATCGACCTCGGTCGGATAAAAGAAACCCGTGGATTCTAGAATCTCACGCACCGTCCTCAGATCCTCTTCCCGAACGTCATAGCGCAGCGTGATTGAATTCTGGAAGACGCCTGATGCTGGAGTAGTCGGAATGTTCATGGAGGCCTGATTTTCGCGCTCGATTGAAGTTTGTTGACTCATGATCACTCTCGGCAGACATCGCCCTCGATCAGCAGGTCATCGCCAATCGACGTTTGGCGAACATGCTTGACGTTGGGAATTGTCGGGATGGATTCAATTCCCAAACCGCCGATCGGGCCACGCGCCGATGCTCCGCCGATGAGTCGAGGTGCAATGAAGATATGAACTTCATCGATCAATGACGAGTCAAACAGACTTCCGAGAATTCCTGAGCCGGCTTCCGTGAGGACATTCGTGCAGCCGCGACGACCAAGTTCCGCCATGACCGCACGCAAATCGATTTGTCCAGGTTCACTGACAGCACAATTGATCACGTCCACTCCCAGCGATCTGAGCCGTACAATTTCATCGGTTGCCGCGTCATTGGCGACACAGACCAGCACTGGACCTTCCGCCAGCGACTTGACCAGATTTGTGTGAGGCTGCAGCGATGCGCCGTCCGCGTCGATGACAACTCGCAGTGGAGTACGAACTCCTTCAGGTCTGGCCGTCAACAGCGGGTCATCGGACCTAACGGTGCCTGCTCCCGTAATGATGGCATCCATCCGACCCCGCAGTTGATGCACGACAGCTCGGGAAGCAGCACTACTGATCCACTTTGAATTCCCTTTCCGGGACGCAATGCGACCGTCGAGCGTCATGGCCCACTTGGCATGAACCCACGGACGACGCTGCAGCACCAACATTTCAAAAGGTGCGATCAGGCGTCGCGATTCGGATTCACAGACTCCAACGGTGACTTCCAACCCGGCATCCCGCAGTCGTTGAATTCCCTGACCGGCCACATGCTGTGCCGGATCCTGGCAGCCGACAAACACGCGACGAATTCCAGCCTTGATGACAGCATCCGCGCAGGGCGGCGTCTTTCCGAAATGGCTGCAGGGCTCCAGAGTCACGTAGAGATCTTTTCCGACCGTCGCCGAGCCCGCAGTCCGGATTGCATTGACCTCCGCATGCGCACCGCCGAATTTTTGATGATACCCGGTCGAAATCACCAACCCATCCGCAGTCGCAACTACTGCACCGACCATCGGATTGGGTTCGACGTGCCCTTCCCCGTGACGAGCGTGTTGCAAGGCAAGCTGCATCAATACAGCCGGATCCACGGAAGAAGTCATAGTGCTTTGTATCGCTCACTTCATATCGGACAGTTATTTATCGAGCGATCCTTACCGAGCCGTCGCAGCACCGCAGTCGGATGTAAATCGCTGAACCATACCGCGTCGTTCCAGTTCTGCGTTGAGAACGGAACGGTAATGTGCCAGTCGCGCACTGGCATTGTCCAACAAACCGCCGAACGACCGAGCTTCGTCGAGATAAATTCGAGGCACGGCAAACTCTCGAATATTCCAGCCGAGGTCCGCAGCCTGCACCCACAGTTGCAGAGGCATCGCGTAACCCTTGTCCGTAATATCCAGTTTTGCCAATGAAGAAACGCGGTACGCCTTGAAGCCGCAAAAAGCATCCGTAATCGACAGGCCCAACTGTTCATGCAGACACGCCGTGATCCTTGCATTGATCTGGCGACGTTCGACGGGTGCTGCGGTGTCACTTTCAAAATCTTTCAGGTAACGGGAACCTGAGACCATATCAATCGGAGATTCGGCCGTGAGATCGATCATGCCAGCAATCTCCCGCACATACTGCGGCTGATGCTGTCCGTCACAATCCATCGTCACCAGTACGTCGAATCCGTGTTGCAGCGCGTAGTCAAAAGCTGTACTCAGAGCCGCACCGTAGCCGAGATTCGGTGAATGCTGTTTGACCGCGACGGCCGGAAACTGCTTCAGTACCTCGCTCGTGCCGTCTGTTGAGCCATCATCGACGACAAGGATGTCATCGACTTGCTGGAGCAGTTCGTGCAAGACTTCCGCGACATGGGAAACTTCGTTGTACACCGGCAAAGCCGTAAGAATGCGAGTTTTCATAGTCAGCATCGTAGACCTGCCACTTTCGATGTCAATCTGAGGTCCGGGAAACTCCTGAAATGCAGCATTTCTGTGGACAATGCCACGGGCAGATCGTGCGGATACAAATTCGCATCACATTCACACCCGTCCGGAGTATAGCCAGGCTTACCTTTCAAAACATGTTGCAGATGAGTCAAGTTTTGTGTGCGATGGCGGAAGGATCGAATGTAGGATGGACATTCATGTCCGTCGCATGGCCAGAATCTCGGACATGAATGTCCAAGCTACAGGAATCGCAGCTATGGACCGGGTTTCAGGAACTCGGCCCGTCTCCATTTCACACTCCGGATTTGGCCACAGTGCGCTAAACTTTCACGGCAGGATGCCGCGACTGCGATTCGACAGGATGTCCTCAAGTGAATCCCTCTTAGGCGAGCGGCAGATTTCCGGTTACCGTCGAAAACCGGGGTCTAGCGCCCTGCGGCTAATAAAATCAGCCGCCACGCGCCAGCGTCCGGTTGTCAGGCTTGGTAGTTCCTGATCTGCCGCTCGCCTTACAATCCATCGGTCTGAGGCGAGCGGCGAAGCCGTGATGCCTCGCTGGACTTCGCGCGGCGAGAAAAGAGTTCGGCGAGCGGAGCGGCGTGAGCCTTCCGATATCTCGTTTTTGTACCGGCAAGCTGACGCATGCCGCTCGCCGAAGCTCTGTCGTTTATGCCTCGTTTGCCATTTCCTCCAGGACGTCGGCGATCACTTGCAGGCCTTCCGTCAGGTCATCTGTTTTTACATTCAATGCTGGCAGGAGTCGGACCACGGTATCGTTCGTGGAGTTGATCAGGACTCCACGTTCCATGCACTTAGAAACAGCTGGTGCAGATGCAATGTTGAGATCGATCCCGATCATCATGCCGCAGACGCGGATTTCGCGGATGATGGGAAGTCGCTGCTGCAGGGCTTCCAGTTGAGTGCGAACAACACCTGCCAGATGCTCCACGTGATCCAGAAGTCCTTCGCGTTCAATCGTCAAACCGGTTGCAAGACCAGCCGCCATCGCCAATGAGTTGCCTCCAAACGTACTGGCGTGCATACCAGGACGCAGGTCACCTGCAAACTCATCCCGGCAGATCATGGCACCGCAGGCAACGCCGGCCGCAATACCCTTTGCCATTGTGATGACATCCGGCTGAACACCGGTCTGTTGATATCCAAACCATGTGCCTGTGCGACCCATTCCGGTCTGCACTTCGTCGAAGATCAGCAGGAGACCGTGTTCATCGCAAAGATCCCGCAGCGCCTGCAGAAAACCGGGTTCGGGAATTCGTACGCCGCCTTCGCCCTGCACAGGTTCAATCATAATCCCGCAGGTTTCATGGTCGATCAGACTTCGTACGCCGTCAATATCATTCATCTTTGAATAGCGAAAGCCAGCCAGCATCGGCCCCAGTCCTTCATGGTACTTGGGCTGAGCCGTTGCCGTGAGCGCGCCAAATGTGCGGCCGTGGAAACCGTGTTCAAATGTGATGATGCGGTAACGCCCTTGAGCCGATCCGTGGAGCCTCGCGAGTTTGATGGCTGCTTCATTCGCCTCAGCTCCACTGTTGCAGAAAAACGCCTTTCCGAAACTACGTGTACATAAAAACTCCGCAAAACGTCCCTGTTGCTCGGTATACCATGTATTCGGAACATGGATCAACTGAGCCGCCTGCTCCTGTATCGCTTCCACGACCGCAGGCGGTGAATATCCCAGAATGTTGCAGCCCCAGCCGGGAAACAAATCCAGGTAACGTTGCCCGTCAGCATCCCAGACATGCGATCCTTCGCCCCGCACCAATGCCACCGGATAGCGACGATAATTCGGAATGACATAGTCATCAAACAGATCAATGATGGCCTGAGTCTTTGAGATGGCAACCTGTGTCATTGAACAAACTCCGGGGGGAAATGGCATGAAGGTTGGATTGAAAAAGGGGTCAGGAATCAATAGTGCGGAGCACCCTTTGGGCCATTTGGCTATTGATTCCTGACCCCTTTTTTAATCCTGAAGTCTAGTGGACACGACGGATTGTGCGAAGTTCACCTGTAGCTCAGTCGCTCCGCCGACTGAGATTCCCGTTGTCCGATATGATCAGCCGCTCGACCTACGGAACGATTTCCGTCCCGACTCCTGTATCCGAATAGATTTCCAGCAGCACGGAATGCAGCATTGAGGCATCGACAATGTGAACTTTACGAACCCCGGCGTCGAGCGATTCCAGTGCGGCTTCGACTTTTGGAACCATGCCACCCGCAATCGTGCCGTCCGCTATCAAGGCACGCACTTGAGCCGCAGTGACATGCGACAGCCGCGACGACGGATCTCTGATGTTTGTCAGGATGCCCGGAATATCGCTCAAAAAAATCAACTTCTCCGCTGACAATGCGCACGCGACTGCGGCGGCGGCAGTGTCGGCATTCACATTCAGCCGATGCCCGACTCGACTTAATGCAATGCTTGGAATGACGGGAATCGCACCGCTGGAACAGACGCCAATCAGCGTGTCAATGTCCACTTCCGTCACATGACCCACATGGCCCAGATCGACTGGATTGCCATGGTCGTCCTTGAGTGTCAGTTTCTCTGCAGTCAGGACATTTTCAGTTCCGAAATGCAGACCCGTGGATCGCCCACCGTTACTGTTGATGCGATTCACAATCGATTGACAGATATCTTCAACCAGCACGCGCGAAGCGATCTGCAGGGTCTTTTGATCGGTGAAGCGTCGGCCCGCAACGAACTTCGGCTCAATCCCTGCTGTACTCATGGCGGCACTGATCGCTTTGCCACCCCCATGCACGATCACGGGTTTCATGCCCACTGTGGCCATAAAAACGACATCGGTGAGGAGACTATCGACAGCGGCAGCATCGTCCAGTGTGCTGCCACCGATCTTCACCACGACATATCGGCCACGAAACCGCTGAATCCAGCTGAGAGCTTCGATCAGTACTTTCGCCTTGCGAATTGCTTCGTCCATGAGTGTTCCGTGAGTATGTTGGCCAATGATATCAGGAATCCGGGACAGCCGAATTATACCTCACGCGGTCGAAATTGACATTAACCCGAAGCGTCAGCGAGGGCTGCAAATCCCAATCCCTCGCTGACGCCTCGGGTTACAATCCGGCGCGCAACGGTGTCACTTTCGACAGCGCGGAGTATTAAGACGTCGGATTCTACGATTGCGGGAAAGTGATTCAACGTGCCGGACGTTTGTTGCATTCAGATTGTCGCTGATTAGACTACGTGCTGTCGATCGCATGTCTGTGCGACTGACACTGTTTGGGTGCTCGCGAGTGTTCTGAGTGTCAGTTGCTGATGCTGAAAGCACGGGTGCGAGTGAAAAGGGAAGACGGTGGCTGATGCATTGACATCAGGATTCCGTCGCGGTCCCGCCGCTGTAATCGGGGACTGAATCTGCAAGGATCCACTGTGGAAACGTCGCATTCTGTCGCAAATGACAGAGCCGCGTTTTTCTATGGGAAGGAGCAGATTCGGGAAAATCCGAAAGCCAGAAGACCTGCCCGAACAGATTGCAGACGTCCCCTTCGCGGAAAGGTGTTGTCGGCATGAACAGCGCTGGCATGCTCCTGATCACTGCGGCCCCTCGGTAGAACGAGTTTCAAGACTCGTTCAATGAAGTCCGGTCGGAGCGCATGCAAGGTACTCAAAGCCCCGCGCCGTCTGCTGGTGACTCCGACTGCATTTCACGCATTTTCAGGAGTCTCCATTACATGGCTGAAAACACTCGTCGCCGTCTTCGCGGCTTTACACTGATCGAATTACTGGTGGTGATTGCGATCATCGCAGTTCTTGTGGCGCTGCTGCTGCCAGCCGTCCAGCAGGTGCGCGAAGCCGCCCGTCGCACGCAGTGTAAGAACAGTCTGAAACAACTGGTCCTGGCGATGCACAACTACGCCGATCTCTATCAGGAATCATTCGTGCCCTATGTGATCGAGGATCAGACACGATTAAACTATCTGCAGACGTTCTCCGGCAGTCCGGGCACAGCACGATTCTGGTTCGGGACCGTGAACTACAACGAGCCAGACCCGAAGAAGCAGCTGGATTTTGCGACGGGTGCTCTCAGCCCTTTCATGGAAACAAACTACGAATCATTTCAGTGTCCGAACTTTGGTCCGTCCCAAATGGATATCGTCCGATTTGGAAAGCCCGCGACCGGGTTTGGCTACAACGGCTACTATCTGTCCCGAGCATCCGGGATTGTATGGTTGCCGCCGAGTTATGACGCGCAGTTCAGCCCGCTACCGGTCAGCCGCAAGTTTCGCGATGTCCGCGAATCCGGGCGGACCGTCGTCTTTGCTGACAGTGCAGCGGTGAAACTCACGGGATTTTCGCCGATGACCTTCAGCTTTGAAGAGAACTGGCTACTCGACCCACCAAGCCAGAATTTTCCAACAGTCCACTTTCGCCACCTGGATTCAGCAAATGTCGCTTTTCTTGATGGACATGTCGAGAGTATTTCGTATGCCACCTACGTCGATGTTCCCGGTGACAACTTTCTGTCTGACGAACAGGTGAAGCTGATGGAAAAGAAACGCGTCGGCTTTATCTCTGCGGGGAACCTGCAGGATCCCTTGAAACGAGACGAACTGTACGATCTGGAGTGACGTCCGGCGGAATCCATGGTTGCGTCTTCCGGTGTTACGTTCAGTGCGATAGAACACGTGATACGTCGAGCGAACGATGGAGCGTTCAGTGTTCTGCTGCGACTCGGTGGATTCGGTCCCTGCACGCAACAGACTCATGCTTTCCAAGATTCCTGTGACCAGTCCACCATCTGCCGGCACGAACGTCGCGCTATCCGCTGCTCAGCAGGAATCTCGCCAGGCGGCAATCGCAAAATGGGCTGCGTTCGCGGTTCTGGCGTGGATGTTTTTGCCTGTGCTCACGGGACGAATTTATGTCTGCGACGATCTGCAGAATTATCATCTTCCCGTTCGCCAGTTTTATGCCAATTGTCTTGCCGAAGGAGACTCATTCGACTGGATGCCGAATCTCTTCTGTGGATTTTTTTTAACGGGATCGGGACAGGGCGGCACGTATCATCCGTTGCACTATCTGTTGTATCGATGTCTACCGCTGGGGATGGCCTTCAACCTGGAAATTCTGTTGAGCTATCCCTTCATGCTGTTTGGGATGCAGTTGTTTCTGCGACGGCACCTGAAACGACGCGACGCAGCATGGCTGGGGGCCATTGTATTCACTTTCAGCGGTTTCTGCACACTGCATTTCCTGCACCCGAATGCGGTGGCCGTCATCGCACATCTCCCGTGGCTGCTGCTGGTTCAGGATGTGTTGCTCAGGCCATACGCGAGCTCGCAGCGTTGGCGAATTCCGGCAGAAGTCAGTATCGCGCTCCTGACAGGATCGCAGCTGCTGCTCGGGTATCCCCAGTATGTCTGGTATTCGCTGCTTGCCGAAATGTCGCTCTGCATCGGGCTCGCACAATGGAACTGGACGGGCGTCAGAAGTCTGCTCCTGATCAGTTTTCTGAAGTGCTTTGGACTCGCGCTGGGTGCTGTGCAGTTGCTGCCGTCCATAGCCGCGCTGGCAGAATCGGATCGCGCTGCGATGCCGCCCGGGTTTTTCTTTCAGCATCCGTTATCGCTGGCCGATATGCTGCAATGGATCGGGCCGTTCCTTACGAAGAGCCGCGTCTTTGGAGCGAACACGCATGAACTGGGTGTGTATTGTGGTGCGCTGCCCGTATTGCTGGCACTGTCGCTGATGGCACGGCGACGCCTGCAAAGGAAGCTGCAGCCAGATCCGGGGGCACAATTGCTGATCCCGGTGCTTTGTCTGGGATTTGCAGCACTCTGGTTGTCCTTTGGTCGCGATGGTGGCCTGTATGTCGTCCAGACGTGGTTGCCGTTGATCGGGAAGTTCCGCTATCCGTCACGCATCGTGGTGCTGCTGCACCTGGTTCTTGCCATACTGGCGGCAATTGGATTCGCTCGACTGATGAACGAATCGGCATCGACTGAAGTTCGATTGCCGCGACTGATCAGCATTGTGCCGTGGTTCAGTGCCGCTGCCGCATTTGGAGTCTGGTTGCTGGGAGACCCGAATAACGCAGCACCGTGGTCGCTCTTGATGATAGGGCCCGTATTGTTTTTTCTCGCGGCGCATTTGGTAAAGGATCTCGCACGCGGCCGAATCAGTGCAGGTTTCATCCTGTTTCTCGCCGGTGATCTGGCAGCGTATGGATTCACGTACGAAGCATTGCAGAACACAAAGACCTGGAGAGAAGTTGTCGAATCACTTCACCAGCCGCCAGGATCACCGGAAGATGGCCGCATCGTGGCAGAGATCCAGATTGCAGACGACGAAATCGGGTATGAGGGCAACGACTTGTTGCTTGCCGGATGGCATCAGGCGGATGGCTACGAAGGCCTGCTGCCCGAATCTCATCTGCTTGATCAGAACACCAGCCTGGCATCACTGCGGATCTCGGGTGTTCGTTGGATCAACTCCGGAGGCAATCACAGCCGAATCGCCGGTTTGACGCCAACCAATGATCCACGCTGGCTGGAAGTGCCGAATCCGTTGCCTCGCGCGAGGCTCACGCCGGACATCACGACGATCGCGGACCCGCGTGTGGCTGTTCGGAAACTTCAACCCGATGGAGCCACTGTCGTGGACCGCGATCCCGGATTCCCGAGGATGCATGGCACAGATCCTGGAACAACCGCGATTCTCATGGATCGACCTGGCAGGATTGAGATTCAAACGTCCGCCGACAGTCCGCAACTTCTGGTTCTCTCCGAACGATTCTCCGGCGGTTGGACGGCGACCGTGGACGGCGCATCAATTCCGATCCTGCGAGCCGAAATAGATTTCATGGGCTGTCTCGCACCCGTCGGCGATCACACGATTCGCTTTGCATTTGATCCCGCAAGTGTCCGTAATGGTCGCCTGATATCCACCATAACGCTGCTGCTCCTCGGTCTTTATGCCGCATGTCGCGTCGTTTCGTCGAAGTCGACTCGTGCTCTGTCACTAAAGGCTTGATGGGTGGCCGGGGTTGGAGGGCGCAAGCCTGGGTTGTTAAAAACTTGGTATTGCCTTCTGATTTTCCGGGGCGAAAAAGTACTGTGCTCCTTCCGTCCCCTTGCCTGCTTGTCCGGCAGGAACGCGAGATTTGGAATTAGCACACAATCGTAAACACCATCGCTCCCCTGTCCAGCTTGCCTGACAGGAAGCCAGGTTTCACCAGCAAAACTTTGCCTTCCGGTTGGGCAAGCCAACCGGGGAGGCCCGTCGTCATCGCATCCTGAACTAACCCCAAAACGTTCGCTC
>Ga0105044_10013837_pt1 | contig 10938 bp, 7 predicted proteins | sample MAT01_FD_78092 | JGI IMG/M metagenome (GOLD analysis project Ga0105044, IMG submission 78092) | Freshwater microbial communities from Lake Fryxell liftoff mats and glacier meltwater in Antarctica - MAT-01 | ecosystem: Environmental > Aquatic > Freshwater > Ice > Liftoff microbial mat | place... | reverse complement strand
TGGCAGTAGGGCAGAGGATTCCGGTTATCTAGATTATGTAACTGCCACCCTTGTTTTTGCCAACGGGATTGTGGCGACCCTGACGGCTAGCAAAGTTACCCACAAGAAGATTCGGCGGATTGTAGCCCATTGCCAAAGCTCTTTGACTGAAGCAGATTTCCTCAATAACGAGATTTTAATTCATCGTCAGACTACAGCTAACTGCATGACTGATTATGGGCAGGTGCTTTATCGACAGGATGGTTTAATCGAAAAAGTATACACCAGTAATATTGAACCTCTCCATGCAGAATTAGAGCATTTTGTTAGTTGTGTCCGGGGTGGAAATCAGCCTTCGGTGGGTGGGGAACAGGCTCTCAAGGCACTCCGTCTGGCTAGCTCGATCGAGCAAATGGCCCTAGATGGACAAATTTGGCAGCACCAGCCCCCAGAGGAGTCTCCTATCAGAACTCAAGATAGCAACATTCTAAGTTACTAGAGCTATTAATAATTGTTCAAAAGTTTAGTAGCAGCAATGATTTTTGGATCACAAGATTTTTAGCTAGAGGGAGGTTTTTGCCTTTGGTGAATAGCCCATTTGACAAACTGCCAAGATCCCAAGGAACACAATACGCTAGCCCCCAAAGCAATGATAAAGGGATGGGGGTTGAACCAGTTATCTCTAGTAGGGAAGTTCCAAGGTTGGGTAATTAAACCAGAGGTAGAAGCCACGATCGCCCCCGCATCAAACTTCGATCAAGATTCTGACTAGAACCTAGAAAAACTTCTGTGTTTTTTTAAGTTGTTATAGACTCTAGTGGACTCTAGAAGACCAGAATCAAAACTAGTAACTTAAAGTGATGATTGATAGACAAACTGGCAACTAAGTATCAGGAGTAGTCGCTGGGGTAGTAGAACTCCTGCCATCTAGTAAAGGTTGATTTACCAAATCCATAAGCTCCACTGCTTGGAGGAGACTTGTCCATTGGTTCAGGGGTTGATCTCGGCGAATTTCTGCCATTAGAGCCACCGCATCGTACCAGATCCCCGCACTACTCAGGAGTTCGGCCTGCTCGACTACCGACTTCCCTTGCAAGACACTGGGAGCTAGTTCGGGGGGAACTGCAACCCGTTGGATCAAACCCTCTGTGACAATATCTCTGCCTCGATCGTTCATTTGACAAATTATAGCCACCGACCAACGATAGTCTTGATTTAGCTCCAAACCCTTGACCCCAGAATTTTCTGGTAGCGAAATACTAGCAATGCCACCCTGACCATCAGTATTAAATCTGACTTTGTAAATATCATTATCATCTAAATCCCGAATGACAAACTCTATAAGGGAAGGCGTAGTCCTAGCGGTCATCACTGGCAAATAGAACAAGAAAGTAGGATGAGATTTGAGCGTTACTCCAAAGGTATTATGGGGAACTACTGCCACTAGAGAGGGAGAAGTTTCGGCAACTCGACACCCACGAGTTCCCCTAGTTGCTCCTGATTGGGTACGGGTAGGAGTGCCGACATTCCCACCGGGGCGATAACTCCCACCATTCCACTGGGCCAGACTCGGAGCCGCCAGAGAACCCAAACATAAACTGATAAGACTTACTAAGAATAACTTTTGGTAGGGTCGTGAAAGCTTAGACATGATTTAGCTCCTTATATTTTGTGATGTTTTGGGAAGAAATTTTATCGACTAGCACTAGAGACCCTCAAGGAGAGGGTTTGTTGAGCAATTTGTTCCAAACCTACAGAGTTGAGTAGAGCGACCCAGATAGCGTCAATATTTTCATCCTCCATCCCAGACCCAGTTTCCAGATTTAGAGGGGTGAGTAAGGGACTAGCTACACCATTAGTTTGGCTGGTTTGGCTAGTTTGGCGATCGGGCTGGAGACTAATAACCGAAGCAAGGGTTTCATACCAGAGGCGAGCATTGGCATAAATAAAAACTTGCTCTGGGGGACTTGCTTGTTGGATTTGAGCCTTGAGGTCTGGATTGGATAGTAGACGTTGGACATAACCCGTAGTGTATAAATCACGAGTCCGATTATTGATGTCACAAATTAATGATACTTCCCATCGATAGATACTGCCCACTGCTAGGGGTTGAATCCCCACATGGCGAGGAATTTGCAAACTCATGACCTGACCTTTTTCTACAGGTACTGATTCTACGGGTGCTGGGGAAGGTTCTCCTTGGGCTGAGGTAAATTGAGGTTGAGGGACAGACGATCGATCTGGGGGCAGATTTCCCGGATTGAGGGCATATTGAACAGAGTAAATTTCATCATCATCTTCATCAAATAAGATAAATTCCACCGCTGCCGCTAGGTTGGGGGGCATATACCAAGAAATCTGGGGGTAAGGTTCCTGAGTAATCCCAAAACCGGATGGGGGGACAAGGGCTGTTGGTGGGGGTAGAGCTGGGTTGATACAGTTGCTGCTGGGGTTTCTGCGTCCGCCACTCTGGGTACTCCGAGGAGAGCCAATATTCCGGGGAGGGCGAAAATCACTCTGCTCCCACTGGTCAGGGATGCGCCTCGATCGATTGGCATTATTTTGTCCAGAGGCGATGGAGAACATCGATAGGATCAGCACGATCGAGATCATAGGGATGATCACCAGATGGCTCCGACGGAGATGAAAAAGCCCCAGCAAGACATGGTGATTATGGGAGTAATGGTTATAGCCGGATGGCTGCTGTTTTTTTGGCGTAGTCATAATTTAGGGTCAGCAGGATGAAACTATACTTTTTCTCTAGTTAGACTTTTTTCTAGCAAGGAAATTATGGGGGGTGAGACAATTATATTGAATTTGCGTAGATGCTCTGAGAACCTTAAAAAATCACCAAAAAGTCTAATTAAATACATTTATATCAGAGGCTTTTATGCATCAAGCATCGAAAATTGATCAGAATTAATAAAGTTTTGATTAATGACGTTTTCTTTAACGAACTTTGTTGCCAAATCTCTAGGATGAATCTATGATAAGCAAATTCAGGCAAAACACCTTGTTTACCGATTTTAACCCCAAATTAATCTTAGAATCAGTTTTGGTCTTGGTCTAGACATAGTAATTATTATAATTATCTAGATTTAATTATCTGGATTTAATTATTCAGAACAAACAATCTGAGAATAATTGGGGTTACGTCTAGGTTTGGATGTGACTTAGGTATGGTTTGTCTATATTCTTCATCTCAATGAACTATGATTCCCGAATCCAACTCTGGGCAAAATCTCCAACAAAATCTCCCGCAAAATTTCCGTAGGACTATTCGACCGATCGGGGTAGCGGCTTTACATGGTATTGCTACTTGGGCGGGCAAATTAATTGCAGTTGATACTATCAGTGGTTATTTACTAGAGATTGACCCCACTACTGACAACACTACTGTTTTGAATCCCCAAAAGGACACTGATCTGCTGGACGGGAAGGGTTTGGCGATCGCTGGCGATACTCTCTGGTTAACCAAACAAAATACGATATATTTTAGTTCCCTGACTGGAGATTTGATGTGGGAACCCTTTGTCCGCCTTGCCTACCCAGCCGATGGAGTAGCAGTGATGGATTCTACGGTTTATATCACCTCCCAAAAAATTGGCTATATTCTCATTTTTAGTCGCTTCACAGGCAAGGAAGTAGCCCGATTTCCCCTGCCGGGAGTAGGTGTAGAAAATATTACGGTGTGGGGTGAAGAAATTTGGCTCTCGGATACGGTGGAGCAGACGATATATTGTCTCGATCGAGCCACTGGGGAAGTGAAGTTTAGTATCCTGACTCCCTTTGAATCGCCCACAGGTTTGACTTTCTTTCCAGACCCGACCACCGGAGAGCCTTTATTATATATTGCCTACGCTTTCCGTCAGCCCTACCTCCGGGACAACCCCAACGCCGAACCCAACTACGAACTCCAGTACCGAGACTATACTTTCATCCATCCCCTTTCCTACCACTACGATCAAGCCCGCCGGATGGTGCGCTCCAATGGCTATCTCTTGGAAATGTCCTACATTGAAGAACTAGCTCCCCTAGAAGATGTGGAACTCAAAGATGTGGAATGGCGGATTGCCATGCCGGCGGAGACCGATCGCCAAAAACTGCGCCAGATATCTCCCGTGGGGGTTCCCTTCACCGAAGAAATTCAAAACGGGCAACGGGTAGCTGTATTTAAGTTTCCCCACCTCAAGCCCGGAGAGCGGCATATTTTTGGTTGGAAGGCTCTCCTCGAAGTTTGGAGTATTAAATACCAACTTAAGCCCAAGGATGTGGAATCTCTTCCCCCCTTATCCGCCGAATTTCAGAATCGTTACTTGATTGATGATGATGATTTATCTATGGGGACGGATATTATCCAACGGGCAGCGAGGGAAGCGATCGGGCGAGAAACCAATCTGCTGCGAAAAATGTATAGTATTCGTAACTATGTATACGACAAACTTTCCTACGGGATCAAACCCCACATTGACACCCCGGATGTGGCTCTAGCTAGGGGCGTGGGTTCCTGTGGAGAATACTTGGGGGTATTGCTGGCTCTGGCTCGCTTGAATGGCATTGCCTGCCGCACGGTGGGTCGCTACAAATGCCCCGCTCAACCAGATTTAATTGGTGTGCCTCTAGAACCAGATTTCAATCATGTATGGATGGAGTTTTATGTGCCGGGCTTTGGCTGGCTGCCCATGGAGTCGAATCCTGATGATGTAGTGGATGGGGGCCCCTATCCCAGTCGGTTCTTTATGGGGTTATCTTGGTATCATGCTGAAATTGGTAAGGGTATTACCTTTGAAACCTTAACCAGCGGGGGTTTACCTGTTGCCAAGGAGAAAGCTTCGATCGGGGATTTGGCAATTAACCATGTCCGGTTTACTATTCTCCAAGAGTTGCAGCCAAACAAAGTTGCTAGTTAAAAATCGCAATCTGGGAGGAAAATAAGGGTGGCAAATCGGCTGCCAAAGAGTCGTATGTTCCTATTGGGGATACTCTGGCTAAGTTTATTAATTTTGTCAGTGAAACTTGCAGTAGCTTGGACGACTCGATCGATTAGCCTCGGAGCGATTATTCTCCATACCCTAGTCACCCAGTTTAGTATGCTGCTCAATCTGCTTGCCAGCCTGAAACCTCCAGAGTACCAACGCTTTCAGGTAGAAGGACACAGCTATCCAGAGACTTTGTTGAGCTTTGGGTCGGGGATCGGGCTAGGGAGTGGGACTATTTATCTAGGATCAATGGCTACTACCCAGTTATTTAGTTTTGTACCTCCACCCATTCCCCTACAATTAACGCCCTTACTCTGGCAATGTCTGGGGGTGATTTTCCTGAGTCAGTTGTTTTTATTGGCAGTAAATATCTATCAAGCTAAGCGGAAACACCAACGTTTTCTGGGTTTTACGAATATTTGCTTAGTCAATGACCTCTGGATCACTGCCCTGGGGATCCTTTGTATATTTTTCTTGGTGCAGGGGAATCCCGTTCCCGATGCCCTGAGTGCGCTCCTCTTTGGGATTGTAAGTGGGATTGATTTTTGGTTGGTTCTCCAGTGGCAGTTACCTTTTTTGGTCAGCCAGACAGCGATCGCCCCCGAAGCCCTTGCCCAGATTGCCTATTCTGTGGGCGGAGTCACCCTTTGTACCAATATTGCCTCTAAGGGTATCATTGGTCGATCGGTTTATATAAAAATGACCATCATGATTCACCCCGGAGTCTTGGGCTACGAATCGGTAATTGCAGAACGCATTGAAAATGCCCTCAAGGAACGCTACGGGATTGTTTCCGTTACTATCCAAATCAGCACCCCGCCCCATTCTTAACTAGGACTTACTCTTAGCACAAACACCTAAGACATATTTAAGAAACCTTGAGTCTACTTTGTTGCTCCTTGTGGCAGAGATTTTTTATATGCTCATACTTTTTCAAAATTTCTTGGTAGCGATCGCTCAAGGGAGTTTGTTCTAGATGGTACAGAGCCTTGCCATAGTTTGCCTTCGCCTCCAACAAACAGGGAAGAGCATGGGCGGCTCGTTTGCTTTGTAGGTACTGGTGGTAGCCGAGGCGGAAGTATAACTCTCCACAGCCTTCATGGTTAAAGGGCAGGTGAGTTTCGAGGGTATCAATGCCCGATCGCCAAGTATCGATGGCATCCTCCGCTTCTCCCAAGGATAACAACGCCGCCCCCTTCCCATCCCAAGCCCGCCAGAAACTAGGGGCGATCTTCATCACCATTTCGTAGGCAAAGATCGCCTGCCGATGGCAACCCAGATCTCGAAAAGCATTTCCCAACCCATGCCAAGACAGATGATAACGGGCGTTAATTCTAATTGCTTTCTCGTAGGCTTCAATAGCGGCTACGTATTCCCCCTTAGCTCGGCAAGTATTACCCAATCCGTGCCAAGCATAGTGAAAATTTGGCTCCAACTCCAGAGCTTTGTGGTAAGCTGTGGCGGCTTTGTCGTACTGCCTTGTATCCCGGAAGGCATTGCCTAAGCCATTCCAAGCCAAGTGAAAAGCTGGGGCAATTCTCAATACATTCTGGTAGGCATGAATCGCCATGTCATAAACTTTTAGTTTCCGCAGGGCAATACCCAAGTTGTACCAGTTGCTATAATTATCCGGCTGAATCTCGATCGCCTTCATATAGGCATCAGCTTCACTAGCAAAATCAAAATTATGATAAGCCCGGTTGGCAACTTCCACCCAATAGTCGGCTTGGTTAATTGTGCAATGGGGCATGGTCTCGATCGAGCCAGGTGCGTATCCGGCGGGAACAAGCTCCAAAGAATTCCTATCTAGGGGCAAATCCTCCTCTTGACGCAATTCTTGAGAGTAATAAAGCTGATGGACTTTACTCTTAGAAACATCCGCTTCGTAATAGCGCCCCAACTCCCGGAGCGTAATACTATGTTTATCCCAAATATTGACATTATTTGGCTCTAAGGTCAGAGCTTGATTGAAATACTCTAAAGCCGTCAGATAATTTCTTACCTTCAGATAGTCTAATCCCTTACTGTAGAAATCTTGCACACTGTTATTTGTTTCTAGTTGAACCATTTTCTGCTACCTAAATCTCATTAAACTGTAGGAACTAAATTAGTCAATTTGTCTTAATATATTCATGGATTAGATATTCCTAATTGATGGTGATAGATAGGAGGTAAAACTTGATTAAAAAGCATGAAATCTTGGTTTCCTAGGAATCAAATTCCAGCATCGGCAATAGTTTAGTATCTGCATCCCTGATTAGTAGTGTGTTTGTTGAGATGATTCTCGTTTCATCCTCATCAATACCTAAGTAATTTCTCTGGAATTTTTCTATGATGCTGATGGTAATTCCTATTTCTGAACTCATGAAATCTACTTAAAAAAGGAGTATTTCTAAGTATAATCACTGTTACTCATCCCTAAATATAAGGAAAGTTTCAAGAGAAATTACTGATATTTTCTATAGGTATTGTACAACAACAATTTACGTTCAAGTTACCTAGAATCCATGGCAAATCTCAAGCCAATCTATTAAGAATTAATTAGTAATCTATTAGTAGATAATTTTGAATTATGGCTATACTCTAGCTAGAGTAAAAAAAATAGCTCAGGTATAAATTTTTGAGTCTTCCATAATTCAGAGGAGATACAGCAAGAAAGTTTCATAGAAACATAACTTTTGATACTTTACCTCCACAAAAAAATCTCCTAGACAGAAAGCCTTATAAGCCTGTACTGCCTAGGATTTACGATGAGTTAGTAGTGTTAGTTTCCACCTTATTATTAGGAGCATCATAGGTACTAGTATTTACTTAATTAGCTACTATAAAAACCTCATAGTCTCGAAGAATATCTAGGTAATTATTCAGAAAAATTACATTTTAAAGATTCTGTAAATAGCCAATTAAATGTACAAAGCAAATGAGTCCGATCAGGAAACTAAGGAGATTTTTTTCCTTGTTGCCACAAAGCTATTGTTGTTTGGGCTTGGGTATATAAAGAGGTATTTTCTGGTAAGAATGCGGCGGCAGCGATCGCCCCTTGGAAATCACCTCTATTCGCACGCTGTTGAGCCATCTGCCAAATTTCTAAACTCCACGTATTAATCAATTCTTGGGCGAGTTCATAGCCCACTTGTCCTACAGGCACAGCCCTGTTTGTATCAATTGCTTGGCGATAGGAGTTGGCTTGGTTGGGACGAATTAACCGTCTTGCCTTTTGAATTTGTTGGAGATTCACATCTCGTTGTTGGATCAATTGTTGCCAACGACTAATCCAAGTTTGAGCATCCCGATAAACAGCTTGGTTCATGGGGGGAATAGTTTGAGCTGTGGTAATCGCTCCAGCCCAGTCTCCAGAGGTCGATCGACCATGAGCCATATCCATAATTACCGTACTCCACCGAGCAATATCTGCCTGAGCTTGGGTGTGTAGGGGGTCTGAGGGTTGAACTTGACTAGCAACTTGAATCGCTTGGCTAAATTGGGTAGCCTGATCACTACGCAGGAGGCTTCTGGCACTTTCTAGGGTGATTTGGTTAGCTTGTTGTCGATTTGCCGCTGGGTTAGCTGTAGTAGCTGCCGGAATTGGCGAGGGTATGGGAGAGGGAACCGCTGGGGAGTTAGTTGCTACGGGAGTAGGGGAAACTACTGGGGATGGGAGAATGGTAGGGCTAGGTAAAGTCCCTGTAGTGGGGGCAGGTGGCACTTCTGGGGAGGCTGCAGGCGAAAGGGTCGGGGTAGCAATCGAGTCTGATTGTCCATCGCCAAGGAAAGCATCGAGGTTCCGCCAGAGAACTCCAAAGACCATTAACAAAAACAGTAAAGTTGCTCCGCCAATCCACGGGAGGGCAGAATTAGATTTTTCTTTGTTAGCCATAGATTTCGGTTTTTTTGAGGTAGGGGGATTGTTGGTAGAGTTGGTAGAGTTAGTAGGAGAATTTGGAGTCGAGCTAGCGGCCCTATTTGCAGTAGTACCGGGCTGAATTTTGGTACTGGGGGGTTGGATTGCAGTGCTGGGGGGTTGAATTTTAGTTTTTGCTTTAATGATTTTATTGGGGGGAACTTCGGGGGTGTCCGTACCCGATCGATAGCGGATGGGATTAGGGGAGTTATTATTTAAGCTATTTGCACCCACGGCAGCAACAACAGGAGGGCGTTTGCCATTTTTGGAAAAGTTTTTAGCAGGCAGAATTAATTCTTCGAGATCGACATTTTTGGCAAGCTGGATCAGGGGATGTTGCGGGGGCGTACCGTGGTGATTTCCCAATTCTGGGAGGCGATCGACCAAATACCGACACAAAGTTTGCAGGGTCAATTGCTGGCGATGGTAAGATAGGGCTTCTCCCAAGGCTTGGGCAAATAATCCCCGTCCCAATTCTCGGCGCTCGTAGGAACATTCTTGATTACTTACAGACTGAATCAAGTTAATATCTAATTCCTGAGCTAATTTGCTAAGCTGACTGCCCACCGGGGTTCCTGTCCCCAAGCCGGGAGAGCGATTGATATCGAGGAGTAATAAAACTTGTTTGCCCTGTTGTTTCAGGCTAGTGAGGAGAGTTCTGGCACTAATTGCTTGCTCGGGAATAGCCTCAAGACTGCCATCAATGGGTAATAGATAATCTTCGCCCCGCCAATGGACTCCATGCCCACTAAAAAAACACCAGAGCCAGTCTGAGTTGCTCAAGGATGGGGACGGCGCATTGAGGAAGTTAGTTAAATTGGCATAGCTAGGGTAGGCTGATCGATCGACCACCGGGGGAGCAGCATCCGTAGCCAAAAGACAATTCTCCCGTGGCACCCCCAATTCTTCGACTAGGAACTTGACTAGTCCTTGGGCATCTGCCTCGGCGTGGCTCAGTGGCTCCACAAACTGATAGCGATTTATGCCAACTGCAATACAACCGTAATTTGTCATAAGTTTTGGGGGCTAGGGGTAGAAATGTTTCTTAATATATATTTGTCCCTGATAGGCTTGGATTAAAATTAGCCTAGACTAGAATATAGGACTAGAATATAGTCAATATAGTCTAATAACATACCTAGTGAGTATTAATATGTTCAGGTTGTTAAAGGGTCATCCCAATTATCTCAGGATAACTAGTTTATCTATCAAAAATTTATCGATGGCAAATTTATCAGTGGCAAATTTATCAATGGCAGAGCCTGTCAGAAAATTTATTAAAACATCTACCAGAAAGTTTGTTAGAAATTCTGCTGCCAGTCTATCTATTGCTACCTTATCTATTAGTTTATCTGGTAATTTCTGGATAGTGTTAGGAACAGCTAGTGGGGGTTGGTTGCTCCATGAGGCGATCGCTCCCCACTCTGTCTGGGCTTCCACCGAAAGAACTACCGTTACCATCACTCGGCAATTTAATGAAAATTATCAAAGTATGCTCCGGCGGGCAGAAACAGCCGCAAGGGCAGCAGTCCAGAGGAGTTTTGATCGAGAAGTTTTGACTACTAATGTGGTAGTAATGGTAGTTGGGCAAAACGGTGGAGCAATTACCCCCATGCTGTCCATTGAAGTTAGTCGGCAGAATTGGCGTACCAGTCCCAGCCCCCAACAGTGGGCCACCTATTTTAATGAAGCCCAAGCCCTCCTGATTCCCGCTACTACAGCTACGACAACTCCAGCAACTCCGGCAACTCTCCCCGCCCCCAGAACCAGCCCCATGATAGGTAATCCGATCGCTCCTAATGCAGGCAATGGAGCTAATGGAGCTAATGGAGCTACTCCCACCAGTCCAGTTAGAAATGTAGACATTCTAGCAGAGGAAGAATTAGTGATTTTCTGATATCTAAAATTAAGTGGTGCTAAATAAATAAAGATTTTCTCTTTCAATACTCCGGACAGAATTTTAAGGCTCGGATACTTTACGCCATATAGAGATTAACTTTTGGTTGCTAGTTTAAAGTCTAATCAACTTAAACGCTAACAGCCAATTAAATAGATATTTGCCAGAGCGATTGCTCTGTA
>Ga0105044_10013835_pt1 | contig 10938 bp, 13 predicted proteins | sample MAT01_FD_78092 | JGI IMG/M metagenome (GOLD analysis project Ga0105044, IMG submission 78092) | Freshwater microbial communities from Lake Fryxell liftoff mats and glacier meltwater in Antarctica - MAT-01 | ecosystem: Environmental > Aquatic > Freshwater > Ice > Liftoff microbial mat | place... | reverse complement strand
TCACCGACCTCGAGCGCATCGCCCCCTGCATGCCCGGCGCGCAACTCACCGAGGTCGAGGGCGACGAGTTCCGGGGCAACGTCAAGGTCAAGGTCGGGCCCATCACCGCGCAGTACAAGGGCGTCGCCAAGTTCGCCGAGAAGGACGACGCCAACCATCGTGCGGTCATCGACGCCCAGGGTCGCGACACCCGGGGCCAGGGCAACGCCAACGCCCTCATCACCGCCACGTTGGCCGCCCAGGGCACGGGCACCCGCGTGACGGTCACCACCGACCTGAAGCTCACCGGCAAGGTGGCCCAGTTCGGCCGCGGCGCCATCGCCGACGTGAGCGGCGCCCTGCTCGACCAGTTCGTCTCCTGCCTCGAGCACGACCTGCTCTCCGGGGAGACGGCGGCCGAGCCGGCGGTGGAGATCGTCGCCGAGCCCACCGAGGTGCCGGCTGATCCCGCGGTGGCGCCCGAGCCCGCCTCCGTGCCCGCGGCCGGCGCCGAGCCCGCGGTGGACACCGGGGGGGTGCGCACGATCGACAGCGTCGAGGCCGAGGCCGTCGACCTCCTGGCCGTGGCCGGGGGCACCATCGCCAAGTACGCCATCGGCGCGGCGCTGGCCGTCGTGGTGGTCGTCGTGCTGTTGGTGCTCCTGCTCTCGTGACGGTCGTGGCTCCGAGCCCGGCCGACCGGGACGCGGTGGCCGATCTCCTGGGCCGGGCGCCCCTGGGCGACTTCGACATCGTGGCGCGGGCCGCCGACGGTGCCCCGATCGTGATCCGCAACGCCCCGCTGCTCGACGACGGCACACCGATGCCGACCCGGTACTGGTTGGTCGGCGCCGCCGAACGGGTCGCAATCGGCCGGCTGGAGGCCGCCCAGGGGGTCAACCGGGCCGAGGCCGCCGTCGATGTCGATGACCTCGCCGACGCCCATCGCCGCTACGCCGCCGAGCGGGATTCGGCGCTCCCGGCCGATCACGCCGGGTCGCGGCCCTTCGGCGGGGTCGGGGGCACCCGCCAAGGGGTCAAGTGCCTGCACGCCCACTACGCCTGGCTGCTGGCCGGCGGGGACGACCCGGTCGGCCGCTGGGTCGCCGCCCGTCTCGCCGCGGGCGAGGGGGAGCGGTGAGCGTCGATCGGCGGAGCCGAGCGGCGGGCCGAACAGGCCTGCAGGGCGATGAGCCGTCAGGCGAAGAGCCATGAGTGCAGTCGCCGCCATCGACTGCGGCACCAACTCCACCCGACTGCTCGTGAGCCAGGACGGTCGCACCCTCGAGCGGCTGATGCGCATCACTCGGCTCGGGCAGGGCGTGGACGCCACCGGCCGCCTCGCGCCCGAGGCCATCGAGCGCACGACGGCCGTCCTCGCCGAGTACCGGGAGGTCATGGACCGCCGCGGGGTCGAGCGGGTGCGGATGACCGCGACCTCCGCCGCCCGGGACGCGGAGAACCGGGAGGACTTCTTCGCCGCCGCCGAGGCGGTCGTGGGCATCCGCCCCGAGCTCCTCTCCGGGCTGGAGGAGGGTCGGCTCTCCTTCGCCGGGGCCACCGCCGACCTGGATCCGGCCGACGGCCCGTTCCTCGTGGTCGACATCGGCGGCGGGTCCACCGAGTTCGCCGTGGGCACTGACGAGTGCGAGGGCGCGCTGTCCATCGACATCGGCTGTGTCCGCATGACCGAGAAGTTCCTCGAGCACGACCCGCCCCGCGCCGACGAGCTGTCGGGCTGTCTCTCGGTCGTGCAGACCCATCTCGACGATGTGCTCCGGGAACTGCCCGCGGTCGCGGACGCCAAGACCTTCGTCGGTCTGGCCGGCACCGTGTCCACGGTGGCGGCCGTCGAGCTGGGCCTGGCCACCTACGACCGGGATGCGATCCACCACTTCGGGCTGACCCATGAGGCCGTCGAGGACGTCTTCCGCACCCTGGCCACCGAGACCCGGGCCCAGCGCCTGGAGAACCCGGGCATGGAGGAGGCGCGGGCCGATGTGATCGTCGGGGGTTGCTGCATCCTGGTGAAGCTGATGCGCCACTACGGACTGGCGACCTGCCTCGTCTCGGAGTCGGACATCCTCGACGGTCTGGTCGCCTCGATCGCCTGACCTACAGTCTCGGGCCGATGAGCACGCTCCTGGGCCGGCGGGTCCTGCTCCGCCCCCTGGGCCCGTCGGACTTCTCGGCCTGGTCCGAGGTCCGCACGCGGGCCGCCGACTGGCTGCTGGCTTGGGAGCCCCGCCGCCTGCCCGGTCAGCCCGATGTCACGACGGACCGGGACGCGTTCTCCGTCCGTTGCTCGGCCCGGGAACGGGAGCGCCAGCTGGGCACCGCCTACGGCTTCGGGATCTTCGTGGAGGGCCGGTTCGCGGGCGAGATCAACCTCTCGTCCATCCAGCGGGGACCGTTCCAGAGCGCCTACGTCGGCTACTGGATCGACGAGGCCGTCGCCGGGCACGGCTACACCCCCGAAGCGCTGGTGGTGCTGGCCCGGTTCGCCTTCGACGACCTGCGCCTGCACCGGATCCAGATCTCGATCATCCCTCGGAACTCGGCCAGCCGGCGCGTGGTCGACAAGCTGAAGGTCCGGGACGAGGGCACCGCCGAGCGCTACCTGGAGATCAACGGTGTGTGGGAGGACCACGTGCGCTACGCCATCACCTCCGAGGAGTGGCAGCAGCGCCGGGACGACCTCCTGACGGAGTGGATCGATTAGGGAGAGATGGCGCGGGCGAGGTGATGGCCGGCCGCGGCCGCCAGGATGCCCATGGTCACCGACACCCCGACGTAGAGGGCCGCGGTCAGGACCCGATCGGTGCGCCCGAGGTCGAAGGTCTCCCAGGTGAAGGTGGAGAACGTGGTGTAGGCGCCGAGGAAGCCGACGCCGATGCCGAGGCTCAGCTCCGGTGACCACCCCCGGTCGGTGGCGACGAACACGAAGGCCCCGAGGGCGAAGGACCCGGTGAGGTTGATCAGCAGGGTGGACCAGGGCAGCGAGCGGGGGCCGAAGGCCTCGTTCACGCCGAAGCGGGCCATCGCCCCCATCGCCCCGCCGACCGCGACGAACAGGTAGCGCACGCCGCCGAGCCCTACTTGCCCGTGATGCGGGCCTGGATGGCGGCCAGGCGTTCGGCGAAGTCGGGCTGGTCCATGGACCAGAGCTGGTCGGTCAGCTCCCGCTCGACCGCGGCGGCATGGTCCTCGATGGTGGCCATGTCGGCGACGGTCGCCTTGAGCCTCCGGGCCAGCTCTCGAGGCGCCGCCGCGGCCTTGGCCGCCATGGCCTGGGCCGCCCCGAGCAGCTCGTCGTCGGGGTGGCAGCGCCAGACCATGCCCACCCGTTCAGCCTCCCGCCCGTCGAGCACGTCGCCGAACACCCCGGCAGCCATCGTCGCCTGCACACCGGCGACGCGGCGCAGCATCCACGTGTAACCGCCGCCCGGATGGATGCCGAGTTGCAGGAAGCGGGTGTCGAACCGGGCGCCCTCGGCGGCGAGGCGCACGTCACAGGACAGGGCCATGTTCAGGCCGGCCCCGACCGCCGCCCCGTTGACCGCGGCGACGGTCGGCAGGGGACACCGGCTGAGGCGCAGGAACCCCTCGTAGATCCGGCGGAGACCTTTTTCCCGGGAGGCGCCCAGGTGGGAGAGGTCGGCGCCGGCACAGAAGGCCGGCGGGGCCCCGGTCACCACGACGGCGCCTACGCCGTCGTCGGCCTCCAAGGCGTCGAAGGTCTCGCCGATGGCGTCGACCATGGCGAAGCTTATGGCGTTGCGTTTCTCGGGATCGTTGAGCGTCACCGTGGACACGCCGTCGACGATGTCGACCAGGACACTGTCGTTCACGGGGCCGGCGGCTCTCGGACCACGGCGGGGGAGTGCTTGAAGAACTGCTCGACATCGGCCTGGTAGGTGTACTCGGGGTCGGCGGCACCGACCGTGGAGCGCAGGCGGAGCGCCCGGGCGAAGTCCTCGACCGTGCCCGCGGTGGTGAACCGGTAGCGGAATCCGGCGTCGACCAGCTTGGTGCCGTCGACCCCCCGGCCGTAGCGGAGCAGGTCCAGGGTCTCGGGCGGGATGTCGTAGCCCACGACGCGTAGGGGCCATGCCGCGGCACCGGTGGCCAGAGGCGGGAGAGGCACGGTGCGCTTGCCGCAGATGGTGGCCACCTCGCTCCAGGGCAGCATCCCGTCGCCGGCCACGTTGTAGATGCCCGCGAGATCGTGCTCGAGGACGAACAGCATCGAGCGCACCACGTCGACCTCGTGGATGAGCTGGAAACGCGGGTCGAAGCCGAAGATCGACGGCACGACAGGGAGGTTCAGGAGCTGGCTGATCGGCGTGCGGATGTCCGGGCCGAGGACGTTGCTGAAGCGCAGCATCGACACCGTCACGTGGGGGTTGTCGACGGCGAAGTCCCGGACGTAGTCCTCGACCGCAAGGAGGCTGCGCGCGACCGCGGTGTGGGGGTAGCGGGTGCGCTTCATGTCCTCGCGGAAGAAGGCGGGGTCCTCTCGGTCGGCGCCGTAGACGAGGGAGGAGGACTTCACCACGACCCGATCGACGGTGCTGCCCGGCGCGGAGGCGGCGGCGAAGAGGTTCATCGTCCCGATGACGTTGATCTCCTTCATGGTCCGCGAGGACACCACGCCGGAGTTCATGACCAGGAAGGTGTGGATGATCGTGTCCACCTTGGTGGCCGCCACGATGCGGCTGAGGATCGAGTAGTTCTGGTCCACCCGGACGAACTCGGTGCGTTCCAGTTCGACCTCGGGGGGCTCGGTATCCAGGACGACGATGACCTCGACATCGGGATCGGCCTCGAGCTGCTGGGCCACCCGCCCGCCCCAGAAGGAGCTGAGCCCGGTGACGAGGACGCGGCGGCCCACCTCAGCCCTTCCAGACCGAGCGGCGGGTACGGATCATGTCGAAGAGCTGGTCCTGGATGCGCTGGCGGATGTCGTCGGCGGCGTCCATGACCTTGCTCTTGCTGTAGCGCTCCTGGTCCGCCGGGACGTCGAAGTGGATGGGGTCCAGGACCCGGAGGCGGAACTTGGCCGGCAGCGGCGCGAGCAGCCCGAGCGGGCCGAGGGCCAGCATCTGGGGGGTGATGGGGACGTAGGGGAGGTTGAGGGCCTTGGCCAGCGGGTTGATCTTGGCGATGATCGGCATGGCCTCCTCGGAGCCGACCACGGCGATGGGGATGATCGGGACGCCGGCCTTCATGGCGATCTCCACGAAGCCGCCCCGGCCGAAGCGACGCAGGCGGTAGCGCTCCGAGACGTGCTTGCCGGTGCCCTTGGTCCCCTCGGGGAAGACGAGCACGAGGGCCCGCTTGTCCCGCAGGAGGCGGTAGGCGTTGTCGGGGTGGGCGACCACGCCGCCGACCCGGGACCAGAGCGTGCCCACCACGGGAAGCGACTTGAACAGGTGGTCGGCCAGGCCGTACACCGGGCGCTTCAGCTCGGTCTCGATGCCGTGCATGATCACGGGGGCGTCGGAGGGGACCGCGCCGGCGTGGTTGGCCACCAGCAGGGCGCCGCCGTGCTTCGGGATCTTCTCGAGACCCTCCCACTCGGCCCGGAACCAGGACCGGTAGATCGGGTCATAGAGCATCCGGGCCAACTCCCGCATGTGCTCCGAGCGCCCCCACTCGTCCACGTCCCCGCGGCGGGCGGGGTCCTCCCGACCGCTGGCCGCCCGGTCCACGGGCAGGTGCACCAGGGTGCCCCCGGGCGACTCGTCGCCGACGGCGTCGGCCGTCGTCGAGGTGTCGACGGTCGTGTCCTCGGGGCCCATACGCGCGGAAGGCTACCGGTCACCTGCCGGCCTGGTCCCGCCCGAATCGCGGCGCGGGTCAGCGTCGCCGACGGCGGTCGACGGTGGGAGGCGGAATCCGCCGGATCCTGAGCACCGGAACCGGCCGTAGCCTCGGGCGGACCGTGAGTTCCGCCGAGCCCGCCGAGATCGAAGAAGAGGTCCGCCCCGGCCTCCGCGCCGCCGTGGCGGCCTTCCGCTACCGGAACTTCGCCCTCTTCTGGACCGGCGCCCTCGTGTCGAACACGGGCGGTTGGGTGCAGAACGTCACGGTGCCGTACGTGATCTTCCAACTGACCGACAGCGCGGCCTGGGTGGGCTTCGCCTCGTTCAGCCTGCTGATCACGGCCTCCATCCTCGGTCCGGTCGGTGGGACGCTGGCTGACCGCTTCGACCGCCGCGCTGTGCTGCTGGTCATGTCCACCGCCCAGGCCGGGGTGGCCATGGGCTTGTGGCTGATGTGGAGCGCCGGGGTCCGGTCGCCGGGCGCGATCGTGGCGCTGGCCGCCACCTCCGGGGTGTTCGCCGGGCTGATGATCGGCTCCTGGCAGGCGTTCGTCTCCGAGTTGGTGCCCCGGGAGGCCCTGCTCAACGCCGTGACCCTGAACTCGGCGCAGTTCAATGCCGCCCGGGCCTTCGGGCCCGCGATCGGCGGGATCGTCCTGGCCCTGGTCGGGCCGGGCTGGGCCTTCTTCATCAACGGGGTCAGCTTCCTGGCCGTCATCGGCGCCCTCCTGGCCATGCGCCTCGACCGGGTCGTGGCGAAGGCGGTGGGCCGCATGCGCATCGTGGCCGACTTCCGGGAGACCATCCGCTATGTGCGGGCCTCCCCGGGCATCTCCACCTGCGTGGTCGTGGTGGCCGCCCTCGGCTTCTTCGAAGCCCCGGTGTTCCAGCTGGTGGTCGTCTTCGCCGAGGACGTCTTCCTCGTCGACACCTGGGTGTTCGGCGTGTTGAGCGCCGCGCTCGGCATCGGGGCCATCCTGGGCACCCCCTTCGTCGCCGGCTGGGGTGGCGAGTTCCGCCGCCAGGCGCTGGTGGGCGGGGCCATCCTCCTCACTGGCACGTCGATGACACTGTTCGCGCTGGCCCCGAACGCCTACGTCGGCTTCGTCGGCCTCCTGGGGGTCGGCGCCGGCTACCTGGCCATCGCCTCCAGCCTGAACACGACGATCCAACTCCAGGTCGACGAGCGGATGCGGGGCAAGGTGCTGGCCTTCTACGTCTTGGGCATCACGCTCTGTGCGCCGATCGGCAGCCTCGTGCAGGGGGCCATGGCCGAGATCATCGGCCCCCGGGCGACGGTGGCCACCGCCGGCGTGGCCTTCGTCGGCGTGCTGGTCCTCCTGCGGGCCCGGGGCTCGCTGGCCCATCTCGATGACGAGGTGCCGACCCCATTGCTCGACGGCGCGGCGGACTAGAACCCGCCCCGTTCGTCGTCGAGCCACTCCTGGCCTTCGGGGCAGTCGTCGGCCAGCGGGCACCAGCCGCACGGCGGACCCGGCTTCTTCACCAGTTCCCGGTCGGGGTCGTTCAGCCCCACCATGGCGAGGACCCCGTCGATGGTGCGGGCCACCGCGGCGTCGAGCACGTCGATGGTCACCTCCTCGGGGTCGAGGCGGCCGGAGTCGAGGTAGTGGGTGGCCAGCTTCCGGGGCGGCACCCCGAGGCGGATGGCCTCGATGAGGGCATAGAAGCGCAGGTCCTCCCGGTGGGCGGGGTAGGCCCGTCCGGTCTTCAGATCGACCAGGACCTTCCCGGCCCGGTTCCCCTCGGCCCGGCCGAGGGCCAGGTCGACCTTGCCGGCCAGCACGATGCGGCCGTCACAGAGGTCCACGTAGAGCTTGCTCTCGGGCGCCGGTCGCCACTTCGGGTTGAGCGGCGGCCAGCAGTCCAGGAACTTGATCAGGCGGTCGTTGGCCTCGGCCTTCACCTCGGCCCGCTCCACCTCCGAGCAGGTCCGGAGCCATTCTGCCACCCACTGCTCACCCCGCTGGTCGCTGTGCTCGAGGCGGGCGATGGCCTCGTCGATCAGCTCCAGCGGGTCGTGGTCACCGCTCAGGTTGATGCTGAGCTCGATGGCCTTGTGGGCCACGATCCCGCGGGCGTTGGCCGCCGAGACGACGAAGACCTCGTCGGCCCGGTACTTGGCCTCACAACCGTGGACCTCCCGGAGCTTGTGCTTGCTGACCCAGATCGGGTCGTCGGGATCGACGTCGGCGACGGCATCGGCCAAGGCGTCCTCGAGTTGGCCCCGCAGGTCGTGGCGCAGGTCCGGATCGAACTCCGGCCGGTCGGCCTTGGCGGCGCCCAGCATGGCCACGACGTCCTGTTGGGCCGGGGTGAGGGCAGGCATCTCCATCGCCTCCGGACGGTACGCCGTCGCCGTGACCGCCCCGGTGACCGTCACCCCCCCCGGGGAGAATGGGTGTCGATGGAAGCCACGTCGTTGCGGTTCGCAGGAGCGGTGAAGAGCCTGAGCGACGTGGCGCGCCGTCAGGGCCTGACGGTCCCGGCCTTCCGGAGCCCACCGCGGCTGGCCGGCTGTGAGCGCACCATCCGCTGGCGACCCGACGGCGGCGCCACGATCGCCATCCGCCTCAAAGGACGCCTCTGGGTCCAGGTCCTGGCCGACATGGTCGACGGCGTCGTCGCCGCCAACGGCCTCCAGGGCCCCGAAGCCGACCGGGCCCGCACCGCCCTCTGGACCGCCGTCGAAGGCGGCGGCCTCCAGGCCGCCTGAGCGAGGCCCCGGCGGGGTAGGTGACCCCCATGCGAGGACTTCGGCGCTTCTTCCCGTTCACCACCGTGAGCGGTGCCCTGTGGTTCGCCCTCCGCCACCGCCAGCCACTGCTGGACTGGGCGGGTTGGACGGCCCGGTCGGTGCCCCGGCTGATCGACGGGCAGCACCGCGATCTGCTCGCCGAGGCTCGCCTCCGGGCCCGGCTGCGCACGGACGTCCGCACGTCCCGGGCCGTCCTCGACGTGAAGGTCGAGGACGGCAGGGCCTTGCTCTGGGGCACGGTCGACTCCACGGTTGCGGCGGCCGCGGCCGACCTGGCGCGGCAGGCGTCCGGCGTCGACAACGTCCGGGACGAGATGCAGGTCCAACCCGGCCCAAGCCGCAAGAGCCTGCGGAGCAGACGCCGCCAGGCCGCTTGAACCGCCGGTGGTTACGGTGGCCGGGTCCGCCCGGGTGGCGTAACTGGCAGCCGCGGGGGGCTTAAACCCCCCTGGCCCTCACGGGTCGTGCGGGTTCGAATCCCGCCCCGGGCACCGTTACATCTGCTTCGCCTCCGCTCCGCCGGCTGCGCCGATGCGGCGGGTCGGACGCGCTGCTGCGCTCTGCTCCGCAGCCTCACGCCGCTCCGCCGGCTGCGCCGATGCGGCGGGTCGGATGCGCTGCTGCGCTCTGCTCCGCAGCCTCAGGCTTCTTCGAGGTGGGCGCGGATGGCGGTGCCGGCGTCGTCGAGGAAGCCCTTGTCGCGGGCGTAGGTGACCATGCCGGCGAAGCCCGCCCGCCAGTCGTCGTCGGCGGCCTCACCTGCCAGCGCCACCAACGCGTCGGCGGTGATCCAGGCGTGTTCGCCGTCGAGGTGACCATGGGGGGCCAGGACGGTGGCCAGGCGCTCGTCGTCGGTGCTCCCGCCGGCCACGGCGACGTGGAACCCGCGGAAGTCGGCGGGGTCCACCAGGGTCACGGTCGCGGTGTCGAGATCGGCGTGGATGATCACGGTGGCGAACGTAGCCCGACCTGCGATCCTGGCGGCATGCCGGACAGCATGGACACCGAACGGGATGCCATCGAGGCTTTGCGGGCCGACGGCTACACCCACGATTTCTTCATCGAGGGCGACGGCGTGCGCTGCCCCGAGTGTGACCTCGAGGTGCTGGCCCCCGAGGCGGTCACCATCGATCAGACCTTCCGCTTCGAGGGCGCCTCAGACCCCGACGACATGTCGATCGTCTTCGCCGTCTCCGGCGGTCCCTGCGGCCTGAAGGGCGTGCTCGTGTCCTCCTTCGGCCCCGAGGTCAGCGGCCCCCGAGCCGATGTCCTCCGCCGCCTCGGCACCTGACGACCCGGCCGGTCAGCCTCGGACGCGGGTGAACCAGGGGTCGGCGACGGCGGAGTAGCGCTGGAGGTCGATCCAGTGGATCCAGGCGGTGATCTTGCCGCGCAGCGCGGTGCCGGCCGGGCCGGACACGGGGGGGCGGACGTGGCAGGTGCGGACCTGCTGGGGCTGGAGGACGAAGGCGTCCGGGCAGTCCACGGCGTCGACCGAGATCGAGCCCTCCAGCAGGTTGTAGACCTCGAGGCGGTCCGATGCCGAGCTGTTGCGGATCCGCACCCCCAGCAGCGGGCGCTCGCCGGACGCGGGGCGGGCCACCGGCCGGACCTCGGGGAAGGCCTGGTCGTAGTCGACGACGAGGCGGATGCCGCCCTCGTCGCCGGCCGCCAGGGAGTCCACGGCGATCAGGTACCGCACGTTGCGCTCCACCGGGAAGGCCAGGCCCTGGTACACCGACTCGGGCGCCGGGGGGCTGCCCGCGCCTGCGTCGGGGGGCAGGCCCCGGACGGACTCGACCCGTCGCAGTCGGGTGATGGTGGCGCCCGTGTAGACGGCGATGGTCTCCCGGAAGGTCGACTCGGAGGTCAGGTTGAGGAAGCCGTTGCGGGGGGCCTGGAACGCCCACCAGATCGAGGCGTTGCCGTTGGCGACGCCGTGGCGGGGCTCGCCGGGCTGGCGGGTGGCGTCCACGTTGTGGCCCACCACCGCGCGGTGGCTCTGGGCCAGGAAGGGCGAGACCCGGATGAGCGGGGCGTTGGCCAATCGGTTGTTGGCCGGCGGCCCGGTCGCCGGCCCGCCCGGGTCCACGTCGATGGTGACCGACGGCCCACAGGTGGGGCTGAACCCGCTCAGGTCGACCCCGCTGGGCAAGCCGGAGTTGAGGCTGCTGGCCGGTCGGGTGGCGGGCCCGAAGTGGTCGTTGGCCGGGTCCTCGGAGGGGAACGGGTCCTCCCCGTCGGCGAAGCCCCCCTGGCGGTTGGCGTCGCCGGCCTCCTCGACATCGACCCGGCGGGCGTGGTCCTCGGCGTTGCTGAAGCGCCGTTCGTCGATGTGCCACACCAGGGTGC
>Ga0105044_10013831_pt1 | contig 10939 bp, 6 predicted proteins | sample MAT01_FD_78092 | JGI IMG/M metagenome (GOLD analysis project Ga0105044, IMG submission 78092) | Freshwater microbial communities from Lake Fryxell liftoff mats and glacier meltwater in Antarctica - MAT-01 | ecosystem: Environmental > Aquatic > Freshwater > Ice > Liftoff microbial mat | place... | reverse complement strand
TCATCCACGGAAGGCGAAGTCTCGTTCGAGCGGGAGTTCGGGCGAGAGAGGCCAGCGTCAGGCCCTCGCGGACTCGGGAGCTGCTCGCGGGCACTCGACCGGATACATTCCGCGCGCCGTCATCCGCTCGGAGAGCCCATCGACCAAGAACGTGAACTCGGCCCGCAACCCATCCTCGATGTCCTCGCGCGGCATGGGCTCTCCGCGACCGACCTCGTCGAGGCTTCGGCCGAGCAGCTCACGCACAAGATGGTCGCGCGCGCGGTCAAGGGTCGGCGGTTGACCGCCAACACGATGGGCAAGGTCGTGCGCGCGCTCAACCGTCGCGCGGAGAGCGACTACACGCCGGCCGAGTTGTTCAACTACGTGCCTTCGAGGCGCGCGGAGCGCGAGGAGGGTGGCTGAGAGGGCCTGAAGCAATCGAGTCCACGCGCCCTCATATGCTCGTGGCGCCGCTTCCGCCTCGCAGCGACTGAAATCTCCATGGATGGACGCGCAGCGCGCAGCGCACGTGCGCCGGCGGCCTGCGCATACGCAAGATCGGGCCTCGGCCTCACTGGATGCGGCACAGAAGTAGGCTGAGCGCGAGGACGAACCCTCGGGCTCCGTCCGTGTCTGCGCGGCGCCTTCCGCACCGATCGCGGTCCTCCTTCTTTCCCTGGATGGCGAGCTCATGGTCCCCCGTTCGACCTCACGAACGGGTTCCAGATCGCGTGACTGCCGTGAGCTGACGGCCAGCGCAAGAACCAGAGAGGCCTGAACAACGGGTCGGGAGCGAGGTGCCGCGACGACGCCGACTCGCCCGCCGGACGCAGAGCAGTCGAAGTGCAGTCCCAGCAGAGCCGGCGCGCTTTCGGCCGACTCGAGCGGGCGTCTCCGGTTCCTTCACGGGCGCTGAGCAGCACGCCGCGATCGCGAGGCGCACCGTCACGGGGCGGTGCGCCTCGGCCCTTCCACATCGGCGTGTCGACGCGCCCGTTGCCATGCGGACGAGAACGCCCCGAATCCCGGAAAGCGCCGGTCGCGCCCGGCCTCCGATCGAAGTGGCGGTCCGGCGCACCCTGCGCTCCGCGAGACCCCCGAGAACTCCGGCCAGCACCCACCAGCATGTTCAACCGCCCGCGCGCCTCGTCCTTGGTCCGCCTCTTCTGTGCCGTTTCGATCGCCGGCATCGCCGCGGCGGCGTCGCTTCCCGGCGACCCCGCGAAGACGCCGCGGCCGGTGCCCGTCCTGCCGGACGCGAAGGCGCCCGCGGCGTCCAACTCCGGCGGCGTGCCGCGCGGGGCGCTGACGACGACGCGCGCGGAAAGCGCGACCGCCACGACGGCTGCGGCTGGCGATCGCGTCTCGAAGCCCGGCGCGGGCGAAGTGGTCGCACCGCGCGCGCGACGCGACCGCTTCCAAGCCGTCCATGTCGTCGAGCAGACGACGGACGAGGGCGACGTCGAGATCTGGGCGCGAGGACGCGGGTACAAGGCGCGCTTCGCCGCGGACGGCGCCACGTGCGTACCGTTCCTGGGCTCGACCGCGGATCGCAATCACCCGGTCCGGTTCGCGCTCGCGCGCGCGAGCGTCGGCGGCATCGAGCTCGAGCTCGATGCGCACGCGCAGCCGACCCGCGAAGGTGCGAGCGTCGCGTACGCGCGCGGCGCGCTCGTCGAGCGTTGGAGCTGGAGCGACGAAACGCTGGAGCACACGTTCGCGTTCGAGTCGCTGCCCGCGGCGGGCGATCTCGTCATCGACGTCGCGGTCGATACCGGCCTGACGCCGCGCGCCGAAGCGGCAGCGGACCGGGGCGCTATACGGTTCGAGCACGCACTCGGGCGCCTCGACTACGGCGCGGCGATCGCGATCGACGCGGACGGACGGCGATTCCTGCTCACGAGCGTCTGGAAGGACGGCACCATCGAGATGCGCTTGGACGCGGATGCGGTCGCGAGCGCGCGCTTCCCGCTCCTCGTCGATCCGATCGTGTCCACGTTCGCCGTGGACACGACATCCACGGACGATTTCGCGCCCGACACGGCGTACGAGGCCGTGACCGACAGCTACCTCATCGTCGAGGAATCGGCCTATTCCGCGACGGATCACGACGTGTACGTCACGCGCGTCGACGCGGCCGGCAACGTGCTCTACGCCAACTGGCTCGACGTCACCTTCGACGACTGGCGCCGTCCGCGGGTCGCGAGCAACGCCCTCGCGCAGAACTTCCTGTGCGTGGCGGCCGTGACGCCGAGCGGCGGCGGCTTGCGCCGGATCCGCGGCGCGACCTTCGCCGCGCAGACCAACGTGATCGGCGCGCAGTTCACCATCAGCGGCGCCGAATCGGGCGACAAGTTGAACCCCGACGTCGGCGGCGATCCAGTGCTCGTCGGTCCGACCTACTACATGGTCGTGTGGCAGCGCACGTACTCCGCGAGCGATCAGGACATCCACGCGAGGCGCGTCGGCGCGGACGGCACGCTGTCGCCCACGATCTTCGTCGAGAACTCGAGCAGCACGCTCGACACGTACCCGGCGATCTCGAAGTCGGACGGTCACCTGCCCTACGCGACGCAGTGCTGGACGATCGTGTGGCAGCGCTTCTGGTTCGGCGTCCAGGAGCAGGTGTACGGCGCGCAGTACGCCTGGGACGGATCCGTGACGAACGCGACGTTCCCGATCGACCTGGGCGACGAGTGCCTGCGTCCGACGGTCTCCTCGTTGCTCGACTACAACGCCGGTTTCGGCCGTGCGTACATGGTCGCGTTCCAGGTGAAGCGCCAGGGACAGAGCGATTGGGACATCGTGGGCGCCGTGTTCGAAGGCACGCAGTTCATGACGGGCACCAACATCACGAACCAGGTGAGCCTCGCGACGCTCAGCAGCGACCAGATCGAGCCGTGCGTCGACAGCGACGGACAGCACTTCAGCGTCGCCTGGTCGGAGCTCTACGCCGGTAGCTTCGGCGACTGGGACGTGTTCGTCGCCGATCTCGTCTACGCGGGTGGCTACCCGTACCTCTGCGAGTGGGACACGTTCGCGTACACCACCCTGCAGGAGCGCGCACCGCGGCTCACCTCGACCTACTCGGGCAACGGTGCGCGCAGGCGGTACCTCGGAACCTGGAGCGTGCTCGACCAGTACACGCCCGGCGCGACGCACGACGTGTACGCGGGATTGTGGGACGGCTGTGAAGGCGGCTTCGCCGAGTCGTTCTGCAGCGGGGACGGCTCGGGTGCGACGGCCTGTCCGTGCAGCAACTTCGGGGCGCCCGGCAACGGCTGTGCGAGCTCCGTGAACCCCAACGGTGCGAACCTCGGCTGGAGCGGCAATCCCTGGGTCGCGAACGACTCGTTCACGCTGCAGGCCAGCGGGATGCCGAACAGCTCAGCGCTGTACTTCCAGGGGACCGCGCCGTCCGGCATGTGGAGCGGCACCTTGTTCGGCGACGGCCTGCGCTGCGTCGGAGGTTCGGTCGTGCGCATCGGCACGAAGCAGAACGTCGGCGGCGCGTCGCAATACCCCGAGGCCGGCGACCCGCTGCTCTCGACGGTGATCATCCTCCCGTCGACGGGGACGTCGCTCTTCTATCAGGTCTGGTACCGCAACGCGGCGGCGTACTGCACGACCTCGACGTTCAACCTGACGAACGGCGTGTACGCGATCTGGGGGCCGGCGCAGTAGCGGCCGCGCGCGGGGCGGTGCGAGCCAATGCCGACGAGTCGGCGACGGCGAAGTCGCGCGCGCCGCCCCGTCACCGAACGTGATGGCCCTGATTGGTCACCTGGGCCACAGGGCGGCGATCCCCGCTGTACGACCGAGCGATGCGAGTCCTTGGGCGAAGCGTGGGCCGGGAACGTGGTGGGATCGTGCTGCTGAGCGAGCCATCTGGAAGCCGCTCGAGGCGCGCTGACTTCACCGCGCTGGTGGCGGTGTCGGGGCAGCGAGGAAGAACTTCCACTGCAACGAGCCCGACAAACTGCTGAGCGTCCATGTATCCCCGCTGTGCGTGTCGAGCAGGAAAGTGGCCGCGCCGTTGTGCATCAAGTGCCACCTGGGCATCGCGACCTCGGGCTGCGAGGGCGCGCTCCTGCACGGGGCGCCAGCGAGGAGGGCAACCACCACCCCCGCCTGCAGCACCCACCGTCTCGCCATGCTCCTCACGGAGGACAGGCTGCGCCTGGGTTGCCGGCGGTTCCACCACTCACACCGGTGTGGGTCCCCGGCGCGCCGGGGCTCCCGCCTGACCCGTTGGGAGTACCACTCCCGCCCGCGCCACCGACTCCCGCCGCGCCGACCATCGCGGTCGCCGTCGCGTTTCCTGCGGGTCCACCACCTCCGCCCGCCTTGCCACCGGCGCCCCCGTTTCCCGCACGTCCGCCTTTCGCGAAGCCGCTAGCACCGCCGTCGCCGCCGGTCCCACCGGGAACGCCGGACCCTGGCCCACCGTCTCCACCGTCTCCGCCGTCTCCGCCCTTTCCGCTGACCGCGCCACCGGCCTTGCCGCCGGGCCCGCCGGTCCCGCCGGGGTTGGGGCAACAGTCCAGACCCGGATTCCCGGGGAGACCGTCAGTTCCCGTGCAGTCTCCAGACTTGTTGCCTAAGCGACCCCCGGTCGGCGGATTGTCATTGTCACCAGTACGTCCGTTGGCGGACTTCGGAACATCTCCAGAGCTCGCGTTCGCTCCGTCCCCACCCTTGACTCCGTTTGCGCAGCCCGGCGACGGCGGCGGTTCCTGAGCGGTCAGCGAATCCAAAGCCTGCTGAGCCTGCGGCAGCATTTGGAGGATCGAGGCGCGCACCGCTTCGGAAACCGAATTGTGGACGTCGCCGCTGCTTCCCCCGCGCCCGTCAGAACCAGCCTCCCCGCCTGGACCCGACATCAGTGAGAAGTGATCGGCGCGCCATTCCCGCACGAGACAATAGCCCAGGGTGGTGAGGTGGCCGCTCTGGCCACCATCTCCGCCCGCTCCGCCTCGACCACCGGCCCCACTTTGGACCCCCCCGTCCACATAGATGAGTGGTGCAGCCAATGAGATCGAGGAGCCGTCTCCGCCCGGACCCACAAATGGATTCGCACCCCGACCGCCATGGATCTCGCCCGGAACATCGATCGCTAGGTTCGACGTGATGTGAATCCTAGGAGCATGAACCCGCCCCAGAGCGTCGGCGTCAAAGGCCAGGAGTCGGCCCGCGATCCGAACGGCGCCGGTAGCGAACAACTGTAAGTCGTCCTCGACCCAGACCGTCGATCCCTCGGGAACTACGAGGGAACTCACTTGGTGGATGCCGCTCATTACCTCCCCGTCTCGCCAGAGAGTGGGCGCGGGGATGGTGGAAAAAGTCGCGCACAACCCGATTGTTGTGTTCAGCAAGCAGCCGAAGAACAGCATGGAGAAGCCTGGATGGAGGTGTCGGGGCGGAATGCCGCTGGTTAGCAGGCTAGGGGCAGGCGTGTGGAAGTCAAGCGACGGGACGGTCCGACCCTCCGTGCGGCTTCAATTGATTCCACGACTGGCATGGCGAGCGCCGTGCACCGAAACGTGTTCGGCCGCTTGTGTGACTGTGTGTGACGAGCGCGGACGACTCACCCACCGCAGCGCGATTGCCAGGACGGACTGCGCAGGTTGCCATGGATCCCCTGACGAGTGCGCGGCCGGCCCGCCCCGGGGCAGATGCCGGATCTCGCGAGGTGAGGAGTAGCCGTGCAGCCCGAGCGAGCGGTTCGCGACGGCCCGGTCTGCCGCGTAGGATGCCGCCCCGTTTCGCGCGTCGGAACCCCGCCAGAACCCGCTGCCCATGCCTCAACACGACGTCGTCATCCTCGGCGCCGGCCCCGGCGGTTACGTCGCCGCCATCCGCGCGGCTCAACTCGGCCTCTCCGTCGGCTGCGTCGAGAAGGACAAGGCGCTGGGTGGGACGTGCTTGCGCATCGGCTGCATCCCGAGCAAGGCGCTGCTCGAGTCGAGCGACATCTACCACGAGGCCAAGGACGGTTTCGCGCGGCACGGCGTGCTGTTCGAGAGCGTGCGCGCCGACCTCGCCGCGATGCTGAAGCGCAAGGACGAGGTCGTGAAGGCCAACACGTCCGGCGTCGACTACCTCTTCAAGAAGAACAAGGTCGCGCGCTACCTCGGCCATGGGCGGCTCGCCGGACCGGGCAAAGTCGTCGTCGAAGGCGCCGAGAAGCTCGAGATCGAGGCCAAGCACGTCGTGATCGCGACGGGCAGCGTGTCCGCGCCGCTGAAGGGCGTCGAGCTCGACGGCGACGTGATCGGCACGAGCACGGAAGCGCTGACTTGGCCCGCCGTGCCGAAGCACCTCGTCGTGATCGGCGCGGGCGCGATCGGGCTCGAGATGGGTTCCGTGTGGATTCGCCTGGGCGCGAAGGTGACGGTGCTCGAGTACGCCGATCGCATCCTGCCCGGTATGGACGCGGAGATCTCGGCCGAGGCGCTGAAGATCCTCAAGAAGCAGGGCTTCGCGTTCCGCCTCGGTGCGCGCGTCACGGGCGCGAAGAGGAAGGGCGCGGGCGCGATCGTGACGATCGACGGTGCGGAAGCGATCGAGGGCGATCGCGTGCTGCTCTCGGTCGGCCGCATCCCGTACACGGATAACCTCGGCCTCGAAACGGTCGGCCTCGCGCTCGACCAGCGCGGACGCGTGCCCGTCGACGACAACTTCGCGACGAGTGCGAAGGGCGTCTACGCGATCGGCGACGTGATCCGCGGGCCGATGCTGGCGCACAAGGCCGAGGACGAGGGCATGGCCTGCGCGGAGTTCCTTGCGACGGGGCACGGCCACGTGAACTACGACGCGATCCCGAACGTCGTCTACACCGCGCCCGAGATCGCGTCGGTCGGCAAGACCGAGGAAGAACTGAAAGCGCAAGGCATTCCGTTCAAGAAGGGCTCGTTCCCGTTCATGGCGAACGGTCGAGCGCGCGCGCTCGGGCACACGGACGGCAAGGTCAAGATCCTCGCGCACGCCGAGACGGATCGGATCCTGGGCGCGCACATCATCGGTCCGCGCGCGGGAGACCTGATCGCCGAGCTCGTCGCTGCGATGGAGTTCGGCGCTTCTAGCGAGGACGTCGCGCGCACGTGTCACGCGCACCCGACGCTGGCCGAAGCCGTGAAGGAAGCCGCGCTGGCTGTGGATGGCCGCTCGATACACATGTGAATCGGCCACGGCGCGATTCGCGGTCGGCCGGGGCCGCGCGGATCGGATCCCGAGGCGCAACTCGAAACGGAATCGGTCGGCTGCAAAGGGGCTGCTCCCATCTATCCTCCCCCGCGATGATCCCCGTCCTGCTGTCGATGCTGCTCCTCGTGGCACAGGACGAGCGAGCCGCCCCCACTTTGACCCTCGCGCCCCCGGTCGTCGCCACTGCGGCCGGCGCGGTCGTGCCGATCGGCGTGTACTTCCGCAACGGCGGCACGACACCGCTCCAGATCCTTCCGCCCGCGCAGATCGACGCGGAGATCGTGACGACGCAGGCGCGCTCGCCGATCTCGCTCGTGCGCATGGGCGAATGGGCCGAGGGGAAACCGGTCGCACCCGGAGAGAGCCTGTTCGTCGAGTACTCGCTCGACCTGCCGCCGGAGATCGCTGGTCGCGTCGTGATCCAGCTCGCGCGCCTCGCGGCGGCACCGGCGGTGCTCGACATCGAGAGGAGCGAACCCGCCGGATTGTCCACGACGCCCACCGTTCTCGGATCGCCCTCGGGGTCGGACCAGATACCGCTCGATCCAGAGGCGGTGCCGCCTCCGCCGGCAACGTTCCAGTACGCCGAGGGCGCGCTGCAGCGCTTCCGCGCCTACGAACCGATGTACTTCCTCGGCGGCACGGATCGCCCGAACGTCCGTTTCCAGTTCAGTTTCCAGTACCAAATTTTCAATCCCGAGGGCCCGTGGGTCTCGAGCGCGCCGTTCCTCGCCGGGCTCTTCATCGGGTACTCGCAGACGGGCTTGTGGGATCTCGAAGGCGAATCGAAGCCGTTCACGGACACGAACTACAAGCCCGAGCTGGCCTGGTCGAAGGACCAAATCGAGTGGCTGAAGCTGCCCGGCGTCGCCCAGACTGGCTTGCAAGTCGGCGTGCAACACGAGTCCAACGGCGGCAGCGGCGACCAGTCGCGCTCGATCAACATCGCGTACGTCCGGCCCGTGCTGCACTTCGGCTACGCCAAGGGCTTCGGCACGCAGTTCGCGCCCAAGATCTACGCGTACTTGCCCGACGTCGACGACAACCCCGACATCGCCGACTACCGCGGCTACTGCGACCTGCGCCTCTCGGCCGGCTGGAAGGACGGATTCCAGGCCGCAGCGACCGGTCGCCTCGGATCGGGCGGCGACAACGGCAGCATCCAGATCGACCTCACGTTTCCACTGCGCTCGTTCGGCGACGGGAACTTCGACCTGTTCCTGCAGCTGCAATGGTTCAGCGGCTACGGCGAGAGCTTGATCAGTTACGACCGCTACACCGACGCGCTGCGCCTCGGAATCGGGTTCGTGCGCTGAGAGCGGGTGCAGCGCGCAAGTGCAGCGCGTGAAGAATTCCCAGCGCCAGTGAACGTCACGGATTCTGCGTGAAGAAGACGAACTGGCCGTCGCTGTCGCTCGAGCGATGGCCCATCAGCGGCCGCTGATCGGGATAGGCGCTCAGCGCGTTCGTGATCGCCGCGTAGAGGTCGGACGTCGTCACGACACCGCGGGCTGGGAGCAGCAGTTCCAGGAAGGCCCGCGCGAAGGGAGAGTGCTTGCCTGCCTCGCCGTCCTGCGCCTGCTCGTCCTCGAGGCTCGATGAGAGCACGATGTGTGCCTTGTTTTCCAACAGTTTGTTGCTGGCCTGCTCCCCTGCTCCCCGAGTTCTGAAGATGCGGCCGGCATAGCAGCAATCGAGCGCGAGCAGCACGTGCTTCGCCTTCGTCTGATTGAAGAAGTAGTCGAAGCAGTCCTCGTACATGAGGTAGGAGCTGCGGCTCCTGTCTTCCCTTTCCGGTCGAGCATCCACCGGCACGATGAACCCGTTCATCTCGCTCAAGTCGTCCTTCTGGCCGTGCCCGGCGTAGTAGATGAAGACGCGCGATTCGGGGTCCTGCGTAGCGCGAGCGAGATCGACGAGCGCTTCCTTGATCGCGAGCCGCGTGGCCTCTTGGCCGAGGAGAGTTCGCACTTCCCACGGGTCCGACGCGCGCAGCGCTTCGAGGCGTTTCGCCAGCTCCTTCACGTCGAGCTCCGCGTTGGGCAGCCTGCTGAAACCGGTGGCCGAGTAGTCGCTGATGCCGATCAGGAGCGCTTTCGCCGACGAGAAGCTCGGACCGTACGTCGCACCGCTCGCTCTGGCGACGGGCATCTCAGCTTGCACGATGCCGCGTGGATCGGGGGCGGCCTCGCTCGAATGTCCGCCAGCACGCAGCGCCACGATCGCGGCGATCGCGGCCGCCGCGACCGCGAATCCGGTGAGGAGCGGCACGAGCTTCGACTTCGGCGCGCGCGCGGGCCGTGCATCGACCGCGGCTACCGCGGGCGAGTTCGCGCGCGCGAGCGCCGCCCCGAACTCCGCCACGGACGCGAACCGCCGCGCTGGATTGCGCTTCAAGCAGCGCAACAACGCCTGCGACAGCGCCCTCGACGTGCCCGGGACGTGCTTCACCGGATCCGTCGGGTCCGTCCACGTCTCGGGCTCGCGGTCGCGCGGATACGGCGCCGCGCCGGTCAGTGCTTCGTAGAGCACCCACCCCAACGCGAACTGGTCGGCGCGCGCGTCCGCGGCCTGTCCCGCGATCTGCTCCGGCGCCGGATGCGGCGGCAGAGCGACGTGCGCCGCGGGATCGAACCGGTTGTGGTAGAGGATCGACGACTGCGGCGACGCGCGATCGACGAACTTGGCGAACACGAACCCCAAGAGACACGGCGTCCCGTCCGCGCGAACGATCACGTTCGCCGCCGACACGCCGCGGTGCACGACGCCTTGCGCGTGCACGGCCGTCAGTGCGTCGGCGAGGTCACGCCCGAGCTGCTCGACACGCGCGGGGTCGAGGCGAACCTCGCGCGCCTGGATCTCGCTCAGCGATTCGCCCGCGACCGGCTCGAGCACCACGAGGGCTCCGTCCGCCGTCTCGAGCACGTCGAGCAACCGCACGACTCCCGGGTGGCGCACTTGCGCGAGAGCGCGCGCCGAGCGCATTTCGGCCGCGCGCATGCTCGCGTCGGGCCACGTGCGCGTGAGCTCGGGCGCCGGTCGGCGCAGGACGACCTCGCGTTGCAGCAAGAGGTCGCGCGCGCGCAGCAAGATCTCGCCCTCGCCGTGCGCGATCTCGTCGAGGACTTCGAAACGGGCCGGAATCGATCGATCGGTCATGGCGAGCGGGGTCCACGGGGGAGGCGGGACCCCTGGAAACTAACCGAGGAGCGGCGGCCCTGGGCCGATCCACTCCTCGAGATGCGTCACTCTGCCGTGCGAACGCCGGAAATCGGCGTCGGAACCGGCGTGCGGGTCGGGCTCGCCGAGCCCGCGAAAGATTCACGGGCGACGCGACGCGGAAGCGCCGTCATCAAGATTCGGGAGCTCGCAGGCTCCCGCTCTTCCCGCGCTCTCAGCCGGCCTTCTTGACCCGCCCGTGGGCGGCCTTGATCAGCGGGATGATCATGACCCGGTCACCCTTTTGGATGCCGACCTTGCCGCTCTTGATGGCCTTGGTCGAGAGCTTCACGCGCGTGACGCTGCCGTCGGGCAGCACGACGCGGATCTTCTGGATGTTCGCCTTGAACTTGCGCTTCGTGCGGCCGGTGCAGCGCAAGCCGACGCCGCCTTTCGCCTTGGCGAGACCACGGCGGGCGACGGCGTTGCCGACGCGGGTGCGACGGCCAGTGACGATGCAGGTGCGTGCCATGACGAAAACGTTCGGGGCGGTGTGCTCGGAAATCGGGGCGGGAAGAATAGCAGGGCCGAC
>Ga0105044_10013828_pt1 | contig 10940 bp, 9 predicted proteins | sample MAT01_FD_78092 | JGI IMG/M metagenome (GOLD analysis project Ga0105044, IMG submission 78092) | Freshwater microbial communities from Lake Fryxell liftoff mats and glacier meltwater in Antarctica - MAT-01 | ecosystem: Environmental > Aquatic > Freshwater > Ice > Liftoff microbial mat | place... | reverse complement strand
TTCCATTATATACCGTATGGATGGTATTTTTAAAGTACAAAAGAGTCAATTTTGCTTTTCTTCCATTGTTGAGGTTAGCGCCTGAAATTTCCTTTTAGCGTATTAACGCATTCGATGTACGGGATGATGGCCGCCTGACCGGCGGGTGTAAACGGGTTTGTAACATCTTATGATAAGTAGAAGTTACCGCCAGGACTAACGACAGACACACTTTGGATTGGTGCACCTTTCTCATTGGAGATTTTACCCGCTAAGGTTCGCTTTTGTGCAAATGCGCACAGTTTGAGCATAAATAAAACAACTAGCGTTGTCAGACATTTTTTCATAAATGTTAAGTTTAGGCTTAGCAGCGATTTAATGTCGTAAATTGTTATTTGGTTGTTTTTGGATTCTTTTAGCTTACGAATTTGGGAAATAAAAACAATGAACCTTTTTAATAATACTGTAACACCGGTCTCATACCTTAGCCCGTAGCCAGTTTCGCCATTGATTAAAGTTATAATTTGTTGATATTTAAATTTATTATATTTATTTTATACTATTTGATTATGCCGATTTTCATGGATCTCCATATTGTTCCGGGTGTAAATGCGAAGGATGTCGCTGAAGCACCTGGCAGTGATGTGTTTCTTGAAAAAAACCACAATTGTAAGTGTCTTGCTTATTGGATTGATGAGCTGCGAGGCCATGTGGTTTGCTTAATTGATGCACCCCAACAAGGAGACAGTATTTGAACTGGACAACAGGTCGCATACATAATTGGCCCATAAAATTATTGAAGAAAAGTATTTTTAATTACTGAAATCCCATTCAGTTTTCCTTCAGATTCGAACCCTAATTTTGTAAAAAGCTTTCAACCATGAAGATCCTGATTGTAGAAGATGAGAAAGAGTTGAGTAAAAGTATGATTGCTTACCTGAAGGCGGAAAGCTATTCCTGTGAACTGGCAGGGGATGTAAAAACGGCCATGGCAAAAATAGAAAGCTTCGACTACGACTGCATCCTGCTGGATATTAGCCTTCCGGATGGCAATGGCCTTACAATACTGGAAGCATTAAAGGCGGATAAAAAAACAGATGGTGTGATTATTATCTCTGCAAAAAATTCGATTGATGATCGCATTGCAGGGCTCAATCTTGGTGCCGATGATTATCTTCCCAAACCATTTCACCTGTCTGAACTGAGTGCAAGAATTGCGGCAGTGATCCGCCGCAGAAGATTTGATGGCAATAATGTTTTACAGCTCAATGAAATCAGCATTGATACGGTTGCTAAAACGGTTTACATCCATACCATTGCCCTTGACGTTACCCGCAAAGAATATGACTTGCTGCTCTATCTTGCTGCCAATAAAAATCGGGTAATTTCTAAAAATGCCATTGCAGAACATTTAACGGCCGGTGATGCTGATGGCTTTGATAGCTTTGATTTTATTTATGCGCATATTAAAAATCTGAAGAAGAAAATGGCACAGACCGGTTGTGCCGATTACATTAAATCCATTTATGGCATGGGTTATAAATTTGATATTTAAGCAAATGAAACTACTCAATAAATCCATGGGGTTATACATGCTATATGCTATCGTGGTATTGCTGATTGCCATACCTGTTTTGTATGCGGCCATACAGCATCGCATTTTACATGAGATGGATGAAAGCCTGGCAGAGCAAAAAGCTATCATCACCAGTAAACTGGAAAACGCAGATGAAGCTGGTATTTTAGCCTGGTTGCAAAACATCCAGCCAGGGGTGACCATTGTGCCATCGGTAAAACAAACCAATGGCAAGGATCGATTTTATACCATCACCAGTTACGATAAAATCAGCGATGAAAACAGTCCTTACCGGATTATGGAGTCTATCATTCAGCTTCACAACAAGGCTTATCAAATACAGATAAAAAGCTCGTTGCTGGATACCGTTGACTTAATTGAAAGCATCGTACAGATTGTAGCTTTGCTGATACTTTGTATCATAGCAGGGCTGGTATTGATCAATCGGTTGCTTGCTAAAAAACTCTGGAAGCCATTTTACAACACCATCAATAAACTGAATGATTTTAAAATAGAGCAAAATGAAGGCTTGCATTTTGAAAAAACCAACATAGCAGAGTTTACAGATTTGAACAATGCCATTACCGCTTTAACCAGCCGCAATAAAGAAGTTTACCAATCGCAAAAAGAGTTTACTGAAAATGCAGCCCATGAAATGCAAACGCCGCTGGCCGTTTTGCAGTGCAAGCTTGATCTGCTGATGCAAACCAATCCGTTGAATAAAGACCAGTCGGAACTGATCAGTGATTTATCGGATGTAAACCAGCGCATGAAAAGGCTGAATAAAACCTTGCTGCTGCTTACAAAAATCGAGAACAACCAGTTTACAGAAATGGAAACCGTTTCAATACAACAGATACTGGAAAAGCTAATAACACAGCACGCATTTAATGCAGCACAAAAAGGCATCCGTTTACAAAAAGACTTAACAGATGATATTGCAGTAACCGGCAATAAAATGCTGATTGAAATTATGCTGGGAAATTTTTTGAGTAATGCCATCAAGCACAATACGGAGAACGGCCTAGTGGAGATTGAAGCATCCGTCCGGCAAATTACGTTCATCAATTCTTCCGGTTGCATTCCCTTAAACACTGAAAAAATGTTTGACCGTTTTCATAAACAAACCGCTGATAGCAATAGTCTCGGGCTTGGTTTACACATTGCAAAAAAGATAGCGGATAATTATCAATACCTCATCCTGTATAAGTTTCAGGATAGCCGTCATTTTTTTACAATCCACTTTTAGATACAAAAAATAAATGCAATAAATTTATCAAAATTCAGGATTCCTTCATATTCATCATTCAGCTTTGCCCTATTCAATCACATTAAACTGAAAAGATGAAAACAATCATGATGTCGGCTATAGCATTATCCATTGGATGTGCAGCCTGTGCACAAAAGGTAAAGGAAGCAGATGTACCTGTTGCTGTTAAAACTGCTTTTGCAAAACAGTATCCCGGCACCGTTGCCAAATGGGAAAAGGAAAATGTCAATTATGAAGTGAATTTTAAAAAAGATGGCAAAACCATGTCCGCTTTGTATGCCACAAATGGCAAGCTGACAGAAACTGAAATGGACATTAAAGTAGCAGATCTTCCTGTTGCTGTTTTAAGTTATGTAAAAGAACATTACAAGGGTAAAACAATTAAAGAGGCGGCCATAATCACCAAAGCCGATGGTACTGTAAACTACGAAGCTGAAGTGTCTGGCATGGATGTGATATTTGATGCCAATGGTAAATTCATAAAAGAGATGAAAGATTAAAAATCTTAAGAAAAGGGGAGTTGTATTGACTTCCCTTTTTTTTATTTATTCACCACAATTAAGAAAAGTTATGAAACACAAATTAGTATTTCCTTTGCTTGTATTGCTTGCTGCTACCAATTCTTTTGCTCAAATAAAAACCGGTTTGCATCTCACCAACACTTTTCGCATTGCCAGTGGTGGCGGTTGGGATTATTTAGAAATTGGCCCGGTGAATGACTGGCTCTATGTAAGTCATGGTTCACAGGTAAATATCATAAATAAAAATACGGGCGATTCGGTCGGTGTTATTGAAAACACTACAGGTGTGCACGGGATTGCTTTTGACGTGGTGAACAAGAAAGGCTATACCAGCAACGGCAGACTCAACAATGTGTATGAGTTTGATATGAATACGAATAAAGTACTCGCCACCATTTCAACAGGCCAAAATCCGGATGCGATTATGTATGAAACTTTTTCTAAAAAAATAATCACCTGTAATGGCCGTAGCAATAATTTGAGCATCATTGACCCGGCGCAAAATAAAACCATTGATAGTATTGCAGTTGGCGGCAAACCAGAAACTGCTGTAAGTGATGGGCAGGGAAAATTGTTTGTAAACATTGAAGACAAAAACGAGATAGTGGTGATAGATACCAAAGCATTTAAGGTAATCAACCGCTGGAGTATTTCACCCGGTGAAAGTCCGACTGGCCTTGCTTATGATAAAGTTACAAAGCGTCTGTTTGCAGGATGCGAAAAAATGCTGATGGTAATTGATGCCACCAGTGGAAAGGTCGTTGAAAAAATAACCATTGGAGATGGTTGTGATGGTGTTGCATTTGATGCTGGTACAAATAACATTTATACTTCCAATGGAGAAGGCACCCTGTCAGTGATTCATGAAGAAACTGCAGATAAGTTTACATTGGTAGAAAACATCACTACAAAACGAGGTGCAAGAACAATTACAATCGATCAGGCAACTGGGACACTATACTTGCCAACAGCGGAATTTGAGCCGATGCAGCCGGGCGAAAAGGGCAGACCTAAAATGAAACCCGGTACATTCCAGGTGTTAGTTATCGGTAAATAAATCAGGTACGCATGGTGAAACAATTTTTATCAGGATGTTTATTGTTGGTTGCATGCTTAACAGGGAATGCTCAATCCAATCAGTTGGAGTATTATGTGGAAAATGCGCTGCAAAATAGCCCATTGTTAAAGGATTACCAGAACCAGGTAACCTTGAATAAATATGACAGCCTGCTGATAAGGGCAACGTTTAAACCGCAGGTGATGGGAAGCAGCATCAACACTTTTGCACCCACCATTCGTGGCTGGGGATATGATGGAGCCATTTCCAATGGCGGAGGTTTTGCAACGCTGGTGGGTGTAAACCAGGCACTGCCCAACAAGAAAAACCTGCAGTCGCAGTTTGAAAATATTGCATTGCAAAATCAATCTATCAGCAACACATCCAAAGTAACGGTGCAGGATTTGAAACGCAGCATCATTGGACAATATATTTCGGCAGAAGGGAGCCTGGAGCAACTAAATGTAAATGAAGAAATCAGCGGCCTGCTGGGCAAGGAAGAAATTATTTTAAAGAAACTCACCCAATCCAATGTGTACCGACAGGTAGATTATTTAGCTTTTTTAGTAACATTAAAACAACAGGATTTACTGGTAAAGCAACTGGCCATTCAATATAAAAATGATTTTAATTTACTCAGGTATTTATGCGGCATTACCGATACCGCAGCCGTTCTGCTGCAAAACCCGGATATCCGCTTAAAGCCATTACCGGGAATTACCCAGTCCGTTTTTTTTAAGCAGTTTACCATTGACAGTTTAAAACTCATCAATAATAAAAAGCTGGCAGATATCATTTACCGGCCGAAGGTAAATCTGTATGCAGATGCCGGCTTCAATTCCACGTTGGCATATAGTGCTTATAAGAATCTCGGAACAAGTTTTGGCGTAAGCCTCATTGTGCCCATATACGATGGACAGCAAAAGAAACTACAGTACAGCAAAATTGATATGGAAGAAAATACGAGGGAGCATTATCAAACGTTTTTTGTGAGCCAATACCAGCAGCAAATTAACCAACTCAATCAACAACTTACCGCAACGGATGATTTGATAGCCGACATCAGCCAGCAGTTAAAATATACCCAAAGCCTGATTCAAGTAAATGGGAAATTGCTGCAAACCGGCGAAGTAAAAGTGACTGACTATATTATTGCAATCAATAATTATATCAATGCCAGCAATTTAATTACACAAAATAATATCAGTCGTTTGCAAATTATTAATCAGCTTAATTACTGGAACCGATAACATGATGCAAAAAATATTTAAGGGCTGCTTCCTGCTTTTAATACTGGCTTCCTGCAAAAGCGGTGATAGTTCTGTAGAAGAAGAAATTACTACTAAAACACCTGTAACCATAACGGGCATCAGCAATGAACCCATGCAGGAATTTGTGGAACTGAATGCAACTTCCTCCTTTTTACAAAAATGGATCGTGAGTGCCAATGCCACCGGCTACCTTCAGTCTGCCAATGTGCAATTGAATCAATATGTAAACAGCGGGCAACAATTATACACGATAAAAACCAAAGAGGCACAGAGTATTGGCAATGCCGTTAATATTCTTGATTCAAGTTTTAAGTTTACCGGCGTAAACGGCGTAAAGGCAAACGGCAGTGGTTTTATTGCACAAATCAATCATCAGAATGGTGACTATGTGCTGGATGGGGAGCAACTTGCAATGATTACCGATACCAAAAGTTTTGTCTTTCTGCTGGATTTGCCGTACGAACTGCGGCCCTACCTACAGCATAAAAAAAGTCTTGAATTGGTGCTGCCCGACGGAGAAAAATTAATAGGTAATATTAGTGGCAATATGCCTACTATGGATGCGGTTTCACAAACACAAGGCATTATTTTAAAAGTAAATACCAGTCATGCGTTACCGGAAAATTTGATAGCTAAAGTGAAAGTGGTAAAGTCTTCCAGTATCAATGCAAACTCGTTGCCAAGAGCCGCGATACTTACAGATGAAACCCAAAGTGAGTTTTGGGTAATGCAGCTGCTGAATGATTCTACCGCCGTAAAAGTGCCGGTAAAAAAAGGAATAGAAACTAGCGATAAGATTGAGATATTGGCACCTTTATTTACTGCTTCGGATAGAATTTTGGTAACGGGTAATTATGGATTGGGCGATACTGCCCGTGTTCAAATTACAAAAGAATAAATGATGCACAAATTCTTTCTGTCATACAAAAAGCCTTTATCGGTTGTATTGCTGCTCATTATCATGGGCGGACTGTTTGCATACAGTAAGATGCAATCTTCCCTGTTTCCTGAAATCACTTTTCCCAAAATAAAAATTATAGCAGATGGTGGTTTGCAGCCGGTAGACCGGATGATGGTAAGCGTAACCAGGCCGCTCGAAAATGCCATCAAACAAATACCTGATTTAAAATTAATACGCAGTACTACCAGCCGGGGCAGTTGCGAAATATCAGCTTTCATTGATTGGAGTTCCAATGTAGATCTGGGGCAGCAGAGAATGGAATCAAAAATAGCAGCAATACGAAACACATTGCCAGCCGATGTTTCCATCACGGTAGAAAAAATGAATCCTTCTATTTTACCAGTGATGGGGTACACCTTGGAAAGCCATGAAAAGTCACCCATTGAATTAAAGCAACTCGCTGTTTACACCATCAAACCATTTCTCAGTCAGGTAGATGGTGTTGCTGAAATACGTATTATTGGTGGCAAAACTAAAGAGTACTGGTTAGAGTTGAACCCTCAAAAAATGAGTTCGCTTTCTTTAGCACCGGAAGCCATTACCAGTGCTTTGAATGCAACGAATTTTATAAAGAGTAATGGTTACCTGGCAGATTACCGCTACCTGTATTTAACGGTTACCGATGCTACTGTACATTCAATAACTGATTTAGAAAATGTAGTTATCAGCAACAATGGCAAGCGAATTATTTACCTGCAGGATATTGCTTCGGTTGAAGTAAGAGAAGCAGTGGAATACACGAAAATGAATGCCAACGGGCGGGATGGAATTTTAGTGGCAATAATAAAGCAACCCAACGCAAACTTGCTGGCAGTATCAACTGCAATGCAGGTGAAAATAAAAGAGCTAAAAGCAATCCTTCCCAAAGGCGTATCTGTAAAACCTTATTACATCCAGGCCGACTTTGTAAACGACTCTATCAAAAGTGTAAGCGACAGTTTATGGATTGGTTTATTATTAGCCATTATAGTAGCAGTCATCTTTCTGCGTTCATTAAAATCAAGCGCAACCATACTCATCATCATTCCGGTAACGCTTGGCTTAACCATGATTGTGCTGTACGCAATCGGTTACACATTTAACATCATGACACTGGGTGCCATTGCGGCTGCCATTGGATTAATAATAGACGATGCCATTGTGGTGGTAGAACAAATACATCGCACCCATGAAGAACATCCGGAAGAAACCTACGCTACCATTGTACGCAAAGCCATTCACTATTTATTTCCCGCCATGGTAGGGTCTTCCATCAGCACGGTGGTGATTTTTTTTCCGTTTGTTTTAATGAGCGGTGTGGCAGGTGCCTATTTTACGGTAATGACAAACACGATGATTATTACATTGTTTTGCTCCTTTTTTGTAACATGGATTGGGTTGCCGGTGGTGTACCTTTTATTGAGTAAACATAAAAGGCATCCCAAAAAAATAGCAACGCAACAACAGCAATATGCAGCAGCACATGCGGTAAAAAATCAGCGGTGGGTTTCATTTTTTATTCACATGCCATGGATAAGTTTTGTCATGATGGGGGCGTTGGTTTTGTCTGTATATTTTATTTTGCCAAAATTAGAAACCGGCTTTTTACCCGAAATGGATGAAGGCAGTATTGTGTTGGATTACAATTCTCCGCCGGGCACATCGCTGGAAGAAACAGACAGGATGCTACGACAGGCTGAAAAATTAATTGCGGCCGTTCCTGAAGTGGAAGCCTATAGCAGAAGAACCGGTACGCAAATGGGCTTCTTTATCACAGAACCAAACCGGGGCGATTACTTAATTCAATTAAAAAAGAAAAGATCCAAAACCACCGAAGAAGTCATCAACGATATCCGGAAGCAAATTGAAGCCACACAGCTAGCCCTGCGGATAGAATTTGGACAGGTGATTGGTGATATGCTGGGCGACTTAACCACTTCGGTAGAGCCCATTGAGATAAAAGTATTTGGTGACGACAATAAAAAATTACAGGAATTATCAAAGCAGATTGATGAGGTAGTAAGCAATGTAAAAGGAACCGCAGATGTATTTAATGGCATTGTGATTGCAGGGCCATCCATAAGCATAGAGCCCGACTACACAAAGCTGGCGCAGTTTGGTATTACGCCTGCCAACTTACAGTACCAGTTACAAACATCAATGGAAGGAAATATTGCGGGTAATATTTTTGAAAAAGAACAGGTGAATAATATCCGGCTGGTTTATCCGGGAAGCAGAAAAATAAGCGTGGCAGATTTGAGGAAACTGCAGGTTTTTTTACCAGGCGGAAAATTAAAACCCATCACCGAACTGGCCACCGTAAATGTAAATGCCGGTGATGCAGAAATACAACGACAAAACCTGCAGTCCATGGGAGTCGTTACCGCCCGGCTTGATAACAGGGACCTGGGAAGTGCCATGAAAGAAATACAGGCTTCCATCAAAGCGGGCATCACCTTGCCCTTGGGTTATCACATCGAATATGGCGGTGCATATGCCGACCAGCAGCAATCTTTTAAAGAATTATTGATGATACTGGTAACAGCTAGTCTGCTGGTATTTGGTGTAATCCTTTTTTTATTCCGGGAATTTAAAGTGGCGTTTATCATTTTGCTGATAGCGGTGCTAGGTATTTCAGGAAGTTACCTGGCGTTGTTCGTTACGCATACCGCACTCAATGTAGGTAGCTACACCGGGCTTATTATGATTGTGGGCATCATCGGCGAAAATGCCATTTTCACCTTTCTGCAATTCAAAGAATCCTTACTCGAAAAGTCGGTGGATGAATCGATTATTTATGCCATATCCACCAGGTTGCGTCCCAAACTAATGACGGCCCTTGGTGCTATCATAGCATTGCTGCCACTGGCATTGGGCATTGGCACCGGCGCCCAATTGCACCAGCCACTAGCGATCGCTGTTATTGGTGGTTTCATCATTGCATTGCCGTTGTTATTGATTGTGCTGCCGAGTATGCTGCGGCTATTCTATAAAAATTATCAAGCGTCGGTAGAAGTGATTTAATTTTATCTTTTGAAGACGAGGGTAAAGGATAAGAACCCGGCGGTTGTTTTATAATATGGCCGCAAGTAACAACTGTTGAGGATTGTATCCCAAAAATAGCCGCTATAATTCTGGCAGATTTATAGCGACAAAAAGAGTAAGTGTTTGCAATACTTAATTGGCCCGGTAAGCAAAAATATTCGCTTAACGTTTGCTGATATTCCTTCTGCAATGCTGCTTTTTAAAATATTCAGGCAGCATCAATTTCCTAAAAAAACTCCCATGGATATTTCACATTACATACTCCGGTTATCCTGGGGCATTCAATTTCTGCGTTGGTATTAAAGTCGGTTGTAAAGCCCATTTCAGCGCTGCCATAGCTTTTTCTTACACTAGGACTTGTTGCTTCAATATCATAGCTAATGCCTAAACTGGAGACATGATCAATATTACCATTCCCAAGTTTTTTGCGGCTGCCGAGTTTTAGCACCCCACCAATAGTAAAGGAATTATTTTGTGCACGCCAGTTATCCCTGTACCAAACAGACAGGGCAAACCTGTTTTCCGGCCAGTCAATTAAAGCGCCCATGGAAAACATTTTACTGTTTCCCTGTTGCTGATAAATAACGGTAGGCTTAAGCTGTGCAATACCATAGTTAAAAATATGGCTTGCATGTGCAGAAACACGACGTGGCAGTTTGCTTATTTCAGGACTGCCGATAATGCCATTAGAGGGTTCGTTTAAATTATGAACGGATAACCCAAGCATACTGTTTTTATAACAAACCAATCCGCCTGCACCCATAGTGAAATAAAAGCGACCGCTGTTTTGAAATGCCTCCACACCGGAAGGATTACCAGTAGGACCGGTGTTACCCAACTGATCAATAAATAAAAACTTATCCCTGTCAACAGAGCCTGCTGTAACGCCGGGCTGTAGTGCCAAACTAAAGAAAACATCCCGGCATTCACCACCGGTATTACCGCCCCAGTTTTTTGCAAGCGGTATAGCTATGGTCGTGTTTTTTAAATAACCTTCGTTAAAATAATTTACCAACAATCCGCTGCTAAACAATTGTGTGCCATCGCCCGTTGGGTTATAAAATGTTTTATCAACCGAAGCACTGATGTATTGCATTGGATTGGTAAGCCGAATCCATTGCAGTCTTGTTGCCACTGCAAAGCGGCCATTATTTTGTCCGCACCCTGCCAACGCAGGGTTTAAATAAACCGGCGAATTGTAAAACTGGCTAAAGAAAGGATCTTGTGAAATAGCCAGTTTGCCCAATAATAAAAACACCGTTAAAATGATTGCTTGTTTAT